>Ga0209807_1000226_pt1 | contig 25171 bp, 18 predicted proteins | sample GraSoiAngelo_154_FD_186168 | JGI IMG/M metagenome (GOLD analysis project Ga0209807, IMG submission 186168) | Grasslands soil microbial communities from the Angelo Coastal Reserve, California, USA - 14_1009_13_20cm (SPAdes) (version 2) | ecosystem: Environmental > Terrestrial > Soil > Grasslands ... | reverse complement strand
ACCAACACCAAACGTCGGGGATACCCTAGTTCTCACAGGTCTCATAGGGAATAATACCGTACAAAAGAGTGTCACTGTGGTCGGGCTCGTTAACGGAGTTTTCCTCAATGGAATTGTAAGCACGAAAACCCTGTTGATGGATCCCTTCAAAGTTGGCGCCGGAAGTCTGTCCTTCGTAAAGGTTGCAACTGGAGAGGATCCTACCAATGTCGCTAGTTTGTTGCGGAAGGAGTTTGTAAGTCTGAATGTGGACACTGTTGTTATTCCGGTCGTCCTGAGCGGTTTTCTCCAAATAGGTCAATCGTTCGAGGGATTGCTACAGGGATTCCTCGGGCTAGGTCTGGTTGTTGGAATAGCTGGCTTGGGGATAATATCAATCAGATCAGTGGCTGAGAGGCGGCAGGAGATCGGCATTCTTCGCGCTCTAGGGTTCAGGAGGAGAATGATCCTCGCCGTCTTCGTCTTAGAGAACAGCTACATCTCACTGCTCGGCATACTGATTGGAATCCTCTTGGGAATTGATGTGGGGTACGCTTTCGCGGTCAGTCCGAACTCGGGCCTCACCTTTGTAATTCCCTGGCAACAAATTCTTGAGATTGTCGGGCTAGCCTATGCTCTGTCTATGCTGGCTACGATCGGCTCTGCGCGCAGAGCCGCGAGAATATCTCCTGCTGAGGCTCTTAGGTATTCGGAGTAGTTTCGGGTCTACTTTCCACGCGTTCTCTTCGTGGTTTCGCTTGCTGCTTCTTTCAGCAGCCTGTTCGTGCTTTCCGTGCTTCCTCCTAGCCTGAGGGTCGCTTCGTGCTGGTCGGACAACCGTTTAGTCGCCTCGATGAGATCAGTGCGTCGTGTTTGTTCTGCGTTCGCAGATAATTGGTTCATCGTCTTGGTTGCTTCTTTCAACTGCCCCGCGGCAAGGTGCTGGTAGTATTCCTCTAGTCCTTGGTAATATGTGAATTCTGAGACGAGGTTGTTGTTGATCCCTTCCGAGAACTGCTCATCGTTTTTTGCCAGTTTGACTTCAATAGGGGCGTTGATCGTCTTCTTCTTGTCATCGATCGTGTCAGAGTAAGTGATTTGGATGTTGAGGAGTCGTCCGTTGAACCCGGCCGGTATCTGGACTCGACCCCAGATCTTCGCAATCGTTTCCACAGCATTGATCGTAACGGGGGGTCCTTTGTAGTTGAGAATCTTGACATCAGGAGTTCCAAAGTCGACACTTATGTTTCTGGCGCCGACCTCGTTTACCGCGCTCTCCTGCATCATGCTGGGGAGCTTGAGTTTTTGAGCGTCGGTGATGTTGTGGAGCATTCCGCCAGATGCGTCGGCAAGGGCCTTCAAGATTGACTGGTTATAGTCTGCGCCGATTCCGAATTCGATCATCTGGAACCCGGTCGGCATTTTTAACTTCGAGTACTGTTCGGGTTTGGTGACGTCTGTGGGTTCGCCGTCAGTCAGCAGCACGATCCATCCTGGGAGCCGGCTCTTTTGTGCTATTTCGAACGCTGACTGTAGCGCGGCGTAGAGAGCGGTTAAACCTGAGGCTCTGATCTTAGGAAGAACCTCTGAGAGTCGGGTTTCTGGGTATGCTTGGACTGTGCTTGAAAACAGGACGACGGAAACTAGGTTTCCCGAAGGGATGCTCTTTACGTATTCCTGAGCGCCGTTCTTTGCCAGCTCGATTTTCTGGCCGTCCATTGACTTACTCGTGTCGAGTACTATTATGTGATGGAACCCTTTCGCTTCAGTGCGTTTCTCGGCGACAAGTGTGATCTTGAATATTGCGTCTATCTTGGAGTCGAACGAGTAGGCGTGGCTGAGTTCCGTTCTTGCTGATAGTGTCATAGTCTGATCTGCTCCATCTTTTCGCCGTCGAGAATCAATACGCCTGCGGCTCCGCCGTGGTATTTGCTGGAGAATATAGTGATCACCTTTCCATCGAGGTCTTCTCTGAATCCGTCAACGACTTCGTGGCCTCTGATGATTCCTTTTAGCTGGTTGTTAGCTAGGAATTTTTCAGTCACGTCGCTTCCGTAGTAGTATGCTCCGTCTCCTCGTACGCTTGGTATGAATCCCTCGATCATGTCTCGGGGGTCGTTCCAGAGCAACTGGAATGCAGTCGGGTCGTCCGGGTTCAAGTCGGGAAATGGTAAGTCTGCGATCTGAGAAACGGTATCGAGCGTGGTGGCTATTCCACCGTGGAGGCATAGATAGTTGTTGACGACGACAGCGTATGGCATGGCTTGGAAGAACTCTTTGAAACTGTCATAGCTGGCCTCTCCTAACTTCTCTGTAACCTCTTCTAGAAAGCCGTAGTAGGGGTTCGTCAAAGGGCTCTCATGATTTCCCCTCAACATTATGAGCTTGTTAGGGTCCTCGAGAAACTTTGAGGTGATGAGTCCGAGATTCTCCACGCCGGTCTCTCCCCTGTCAACGTAGTCGCCTAAGAAGACGACTAAGTCGGAATCCCCGTAGAACTTGTCGAATACTGTTTGTGTAACATCGATTGCAGTATGTGTGTCTCCGACGAAGATGACTCTGTTTACTTCTCTGGGCTCGAGGAGTGGTTTTCCCATTTTCTCCTTCGCCTCGCTGATGAGCTTTGGAGTTTCCAGGGCTTCAATCATTCACTGGTAAGCCTCACGATAGTGCCGGTACCGAACTTTACTATGCTGTTCGGTTTAACCTCGACGCTATCGTGAACCTGCTGGAATTCCTTTCCGTTGTAGAGGAATGTGCCGTTCTTGCTGTTCAGATCCTTCAGCATCAGTTTTGCTCCGCTCATCGTGAGTTCCGCATGTTTTCTCGAGACTTCTTGATCTGGTATGACGACTACGTTTTCGGGGCTGCGTCCGATACTGACGACTGGGAAGTCGTCGAACTCTACCGGGACCTTTGACTTGATGAGGGATTGGGCGGGAGTGTTCACGAATACCATGTAGTAACGCCCGTGCCCGGTCGTTGGGGTGGCGGCCGATGGGCTGAATGGGGTGTATGGGGTAGGGGTTGGGAGGAAGGGGGTAATTTCAGGTTCTGGTAATGGTGGCTCCGGATTTTTCTCAGTGGTGTCGAAAGAGAAAATTGTCGGTTCGGGAGGTGTTTCCTCAGCATCTATCTTCTCCGGTTCTGAAGCTTCTAATGGCTCGGGTTCTTCGAGTTCTTTGGGCTCCTGTTCTTCTAGTGGTTCTTCGGCCTTCGGGGTCGCTGTGTCTCCAGCTCTGGCTCCACCGCATGATATGCATGATTGTTTAGAGTCAGGATTGTCGGCCCCGCACGCTGAGCATGTCCAGATTAGAGTCTCCACGGACTCCACATCTAAATCAGGGTCTTTCTGTTTCGTCTTACGCTTCATAGATGGACGCTTCATGGCTTCACTCTTCGGTCTACCGTCTTGCGGGCATGTAATTGCGCTGGAACGAAAACCGCCGGGTGTCGGTCACACCGTTGATTACTAGGAATCTGAGTATGGCAAGTCCACTCTTAGGAAGGCGCATGCTCCCCATTGCCGCAGTTGAAGAAAGCCCGTAGGCTTCCCTTCACGCGGGACTCTTTCGGACCATTCCTCACCGTAGTGCTCTCTGTGCCTATCGCTTTCCTCTTCGGTCTAGGAATACAAGGGGATCCCTCAGCTTACATTATCGGGTTGGTCAGCCTCGGCGTTCTGACCTCCCTGGATCTGCGAGGCGGGATTCCAAGGGTCGGGGTCGGATTCGTTGTTTCGTTTCTCGCTTCTCTTTATGTCATTGGACACTCAGTCGCTGGACAAGGCCTGTCGCCGTTGTCGTTTGGGGATCTATCCCTACTCCTCGTTGCCCTTCCCCCCTCAATCGCGGTCCTCGTGGCAGGTCTTCTCTTCTCGCGGGCGACACCCTACAAGATGATCAAATCAAACGTCGTTGCCTCGGTCGCGTTGGCGGTTGGGCTCGGCTTGGGATCGGCTTTGAAGGCGGGGTCGGCATTGTCAATTGACTCGCTTACCATACTGTTCTTCATCGCGCTTGGTGCAGCCGCGAACATTGCCCAGATGGCTCTATTCCATCTTCTCGACAAGGTGTGGCGGACCAGGAATCTTTCGATGTCAATGATGCCTACCGCTTTCTTCACGTTCAATCTGTTGGCCGTCCTCGGGTTCGTTGCCTCTCAGGATCTTAACCAGCTCTACCCGGTCGTTTCGTCTCTAGGGTTCTTGCCTGCGTTGGCGTTGGTCGGGGTTGGCTCTACCAATCTCTCTCAGAGAATCTCGTCGGGACCCATCATTGGACCAATCATTACCATAACGGGAGCACCGATCCTTCGACAGGGCAAAGAACAGACAATCAAGATCGCCACCCAATTTAGTGGACATGCGAAGAAAATGGCAAGGATCGTGGCGATCATCAAGAGACCTGGAGGCAAGACCGAGTCGCTGAAAGTATCACAGGTTTCGATTGGAGAATACAGTGCTCACTATCGACCTGGCGGCTCAGGCAACTACGCAGTACACGTTACTGCTACGAGCAAGGAACACCAGACCGTAAATCAATCCTTTTCCTTCGACGTCCAATCGCCTCAATCAAGTCCTCCCCCCGCACCAAGTCCACCACCACAGACTCGTCCACCGCCTCCGCCCCCCGTAACGCCCTCACCTGTACAACTCCCTCCACGTCCCCCGACGCCCTTTGTCAAGGGAAACCTTCCACGCTTGGATAATTGGGACCCGAGAGTCTGGGTTGGACAGGAAGTTCACAGTTACAAGATAACCGAGCACCTAGCCACGGGGCTCACCGGCTACGTCTTCCGCGCCAGCTTTGGGCAGGCGGGTACTGAAATGGCGATAAAGATTCCAATCCTGAGAACCGGGACAGGTGCAGCTGCTCTTGAAGAGACTATGTCGGAGGCGACGCGGCTCTTGGAGTTGTCCGAGCAGTCGAAATATGTTGTCCAGCTTAGAGGAATATTGGTGGATCGACTGAACATTCAGGAGATTGTGAGAGGTGATACGCAATTGTATCTGCGCAGTCCGCCTGCGATAGTAATGGAGTTGATGAAGGGCGGGGCGGCCAAAGGGCTTCTTGAGGATCCGTCCTACGACTCGCTGTACTATTCTGAGAAATGGGGGGGTATTGTCATGCTAATCGGTTACATGATCGCGAGCGGGCTGGAGACAATTCACAACGCGGGTTTCGTGCATCTTGACGTCAAACCGCAGAACATTCTGTTCAACCTCAAACCCCCGGCCACTGGACAGGAGATGAGGAACCAGATGAAGTCTGGTACCCTTGTGCCGAAGCTAGCTGACCTCGGTTCCGCCGTCCGTATCGGAGGCAAAGTCGGGCAGTTCACATCCGAATACGCCCCCGGCGAACAAGTCCTGGGAGATAGGACCGCATCTTCCATGGACGTCTACGCTCTAGGAGCAACACTCTACAACATGCTGACGAAGACCCCTGTTAATTCCAAGAAGCTCATCGAGTTGATGAACACCATGACAAGTAACCCCGGATCTGGGAGAACAGCGAGCGATCTGAAGTCGACATGGAACTCGTTCAACCCTGATTTTGATAGGATTGCCAAGCTCGCACCGTCGGTCCCTGTCCTTAAGAAAATGTTGGACAAGGACCCCCACAGAAGACCGACTGCCGGGAATGCAGCGAGCTTACTCCAAGACCTTGGAGAAAAGGCTCTATCCTAGATTATCGAAAAAAACAACGGAAATATTTCCGAACGGCTGGGCACTATCCTCTCGCGAATAAAGGATCATTGCCTTGGAAACTGAAAAGTGGATCTGAGTTCAGCCTAGAGCAAGGGGTCCGTTCGCCCGCAGCATGATCGAAACCTCCTCTTCCCTGATATTGAGGGAGTTCGAAGTATCCCAGAGGGCGAACTGCGATGCCGAAACCCTACCGTGTCGACTGCGAAACGTTGTATTCGAGCTTCTGTATTCCCTCGACCTTAAGCTGGCAGAACTTGTAGAGCGCATCATAGGTCGGAAACTGAAGTCTCATGTTGTCGAAGTCGTCTTTAGCAAGGTTTCGGAAACCGTGCGCCACAGCTTCCAGACCAGCTGATTCAGCTGGAGCATCCGGAATCTTCGCATCAGCTCCTCTGACTATCTTCGCCAGCTCCAATAGCGCAGGGTCCTTGAGTTTGTATTTCTTGATGATCGCGTCAAAGCTGACGTATTCCCTCCCCTCCTCCTTGTAGTGCGTCAATTCAATCCCCTTGGCATCGTAAGGTATCGCCCCGGTTTCCTTGACTACCTGTGGTATGTTTTCCGAGGGGACAAAGAGGAATTCTGGATTCTTATCTACGAACTTTTTGATCAGCCAGGGACAGGCTATGCGGTCAACTTTCGCCTTTTCTCGGGTTACCCATTTCATTCATTTATCACCCATAGATGCTCTACTTAGATAGAAAACCTACACATATGAGGCTAACTCACTAATTGTGGAAAGCGAGAAATGAACTATTGTCAAGACTCACGCCCAATCGATGCCAAGAAGCTGTTTCCTAAATCCCAAACCTCTGAGCGGATTTCTCCTATCGAACAGGTCAGCTAGAAATTTCTTTATGTCAAAGAGAACCACAAATTTGAGATTCTCATTGAGCTTGAACGGTTGCCCACCCAGAAAGAACTCTCCTCTCGTCAGTAGAAGATATCCAAATTCCCGGGACATAATATGATACAAAACGGGGGAGCTCTTTGCCTTTCGATTGGATGACTAAGGACGGAAAAGTTGTCCTCATCGAGAAAGCGGTCCGCACGGTCCCTTACGGTTTCTTAGGAGTCCTGTTTTCAGTTTACTTGAGCAAGGAGTTAGGTCTCGGCGCCTTTCTCATTGGCGTGGTCTTGGCCTTGACGGTTGCTTCGAGTGCGATCTACACTCTCATCGCAAGCGTATTCGCTGACCGTCTTGGCCGCAAGCGGACATTGATCTTCTTCGCCCTCACTGACGCAATGGCTGGCGCTCTCCTCTTCTCCTCTGATTCTTTGTGGGCACCCCTAGCTGCCGGGATCGTTGGCAACATGACTGTAGGAGCGGGAGAGGTAGGCCCTTTTTTGACCTTGGAACAGGCGATTCTTCCAGGAGCGTCTGATGGCAAACGGCGAACGTTGGGGTTTAGCGTCTACAATCTGGTCGGGTACGTTTCATCTTCAGCCGGAGCCCTTCTGGCCGGCCTCCCTCAATACATCGGTCCCGGCATAGGAGGATATCGGCCACTATTCCTAGCGTATCTCGCGACAGGCTTGTTGGGAGCATACCTCTACTCTAGGCTATCGATAAGGGTCGAAAAGGAAAGGACCGCCTCCCCGGGTATCAAGGTCCTATCTGAGGCCTCTAAACCAGTAGTTAGGAAACTCTCAGCATTGTTCGCTTTGGACTCGTTCGGTGGAGGCTTTGTTGGCATCAGCATACTCTCGTACTATTTCTACACGAGATATTCGCTGTCGCTTGACTCGTTAGGATTGCTGTTCGCAGGGACACAGATCATAACAGCAATCTCGTTCTTGGTTGCCGAACGGATCGCGCGCCAGATCGGCTTGATCAAGACCATGGTATTTACTCACATCCCGTCAAATCTCCTCTTGGTGATGATACCATTCGTGTCTTCAGTCCCAATCGCTGTTGGTCTACTTCTCTCCAGGCAGTCTCTCTCCCAAATGGATGTTCCTACCCGACAATCATACGTGATGAGTGTAGTACCAGAGGCCGACCGTACCCCCGCTGCCGGGTTCACTAATGTATCCCGGAGTATTGCCCAAACTCCTAGCCCCTCTCTGGCGGGGTACACGATTGCGGCGCTGTGGCTAGGATCTCCCTTCGTTATTGCAGGGGGACTAAAGGTCGCCTATGACCTCTCCCTCTACAAGATCTTCCACAGGTTGAAGCCACCCCAAGAGAACAAGGCCACAGGTCAATCCTAAGCCTCCTCGCGTCGCTGAAATGCTCTGTTGTCAGATCTTTCTACTTAATGATTGGAGCAATTGAGGATTCTATTTTCGGTTCTCACAGATTCTTTCTCAGCTTTTTCCTTGCTTAACCAAGGACTCAAACGTCGTGGGCACGTGCTTATGTTTGGCTGTCTTGGGAACTAGGAACATCATTCCTCTTCCTGGGTGAATTTTGATTTTTACGGGTCGGTTGTCGAATTTTCGTCCCCTCATCTTCTTCACTGTGAGTTGTGTGAACATCTGTCCTTCCGCAGTGGTCGTATCAAGTGTTATGATCGAGTCTACCGCCGCCTCTAGCTCCGCTAGACCCGATTTTGAGTCAGTCTTGCTCACGGCAATGAAGAACTTACCCTTCATTTTCTTGATCCGAGTAGAGGTATCAAACACCATGTTTGCCAGGCCGTTGAGCCTCGCCCTTTCAACAAGCTGGTACGCGGAGTCAACTAGGACAACTGGTTTCTCATTGCTCAGCTGGAAAAGCGCAGTGGATATTGTGAGGTCTAGCGCTGTCGTGTCATAGAAGTTCTCCAGAACTCCGAGGCCGCGCTCTTCCCCGAGAGTCTTTGTCAGCTCGCAGCCTACTAGTTGGAATTGTTGTTTTTGTTCATATTCAAATGTGTCCCAGTGGAAAGCTTTCATTTGCTGTCTAGTGCTCTCAGGCTTGTCGTAGGTCAAGTATGCGACCGGGTTTCCAGATTGAAGGGACTTGTAGGCTAGCTCTTCGCAAATTGTCGTTTTGCCAGCTCCTGTGTCGCCCTCGATCAGAACAACGTCGCCGTCGTGGAAGCCTCCTGAGGTTAGGCTGTTCAGATACTCGAGTGGTTCCTCTTTGTAGGGGTGCTTTCTCCTGTAGAACTCCCCGTATCCTAAGAGGCCGCCGACAGCTGCTCCCAAGAGTATCCAGTCCAGAGATTGGGTGACCCAGGATGACGGGGCGGGGCTGAACTGAATCTTGCTACTCGCATTCTGGGATAGGTCGACAGTACTTCGGACTGTCTGCGATTGATCGCTGACCACGATCACGTACTGTCCCTTGGGGAGATCGCGAAAAACCAGAATACCGTTGCTTCCGGTAGTGTTCTGGATGATCGTCTCGCCTGCGAGCGTTAGCGAAACTGTCACGCCAGCAGTTGCACCGCCGTCCTGGGCTACCACTAGCACGGTAAGGTCGTAAATCTGGAGGCTTACCGGAGATAATCCGTTCATCGGATTGAACGTGTTAGGAGAAGGTGCTACACTGACACCCATCCAGGTGACAGTGGATATGGAGTACGTTCCTCCTGGCAATAGATAGGCTCCCGTTGGAACGAGGCTCGCCGAGGTGCCGTTCGGGTACGAGAGCTGGATACTCGATGGGGGATGAGGTAGAGGGTTGCCGTTTCCATCTTGGAACACCTTACTGAAGTCTACCTGGTAGATTGAGAGATGGAGAGTGATGGTTAGAGAGGACCTTGGGAAGAAGGATGTCTGATTCACAAGGGACCCTTGCCAGAAAGTCTTGATGGTGTAGGTCGCAGTGTCTTGTAACGGAATATTCTGGGGTGAGACTGATCCGGAAGAGTCAGATGCTCCGTTGTAGATCGCCGCTGACCCTACGAATATCGTTACGGAGGCACCTGGCACAGGGACCGGATTAGGGCCGAGGCTTAGAGCTTGAAGGTTGAGCAGCCAGGATGCGAATACGACGTATGAAAGTTGTGTTGTCATGTACAGTCCTCCATCGTCAGTGGCTCCCAAGCTTGAACCGTATCCTCCGCTCGGATCGTTGGAGGAGTAGGTCCAGTTGAGGGACCAGGTTCCAGCGTAGTCCAAGTCGGTTCCCTGGACGGAGATTAAGGGAGTGTTAGTCAGAAGGAGGGACCCGGTCGGGGATGTGAGATTTGCACGTATTGACGCGAGGTCGTATAGACCCAGGGCATCGAAGATTGACGCTCTGAGTGTAACCTGACGACTGGTCGCGGTCCAGTTTCTGCTGAAGGAGCCGGTCTGGACCCCTGTCTCGTTGAAGCTCGAGTAGGACGTGATTCCAACGCGTTGCTGGAAATTAATTGAGACCTCGCTGGAATTTGACGGTGCGTCATAATAGAGACTGATTGTCCGGCTGGTGCTACCAGGGATGTTGACAGTTATTGCGAAGTCGAGTATCGCGCCTGATTCGATTTGATACGTGTTGCTGGTAATGGCGATAGTATATCCCGTGAGGGTCGATGATATTGGCGCGCTGGAGAGGCTGCCAACAGCCAACGAGATTACCGAGCCTGAAGACGTGATCTTGTTTAGGTTGCCCGTGATCACCGTACCCGTCCCGGTGCCTGAAGAAGAGGAAAAGTACAGAACAAAAGTTAGGGGCGCTGTCAGGGTGGTGTTCCCGGCTAACGCGGGCTGCGAGTAAAAGTGCCAGATTCCAGGGGTGCTGCTCGAAACTGTTCTCTGCTCGTTTTGGTTGGTGGCGGACCAAGACTTGGTGGTGTTGGCCCATAAGTTTGTGGTTATCGTGTTTAGGGTCTTTGTGATTTGCTTGTGGAAGAAGAAGGTTGCCGGTTGCTGGGTCGAAGGTGCGGCGGCGCTGGGGATTTGGTTTGGAGCCACTGCTATGGCAAAGACTAGGACGATGAGGAATACTCCCTTTGGACCCGAGCTTCTCCGCATCCCTCGAAGGTTTGACTCATAAAGTCGCGTGGTACGGCGTACCAAAGGCTGGTGTCACTGAAAATCAGGTAATGTAGTACCACATGTATCGTCACAGGGCGATCTGAGTGATACACTGAAATGCAGTTAGTTTTGCAAGAATTACTGTCGTCGAATTGGAGCGGTGTGTGTCCATCTGGAGACTCAAGGGATCCTGCGGATCGTCAATTGGAGGGCAAGGTTTTCGAACCCCACATAGGCATTTCTCTTGGGAAAGCCTGAGAGTTGCCCGATCTCCTTACAATTCTATTCCAGATCGTTGGCGTTGTCACCCTCTGGGCAATTGTTGGTGAGCTTTTTCGTCGAGGACTTACTGCTCTAGCCAGAAAAGCAGGCGCTTCCAAGCAGCTCATCAGGAATATCCGGGATGGCGTCCGGATAGCCTGGATTGTAGTCGCCGTCGCTGCTGTCCTGATAATTACTGGAATAGCCTCTGAATTTCAAGCTTTAACCGTCACAGGGTTAGCAGGCCTCACAATTTCCTTAGCTCTGCAGACAACTCTCTCCAACATTATTGCGGGGGTGCTCCTCTTCTCTGACAAGACCCTACGATTGAACGATGTAATCTCGTACAGCGGGATAAGGGGAACAGTTGTCAGGGTGGGTCTGAGATCGACGTTGATAAGAACTCAAGAGGGAAACATTGCGATAATTGGCAACAGCACCTTGATGAGCGGACCCTTCATCAACTATTCGGCCGAAGAACGTCTACTAGGAATACCCTGAAACAATCTCGGTCCAGAAAGAAGATGTTTCGGAAATCAATAAACACTCCCGTTTCTTTCTTCGAGTTCATCGCCTTCTCCTCGGGATAGAGATGCGAGGATAGCACGCACTAGGTCTCTTGCAGATTGAGGCGTCAGTTCGACTGCGATCCTTGATTCTAGTCCGGCCTTCTCGCTAATGAGGTCAATGATGACCACCCGTTCAGCTTGGGCATGATCGGGATGGTCGTAGGAAACGCTCGCTTGGTTCAAAGGGACCCAACCGTTTGGACCCTTACCGGCGCCCGAGACTCTAGTATTCTCGACGATCCCCGTACACATTTCTCACACCCTCCAAACGTACAAAATGCGTGTCAACGTTTGTCACTAGTTCCGAGATATTTTTCGAAGAAAGCCCACACCTTGTTCCAGCCATCCATTGCCTGCTCTTGTCTGTATCCCGACCGGTCGTAATAGAAGAAACCGTGCCCGGCTTTCGGATACATATGAAACTCGTAGGTCTTTCCATACTTCTTCAACTCTTGTTCATGCTGGGCAACTTGTTGGGGAGATGGAAACTGATCCTCCTCACCAAAGAGGCCCAGCAGAGGACATGACAAATCCTTCGTGTAGTCTATTGGTGCAACGGGATACTTCGGTGTCAGCTCTTGCTGGGACATGACAACTCTTCCGCCCCAACAATCTACTGCCGCGTCGAAGCCCTTCGTTCTGCAAGCAACAAGGAACACTTGCCTTCCTCCTGAACAGGTGCCAAATATTCCCGCCTTGCCGTTGCTCTGCGGAAGAGATTTCAGGTAACCCAAACTCTCTTTCACATCGCCCACGACGTCATCGTCGGGCACCCCGCCTGCAGCCCGTACCTTCGCGGCAATATCCTCTGGCACACCATGGCCGAATTGCTGGTAGATGTTGGGGCTGATTGCCAGGTAGCCATGGTGGGCGAACTTTCGAGTGGTTTCCCTGTACCACTCGTCCCATCCTGGTGCATGGTGGATCAGAACAACCCCAGGGAAGGGTCCTGAGCCCAGAGGCCGCGCGAAATATGCGTTGATCACGGAGCCATCATGTCCGGGGACCGTTACGGTTTCTGCTATCATTCCCTCGTACGTATCTGTACGATACTTCTGCATGCTCGATACCTGCCTTTTTTGTCGATAAAGAGAGGCGGGCTTGTTTAGCTTTTCCTCAAAATCGGAAAACTTTCGGTGACGTCCCTACCTCCAAATGTTCATGCGACAGCATAGGTTCAGCTTGTTCATTGGACCCCTAGCGTCTTGCAATCTGCTCGATGTTCCGTTCCTCCTCGCTGCTGGTCTCCTGTTGGCCTCTCTGGCGCTCTCCATTCGGGAAGACACGACCGGCATCGGCCAAAGCTACACAACCGAAGCTCAGAATCCCGCCTCTGAAACCTAACGACTCGTGAGGCTCGGATGATCACGTCCATTGATGGCCCTTAAGTACCGGATTGCAAAACCCAGCGATTGGATCATCATGCAGGTAACGACTCAAGCTGGCAAGGCCGTCCAGCAGGTCAACGAGTACGATGTATTTCTTGACGTCGATTTTGACGCTCTGAGATTCTCAGGAAAGGTAAGAATCGACATTAGCTCAACTGGAGACATCAGCCTGGACGCAGTAGATCTAGAGGTTGCAAGCGTCAAGACAAACGATCGAGACGTACCGTTCAAACAGCATGGAAACGTCGTGGATATCCAGACCGGTCGATTCTCCGGAACGCTAGAAGTTGACTACAAAGGAAAAGTCTCTGAGAGCCTGACCGGGTTCTACAAGGCTCCCTACGGAGACAAGTACGTCCTGACAACACACTTCGAAGCCGGACATGCTCGTAGACTACTCCCTTGCATCGATCATCCAGCCTACAAGGCAGACTTCAAGCTAACAGTACGCACAAGAAATGATCTCTCTGTAATCTCGAACATGCCACTTGAAGCCGAAAGGAAGGAAGGGAACAGGAAGACGGTAGCTTTCCAGAAGACTCCGAAGATGTCCACCTATCTTCTCTATCTTGGAATCGGCAGGTTCGAAGAGGACAAGAATCGACATAACAAGACAGAGTTGTATACGGCCTCTGTTGTCAAGCCCGATGGCAAGATCAAGACTGGTCTCGCCTTCGAGGCAGCGCAGAAATCCCTTGAATTCTACGAAAAATATTTCGGCATTCCTTATGATCTGCCTAAGCTCCACTTGATCGCTGTCCCCGAGTTCGCTTATGGAGCGATGGAGAACTGGGGCGCGATAACCTTTCGGGAGATCTTGTTACACGCTGACAAGGATACGAGCACCTCGACTAAGAAGAGCATTGCCGAGGTAATCGCGCACGAGATTGCTCACATGTGGTTCGGCGATCTCGTTACGATGAAATGGTGGGACGACCTCTGGCTTAACGAAAGCTTCGCGACCTTCATGGCTTACAAGGTAGTTGACTGGGCCTATCCCCAGTGGAAGATCTGGCAAGACTTTGTCAAGAACAGCACCGGGGGCGCGATGGCACGAGACGCGTTGAACAGCACTCATCCCATCGAGGCCAAAGTCAGATCACCTGAAGAGATCGAAGAATTGTTCGACGAGATCAGCTACGGCAAGGGCGCAAGCATTCTTCGAATGATTGAGGCCTACATTGGTCCAGATAAGTTCCAGAAGGGCGTCAGCAAGTACCTCCAACAATTCCGGTATTCCAACGCCTCTGGAAGCGACCTCTGGAACCATCTTCAACAAGCTTCAGGCTTGGATGTCAGCCGCATCATGGAAGGCTGGATCGGCAAGGTAGGATATCCAGTCGTCAAGGCCTCACTTTCCTCCGGAAAGCTTGTACTGGAGCAGGAAAGGTTTCTCCTCTCGGGAGCGAGGGACAAGCAAACTTGGCCTATCCCGGTCACGATTGCAGTGGACGGTAGGACCCAGCAGCTCATGCTCGACAAGGAAAGAGCTGAAGTCACCGTCGCAAACCCAAAGTCCTTGAAACTCAATGTTGACCGGACCGGGTTCTATCGAATAGACTACAGGGGTCCCGAACTCCAGTTGCTCGTCTGGGCCAGCAAGCTGTCCGGGCTCGACAGGTATGGCCTCGCGAATGATGCTTGGGCCTTTCTCAACTCGGGTAGGATGAGCTGGAAAGAGTACCAGGGTCTTCTGGAGCGTTTCTTTGATGAGGAAGACTATCTTCCTGCCTTTGAGGTGTCGGAAAGGATCACGAATCTATTCCTAATTGCGCCTAAGAAGGTCGCAGATCTCTCGCGGAGATACCACAAATCACAGTTGAAGATCCTTGAAGGGAAACGCGACGAGAACAGCTCGCTACTCAGAGGAACCATTGCCGCGCGGCTCGCTATTCTGGATGATGCATACGCGCATGAGGCTGGCGCGAAATTCAAAGACTTGGCCGCCGTAGAGCCGGACATGAAACGCTCGGTCATCATAGGCTATGCCAGGTCATCCAACGACCACGACGGGCTAATTGATCGGTACAAGAAGAGCACTACGGACGAGGACCGCCTCAGGTACTTGGAGGGACTCGCCAGCTTCAAACAGCCCGACTTGGTGAGAAAGGTTCAGGAGTTCGCCATGGCGGGCAACGTGAAGCGCCAGGATATCGGACGCGGACTGCTCCAGTTTGCTACCTCGAACCCGGATGCGCATGCTGTAACTTGGGAGTGGTTTAGAGACAACATTGGGAAGCTGGACAAGATGTACGAGGGAACGGCGACCCTCTCGGCGTATATGCGCGCCTACATATCGATCATTGGCGTCGGCCGGGTTGGTGAAATCGAGAAACTATTCAGTGAACACAAATTGGCGGGAGCCGACGCAACCCTTGAAAGGTTGAAGATTCACGATCGACTGGCCAACGAGATAACAAAGTCTTAGACCTAAGATGGCTTAGAATGAGGCACGTCGAAAGACCGGGTTAATGCGCTATGCCCGTGCTCTATCCAACAGAATCAGTGGCCAGTGACCACGCCGAATAGAGAAGAAGTTCTACGACTTGCCGGTCCTGTACAGATCAGTAAGAAGTTGGATGACCTCTCGATGGTTTCTCAGGTTGAACTTTGCATAGGATTTCGAAAGTCCTACCTTGATCGAATAAGCCTCGTCCGGAATCGCCTCGAAGAGGTCTTCGTCAGCCCAATCGTCACCCATGGCTAGAACGAAGTCGAAGGCGGTCTCGGAGAGGAGCAGCTTCGCTGCCATACCTTTGTTTATTCCAACGTTTCTCACCTCGATTGACTTACTACCCTGCAGTACCTGGAGCTCAGTGTTTTCAGTGAAATAGGACAATTCGTCCGCAAGCTCTTTTGATCGCACGTATGCGAGTTCCGGGTCTGCTGCTCGGAAGTGCCAGACGAGGGAGAACTCCTTTTCCTCCAAGAAAGATCCTGGCAGTCGGTCTTCATACCCTCTAAGGGTAGGTCGGACTTTCTCTTTCCAGTTGCTTTCTACCTTTATCGTTGGGACCCAGTCTTTGCCCTTTTGTTTGATCCAGGCTCCATGCTCCGCAACGATTCCTAGATCGAGGGCGCCAAACCAGTCCTGCAAGAGGCTTCGATTGCGTCCGCTGATTATTACCAGATTGTTTCGCGGATCTTCTGAGAGTGCATTGAGGACGGATAGCAAGGTCTTTTCAGGGACTGCTGTTTCGGGACGTGCCTTGAATGGCGATAGCGTCCCGTCGTAGTCTAGAAAGAGTATCCTGCTGGGTGAGGTGTCATAATCTCTCATCATCTTCTCTCTAGTCGCGGCGTCAAGTAGTTTGGCACTGAACTTCTCTTGTTGTTGTTTGATCGAGTGTAGTTTGCCCATGAAGTCCTGGCCCCATTTGATGACATCGTAGCGCTCCAGTCTGGTCTGCATTGCTTGGTTGCGGCGTACTTGCTCATCTTCAGGCATCTCAAGGGCTGTCTTTATGGCGTCTACTATTTCGGAGGTGTCGTTGGGGTTTATGATGAGTGCCTCGCCAAGTTCCCTGGAGGCTCCTGTCATCTCGCTGAGTATCAGAACTCCTTTCTGGTCGGTTTTTGACGCGATGTATTCTTTGGCGACTAGGTTCATCCCGTCTCGTAGAGGGGTTACTAGCGCGACGTCACTGATTGCAAAGAGGCTTAGCAGTTGATTGTAGGGCAGAAACCTGTACCGGTATACTATCGGGGTCCAGTCGATAGTCCCGAACTTTCCATTTATGCCGCCGACCAGCTTATCGATCTCTTCTTTCATCTGCTCATATTGTTCAGCTCCGAGTCTTGAGGGCACGACTGATAATACTAGAACAACTTTCCGTTGCCATTGAGGATACCGCTCAAGAAAGATCGCATAGGCTTCCAGACGATGCTTGATTCCTTTGGTATAGTCAAGTCTGTCTTGGGACAGTATTATCTTGCGATTGCCGAGTCTCTCGCGGAGCCCGCGGCCCTCTTCTTGTATGTCGTCACTTTTCGCGGCGTCACGAATTTCGCGGTAATCAACGCCCATCGGGAATGTGTCAATTTTTATCGTCCTTTCTCCATCAATGAGCACCTGGCCGAAAGTGTGTTCATAGCCTAGGATTCGGAGAATGCATCTGAGGAAGTGTTGCGTGTAATCTATTGTGTGAAATCCTATCAGGTCGGCTCCAAGAATGCCCTCCAATATTTCCCTGCGCCACGCGGTCGGGAGGGTGCGGAAGACATCGTATGAGGGGAAGGGAGTGTGGAGGAAGAACCCGATTGAGAGATCAGGCAGTTTCTCTCTCAATAGTTGGGGGAGAAGCATGAGGTGATAGTCGTGGACCCAGACCGTATCGTTGGGCTGGTACACCTTTAGGATGGAATCTCGAAACTCCTCGTTCACCTTCACGTACTGCGCCCAGTCTTCTTCTCTGAACTTTGCGTAGGTGGGAAAGTAGTGGAATAGAGGCCATATTGTGCTGTTGCAGAATCCTTGGTAGAATTTTTTCATGGTATCAGCGTCGAGGAAGACAGGGCTGGCCTTTTGCTTGGCAGCCTTCGTTCTCAGTAATTCTCGAGAACCTTCTTCGACCTCTATCCCAGGCCATCCAACCCAGAGGTAATCTGTTCTGGAGGGGTCTTGTCTGGCCCACTCCAAGTACGCGGTCAATCCAGAGACGAGGCCGCCCGGGCTGGAATGGAAAACTAGTTTGTTGTCGCGACTGCTGACAGTGAAAGGCAGTCTATTGGATACGACTAATAGTGTCATGCCTAGCTCGTCTTTGGGATTTTTTTCTCAGACGGTCTAACTGTCCATTAAGATTGTTAGTAACCCGTCCTTAAACCAGCCGAGTATAGGGTCGAACATGTCAATTCTATCCTTCTCGAAGGGCCCCTCGGTCAGCATCGACCACGTTCTAACTGACTCGGGCAAGGACCTTGTCCCTGTAGTGTTTGAGATGGTCGATATGCTCGATAAGGAATTTTCCGAGAAAGTCTTCCGAGACCACACGAGCCGCACGTTCGAGCAAGTCGTACGAGAGAAATCAGCGCGATCAAAATGAAGTCTTCAACCAGAGTTCGAGGAGAAACCACAAGGGATTTTGAACACCTAGATCTTGCGCCAAGGACGTAATCGATGAAGGGAATTGAGGTCGTTCGAAGTTCAGAGCTGAGAGCAGGTTATTCGACTCCAGGGATAGTCCGTGAGAAAGCGTTCGAATCAATCCACGGGTACATCATTGTCTCACGGACGAGGGTTGCGGGTGGAGCACTATCAGATTGGCACCACCACGGAAGAAGGCATCTCTACGGGTTTCTCCAGGTGGGGCGTATGCGATTGGAATACGGCTTGAAAGGCGCTAGCGCGGTCGAGGTAGGACAAGGAGATTTCTTCCATATTCCTCCGCGTCTTGTTCATCGCGATGTGAATCCGGACAAAGAACAAGAGCTCGTCGTGGTAAACATCCTTGTGGGGAGAGGAGAACCAGTCATTAACGTCAAGAGTCCCAAGGAGGTTTGAGTGGGATCGAGGCAGGTCGTGATGTCCTTACTTCAGTTTCTTGGGGTCCCAGTCGATAGAGTCAGCATTTATCTTCTCTGCCTTCAGCGCGGTCTTCAGCGCTCCTAGGACGCCCGTGAAAGTATAGCCTGGTCCAAGGCGCAGAACATGGTGGACAACGGGTTGTTTGTGTAACTGGTAGATCGGGTCCGAGGGGAATGAAGAATTGAGCCAGAAGATTATGGGATTCTTGATCTTCCCGTTGTACTGGATGAGTTGGCGGGCGAGAAGATGATTTGGAGGATTATCGCGTGCATGGAGCCTCTCGTCAAACTCGAAGCTCTGCCCAACTTGGATCATGGCCATTCCCTTCCTAGCATGCAGCATTACCTGGGGCGATAGCAGGCAAACTGGACACTTGGACAGCCAGTCTCTCAACTGCTTCTCGTAAGTCTCCACAGCGAGACCGAAAGAACTCATTCCCCATAGGATAGCGCGGCTTGATAATAGAGTTGTTGACCTTGCCATTAGACAATCAGCTTGCCTTGGCGGACCCCGGAGGGTACCGTCAGTCATGCGATTCAAAGAACTCAGTCAATCAATTTTCTAGAATGGCAGGCACAGGACATCGTTGAGACTACGAAACGCTGCATTCCTCAGTTGCATTCTCATCTTCGAGACGCTTCGCGCCGAGGGATTCCCTCCGTCCTGTTGGGAAAAGCTCAAGCTCCTCGTAATGAATGCAGATATCCTAGCTTCTAGCCGCTACCCCATACATTCTCTGTAGTTGGACTCAGCCAATTCAGTCTAGGTTCGACGAGGGACAGCCTGTATGACAGGCGTTTCCTCCGCTAGTTTTGGAATCAGCGCCTTCCGTTTCGCATCCACGTAGCTCAATGAGACTTTCAGGGCCTCAACCATGCTTTCAAGGGTACCAAGGTCCAGCCTGAGCTCATCGCTCATGAGGTTGACTCCGATGACTCTCTTTCGTGCCGTGATAAGCTTCTGAATCGCGTCTGTTAGTTGTAACTCTCCATCAACTCCACGCCCTGTTTCCGATAGAGCGTTGAAAATGTCCCCGGAGAAGATGTAGACTGGCATTATGGCATGATTTGTCTTGGGCCGTTCTGGCTTTTCGATCGCGGAAGTCATCCTCAGGACTCCTTCTTCGATATAGTCTCCATCCACTACGCCGTACTGCCTTGGGTCACTCACGTCCTGCAGGAGAACTGTCGCTGAGGCGCGGTATTTCTGGTGCAAAGTCGCCAGTCGACTAAGGTATTTGTTATCGTCCGACAGGATGAAAGTGTCTCCGGCTTGAACGATGAAGTTCCCGTTGATAAGAGGTCGGCCAAGCTGGACAGCATCCCCGAAGCCCAGAGGCTCTAGCTGGTTGAGGAACACGAGATTCGAGGATCTTATCTTTTCGTAAAAGTCAAGCAGACTATTCGGCAGTTTTCCTTTCTTGTTCAGGTATTCCAAGAATACTGTGTCGGGAGAAAAATGGTCTTCAATCGCTCTCTTTCCCCTTCCAACTACGATATAGAAGCTTCTGACACCAGTGTTGTAGAGTTGCTCGAAAATGGCCTGAACCAGAGGTTTGAGCTGGAGAGAGTTGTTGTCATCGCAGGTGATTATGGGAAACATTTCCTTGGGTACCTCTTTAGAGAATGGGAGCAGTCGAGTTCCTATTCCGCCCGCGGTAATCATCGCCTTGTACTCACCGAAGTCTGGCGGTACACTCGATCCTCTCGGGGACAAAGGACGCCACAAATCATAGTGGTGATCTCATCCTTCAAGTCAAAAGGATTTTCATTTTAGACCGATTCTCGGCAATCAAAACCTCTCCTGAGGATTGAAATGTCAATAGATTTATAGCATCTGGTTCCTTCTATGGAACGAGATTCCAATATCCTTATGGGTTATCATTCCAATCTCATCTGCTGAGAAATCGGAGGAGATTTGCTCATCAAGGCTCTCTGTGGATTTTTTCCATGGTCCTTGACTGGAGGTAGCAGGTGGGGTCAGGTGAAGTGCCATCCGTAGTGTCCTCATAACAGGAGGAAGTGGATTCATTGGCAGTCACCTAGCGGAAAAGCTCGAAGTCATGGGTGATACTGTCACACTCTATGACCTGAATTTCAGCTCCAACACCCGGTCTCTGAGTTGCGAGAAAATTCGGGGTGACGTCAGGGATTACGGCGCAGTCAAGAAGGCCGTTGAAGGAAAGGATGCGGTCTTTCATTTTGGAGCGGTCTCGCGTGTTGCTTGGGGGCAGGAGGATCCTTTCACCTGCTGGATGACCAATCAGATGGGCACGCTGAACCTTTTGGAGGCTTGCAAGAAATCTGAGACTAGACCGGTCCTCTTCTACGCGTCGAGCCGAGAAGTATATGGTGAACCCCTGTATCTTCCCGTGGACGAAAGTCATCCAAAACGGCCTATCTCGGTATACGGCATGTCCAAGCTAAGTGCAGAAAAAGCTTGCATGTCGTACTCAAGAGGATTGGGAAATGTTGGATCTGTTGACCACGTAGTCTTTCGGTTTTCAAACGTTTATGGTAGCGAGAGGGACTTGCCGGAGAGAGTAATACCAAAGTTCATGTCGAAAGCTCTTCGAGGTGATGATATTACCTTGTACGGTGGTGGGCAGGTTCTAGACTTCACGTTCCTCGACGATACCATCTCAGGGATCCTGAAGGCTTATGCAGCATGTTTTGATGGTGGACCCAACTTGTTCGGAGAAGATTTCCATTTCGTCACTGGGAGAGGTGTTTCTGTCTCCGACTTGGCGGCTATGATCGTTGAAATGGTTGGCTCTTCGTCCAAGATTATCAGGAGTGGCTCAAACACCTTCGAGGTGCGTAGATTCGTTGGCAACCCGGAGAAAGCCCGCAGGATGCTCGGTTACGAGTCGAGAGTCCGGCTGGAAGATGGATTGAAGATCCTGAGGGAGCGAATGGCTCCGGTCATCTATGCTCGATAAGACGTCTCAGGCGAGCCAAGGGCACCCTAGGGGAAGAGGAGCGGGAACTGTGCAGACGGTACAAACATCAAAAGAGGTTCTGGCACAACGGAGTCAGGTTACAGACCGTCCCCATGTCAGGGGGAAGTTTCTCTATGTCGGGGAAAAGAAGTTCTGGGTTAGAGGCATCAGCTACGGCACCTTCCAGATAGACGAAAACGGAGAGGAACGTCTGCGCGGTGAGATCGTTGAAAGAGACTTCGCTCTGATGGCTGAACACGGATTCAATGTTGTTCGTGTCCACACGGGTCCCCCGCGCTGGCTTCTAGACCTTGCCCAGAAGAATGGGCTGCGGGTCATGGTCGGCCTCAACTGGGGCGAACAGATGGCGTTCTTGGATGACAAGGAGAGAGTTGACAAGATAATCGGGAAAGTTAGGCGGTGGGTGCGGCGCTGCTCTGGTCATCCTGCAGTGTTCTGCTACACGGTTGGCAATGAGATCACTTCTTCGATTGTCCGCTGGCATGGCAGAAAGAGAGTGGAAAAATTCGTTCATCGTCTGTACCGAATCGCTAAGGAAGAGGATCCCGACGCGCTTGTCACTTACGTGAATTATCCGTCGACTGAGTACTTGCGGTTGCCGTTTCTCGATTTTCTCTGCTTCAACGTCTACCTCGAATCACAACAAGCCTTCGAAGACTATCTTTCCCGACTACACAACCTAAGCGATGATCGTCCCGTGCTCCTCAGCGAGATCGGGCTGGACAGCCTCCGCAACGGCGAGGAGAAACAAGCCAGCACTTTGGAATGGCAGGTCCGGTCAGTCTTCAAACAGGGCTGCTGCGGGGTCATAGTCTTCGCCTGGACAGACGAATGGTACCATGGAAAGTACCTGGTAGAAGACTGGAGATTCGGGCTGACGACCCGCGATCGAACACCAAAGCCTGCTCTTCGCGCTGTCAGACGAGCCTCCGAAGAATCCCCATTCCCACCCAGCACAAACTGGCCGAGAATTTCGGTAGTGGTCTGCAGCTACAATGGTGCATCGACCATCCGAGACACTCTCGACGGTGTGCAAAAGCTCGACTACCCTGACTTCGAAACAATCGTTGTAGATGATGGGTCTACCGACTCGACCGCGCAAATAGCCTCAGAATATCCTGTCCAACTGATCCGCACCAAGAATGGAGGTCTCAGTCAAGCCCGCAACGTCGGCATACAAGCCGCCACGGGAGAAATGGTCGCATTCACCGACGACGACGCATACCCCGATATTCACTGGCTAAAGTTTCTCGCCAAAACTATCATCGAAGGAAAATATGCGGGAGTTGGGGGACCGAACCTTCCGCCACCGAACGATGGGTGGAAAGCCGATGCAGTAGCGAACGCACCGGGGAACCCTTGTGTGGTTTTGCTCACCGACAGGGTCGCCGAGCATATTCCGGGATGCAACATGATGTTCAGAAAAGACGCTCTGAACATGATCGGTGGGTTCGACCCAGTTTTCAAAGCCGCCGGGGACGATGTCGATCTGTGCTGGCGTCTCCGCGAGACAGGCGCGACAATCGGGTTCTCCCCTGCGGCGGTGGTCTGGCACCATAGGCGCAACTCGATCCGCAAGTCTTGGAAGCAGCAGGTAGGCTACGGCCGGGCTGAATCGTTACTGGAGCGCAAATGGCCTCAGAAATACAACTCCGCAGGCCAGGTGCGATGGCAAGGACTCATCTACGGGAGGGGTCTCCCGCTAGATATTACCTCATTCAGAGGGCGCGTCTATCAAGGTGTCTGGGGTACAGCTCCCTTCCAAGCCCTCTACCAGTCTTCACCTTCTCTCTTGTCGCTTACTCTTAGCCCTGAGTGGTACCTGATAATCGGTGCAATTGCATCTGGATTCATTCTCAGCATAGGCTTCGGCCCTTTCGTCATTTTCGAACTAGCGCTCCTCGCATCGATAGCACTTCCGGTTGCTCAGGCATGGATGAACGCTCGCCGAGCGAGGTTCCCGGATAAAAGTTCCAAGAATCTTTGGCACCTCTTGAGGATGCGAATTGCAGTCTTTGCCCTTCATCTTTTGCAGCCACTGGCGCGCCTTGAAGGGAGGTTGAGGGGTGGTCTCACTCCATGGCGGAGACGTGGGACCAAGACTAGGGCCCAGTTTCGCGCCTCGACAGTGACGATGTGGCGGGACGAACGAGAGAGCCTGGAGATTACTCTTGGCAATCTACATAGAAAACTCAGAGATGCCGACGCCAGGGTGAGAGCGGGTGGAGACTATGACCGCTGGGACCTCGAAGTTCGAGGAGGGCTGTTCGGAGGCGGGCGATTGCTAGCCGCCGTCGAGGAACACGCTCCTGGAAAACAGTTCTTGCATTTTAGGATCACTCCGGAATACTCCACATTCGCGCTTCTTATGATTGCCCTTTCCGCGGTGATGTCGATTGTGGCAGGCCTCTCAGAGGCTTGGATTCCCGGCGGCATATGGGCAGTTACATCGTGCCTGTTGGCGATTCGTGCTCTGGGAGATACAACTTTCGCCACTGGTATGTTGCGGGAAACCCTAAAGCGCATCGGTGCAACTTAATACATGCTGCAAGCAACAATTGTCCGATCTGCAAAAGCCCCACCGTCGAAGCACCACGCAAGTCGAGAAGTGTTCTTCCGAGCTTCCTCTCGGCTCGATCAAGGTCTTTCAGTGCGACATCGAAACAGCCTGACACCAGGAAAGGGTCGTATTTTTGGGAGATAGTGCTAGAGCCAAGAAGCGCCGCAAGCAGAAAGGTGTAGGGGAAATCTTCAGCCCGACTGACGAATCGGGAACCGCGCGCAAGCCAACTGAGGCAGCCGCCGGGAAAGAGGCCCGTACTGGGCGTTCTATGAGATTCGCATACCTACAAAGTCTTGTCTTCCTTATCTTCTTGCTAGTCTTCGCATACGAAAATGATCCCAACTTCAGAACCGACTATTATGAGGCGTTCTTCAACTACCTCTCCCCAATGACGCTCATGGCTATTGGAACGACAGGACTCGTACTGAGTATCGGCTGGTTGTTTGTTAACTACCGACAGGACCGGAAAAGATTGGTGGTGAACAGCTTGATTCCCCAGCAAGTCTTAGTCCAGCCAACTGAGCCTGAGACCCAAAAACAGGGAGTGTTGCGGAGGGTGCTCTCCGAACTACGGCCCTACATGTTATCGATCTTATTCGTCTTTGCCATCTCGCTGACCGCAATCCCTCTTGCACTAGTAAGCCCGCTGCCAATCAAGATAGTAGTGGACAATGTCCTTGGAACTCGGCCTCTCCCCGGCTATCTCAGAATCATCACAGCAAACCCGTCGCAGGTTTCGGCGCAGGCCCTAGTTGTGATCGCCATAGGGATACTCGTGGTTGGCACGGTCCTTACTAACGGTCAACAATTGTTGAACGTCTGGGCAACCAACAAGGTTGGAAACCGCATTACGCTTGAGACTCGTGCCCGTCTCTTCCGACAGATGCAACGCCTCTCCATACTTTATCATGACACGAAGGGTGTTAGTGACTCGACGTACCGGGTCCAGTACGACGCGCTCTGGCTCCAGCTTCTGACCGTTGATACTCTGCCGCCGCTGGTCACTTCCGTCTTCACTGTTGTCGGGATGATTCTGGTTATGCTGATTCTTGACTTGGAATTGGCGTTGATAGCCATGGCAGTTGCACCGTTCATGCTGTTGTTCACCTTCGTGTATCGGAAGCGGCTTCGAGCTGGGTGGAAGAAGGTGAAGACTTCTGAGAGTGCAGCAATGTCTGGCGCGCAGGAGTCACTAAGCGCGTCCAGAGTGGTGAAATCCTTCGGCCAGGAAGAACGGGAAAATGAACAGTTCTTCTCCCGTTATAGCGAAAGTGCGAGAGCTGCCCTCAAGGTCTTCGTTGAGGGGGGAGTCTACA
>Ga0209807_1000224_pt1 | contig 25305 bp, 19 predicted proteins | sample GraSoiAngelo_154_FD_186168 | JGI IMG/M metagenome (GOLD analysis project Ga0209807, IMG submission 186168) | Grasslands soil microbial communities from the Angelo Coastal Reserve, California, USA - 14_1009_13_20cm (SPAdes) (version 2) | ecosystem: Environmental > Terrestrial > Soil > Grasslands ... | reverse complement strand
GAAACGCAAACCGCGCCACTTCCTCCAAAGACTCGCCAGTGAATTCCAGTTTCACGCCTTCAGTTTCCAGTAGCGCCGTGTACTGCTTCACGAGAGATGACTTCGGTTCGGTGAGAATGCGGATGAAATCATCCATGGTCAGCGATTGCAGCTCCACGCGGATGGGGAAGCGGCCCTGAAGCTCGGGAATCAAATCACTGGGTTTTGACACGTGGAACGCTCCGGCAGCGATGAACAGAATGTGATCGGTTCGCACCATGCCGTAGCGTGAGTTGACCGTCGTTCCTTCCACAATCGGCAGAATGTCGCGCTGCACGCCTTCGCGTGAAACGTCCGGCCCGTGGCCGCTTTCGCGCCCGGCAATCTTGTCGATCTCATCAAGGAAGATAATGCCCGAGTCTTCCACGCGATCGATCGCCATGCGCGTGACCTGGTCCATATCGATCAAGCGCTGCTCTTCTTCCTGGATAAGATATTCGAATGCTTCATTCACCTTCATCTTCCGCTTCTTGGTGCGCTGGCCGAAGATGTTGGGCAGCATGTCTTTGACATTGACGTCCATCTCCTCAACGCCCTGATTGGAGATGATTTCGAACGACGGGAAATTGCGTTCTCGAACCTCGATTTCGACCATGCGCTCGTCAAGTTTGCCCTCGCGCAGTTGCTGACGCAGTTTCTCGCGAGTACGGGATTGCGAATCGCCTGATGAGGTTGTCCCTTCCAGTACGAACCCGGCAGTCGGTTCAGACGGGCGTGGCGCTGCAGGGGGCAGAAGAATGTCCAGCAAACGTTCTTCCGCGTTCAATTCTGCCTTGTCAGAGACGTCCTCCAGCTTTTCTTCGCGCACGTTATCAATCGCAATCTCTACCAGATCACGAATCATCGATTCGACGTCGCGGCCGACGTAGCCGACCTCGGTGAACTTCGACGCCTCGACTTTCAGAAATGGCGAATTCGCCAACTTAGCCAAACGGCGCGCAATCTCCGTTTTCCCCACGCCGGTGGGGCCGATCATGATGATGTTCTTGGGAATAACCTCTTCGGCCATGTCAGACGGCAGCTTCTGCCGCCGCATGCGATTGCGCAGTGCAATCGCCACCGCGCGCTTGGCATCCTTCTGTCCGATGACGTACTTGTCTAGCTCCGCAACGATTTCACGCGGCGTGAGCTCGTCCAGTGTGATCTGTTCTTCTTCAGCAGTGGAGGGTAAATAGATGGCCATAGCAAAGCTGCTCTTGGCTGTTCGTCGTTTGTCGTTAGCTATTCTTGGTAACTTTAAAGTCGGCTTTCGGCCAAAGACCAAGGACAAACGACCAACGACTGGTTAAAGTTCCTCGATTGTTACCTTCTCATTAGTATAGATGCACATCTTGCCCGCAATCTTCATGGCCTCTTCAGCAATCTGGCGGGCCGAGAGCTGCGTATGCTCAGCCAATGCCTGTGCTGCCGCCTGGGCATACGGACCGCCGCTTCCAATCGCGGCGATTCCGCCATCCGGCTCAATCACGTCCCCTTGCCCGCTGAGCAGAAACGTTTGTTCTTTGTCAGAAACAAGCAGCAGGGCTTCCAGATGCCGCAGAAACTTATCGGTGCGCCAGTCCTTCGCCAGTTCAACTGCCGCGCGGCCAATATTTCCGTGATATTGCTCCAGTTTCGTTTCGAAGCGGCTGAATAGGGAAAACGCATCGGCAGTCGACCCTGCGAATCCAGCCAAAATCTTGTCCTGATAAAGACGCCGAATCTTCTTCGCCGAGTGCTTGATCACTCCCTCGCCGAGCGTGACCTGGCCATCCCCGGCCATCACCACATTTCCGTTCCGCCGGACGCAGAGAACTGTAGTGGAGCGAATCAGATGCTTTCTGGGCATGGAGAGCAAACTTTCATTATAGCAGTCCGAGTGCGCCACGAGCCGCACCGGCATGTGATGTGACTGAAAGCAGCGCGTCCCATTACAATCGTTCGCAGACTTTCATCCCAAGAAAACATGCCAAAAGAAGGAATTACTCCTCGATCGCAAGACTACGCCCAGTGGTATCTCGACATCGTCCGTGACGCGGACCTGGCGGACTACGCCGAAGTCGTCCGCGGATGCATCGTCTTCAAGCCGACTGGCTTCGCTTTGTGGGAAGCGATTCAGAGTGGCCTGGATCAACGCATCAAGGCGACAGGCCACCAGAATGCATATTTCCCCCTTCTGATTCCGAAAAGTTTCCTCATGAAGGAAGCCGAGCACGTGGAAGGCTTCGCGCCCGAGGTTGCCGAAGTCACGCATGCCGGTGGCGAGAAACTGGCCGAGCCTTACGTGATCCGGCCAACTTCGGAGACCATCATCGGCTACTTCTACGCCAAGTGGGTGCGGAGCTGGCGCGACCTGCCGTTGTTGATCAATCAATGGGCGAACGTCATGCGATGGGAAATGCGCACCCGTCCGTTTCTCCGCACAACGGAATTTCTGTGGCAGGAAGGCCACACGGTTCACGTCGACGAAGCAGATGCCGAGCGCGAGACGCTCAAAATCTTGCACGAGGTCTACGCCGACTTCGTGGAAAAAGAGATGGCCCTACCCGTGATCAAAGGCATCAAGACCGACAAGGAAAAGTTTGCCGGCGCTTTGCGCTCGTACGCCATCGAAGCCATGATGCAGGATGGTCGCGCCCTGCAGGTGGGCACTTCGCACAATTTAGGACAGAATTTTGCCAAAGCCTTCGACATTACCTACACCGATCAGAACAATCAGGTGCAGCATGCCTGGACCACGAGCTGGGGCGTGAGCACTCGCTTGATCGGCGCGCTGATCATGGCGCACTCGGACGATGAAGGTCTCGTCGTTCCTCCGCGCCTCGCGCCCACACAGGTGGTCGTCGTTCCGATTTTCAAGACCGATGCCGAGCGCACGCGCGTGCTGGAAGCAGTCTCACGCCTGAGCGCCGATTGGAAAGGCAGCTTGCGCTTCAAAGTTGATGATCGCGAGCAGTACAGTCCAGGATACAAATTTAACGAATGGGAGCTGAAAGGCGTTCCTGTCCGCGTGGAGATTGGTCCCAAAGACATCGAGAAAGGAACCGTCGGCGTGGCGCGCCGCGATCAACCGGGCAAACAGGGCAAATCTTTTGTTCCGCAGGACGGTCTCAGGCAGCGGTTGGAATCCCTGCTGACGGAAATTCAGCAGGCTCTCTATGACCGCGCCTTTCGTTTTCGCGAAGAGCATACCTACGAAGCCTCAAACTATGACGAGTTGAAACAAGGCGTAGAAAAAGGGTTTGTGCGCGGCTACTGGGCAGGTACGCGCGAGGATGAAGACAAAATTCAGGACGAGACCGGCGCAACCATTCGCGTATTGCCGCTCGATCAGCCCGCGACAGCAGGAAAGTGCGTTTACACCGGTAAGCCAGCACAGAAGATTGCGGTATTCGCGCGCGCCTATTAAGTGCAGCGTTCTTTTCAGTCTGAGAGATGCAATCAGTATGCCGGATTCGATGAAAAACAGCCCAAGCTGGACATTACGAGACCGTGATGGGCATGGTGCTCAGATCGCATGTGCCCATGAGACTAGGCAGCAGTCTGGCTATTTTTGAGTTGATCACGTCAGCCCATACTTTCCCCGCTCAATCATTTTCTGCGCGATCTGCTGGCGCAATTCAATCGTATTGAACGGCTCGTATTTCGCCAGGCGGCGCAGAATTGCGAACTGGGTACGGAGCATGTCGCCCTCGGCTACGGCAGCGATAATCTTACGGGCAGCGGCTTCGATCTTCTCCATCGCTTGCGAGAGATATAGGCGCGTCATGGCAATCGGCAGCGCCGCGGAGCCTTCGCCCCGACTCGAAGCAATCTTTTGGGCGCGCAACACCGCCGATTCCATCGCGTAGGTTTCGATCACGATGTCTGCAATCGCACCCATGATCTCCTGCTGCTCTTGGATCGCCTGCATGTATTTCTGCGTAGCGGCGCCCGCGGCGAACAAACCGAGTTTCTTCGCCTGCGCAACCAGTTTCCGTTCATCGGCGAGCGGACCTTCAATCTCTTCACCTATAGACGGCCCCGCGAGCACTTCATCCATCAGCTTCTTGATTGCCGGCATCAGTGGCAACTGCCCACTCATCGCACGCTTTAACAGGAATCCGGTGATGATCAGCCGGTTGATTTCGTTTGTGCCTTCAAAAATCCTGTTAATCCGCGCATCCCGATATGCCCGCTCCGCCGGATACTCCTCAACGAAGCCGTAGCCGCCATATATCTGCACCGTCTCGTCGACCACGTAATCGATCATCTCCGAGCCCCAGACCTTGATAATCGAGCACTCGACGGCATACTCTTCGATAGCCTTGAGCGTCTGCCTTGCGCTGTCCGCAGCTGACTTATCCACTTCGTTGAGGGCGGCATCCATCATTCCGACCGTACGATAGACGAGCGATTCGCCCACGTAGATAAGCACCGCCATGTTAGCCAGCTTTTCGCGCACCAGTCCGAAATCGGCGATAACTTTGTTGAACGCCTTCCGCTGCTTTGCGTAAGCGATGGAATTCTCCAGAGCCACGCGTGCGCCCCCCACGCACATTGCGCCGAGCTTGAAGCGCCCGACGTTGAGAATATTGAAAGCAATGACGTGCCCCTTGCCGATTTCCCCGAGGACATTTTCGACCGGAACTTTGCAGTCACTTAGAATGATGGGACACGTAGATGATCCGCGAATCCCCATCTTGTGCTCTTCCGCGCCAATGGAAAACCCAGGAAAAGTTTTCTCGACTAGAAACGCCGTAAACTTCTCGCCGTCGACTTTCGCGAAAACCGTGAACAAGTCGGCGAAGCCGGCGTTCGTGATCCACATCTTTTCGCCGTTAAGAACGTAGTGCTTGCCATCTTTGGAAAGCTCGGCCCGGGCGCGGCAGTTCAGAGCATCAGATCCTGAAGATGCTTCCGACAACGCGTAGGCTCCGACGATCTCTCCTGCCGCCAGCCGCGGCAGATATTTTTTCTTCTGCTCTTCGGTTCCGAAATACACGATCGGCAGTGTCCCGATCCCGGTGTGCCCGCCCCATGTAGTTGCGAACCCGGCGTACTTAGCAATATGATCTGCGATCACGGCAGCCGTGACCTTATCCATCTCGAGGCCGCCATACGCTTCCGGAATTTCCACCCCGCTCAGCCCGAGCTCACCGGCCTTCTTCAACAACGCGCGTGTGACAGAGAAGTCCTTATGCTCAATCTTCTCGATGTTAGGGACGATCTCGTTGAGGGCGAATTCCTCCGCCGTCTGGCCAATGAGCTGATGCTGCTCGGAAAAATCTTCAGGCGTGAAGACCTCGTCAGCACCGCGTTCTTCGAGCAGGAAGCTGCCGCCGGAGAATTTTGTGGACGCAATTGCTGTGGTGGCCATTAAAACCCCTTTCAACCACAGAGGGCACGGGGGAAATTATTTCATGTTTTCGAAGTTTTGCCAGTTACGAGAGACTGAACGGCCATAGCGTGGGAGACATTGCAAGGCAAGAAGATGCAGTTCTTCTGTGATCCTTCGTGGTTAATTAAGGTTCTCAAATATCCCTGCCGCTCCCATCCCACCGCCAACGCACATCGTCACCAAACCGTAGCGTGCATTGCGGCGCTTGAGTTCACGAATAATCGCTGCCGTTAGCTTCGCTCCGGTGCAGCCCAGAGGATGCCCAAGTGCGATCGCGCCGCCATTTGGATTTACTCGCTTGGGATCAAGCCCTGCCTCTTTGATCACAGCCAAAGACTGTGCCGCAAAGGCCTCGTTGAGTTCGATCACATCAATTTCTGAGAGCTTCAGCCCTGCGAGCTTAAGCGCTTTCGGAATCGCAAACACCGGCCCGAGTCCCATTTCTTCCGGCTTATATCCGGCAGTCGCGAAGGAAAGGTAGCGCACCAGCGGTTTGATGCCCAGTTGCTTCGCTCGATCAAGAGACATGACGACCGCCGCCGCCGCACCATCGGACATCTGCGACGAGTTTCCCGCCGTCACCGTGCCCTTGGCGTGGAACGCCGGCTTGAGCGAAAGCAACGCTTCAAGCGACGTGTCGGCGCGCGGGCCTTCGTCGACTTTAAACGTGATCTCCTGCTTCTTAGGCTTCGATCCGTTCGGAGTCGTGAAGCTCACGGGCACAGGCACCGTTTCCTCTTCAAACTTGCCAGCCTGAATGGCCGTCAACGCTTTCTGATGACTGCGCAGCGAAAATTCGTCGGCTTGCTCGCGGGTAATCCCAAATCTCGATGCAAGCCGCTCGGCCGTCAAGCCCATGGAAAGATATGCATCGGGATAATGATCGACGAGCCACGGGTTGGGCGAAATTTTATTCCCGCCCATCGGGATCATCGACATCGACTCCGTGCCGCCGGCAACAATTACCTCTGCACCGCCACTCCCAATTCGCTCCGCCGCCATCGCAATGGCCTGCAAACCGGATGAGCAGAAGCGATTAATGGTCATCGCCGATACCTCCACCGGCAAGCCGGCTCGCAACGACGCAATGCGCGCCACATTCATCCCTTGCTCGGCCTCAGGCATGGCGCAACCCAGAATGACATCTTCTATGTCTTTAAGATCAAGCTGGGGCACCCGCTCAAGCGCGCCTTTGATAACAACTGCGGCCAATTCATCAGGCCGCGTGGCTCGGAGCGTGCCTTTGAAGGCCCGCCCCACGGGCGTGCGAACGGAAGATACAACGACGGTTTCACGCATTGGAAACTCCTGACTTACCTTAGATTGCTGATGGCCGGTCTTCGATTCCATGTGGTTCTTACGCGGCGGCAGCCATTCGCGACAACCAGGGACGTTTATGGCCCTCAGCGGCGGTGGAGGAACACGTAAATCATTGCCGCAATCACAAGCACTGCCAGCAGAAAACGGAAGATCGTTCCGATGCTGCCGGCCTCAGGAGTGATTGGGGAACTGTCGCCGACATTCATAACAGCTGTGTTTTTGGCGTCAAGAGCTTGGACTGAGCCGGATGGATCGGGTCCTTGGGTACTGCCGAGTGTCAGTTTGTGGGATCCAGCTTGCGTCGTGACGCTCAGCGTTCGATTCACCAATACTTTTATGTCTCCGGAATTGCCTTGCTTGGCTAATGCCTCAGTCAGCTCGGGGACAAGGTACTTGCCGATCACGCCGGCTAGCTTTTCTGCGAAAGGATGCTCGATCTGGTCGTGGCTCGCGCCTTCGATCGGCTGTGCGTTTGGATCGTGAGAACGGATAATGAAACCGCCGCCAGGCTTCGCCTCAATGTGGAAGTCAAACTTGAGTTGCTGGTTGTCAGCTGAAAGCTTTAAGCCAGGGAATTCCTCTGCCAAAGCAGCGCTGATGTTTGCCTGGATTTTCTGCTGCAGCTCCAGGCGCGTAGGGGCCTCGAGCGGCGGCAGGCTGGGATCACTGGCGTGGGCGATGAATCCGCCTTCCGGCTTGGACTCGATGCGGTACGTGAACTTCGTGATTATGCGCTTGAGTTCCACAGTATGTTGCGCGATTGTAGCGCGACTAGCCGGTGTGGAAGGAGAATTGTTAGGACGTGAAGGTGACTGTGGTCATTCGAGAGCCGGAAGCGAAGAACACAGGGTCGGAGCCCAAGGGCAACCACGTCAGTCGCTACACCTCACCCGTGCGCGGATGCATCGCCAATGAGCCCTTCCGACCATTCGTCTGCTTCCCGTTCACGCTCCAAATCATTGGCCATCTCGCGATAGCCCACTTCAAGTTCTTCAGGATCGTAGCTCACCGCATACCTCCTGAGTCCGGCATTTGTTGCCATTGTATACACTCGCGTGTTGAAGTAAGAGCACGGTCACTGGACCAAAACGTTGGACGTGAGCGAGAAGCCAGGAGAACTCTATCCTGCAGGTAATTCACTTGAAGATACCACGCTTCGGGGTGGCTGGCTGCTTACGGTCACCAGGCATCAAGGGCCCGGAATTCAATCGGTCCATTTCCGCAAACCAATGGGCGATGTCAGGAAACTGAGCGACTTGCGTGATACGCACCCGGTCTCCATCGAAGCTAAACTCTCGAGGCAGCCGTACCGTCTGGCTGCCGCCCATTTCGGAATAGCTTGGCGATGCCGGTTTTGGACATAGGTTCCTTATGGAATAACATACCAAGCATATATACCGGCTCACCGAAACCTGTGATTTCCCGTTTGACTCTATGTAACTCGTATCGTTACACTGTACATAGTGATAAAAAGCTTCCGGCACCGGGGCATCGAGAGATTCTTCCGAACCGGATCGAAGGCTGGGATCCAAGCAAAGCACGCTGGCAAGCTGCGTTTGCAACTGTTCGCTCTCGACAACGCCAAACAGCCGCACGACATGAACGCTTCCGGATGGAAGCTGCATCCGCTAGCGGGGGAGCTCAAAAACCAGTGGGCTGTCTGGGTAAGCGGGAACTGGCGTCTGACGTTTAAGTTTGAAGGCGAGAATGCAGTCCTTGTTGACTATCAGGACTATCACTAGGAGTCGTTTATGCGCATGCACAATCCGCCGCACCCCGGGCTGGTCCTACGAGAGTACCTCGGAGGCATGGCCGTGTCCACGGCAGCGGCACATCTACGGGTGACGCGCGTGACCCTGTCACGGGTGTTGAACGGTAAGGCCGGAATCTCTGCGAGTATGGCCCTGCGCCTAGGGGCGGCTTTGGGCACTTCGCCGGACCTCTGGATAAATATGCAAGCCCAGTACGACCTCTGGCGGGCAAGGCGCGGGCGGCAACCCGCGGTGCGCCGGTTCGCGCATGTGGCTGGCAATGCTTCAATTCCGCAACGTCTTTCCCGTCTTTAACGTGTATTGGATCCGTTCCTGAGTCTTGCGCTCGCCGCACAGGGATTTGAAGGCTTCGCGTTCCAGATCCAAAACGCATTGCTCGCTGATCGGCATACCTGAAGTTACGTTCCCGCAGCACAGCACCTCGGCAATCTTTGTCCCCAGCTTCACTTCGTAGTCTGTGATGTATTCGCCCTGCCGCATCAGGTGGATGCCCAGCTTGAGCGCTGCCAGAATATTTTCGCCGGGCGCCGGAATATCCGTGCGTACCACAGGAGGCTCATAGCCCGCCCGCACCAGCTCTAACGCATGCGCCTTGGCATCGGACAGCACGCGCTCGCGGTTCATGGTGATGCCGTCTGATTCTGAGAGAAATGCAAGCCCACGCGCCTCAAGTGCTGAGGTCGCGACCTTAGCTGTCGCGATGGTTTCAAAAGCTCGCTTCATCGCCTCCATCAACTCAACCGATTCTCCGCGGCCACCGGGACGGATCGCCGCAGCGCTATCGACCGCGCGCAACAGCATCTCTTTGCAGCCCCCGCCTCCGGGGAGCAAGCCGACACCCACCTCCACCAACCCCATATAAAGCTCGGCGTGGGGCCGCCGCGCAGCGCCATGCAAAGAAAGTTCTGTCCCACCGCCGAGCGTGAGCCCGAACGGCGCAATCACCACCGGCTTGGGCGAAAACTTTATAGCCTGAGTCATGCCCTGAAATTGTCTGATAGCGAGATCCACATCATCCCATTCTTCTTCCTGCACCGACATGAGCAGCAGCATCAAATTTGCGCCGACAGAAAAGTTCTGCGCATCGTTGGTGATCACGAATGCGTCGAAGTTGTCGCCCGGCCCGGCAGGCTTGAGTGTCTGAGTGATCAAAGAAATGATGTCGCCGCCCAGCGAATTCATCTTGGAGTGAAACTCGATACACGCCACGCCATCCCCAATATCGACCAGCGACGCCCCGGAGTTTTTCTTCACAACTCCGTTCGACTTCTTAGCCACCGTGACCGACCAGACACCAGCGGGAACTTCGACCGGCTTGTAGTCTGACCTGGCAAGATCAAAATACGCGCGCCCAGATGGTGCGCCGGCTGCATCTGTGTACCAGGACTTTTTTCCCGTGGCGAGCACCTTCTCGACGTTGGCCGCGATCGCGCGGCCTTCTTTTTTCATTCGCGTGACCGTCGCCTCGACGCCAGCAGCGTCCCATAGTTCAAACGGCCCAAGCTCCCAATTGAACCCCAGGCGCATGGCGCGGTCGATTTCAACGATAGAATCCGAAATTTCGGGCACGCGGTTGGCCGAATAATTCCAAAGCTCGGACAAAGCTGACCACAGGAACTGCCCAGCCTTGTCGGCTTTTTGCTGTCCTCCATCAAGCCCGAGCAGCATGCGAATGCGCGCCCCGGCGTCCTCGATATTCTTGGCCATGTCGAGCGCGGGAAACTTTGGCTTTTGCCGCGGATGGTATTCGAGCGTTTTCCAGTCGAGAGCGAGACGTTCGCTCTCTTGGCCTGCTTCGGCGGTCGAGGGCGCCTGCGTTACATTTTTTTTGTAGAAGCCGCCGCCCGTTTTGTCGCCCAGCCATTTGCGATCGAGCATCTGCTTGAAAAAATCAGGAAGTGTGTGGGACTGGCGCTCTCGCCCACCATTCTCGACCCCTGCCATGTTGCTGACTACATGCCCCAAAATATCCAGCCCAACCAGATCGATGGTCCGAAACGTCGCCGACTTCGGCCAGCCGACCGCCTGCCCGGTAAGCGCGTCTACCTCCTCAACGCTCAAGTCCATCTCCTGCATCAGGCGCATGGCGTTCAGTACAGAAAATGTCCCAATACGATTGGCGATGAAATTTGGCGTGTCTTTGGCAATGACAACGCCTTTGCCCAGCCGCACGTCAGCGAACCACGCGACCGCGTCGAGCAGCGCGCGGTCAGTTTCCGCTGTAGGAATAATCTCCAGCAGCCGCATATATCTCGGTGGATTGAAAAAATGCGTGCCAAACCACGCCCTCTGGAAATCATCGGAAAATCCTTCCGCAATCTTTGCAACGGGCAGGCCGCTCGTGTTCGTGGTGATGATCGTGCCCGGCTTACGCACAGCCTCTACTTTCTTCAGCAGAGCACGCTTGATCTCAAGGTCCTCGACCACGGCTTCAATGATCCAATCCACCTCGGAGACCTTCTTAAGATCGTCTTCAAAATTTCCGATTGTTATCAATCGCGCAAGAGATGGCTCGAAAAACGCCGCCGGCTTCGACTTCTTTGCAGCCTCAAGCCCAGCAGCAGCGATTTTGTTCCGCGCCGCACCATCCGCGTCGGGAGGAACGATATCGAACAAGTAGCTTGGCACGCCAGCATTAGCGAAATGCGCCGCGATACGGGCACCCATGGTCCCGGCGCCAAGAATTGCAACTTTATTTATGCGCTTCACGAAAAACCTTTCTAACTGAGGCTGATATCGAGGGTCACGAAAGATTTTCAATTGCCGGTTGCCAAATTGGCAATTGGAAATTCAAGGGCGAAGGCTACGGCAGCTGATCTACGGCCCAATCATCTTTACCAGCGCGGATAATAACAATCCGTGAGCAGCGAGGACGGGGCGTAGTTCTTGGGTCGAACAAGGTGATGGGAAAGACGTATCGTCCCGTCTTCATCCGCTTGCCGCGTGCAATTTCGTAAGCCGCTTCGGATCCTGAAGAAAAGAACGACTGCAGACGATCTTCCGAGGTCTGGTGCTTGATTGTGTCAGTAAGCATGGCTATTCCGGTTTCGCGATCCTGGTTTTGCCACGCATGGAGAAAGTGATTAGCGGCGGCAAGCGCCGAAATGTAATTTGAGTCCGTAGCGCGATGGAAAGCTCTCGGTCTCGCGTGCAGAGGAGCGGCTACAAGCGAAGACAGCAGGATCGCGTAGAGCGGTAGGGCGAGAGGCCTTCCCCACGGTGCCAGCGCGGCGGTCACAAACCAGCCCCGCGATTTCGTTGTCATTTGGGCCGCTGACAGCTCAGTACGCACGCTCTCATTATGCGGAAGAATTCTGGCTTCTCAAAGAGACCAGCAAGGTTCAGCGGAAGGTAAAAAACAACAGGCGCGTGCCGAATAATGTGGGGTGAGGATGGCAACGGCACGCGCCTTATCAGTTAACTCAATGCTAGGGATCGCTGTCTGCGAAGTCAAATGCATTGCGTGCCGCGCGCGTGCAGTGCTGTGTTTCTGATCACGCAATCAGCTTAGCCAAAACAAATGCCGCTGCGGCGGCGAGTCCCCCGATCACCATCGTTTGGCTTGCGCTGCGCAGCGGGCCGGTTCCGGTATAACGTCCTTTTAGAAATCCGAAAATCCCCAGCGCCGCCAGTGTGACTATCGCTGACAACGCCAGCCCACGCGTCGCGCTGGCCAACATGACATAGGGAGAAAGCGGAATAAGTCCGCCGGCGACGTAAGATCCTGCAATCGTTGCAGCGCTGGTCCGCGCGCGGCTTGGATCCGGCTCTTCCAGTCCGAGCTCATAACGCATCATGAAATCCACCCACGCATCCGGTCGCCGGCTGAGCGCGTCCACCACAGGCGCACTCTGTTCCTGCGTGATTCCATACGACTGAAAGACCCGGCTGACTTCGGCCATTTCTTCTTCTGGAATCTCTTTGATCTCGCGATATTCACGGCCCCGCTCTTGCTCATAGTGCTCGGCGTCGCCGCGTGCCGCCAGATAGCCGCCAAGTCCCATTGCGATGGAGCCAGCCGCAATCTCGGCTAAGCCACCAACCACGATCAATCGCGTGTTTTGCACCGCGCCGGAGAGTCCGGCGGCCAGCGCGAACGGGACCGTGAGTCCATCAGACATGCCAATGACCACGTCGCGAACAAAATTGCCGGCAGTGAAATGTTTTTCAATATGGGTAACACGTGGCATCAAGCAGCCTCCGGATGAGATTTCAGATACTCCTGCGCGCGGCGCACCATATCCCGCTCGCCGCGATAAGCCAGCTTGCGCTCGGCCTCCACCAATGGAACCCAGATCGCACGCTTCACCTCTATTCGCATCGCATCTGCGATTTCGTCAATGCGTCCGGCTTCATAGCGCAACAGATAGAAGCTGACAATCTTGAACACCCGTTGTTTGTCGCCCCAGGAGCGCACGTACGTATACTTGATATCGCCCAGCTTGCCGATCAGCGATCCAGTCACACCGGTCTCCTCACGCACCTCGCGAATCGCCGTTTGCTCGGGTCTTTCGCCTGGGTCCACGAGTCCTTTCGGTAACGCGAGTAACACTTTTTGTGAATCTGTTTTCACGTCTCTAGGGCCGGAATCCTCCTTCTTTGGCTCGATTGCCGCCATCATCCAGCCTTCGGCCGTACGCCGCACTAGCACCCCCCCGGCAGAAATCTCCCGCAGCATGTCCCCAAAGTATCAGGAACACGGGAGTTAGTCATGGGAAAGCACGGTAGACTGGAGGTGCATCCATCGGTAACCAGCGCCCGGAAACGCTGGTCACTGGAACATTCCTGCTCTTGCTGGCATCTTACTTGCTAGGTAGTGATCGGTTCGGGACTAGCCGGGGAGGTGAGGTTCCGGTGAAGAGTCTGGGCAAGATAATCCGGTCGGTGCAAGCCTTTGGACGCGGCCTTTCGGGGCGTCCGTCTCCGCTGGAGTCTGAGACTAGACCCTCTATCGGCCTGGCCCTCGGCGGCGGCTTTGCCCGTGGCGTTGCCCACGTCGGTGTTTTGAAAGTTCTCGAAGAAGAAAATATTCCCATCAGCTTTATTGCTGGAACCAGCGTAGGCGCGCTTATCGGCGCCGCATATTGCAGTGGAGTTACAGTCGCCGAACTGGAGCAGATTGCCACCCGCGTCCGCTTCAAGCACTTTGCCAGCTGGACATTGTCACGCTATGGATTCGCCAGCAACCAGCGCATGATCGGCTTTCTGAGCAGCGTTCTGCGGGTAAAGACATTCGAAGAACTCCGCATCCCGCTGGCAGTAACGGCCACCGATTTTTCCACTGGTGATGGGGTGGTGTTTCACTCCGGGCCGCTCATTGATCCAGTTCGGGCAAGTTGTGCCTATCCCGGAATGTTTCTGCCGGTAAAAATTCGCGGACGCCTGCTGGTCGACGGCATGCTCTCGCACGCCGTGCCCAGTGTTCCGCTGCGCGAAATGGGAGCAGAGCGTGTGCTCGCGGTTCATCTGAAAGGCCATTGGGCCAACGAAGACGGCCCCCGGCATCTGTTTGACGTGATCGGCCAGTGTTTCTCCATCGCGCAGGAGATGAACTGCGGCGTCTGGAAGCATGCCGCTGACTTGGTGATCCAGCCCGATGTCAACGGCTATAAATACGACGCTTTTGAACAGAGCGTCGAACTGGTGCGCGCCGGCGAAGTCGTGACTCGTGCGGCCTTGCCGGAAATCCGCAAGTGGATGCAGGTTGAAGTGACACCCAAGACTAAAGTCTCAACCCCGCCGGCGGCACAGCCAGCGGTGATGCCAGCCGATTAATATTCCCAGCAACGCCGCACAGATCAACCACGCCCGATCTCTATTCGTGCAAACGATTTTCAATTGTTCGGACTAGGCCAGAAGTTCGCCTGATGCACCCTTACGAAGGCGTCGAAGTCGCCACTGCACTCAGAAGCCGGTTGTGTCGCCTGATTTCGTCAACGATCATCTCAACGCCTGTCTGCCCTTCATCGGTCGTAGGGCATAATTTCTAGCGCAAGCCTATGCTACTGTAGTCGTTCGTAAGGAGACGTAATCGCGACCAGCGGCACGGCTTCTAGGCAGCTTCCAGCAGGGCAAAAGATCCAATGACTCCAGAGGACAGCCTTATGGCGACAGATAAGAGTTGGCCCAAGTGGTCAAGGCTCGACGAGCTATACGGCCAGGCAAGACTGGTGACGGTAATGGTGCTGATTTGCCAAATCGCAGCCGCAGAAAAGCCCGGCAATGCTCCGCTACTCTGGGGCGATTTACAGCCTGGTCGGTACGATGTTGGTTTCAGGGTGCTCTATAAGCATGACCGCGCGCGGAAGTGGCTGCCATTCGACAATTCATTCGAAGCGAGCTACGAATGATAAAGGGCGGCCCATACGCATAAGTGTGTGGTATCCAGCTATGCCGGCTGAAGGAGTAGAGGCCATGCGGTACGGCGACTACTTCCACTACCAGGGTGAAAACGATTTTCGGGACCTGAACGATGAACTAGAGAAGATCGATCGCGAGAGTTGGCTAGCGGACCTCAACGAGATCTCGTCGAACGGCAGCGACATCTTTGCAAAACTTTGCTCTACTCCAGTGGCTGCAATCCGCAACGCCACACCAGCGTCCGGCCGATTTCCGGTTGTGCTTTATGCGGGTGGTCTCGGTTCCCGGGCGGACGCTAACGTCGAACTCGGGGAATACTTAGCCAGTCACGGCTACATCATGGCGACAGTGCCCCAGCTGGGTCCCTCTGCTGAAGAATTCACTCTCGAGACTACAGCCGGAGAAGCCGGAGTGCATGTTGGTGATCTAGAGTTCGCTCTGAAGGTTTTGCGGGATCTACCTGATGTTGACGTCCAGCATCTTGCAATAGCTGGCCACAGTGCGGGCGGTGTTGCAGCCATCCGGTTCGCCATACGCAATGCGAAAGTGAGAGTAGTAGTAGGTTTGGACGGCTCATACGGAGTGGCTCCAGAACCACACCGCAGGCAAGAAGTGATGAAAGCCTTGAATAAGCTACACCCAGGCCACGTGAAAGCGTTCCTGCTCGATATGAGACGTGCGAATGGAGTCCAAGGCGCGGAGCTCGATCACACTGTCAGGCATCGAATGACGCGATCGGATCGCTACCTAGTGACCTTTACCAAAATGTTTCACGGAGATTTCATGGAATTTGGGACCATCGGACTAAAGCTCTCGGTTCCATTGCCGCCCAACAATGACGGTCGGACGCGTGAGACAGGCTTCGTAGGCAACCAACACGCGTATCGAGCTGCGCTGGATTTTCTTGATGCGAAACTGAAAAGTGAACCGGAAACGTTGGATCTCTTTCTGGCGGAGATTGCGCACACCGATGGGGCCACCATCGTGCACGAGCCCCCGGGTATCTCAGCGCCAGCGCATTGAAGTCGGGAAACGATCGTCGTGCATTTGCCGAATCTGGAGGTTCTCCACGTTGTTAACTCGTTAAGACTCACTGGTAACGACGTCCCACGATGGGTGGGCTACCAGCCACACAGTAGAGGTGGCCACTCTTCGACATTGCGGTTCGTGCGTTCGAGCCGCGATGCGACACCTCCCGCATTGTCGACCAATCGGAAACTAAACCTGCTCGTTGTTGACGTAACATCGCCACAGAACTCATTGACCTGGATCGTGAGTGTAATCGCAGTTTTCGGCAACTGCTCATGTTGAAAATGTACAATGTCTCTCGATTATGCGGACGGTTTTGGACATATTCGCGCAAATCTTCCGCAACCTGTGGGCGCACAAGCTTCGATCGTTCCTGACCATGTTCGGCATTGCCTGGGGCGTGGGATCTTTACTGCTGCTGGTGGGCGTGGGGGAGGGCTTTCGCTCGGGCAACAAGCGTGAGTTGGCCGAGTTCGGCAAAGACATCATGTTTATCTTTCCCGGGCGCGCGCCAGCGGTAAAGGGCGTCATGAACTCTGCCCGTTCCTATTTGCTCACTTACCAGGACTACCTGGAGATCCGTACGCAAGCTCCACACGTCCGCAATGCCTGCCCTTTGCTTTCTCGCACCGACCTGCACGAGGTGAGCGAATTCGCCAACGCAGGGACCGAAATCCTGGGCGTGGAGCCTCAGCTTAACGAGATCAGTTATCTTCCCCTGAAGGAGGGACGCTGGCTCAATGAAATGGACGACGCGCAGAGACGCAATGTGATCGTCCTCGGTAACGAACTGCTCAAAACCCTGTTCCCCGGGCGCCCGGCGGTTGGCGCATTCGTTCTGCTGAACGGGCTCAGGTTCGAAGTCATTGGCAGCATGCCGCACCTCGGCCGCGGCGACAACACTTGGCTGAATATGCGTGGCTACATCCCTTTCCAGGTGATGGCCACGTATTTCCCGCTCAAGGGAGAAAACCACGAGAACTCCATTTCCTTTATTGAATATCAGCCGCGCGTGACGGCTGAGCACCTGCTGGCGCAGGATGATGTCCACAAGATCGTGGCGCGCAATCACGGACTCGACGCCAGCGATGAAAATGCCTTTGACGGTTGGGATACGATCAAGGAATCAAACATGGTGGGAACCATTTTCGACGCCATGAACATGTTCCTGGGAGCGGTGGGAATAGTCACGCTGGCTTTGGGCGCCATCGGCGTCATGAATATCATGCTAGTCACGGTCAGCGAACGCACTCATGAGATCGGATTGCGGAAGGCCCTGGGCGCCACCAACCGCAGCATCCTGTTTCATTTTTTTCTGGAAGGGTTGCTTCTCACACTGAGTAGCGGGCTGATCGGCATGGGTCTGGCAACAGTTTTGATGGCGATGCTGGGAACGGTGCACGGGCCGGGCGGATTTGATCCACCTAAATTGGTGCCGATGTCCGCCATGCTGGCGATTGGCAGCCTGACGCTGGCAGGAGTGCTCGCGGGTCTTTATCCCGCGCGCAAAGCGGCCATGCTGCAGCCCGTGGAAGCCCTCCGGCAGGAGTGAGCGATGTTCCGTGATCTGCTCCGGGAAGCCTCCGGCGCCATGCGTCACAATCGCCGCCGCACCGCGCTCACCATGCTGAGCATGGCCTGGGGCATCGCTACGGTGGTCATGCTACTCGCTTATAGCGATGGTTTTGGCCAAGCCTGTGCCAACATCTTTGCCAATTTCGGCAACAAGCTCGTTATCGTGGCGCCGGGCCGCACTTCCATGCAGGCCGGTGGTCAGAAAGCGGGAATCAAAATCCGCTTTACTCAGGATGATGTAGAAACGCTTACCACTAACCTTCCCCAAATCACCCATATCACACCCGAAGCCAGCAAGCAGGCACGCATCCAGTACGACACCAGGGTTTTCACCTTCGCTGTCACCGGCAATGATCCCAACGTGATTGCCGTCCGCGCCCTCAAGTTGGGGCAGGGTCGGTTCTACAACCTGGAAGACCAGATCCAGCGGGCCCGCGTGGCGGTAATCGGTTCAGAAGCGAAGGAAAAACTGTTTTCCGGACGCAACGCGCTGGGTGAGAGCATCCGGGTGGACGGCCTCAGCTTCGAAGTCGTCGGCGTGCTGAGCCCCAAAATGCAGGAGGGAAATGACGATATAAACCGCGTCGTATATGTTCCCTTCAGCACCATGAGTAATCTGAAGGATATACATTACCCGGACTCTATCTGGTTCACCTACCAGACTCCTGAGTACGAGCAACTGGAACAATCGGTCCGCACCATCATGGCGACGCAGCACAAGTTCAACCAGACGGACCGCCAGGCTGTGGAGGTGTTCAACCTCATGACCCAGGTCCATCAGTTCGAAATCATCACTCTCGGGTTGAAGATCCTGATGGGTTTCATTGGCACGCTTACACTCGGCATCGGGGGCATCGGCCTGATGAACATCATGCTGGTTTCGGTCACGCAGCGCACGCGTGAGATTGGCGTGCAGAAGGCGCTGGGCGCGAAACGGCGGTACATCCTGCTGCAGTTCCTCGCCGAAGCGCTCACTATTACCTTCATCGGCGGTGTGCTCGGAGTCGTACTGGCCTACGCGGTCGCGCTTTCCGTGGGAAGGCTCACCTTGTACAGCGCGTTTGCCAAGAACGGGGAAGCCGGCGACATCCGCCTGATCATCGCTCCTGGGACGCTGATCGCGTCCGCGCTCATTCTCGGCGTCGTGGGCCTGGTCAGCAGCATGGTCCCGGCCTTCCGCGCCTCCCGCCTGGATCCGATTGAGGCTCTGCGACACGAATAGCGCGCTGTGAGTTCGTCATGTTCTGCTTGTGCGTGTCACCGCAACACACACCGCGGCGCTGTGCTGTCTCTCACACTTCCCGACTAACGTTGCTAACGACGAGTTGAGCGAAGCGTCCAAAGCGTAAATACAGTCGAAGTGCGAAAGGAACTTTTGCACTACAAGCGACGTACTTTGGCGAAGTGAGGAGCCGGATCTAAAACAACGGGCCGGCTTAAGAACAATTTCAGGGGTTAAGGGACTGTCTCATTCTCGGTTTGGCGGCCCAGATGAGATCAATCCCGGGCAGAGAGCGCCAGTTTGCGCCGGGCTCTTTACGTTTAACCCCGAGGCAGCATTGTATGTCTTCGGCTGGGAAACGCAAGTTTTCTCCGAAGACCAGGCCAGGCCGCCAGAACCGGTTCCCGACGCTTTTCGGGAAAGAAAAGGACTGCAATGAAAGTGTCGAAAATGACCAAGGGCTTGTGGCTGGGGCTGGCTCTGCTGCTGGCGACCAGCGCGTTCGCATCCAAAAAGGGTTCACTGCAACTCAGCCAGGCTGTCAATGTCAACGGAAAACAGCTTCCAGCCGGCGACTACACCGTGAAATGGCACGGCAGCGGTACCAACGTTCAGGCAAGCATTATGAAAGGCAAGAACGTAGTGGCTACTGTGCCCGCTCGTCTGGTGGATCTCGACCGCACACCTGGCAGGGATGCATCCGTAATCACAGGCAATGCCGACGGCAGCCGCTCGTTAACTCAGATTCGCTTTTCAGGCAAAAAGTCTGCCTTGGCGATTGGCGAAGAGGCACCTAAAGCTGAGTCGAGCGAAGCCAGTAAGTAGGATTGGAGTTTGAAACAGTAAAACTGAAGTTGTGTGGGGGCGGGGCTATGCCCCGCCCAGGTCGAGCGCAGCTCGACGGAAGATGCTTGAAGCAAAAGCCTGAAACAGTAAAACGTAAGTTGTGTGGGGGTGGGGCTATGCCCCGCCCAGGTCGAGCGCAGCTCGACGGAAGATGTTTGAAGCAAAAGCCTGAAACAGTAAAACGTAAGTTGTGTTGGGGGCGGGGCTATGCCCCGCCCAGGTCGAGCGCAGCTCGACGGAGGAAAGGCGGACGGGGCATAGCCCCGTCTCCACACAAGAGTCCTCACCCAGAAGATGGTTGAAGCAAAAGTTTGAATGAAGACAGGGGAGCCAGAGAGCTCCCCTAATTTTCCTGCCCACTAGTTCGGCGCAGCCAGCACGTCGTCGTAGTAGCTCAATAGCGCGCGTTTGGGAGCGTCTTTGAGCCTCTTCAGCGGAACCTTCTGCTCGACCGAGGTGTTTCCCATAAGGCGAGCGCGCCCTAGATTTACCATCCTGCCGTCTGCAAGTTCCAAATAGATCGGCACCAGCATGCGGAATTTGTCATCCACGTTCGATTGCGTGACTTTCAAATTGAACAGCACGTCTCCACTGGAGTCTTTGTCGAATGAGTAATTGAACTTGTAACTTGGTAAGGATGTCCCGTAGACGTACTCATTAAAGAACCAATCCATTTTGTGATCGCCTTCAAGGTCCATTTCCGGAGTCATATGTTTCTCAACCATCGCCTTGAAGTCTTCGGTGCTGGCCGCCCGGTTTGTATACGTGTGAACGAAGTCGTGCATGGTGACTTTGAAATTTTCGTCCCCGGTGCGGCGATCCCACATCATCATGCGGATCATGTGTAGGATGTAAGCGCCTTTCGGATAAATAAGACGCTGGGTCACGAACGCGCCCGTACGTGAATTATTCGTCCGGTATCCCATGGTGACCGGACCGGCATCAATGGCGCGCCAGCCTTCCTTGTCGCGCTCCAGCAATAGTTCACGCTGATCGTTCCAGAAGCTGATAAACCTCTGTGGGTTTTTTTCGATCATCTGTAAATACAGCGACGCTGACATTTCCGCGAAGCCTTCGCTCATCCACTGATCACGATAGGAACTAAAACCCACCGTGTGGCCCCACCATTGGTGGGCAACCTCGTGCGAAGTGACGCTCTTCCAGTAGCCACGATCACCTTGATCCATTCCCAACTGGTGGCGAATCGTGGTGTCGTAGAAGTAGCACATCGGAATCCAGACCAGTTCTGGCCAGGATTGTCCGTAGTTGCAGGAGGTCTGCTGAGTGATGGCAAGGCGCTTATACGCAGATGGGCCAAAGTAGTCGGTGTAGAGCTGCACCGAGAGTTGACCTTCAGCGAGAGCTTTTTTGATGAGCGGCACGGTGCTCATATTTCCGAGCGCGACGCCCTCCATCATGTGCGAGCCCTGAGTGGGCAGGTCTTCATTGACCAGGTGCAGCAGACTCTTGATTACATCCGGCGGTTCCTCGTTCGCGTACGACTGCACCAGGTATTCCGGCTTATCGAGCTTCGCCTCCTGCATCTTGAATTTGCCGAAATTGAAGCCGGCGACGGGCTGGCGGCCGCTCTTCCATATGCTCACGTCTTCGCCGCCTTCGTTCCGTTCACTCACCAAGTCCCCCGTGGCGGCGATTTTCATATTCTTCGGAATGCGGAACGTCATGTCGTAGCTAGCGTACTCGCCAAAAGAGAGATTGGCGCTGTTCGGGTACCAGTCTTCACGCGCAACCGGGTAATAATTTCCACCTCCGGTGTTAACCACTGCCTCCTTGCCGCCGTACACCGTGGTAATTGTGAGTTTCTCGCCTTTAGCGAGAGCCTTGGGAAGAATCACACGAAAATCAGCGTCATCTTTTTTATCTTCCTGAATAAAAGCCAGCGGCTGGCCTGCTTCGGAGGTAACGCTCTGCACTCGAAGCGTGGGAAACAGGCTGAACGGAATCACTCTGACGCCATCTATCATGGCCACCAAAGTCGTTGACGCCTTTCCCTGTAAATTCGCATTTTTTTCAATTGTGGTATCGAGCGTCTGGTGCTCGATGCTGGCCAGACCCTGATGTTGCGCAGTAGCATCGTAAGTCATCAATTCAACTTCTTCGGGAGCAACATTAGGCGCGCCACGCGGATCGATGAAGAAGAGTTCCTTTCCGTTATATCGTTTGCCATGTATGAAGGCCACGAATAGCCCACTGGGATCTGAGCCAAGCACGTCTTCGAGGATGCGGCCATCCAGGTTGTATTTCAGCATGCGATCATGCCGCATGGCATTTTGGCTGTCGCGCAGCAGGCCGGCGTCGCATCCAGCGGAAGCAGCCCCGCCAGATTTCTTGAGTTCGTCGTAGGTTCCATCTGTGAACCGAAGCACGAGATGGCTGAAGTTCTCGCTGAATTCATCCTCCTTGGTGAGCAGCTTGAGGCTGGCGCGCTCAGAAGCCTGCCGCGGGTCAAGGATCATGTTGCCATCGCCCACAAATACTGCGCCCGTTACCTTCCCTTGCACTGGAGCTACAAAACAAACCGTGCCCGAGCGCAAGTGAAATGTGGCGGCGTCACGGTGGAGAGTGAAGTTGCTGACGCTCACCGCCTCGCTCCCCAGGCTCAGATTGCGTAGTTGCTGATACGTAGGATCAGAGTTGGGAGCCGGCGGAATGGCAGGTTCAATGGCGTAAGCGGCAAGAAAAAACGCGAACAGGCACACGAATACGAGCAGGCGAAGCGAACGCATACAACCTCCCTCGGGGGAAGGAGAAAGCAGCTAATTATGTAGGAATTAGTAGGAAAAGCAAGTCTTGAATTGCTCTCATGCTCCCGCTGGAGAGGCAAAAGAGTAACCGCTACTCAATGAATAATCCACCTCCGCATGGTATAATTAACAATAAAGAAACAGCAATTAAGCTCCTGTAATTCCAACGACTTACGAAAGAGTCGCGAGAACTGAAAATGGCAGACGATCAGAACCCAGAGCTTCCCTTAACTCCTCCGCCGGGCGGTGGAGATGGCAGCGGCATTCCCGGCGCCGCGAACATTCAACCCGTCAATATCGAAGAAGAGATGCGGCGGTCGTATCTCGACTATTCCATGTCGGTGATTATCGGCCGCGCCCTTCCCGACGTCCGCGACGGATTAAAGCCCGTGCATCGCCGCATCCTCTATGCCATGCATGATATGGGGATTTTGCATAATCGCAAATATGTGAAGTGTGCCAAGGTCGTGGGTGAGTGTCTCGGTAAATATCATCCGCATGGGGATTCGGCTTTATATGACGCGTTGGTGCGCATGGCGCAGCCGTTCTCGTTGCGCTATCCGCTGGTGGATGGTCAGGGGAATTTCGGATCCGTGGATGGAGATCCGCCGGCAGCTTATCGATACACAGAATGCCGCATGACCCGCATTTCGGAAGAAATGCTGAGCGACATCGATAAGGAAACGGTTGATTTTGTTCCGAACTTTGATGAATCGTCTGTTGAGCCTCTGGTTCTACCCACTCGCATTCCCAACCTGCTGATCAATGGCTCGAACGGGATTGCGGTCGGAATGGCGACCAATATCCCGCCTCACAATCTGACAGAAATCGTGGATGCGACCATCATGCTGGTCAACAATCCGCAGACTATGTTGCCGGAAGTGTTGAAGGTCGTTCAGGGACCGGACTTCCCCACCTACGGCATCATTCATGGGAAAGCTGGAATTCTTGAGGCCTACAAGCACGGGCGTGGACGTTTCGTGATGCGCGCCAAAGCGGCGATTGAGAATCTCACAAAGGACCGCCAGGCCATCATCGTTACGGAAATTCCCTATCAGGTGAACAAGCGGTACCTGATCGAGCGCATCGCCGAACTGGTCAACAACAAGACCATCGAAGATATCGGCGACATTCGTGATGAATCCGATCGCGATGGAATGCGCATCGTGGTTGAACTGAAGCGCGGCTGCGAGCCGCAGATCGTGCTCAACCAGCTCTTCAAGCACACGCAGATGCAGGAAAACTTCAGCATGATTTTCCTGGCTGTGGTCAATGGCCAGCCCAAAGAGATGGGGCTGGTGCAGGCGATCAAATATTTCATTGACCATCGTGTGGAGGTGGTGCGACGCCGCACCGCGTACCTGTTGCTGAAGGCGAAAGAGCGCGAGCACATTCTGGAAGGCTACAGGATTGCGCTCGATCACCTCGACAATGTCATTGTGATTATTCGCGGCAGCGCCAATCGTGGTGATGCACGCGAGAACCTGGTCCTCTACTTTGGCGGCAAGAAAATCGATATCAATACCACGGGACGCGCGCCCAAGCTAGATCCTGAGAAGCCGTTTACGGCAACTCAAGCTGACGCCATCCTCGAACTGCAGTTGCATCGTTTGACCAAGCTCTCGATTGATGAAATTGCGAACGAGTTGAAACAAGTCCGCGAGAATATTGCCGAGTTTGAATCGATTCTGGCTTCTGAGAAGAAGCTGCGCGGCGTAATCGTGACAGAGCTGGAAGAAGTTAAGAAGCTGTATGGCGACGAGCGCCGCACCCGCATTGAAGACGAGGCCGCGGAGATTCATCTTGAAGACTTGATCGCTGATGAACAGGTCGCGGTCACCGTTAGCCACGGTGGCTATCTCAAAAGAACTCCGATCTCGACTTACAGGATGCAGCGGCGGGGCGGGACTGGCCGTACTGGCATGAAGACGCGCGACGAGGATTTCGTTGAGCATTTGTTCATCGCTTCGACGCATGCGTACATTCTCATTTTCACTAATACCGGTCGCGTGTACTGGCTGAAAGTCTATGAAATTCCCGACGTCAGCGCCGCGGGCAAGGGCAAGCACATCGGCAATCTGGTTTCACTGCAGCCCGGTGAGACCGTACGCACCATGCTTGCCGTCCGCAATCTGGAAGAAGAAGGCAGATATGTTTTCTTCGCTACGCGCAACGGCACGGTAAAGAAGACCGACCTGAAAGACTTCTCGAATGTGATGTCGCGCGGAATTATCGCCATCGGCATTGAAAAAGGCGACGAACTGGTCGGAGTAACGCTCACTGATGGAAACCAGATCGTCTTCCTCGCCTCGCACGATGGCCAGGCCATCCGCTTCGACGAGTCCGATGTCCGCTCGATGGGCCGCCCGGCTTACGGCGTGCGCGGCATGAATCTTGACGAAAAAGATTACATCGTCGGGATGGCGACTACGCCGAAAGACATCAAGAAAGCTGAGGCTGAAGTCGAAAAGGCCAAGGCCGAAGCGGGCGTACCGGAAGCGACCGCTACCGACGCCACGATTCCGGTGAAAGGCTCGCTCATCCTTTCCGTCACGGAAAACGGCTACGGCAAGCGCACTCCTGCCGACGAGTACCGCCTGCAAGGACGCGGCGGCTCCGGCGTGATCAACGTTAAGACCACGGAGCGCAACGGCAAAGTGGTCGGCATCGCGCAGGTGACCGAAGACTCCGAAGTCATGCTGATCAGCCAGTACGGCAAGATCATCCGCATGGACTCGAGCACCATCCGCGAATCGGGCCGCGCCGCCCAAGGCGTGCGGTTGCTGCATCTGGAGGCGGGGGATCGCGTCGCGGCGGCAGTGGTGATCCCGCCGGAAAAGGAAGGGACGAATGGGGGGACGCTGATTCAGTAAGCTTGCTCTCAGCCGTCGGCTTTCGCCTGCCGGTACGGGAATTCTATTTTTCGTCCGGAAATTACAGCGGCTCGGAAATGGCAGCGATGCTGATTGCCGCTTTGCCCGAGATGTCCAAGGTCTGCCGAAAGCACGACGCCTTTCA
>Ga0209807_1000223_pt1 | contig 25365 bp, 23 predicted proteins | sample GraSoiAngelo_154_FD_186168 | JGI IMG/M metagenome (GOLD analysis project Ga0209807, IMG submission 186168) | Grasslands soil microbial communities from the Angelo Coastal Reserve, California, USA - 14_1009_13_20cm (SPAdes) (version 2) | ecosystem: Environmental > Terrestrial > Soil > Grasslands ... | reverse complement strand
GCCGTACGAGCTCAGGATGGCGAAAGGCGCATCGGCCGCGATCTCCGAGGTGTCCTCCACGCGAAACAGCGAGAAGGGCAGCTCCACCGACCGCAGAAGCCGGAAGACACTGCCGTACGGATCGACCACCGGGATCGCGACGTCGAGCGCCATAGCCACGGCGAGAGATTCGTCGAGCCAGAGCCAGTCGAGAACACCCGGGCGGGGGAAGAGCCCTCCCCCGTTCGACCTAGCCGGCCGCAACTCCGGCAGTAAATTCCGGAATGAGCTGTACGTACTCGATGTCCTCGGGATGTTTGTAGAGCGCGACGACAATCGCCGACTCCGTCCCCGGCTCCGCGGCAACGCGGAACCACGGGGTTGCACCGTTGGCGATCATCTCGTCCGATTCCGCTACATCGAGGTCTCGCGTTGCGGGTCCCTGCAGGCCGTACCTCGACAGAATCGCCTGGATGTCGCGGCACCGCGTGATCTCGCGAGGGATACGTGACGAATCGTGTCCTAATCTCGAAAGCGTGCGGAACGCCGCTGTGGCCGTCTTTGTGGCACTCGCGATCGGGCTCGCCGCGCTCCTCTATCTGGGGGCCGCCCGGCCCGAGTCCGCGGTCGTTCCCACGCCGACTCCGACGGTCCTGAGCGCTTCACCTTCTGCGAGCGCGACCACCTCCAGCCCGACGGGTTCGGCATCGCCGCGTCCCACCGCGACCACGTCGGGCGCGCTCGGCGCGGTCACGATCCAGGTGACACGAACCACCGTCCCAGCTGAATTCCGGTACCTCGTCCTCGGGAGCGGCGAAGAGTTCCGTCTCGTAGTCCTCGACTTGAATGCGGGACGCGCCACGCAGGTCGCGACCGCCCGACTCACGGTGCCGCCGGGCGGGGCGATCGGCCCGTCCGCCGCCGTGTCCGCGTCCTTGGACGGCCGTACCGTCCTCGTGACGTTCGAAGTGCCTGAGGCGAGCGACAGCCTTTTTGTCGTCCACCCCGAGACCGCGGAGGCGATCCTGCTGCTACGTGGTGAGATCCGGGGTGCCGTGGTCTCAGCGGATGGCGCGCACATTGCGATCGGTCGGAACGACGAGGACCCATCGCTGACCGGGCTCTGGATCGGCACGCCTGACGGTGCGATCCGGCGTCTCCTCGCCGATGACCCCTCGGCCACCGGATCGCCGCCACGGCCGTACGCCTTCTCCGCAGACAACGCTCTGCTCGCCTTCGGTTTGGGGCTCGGTGACTCCGGGTGGCAGGCGGTGGTGATCGCCGCCTCCTCCAAGGAGGCCCGCATCGATCGCTCGAGTGGCGGTCCTCAGATCATCGGGGCCGACGCGAGCGTCGTTGGTCCCGCGACCGGCGCGGAGTTCCGTTCAGCGCGAGAGCTGTTCGTATGGAGCTCGCGCTCGATGTTCGGTGGAAGCACCGTGGCGTACGTGTACGACACCGCGACAAAGACAAGCACCGATCTCTACCGTCCGCCCGCGGGTGTTCTCATCACAGCGGCCGCCTCGCGGCCGAACACGCGCGAGTTCGCCACCGTGGAGCGGCCTGAGTGCTGCGGCGTCTTCGTCGCAGGCACGGCTGCCTGGCTTCGAGGTCAGGACGGATCCGCTCGTAAGCTGGGCGACGCGGTATTCGTCGTCGATCTCTGGTGGTCGCGCGACGGTACCCGTCTCTTCGCGGAGGGCGGCGGGGACGACTCCGTCGGCGGGATCAGCGATCTGCTGAGCGGGAAAGGCGTCATGCAGTTCTGCAAGAGGGGCGGCGGTCCGCCGCCCGCTCCGTGCACCTAGCCCGCGCCGAGGATGGTGATCGCGACGAGGGCGATAGATAGGACCGACGCGCCGACGGCCGTCCCGATGCCGATCCACTGCGAAACGCGGCCGTTCGCGTGGTCGCCCATGATCCGGCGGTCGCCGGCGAGCTTCAGAATGAAGACGAGCACGATCGGTAGGAGCAAACCGTTGACGTTCTGGGAGACGAGAATGACGGGGATGAGCGGCACGCTCGGAGACAGCACGATGAGCGCCCCCGCGACGACGAGCAGCGTGAAAAGACCCATGAACACCGGCGCCTCGCGAAAGTTCTTGCTGATCCCGGACTCCCATCCGAACGCCTCGCAGATCGCATAGCTCGTCGAGAGCGGCATGATCGTCGCGGCGAGCAGCGACGCACCGAAGAGACCGACGCCGAAGAGGAGCTGCGCCTGCTGGCCGGCGAGCGGCCCGAGGGCCTGCGCCGCGTCGGCCGCCGAATCCACGTGGATGCCGGCGGGATGCAGGACCGCGCCGGCGACGACGACGATGAAGAACCCATTCAGCCCGGTGAGGATCGCGCCGAGCAGCACGTCGACGCGCTCGAACCGGTACTGATCTCTGTCGATGCCTTTGTCCACGACCGACGCCTGTATGTAGAACTGCATGTAGGGCGTGATCGTGGTGCCGACGAGCGCGAGCGCGGCGATGAGCGCGGCCTGTCCGATCGGGAGCGCCGGGATGACCGAATCGCGGACGACCTCGCCCCAGGGCGGTCCGACGATGAATGCGCTGATCGGGTACGCGATGTAGGCGAGCACGAGGACGAAGAGCGCGCGTTCGACGATGCGGTAGCTGAAGAACACCACGAGCACCCAGATGAGGACGGCGGCGATCGGGACGGAGACGATGCGCTGGACGTGGAAGAGCTCGAGGCTCGCCGCGATCCCGGCGTACTCCGCGACGATGTTGCTGCCGTTCGCGATCAAGAGCGCGAGCATCGCGACGATGGTCCAGCGCACTCCGAAGCGCTCGCGGATGAGATCGGACAGACCCTTGCCGGTGACCGCGCCCATACGTGCGCACATCTCCTGGATCACGAGCAGTCCGGCCGTCGACAAGAGCAGGAGCCACATCATCTCGAAGCCGTAGTGCGCGCCGACGGCGGTGTACGTCGTGACGCCGCCGGCATCGTTGCCGGCGAAGCCCGTGATGATCCCCGGCCCCATCACTGCGAGGAACGCGAGGATCGAAGCGCGGCGAACGCGCGCGCGGCGACGGACCGCGGCGGCGGTCCTGATCACCTAGCGATCGACCGGAGCGACCTCTTTTTCCAGCCGCGCGGGAGCATGAGCTCGACCACGTCGTCCACGGTGACGGTCCCGAGAAGCTTCTTGCGAGCGTCGACCACAGGCAACCCCAAGAGGTCGTACTTCGCGATGAGCGCGGCCACCTCTTCTTTCGGCGTCTCCGCGTCCACCTTCAATACGTTCGGATCCATGATGTCGCTCACCTTCGTCTCCGGCGGCGCCACGACGAGGTCCCGCAGGGAGAGGACGCCTTCGAGCTTTCCCTCAGCGTCCACGACGTAGAGGTAATAGGTGAGCTGCGGATCTGGTTTCTTCGCGCGGAGCTCGTCGATGGCCTGCGCCGCGGTGAGCTCTCTGGGGAGCGCGACGAAATCCGTCGTCATGATCCCGCCGGCCGAGTCCTCAGGGTGGGTGAGGAGCTCCTCGACGTCCTCGGCCTCTTCCTTATCCATGAGCTCGACGAGCTCGTCGCGACGTTCCTCCGACAGGTCCTGCAGCAGGTCAGCCGCCTCGTCCGGATCCATCTCCTCGAGGATGTCCGCGGCGCGCTCCTCGGGAAGGTCGGTGACGATCGCGGCCTGCATCTCGGGCTCGACCTCCTGCAGCGCTTCGGCCGCGGTCTCGAGGTCGAGCTGCTGGAAGACCGCGATCCGCTCGTCGGCGGTCATCTCCTCGACGATGTCGGCGATGTCCGCCGGGTGCAGCAGCGCGAGCTTCGCGTGCGGGATCGTGAGGCGGACCGCCGCGGTCTTTGCCGGAGCGTCGTGCGCGGCTTCGAGCGGCTCGACGAGGTGCCAGGGGATGATCCCGCGCGGCAGCCGCCGCCCGGCGAGCCCGGCGACGCGCTCGGCGACAGACTCGGCGCCGACCCGCCGGAGCAGGCCCCGGAGACCGACGTCGGCACCGACTAGACGGAGCTGCCCGTCGACCTCGGAGAGCTGGAGATCGTTCACGCGGACGACCTTGGCGCCGTGGGTGTCGACGATCTGCTTGTCCAACAGGTCACGGGCGAGACGAAGCGCCTCGGGCGGAAGCTGCGCATCGGGGGTCGTCTCAAGGCGGTTGCGAAGACGGAGATGACCGATCTCCTGCGCGAGATCGCCCCAGCGCACGACCTTCTCCCCGGACGGCGTCGAGAGGATGGCCCACTGCGCGGCCGGGAACTGCCCCTGCGGCACGACCGCGATGTCCGCGAGCTTACCCACCTCGTTGCCGTTCGGCTCGATGACCCTGCGGTGCTGTATTTCCGACAGGTACGGCACGACGCCGGAAGCGTAACCGGTACAATTCGTATATCCCAGAGCGCCCGACCGGGCGTACCCTCACGCGTTGGAGGAAGACCCCGTGCCACAGATAACCGATGCCGGTCTTCGCGCGCGCGCACTTGCCGACCAGGCCACCGCCGCCGCACTCGAGGCGGACTGGCCACGCGCCGCGGAGCTCAACCAAAAGCTCGTCGAAGCCTCTCCCGAGGACCTCGAAGCGCGCAACCGGCTGGGCCGGGCGCTCATCGAGCTCGGCCGCCTCGATGAGGCCAAGGCCGCGTTCGCCGAGGTCCTGAAGATCGAGCCTTACAACTCGATCGCCCTCCGCGGCAACTCGCGTGTCGCGACGCTGCAGGAGCACAAGACCAAGGCGTTCACGACGACGACCAGGACTCAGCCTCGTCTCTTCATCGAGGACATGGGGAAGACGGGCATCCTCCGTCTCATCAACCCCGCACCGACCCACGTCCTCGCGAAATACAGCCCCGGCGCCGAGTGCGAGCTGCGCGAGCAGGAGGGTCTTCTCGCGGTGCACGCACGCGATGGCGAGCTGATCGGATTCCTTGAGCCGAAGGTCGGCCGGCGCCTCATCGACCTGATCCGGACCGGCAACCAGTACGTGGCCGCGATCGTAAGCAACGACCCCGCGAACGCGCGAGTCGCGATCCGTGAGGTGTTCTCGAGCCCGGAGAACGCGAGTCGCATCTCCTTCCCCGGCCACCACCGCTCCGCCGAGACGAAGGAGCGAGCGTACGTCCGTGGCACCTTCTTCCGCGACGGCACCGACGAGATCGAGGAAGAGGCCGAGGAGGTCGAGGAGGAAGCTCCCGCCGCCGAGGAAGCGCTCGAAGAAGCCGAGGTCACCGAGGAGCCGCTCGCCGTCGACACCGAGGACGACGACGATTCGGAGGACGAAGCCGAAGAGTGAGCGGCGCGTCTAAACGGCGCGCGCTCGCGCCCGTCTTTGCCCTCGCGTTCCTCGCATCCTGCACCGACGCAGCACAGCCAAAGCTGGGCCCGTCGAACGACGTCCAGGGCGCGCCCAAGCTCGCGCGTGACGCCGGTGCGGTGCTCTTGGGAGTCTCGGCCTACGACTACGGTCTGGCGGGCGCGCTCACCGGACAGCAGACCCGCACCGTCGCGGCGGCGCGCTACGGCACCGTGATGCGGGGCACCGCGGCGACGATTTCCGCCTTCAACGCCACGGTCCTCGCGGGCACTCTCGATCGCACCGGACCGATCCGCGAGAAGCTCGTCCCGCTCGCCGACGGTCTCTCCGACCTGGCGCGCGATGGCCAGAGCTACGCCGATGGTGGAGATACAGCGGCATTCGCACGCGTGATCACCGACGTGACCGCGGGCTGGCAGCGCCTTCGCGATCTCTCGACGACGCTGCCAAAGGACGATGCGCTGCAAGGCACGATCGCGCGCGGCATGTCCTTCGTGGTGACGAGCAAGTCATCCACGCTGTCGACGATCACGACCGGTCCCTACGCCAGCGCGGCGGAGGCGAAGCAGGCGCTCCAGCGGATGGGCTCACCGCTGAACGGCTCGTACACCCAGACCGCACCCTTCGTCGTGCACATCGGTCCGTACGCCGATCGCGCCGGCGCCGACACGGCGAGCGCAGGCCTCACCAAGCAGGGCGTCATCAACGTCGTCACCGATGAGCAGTCCTACGCGTTCGCGCGGAGCGGACCGCTTCCCGACGCCGAGCTCTGGCGTGAGCCGTCACGGGTGCTCGAGGTGCGCGCCACCTCCCGGAAAATCGGGTTGAGCTCGGACGGCTCGTGGCTCGTCACCGGTAGCGACGACGGATACGCGGCGCTTTTCAACCCGAAGGGCACGCTCACCGCCCTTCCGCAGAGCTACGCCGGGATGAGCGTGCTGCAGTTCTCGGTCGACGGCGACCATCAGACCTTCGCGGTCGGCGGCCAGGTGGTGACGTTCCTCGCGGTGCCCACCGGTCAGAACATCGGGGACGGCATGCGTTTCACCGGCGCCGCGACCCAGATCTTGTTCGTGCCGTCGACCCGGGTCTTCATCGCGGCGTCCACCGGTTCGACCGGCCTGGCGGGAGGCGGTCCCGGACTCATCGGTGGACGGACCGCCGACGGCGCCCCGCTCGGCGATCCGTTCCCGATCGTGACCCCGGCCGCAGGCGCCCGCATCGCGGCGAGCGATGCCGGCGACATCTACGTCGGCACTACGAGCGGCGGCGCGTTCGACATCGAGGTGTTCCGTCCCGGCCGTGACTCCGAGCTCAAGACCGTCGCGCGCGTCGCCGGGATCGGGAATGCCCTGGCGATCGACAGGTCCGCCAAGTTCGCCGCAGCCGTGACCGACCAGGGCACGTACCGCTTCGCCGTCGCCGACCCGAAGACGCTGACGCGCGTTGCGGGGGTTGTACGGGACATCGCGTTCGCGCCGGATGGGACGCTCTATCTGCTGGATCAGACCTCGCTCGCGGCGATCGGTCCGGACGGCACCGCCAAGTGGACCGCGCCGCTCGTGGACGGACGGCGCCTCGTCACGGGACAGCGTGTGGCCGTCCTCGACGGTACCGACAAGCTCTTGGTCTTCGCTCCGGAGGACGGCACCGCCGACGAGCTGGGCGTCGGCGGAACGATCAACGACCTCACCATGTCGCGCGACGGCCGCGTCATCGGGGTCATCGTGGACTCGAGGAGGGCCGTACTCTTCACGTTGCCTTGAGCCAACCCGAGCGCGTCCGCTCCATGGTCCCGCTCGAGATCATTCCTCTGCCCCGTCCGCTCGACCGTTTCGGCTCCGCATTTCCGGCATCACTCGCCGATCTGTACGCGAACGCGTACACCCCACGGCGCGGTGTCGTCCTCGACCCCCTCGCGTATCCCTGGTCCGCGGCCGACGCCGCCGAGCGCGCGGATCGCCGCGGGGTCGCGAAGTCGCGCGACCCGCTCGGCGAATGGGCGCGCCGGGCCATCGCGATCGCGCCTGGGGGAGACGAAGTACTCGCGGCGCTCGATCGCGTCGGCGAGAGCGCGCTCGTTGGAACGCCCCACCGCGTCGCGATGCGCGAGCTTTACGGCTCGACCTGCGCGACGTGCCGAGGTCCGGTGATCGTCGAGGCTTTCCTCTGGGAGCGCGATGCCCCGGCCCCGACGAAGAAGGCCTTCCGCTGTGGCATTTGCGCGCGTGAGGGGCACGCTCTCCTGATCGAGGCCACGACGGAGGACGACGAGCGGTCGAGCCAGCGTCTCGACCAGCGCGGCATGGCGTACTGGCAGTTCGTCGAGCGGTTCGGCCCGGATCCGAACGCGCAGGCACTTGGTGAGACCACGGCGGCTCTGTACACCCCGCGGAACCTCACCGCCCTCATGGCCACGCTGCGAGCCGTCGAAACGGCCGTGCCCGCATCGCCGGCGCGGGATGTCCTCCTGCTCTGTGTCCTCGAGATCCTGATCTCGGGCAGCCGCCTGAACACTCTGGCCGGGCGCGGGGCGCCGCTGCGTATCGAGAAAGGCCGGGCGCGCCGCCCCCACGCATCCCAGTGGCGCGAGGCGAACGTCTGGCTCGAATTCGATCGAACCGTCCGCGAGCTCGTCGCCTGGCTGGCCCAGCACCCTTCGCCCGCGCGGCCGCGATCGGCGACGCTCGCGCTCGATACCGGTGATGCAGACCTCGTCCTCTGCCAGGCGCCGGTCGAGGACGCGCTCGGCGGCTGGAGCGCCGTCGCGGCGGTCGCGCTGCTCGGGATGCGCGGGGCCAAGCCGGCCGACGCCGGCGATGGCCGCGTGGTCGGACGCGAGCGGTTGCTGCGAACGATGCGCGCCGCGCTCATCGACGGTCACCGCGGATCGCGCCCCGAGGCACCGGCTGTTGTGTACGTCCCGCATCCCGACCTCGCGAGCATCGCGGCAGTGGCGCTCGCCGGCGCCGGGGCGGGATATCGGCTGCGCGGGATCACCTACCAGCGCGACGCGCTGACGACCGGCGCGGCGAGCGGCTCCGGCGCAGCGGCGGTGTGCGACTTCGATCGCGACGTCCCGCTCCTCCGGGATCAGGGCGCGGCCGACGCGTCTGCGATCGAGGAGGCGATCCGCGCGGGCGTCCGAGACGTCATCCGCTCGCGCGGTGAGCCCGTGGCCACTGACCGTGCCGCCGTCGCGGCGCTCGAGTCCCTCGCCACGCGCAAGCTCCTCGCGCCGCTGACCCTCGCGCGAGGGGGCGGCGTTTCGGAGCTCGAGACGTTCCTCGATCACTTCCGCTCGGCGCTCGCCGACGCGGCGCGCTCCGGCATTGTGAAGATCGACCTCGACGGCGCCGCGGCGGAGCACGCGCACGACACCACCGTCTACTCGCTCGCGGAGCCTCTCGACGCGTCACCGCTCGACGATCGGCTGGAGTGGGGGGTGTGGGGACTGCTCTCGGCGTCGCGCGACATCGAGACGCGCGCGCTGCTTCGCCGCGCCTACGGGCTGTTCCGCGACGTCGAGACGCCCGACCGCGAGCTCATCGAACGCTGCATCGCCGCGTACGGGCACCAAAGCGACGACGGGCGCTGGCGTCTGCGCGACGAAGATGCTCTCGTGCGCCGGCAGGCCGATCAGACGCTGCTCGCGGTCCAGCTTCTCGACGCCGGCCGCCGCCTCGGGTTCAAAGTGCATGTGGGTCGCGACCTCGAGAGACGCGCGCTACCCGAGGCTCATCTCGGTCGGGGCGCGGTGCTCGGCGATCTCATGACGGAAGCGGAACGGACCGATGACATTTCACGCGTGGCGCGCATCCATTCCGACGCGCTCGAGTACGTCGACTGCCTCTGGTACGACAAGAGCAGCATGGTCTTTCTGTGGCAGCTCGAGTGGACGGCACGGCTTCACCGAAGCGTTATCGCCCTGGGCGAGGCCGTCCCGGATGAGGATCGCGTCTTCCGCTTCTTCGCCATCGCCGACGAGCGGCGGGCGCTCGCCGAGTTCAAGCTGCGACGCGCCGCGGGTACCGCAGACGTGGTCCGGCGGCGGGGCTGGCGCTTCGTAAAGTGGGGGCCGCTACGATCATGGGCAACGCGGCCGGAGGTGGCGCTGGACTTGCTCGAGCCGGTCCTGGGCCTCTCTCCCGATGTGGAACAAACGGGCCAGCAACTGGCGTTTAGGTGGTAATAACAGGAGGCGCTCCATGTCCAAGCCACAAGTAGTCAGCGACCAGAACTTCGAGACGGAGGTCATCAAATCTGACACTCCGGTGCTCGTCGATTTCTGGGCGGCCTGGTGTGGCCCCTGTCGGATGGTCGCTCCGGTGCTCGAAGAGATCGCAAACGAGCAGGGCGAAAAGGTGAAGATCGCGAAGCTCGATGTCGACGCCAATCCCATCACCGCGGGTCGCTTCGGCGTGCGCTCGATCCCGACGATGATCCTCTTCAAGAACGGTCGTGAAGCCGATCGCGTTGTCGGCTACCACCCCAAAGATCAGCTCCTCAAGAAACTCCAGCCGCATATCACGGGGACCGCCGCCGCCTAGAGGCGGCGAGCCCATGCGATGGACGAGGCTGCACTAATCGCCGCCTGGTCCAGCGAGGAATCCCAGCCCTTCAGCGGCTGGGATTTTGGCCACCTCCGTGGCCGGTATTCCGAGGAAAAGCCGCCCTGGTCGTACGAGGATTTGGCGCGCGAGGCACTGCGCGGAGCCCAGTCCGCCGTCGACCTCGGCACCGGAGGCGGCGAGGTCCTCGCCCGCCTCGCCGATGCTTTTCCCGATTGCATGGTGGCCACCGAGGCGTACCCGCCGAACTGGGCCGTCGCGCGCGAGCGCCTCGCTCCGGGCGGCGCCTCAGTCGTCGCGTATGCGGCCGACGAGGTCTCGAGCGTCCTGCCGTTTCGCGACGGGTCCTTCGATGCGGTCCTCGATCGCCATGAGGCGTACGACGCTCGCGAGGTATCTAGAGTGCTGGCGCCGGGCGGTGTTTTTCTGACACAGCAGGTGCACGGTCAAAGCCACGCCGATCTGCTCGGATGGTTCGGCACCGAGCCGCACTGGCCCGATGTCACTCTCGATCGACTCGCCTCCGATCTGGTCCGCGCGGGTCTCGACATCGAGCTCGCGCGATCGTCGTGGGGGACAATCTCGTTCCTGGATGTCGCCGCTCTTGTTTATTACCTGAAGGCAATCCCGTGGGAGGTGCCTGACTTTTCTGTCGGCCGTTTCCGGACCGAGCTGCTCGGGCTGCAGCGGCGTCTCGACGAGACCGGCGCGCTCCGCTTCAACGAAGGGCTCTTCGCGATCCGCGCTCGCAAGCCACGATGACGATCGTCCTGCGTCCGCGTGCCTCGCTATTCCACGCCGAAGGCGGCTGGTTCAGCGCGAACTGGCACTTCAGCTTCGATCAGTACTGGGATGAGGCGAACATGGGGATCGGAGATCTTCGGGTCTTCAACGACGATCGCCTCGTGCCGGGTGCGGCCTGGCCGATGCATCCGCATCGGGATATCGAGGGAATCACCTACGTCGCCGAGGGGACCTTCGAGCACGCCGACTCGCGGGGCAACGGCGGCATCCTTCACCCCGGCGCGGTCCAGCGCGCGACGCTCGGCTCGGGGATGCAACACTCGGAGCGCAACGGTTCGAAGACCGAGCCGATGCGTTTCATCCAGATGTGGATCATGCCCTCGCGGCGCGGTCTCGAGCCGAGCATCGAGCAGCGCGAGTTTCCCGCGGATGCTCGGCGCAGTAGGTTGAAGCCGGTCCTCGTGCCCGCGCCGGGCTTCGGTGGCGAGGACGCACCGCGGGCGAGCGACGCGGTCACCGTGCACCAGGACGCCGCCGTTTTCGCCGGGCTCCTCGATGCCAACAAGAAGGTCGGCCATGATTTCCGCTCGGGCTTTGGCGGCTACCTGTTTGTTGTCCATGGCTCACTGGTCCGACCGGAGCTTGACGAGGGCGGAGCGGCCAAGATCGTGAACGACCGCAGCGTCGACCTCGAATCCGGCCCCGCGGGAGCCGAGGTCCTTCTCGTGGAGACCCGCACCAGCCACGGCTGATCGCCCCATTCGTTACGGCTTTGCGCCAACCAAGCCGTAGCGGGACCTTACCGTTCGCGTTCAGAGATACGCGGCCCCGGCACGGCGCCGGCGGCAGGAGGAAGACCACAAAAATGCGTGAATACCAAAGCGGCGGCGACGGCGCGGGAAACGCTACCTTCGGACCAGGCCTCGTTTTCGAAGGAAAGCTGAGCTTCCAAGGCCAGGTTCGCTTCGACGGGACCTTCACCGGCGAGATCACGACCGATGACCTGCTGATCATCGGCGAGACCGCCAAGGTGTCCGCCGACATCACCTGCGGCTCCGTGGTGATCAATGGCGAGGTCAACGGCAAGATCAAGGCGCGCGACTCCGTCGAGCTCCGTGGTCACGCCCGCGTGAAGGCCGACCTGGCTACTCCGTCGCTCGTGATGGACAAGGGCGTCGTGTTCGACGGGTACTGCAACATGATGGACAAGCGCGACCTCGTCTCTCTCTCGAACCCGAACGGCGAAGAGCGCCGAAAGTCGTGGCAGCCGGGTGGCCGCAACAACAAGCACCAGGACCGCCGCAACCGCGAGGCGATCGAGGCCCAGCCGGCGGATCTCTCGGCGCAGTAATTCCGAAGCGGCGTGCGGCGTCGGCGCCGCACGCCACCTCCTGCAGCTATGCGGCGTCTCCTCACGGTCATTCTCGGTGTCGCGATCGGGCTCCTTGTTGGCAACTCCGCGATCCGGGCAGCGCCCGCCCTCGACGCACGGTGGCAGACGGCGGGCTCCGCGCACGAGACGTCGCTCGTCGACCGGCTCACGCGGAGCGAAAAGACACCGCTCCTTTTCGTGCCCGATTCGGTGACGACCCAGCCGGCCGGGCTCGCGACCCTCGTCATCGTCCTCCCGGGACTCGGCAACGACGGCCGTGATCTGGCGCAGGAGTTCGTGTCCGCCGCGGAAGAGCACCGCTGGCTCTTGCTCGCGCCGAGCCCCGACTACGACCCCATGGCGAATGAGTCCCTGACGCTCGCCGATCTGCGGGTCGACGAATCGCTAGTCGCGCTCGCCGACCAGATCATGGCGCAACCGCGGTTCCACATCGCGCCGGCCATCGACGTCGTCGGCTTCTCGCGCGGCGCCCAGAGCGCGCATCGGTTCGCGCTTCGTCATCCCGAGCGCGTCGCCGCGCTCGCAACCCTCTCGGCCGGCACCTACACCATGCCGACGAGCTCGGAGCCATACCCGCTCGGCGTCGGCGACTTCACCCTTTGGAACCACCAGCGCCCGTTGGATGCCGCCGCTCTGCGGCGGGTCCGAATCTTCGTGGGCGTCGGCGGCGCCGATGCGAATCCGGCGGATGTCGCGCGCGCCTGGGATGGCGTCGGCGGTACGACTCGCCTCGAGCGCGCCACGCGTTTCGCCAAGGCGCTGCAGCAGCTGGGCGTTCCTTCGCGCTTCGAGAGCTATCCCGGGATCGGCCACGCGTTCGTGCCTGCCATGCGTGACGACACTGTCGCCTGGTTTCTCGGGAGGCCCTAAGCCCGCTACCCGGCGAGGATCGCTGCGTAGCTCGCCGGGTCGGTCGCGCCTTCGGTGTTCACCACCGCGACCTGCGAGTGAGGAGTGATACCCAATCGGGCGCGAAGCATCCCGTCCGCAGAGGCGACGAGAGCACCGGCGAGGCCCGCGGCGCCTGACGCACCGGCTATGACCCCTCTTCGCGCGAGCTGGCGCACCGCGGCGGCCGCCTCGTCGTCGGTGACGACCATTGCGGCGTCGACTCCCGCGAGAAGGATCGGCCAGGCCACGAACGACACGCTCTGACAGCGAAGGCACGCCATGACCGTCTGCGTGTCCGGGACTGACACCGGCGCACCCGACCCGAACGACAGCGCGATCGCGTTCGAGCCTTCGGGCTCGACCACAACGACCTTTGCGGTGGCCGAGACGCGGCGCAGGCTCGCAGCGGCCGCTGCCGATAGCCCGCCGACCCCCGCCTGCACGAACAGAAGATCCGGAGGCCGGAGGATCTGTTCGAAGAATTCCTCGAAGAGCGTGCCGTAGCCCGTCATCACATCGCTCGCGAACCGCCGGTCCTCATCGGAGGCCTCGGCGCCGACCGTGTCTGGGCAATACCAGTGACCGCGTGCGCGCGCAGTGGCCCGCGCCGCAGCGACGGCGTCGTCGTAGCTGCCGTCGACCAGCTCCACCGTCGCGCCGTGACCTTTTATCGAGTCGATGCGGCTGGCCGCGCTGTCCGCGGGGAGCAAGACCACGCACCCGCAGCCGAGAGCCTCCGCGAGTGCGGCGACCGCGCGTCCGTGATTCCCGTCGCTCGCGGTACACAGTGTTGGTGGGCCGAGCCCGCGCGCGATGCGGGAGAGGTCGGGGAACGCGATGAGCGCATCCGGTGAAAGACCGGCGACGGCCTTCACGCGCTCGTGGAGCGCCCACGAGCTCCCGAGAAGCTTGAACGATGGAAGTCCCAGCCGCTCCTGCTCATTCTTCACCGCGATCCCGGCCACTCGGTGGGTTCGCGCTAACTCCGGCATCGCGACCACCGGTGTCGGCGCATATCCGGGCATCGTGCGGTGAAATGAGATCGGTCGCGTTGCCCCTGTCGGCGGCCCACCGTATCCGCGTTCCCGCCGCGGGTTTGGGACCAGGCGCGCATGGCCCGGGGTGCTCACGTCCCCATGTTCGCTGGTGCCCGCATGGAAGGGGAACCACTCACGTGGACGCACGATGAAACGATCGGCGACCGCGTCGACGCGCCGGAGCATCCTGTTTGACACAACCGCGCCGTGAGTCGTCCCTAGTGTCTTCAAGAATTCATGAAATCGCCTCATCGGGATCTCCCCGCGGTCCGCGCACATGACACGAGCCAGCCGCTTCATCGCTTTAAAGCCGAGCTCTTCAAGACTCTTGGTCATCCGCTGCGCATCCAAATCCTCGAGATTCTTCGCTCAGGCGAGGCCAGCGTCCGCGACCTGCTGCGCGAACTCGGCGTCGAGCCGTCCACCGCGTCTCAACAGCTCGGCGTCTTACGCGCCCGAGGCATCGTTGAAAGCAGGCGTAGCGGAGCCACGGTCCTTTATCGCCTCCGCGATCCCCTTATGGTCGAGCTGCTTGATGTGGGGCGCCGCGTCTTCGCCAATCAGGTCCTGGACCTGCAACATCTGCTCGACGTCCAGGAGCGCGAAGAAGATGCGCACCGGACTAGTTCGGTGAAGAAGCCTGGTCGCCGTCGCCGTCAAGCGGCGCACCGGGCCTCGTAACTCGTCGGACCCCAATTCCAGATGCTCCCCGGTCCCCTCCCCGGTCTTGTTCTCACCTGGCAGATCGACGGCCTGAGCGCATTCTTTGCGCTCGTCATCCTCTCGATCAGCGCGGTGACGGGAATCTATGCGCTTGGAAACGGCCGACATCACGCTTCGTTCCCCGGCAGCGGTGGGCTCTACCTGCTGTTCGTGTTCGCGATGCTCGGTGTGGTCGTCGCCGGCGACGCCTTCACCTTCTTGATCGCGTGGGAGACGATGTCTCTCGTTTCCTTCGCACTCGTTCTCACCGAGCATCGCAGGGAGGAAGTTCGCCGCGCCGCGTGGGTGTACCTCGTGATGACCCACACCGCGACTGCGTTCATCGTCTCGGCCTTTCTCCTTCTCGCACGTGGTAGCGGCTCGCTTGTTTTCGCCGAATGGACCGCGCACGCGTCCGCGTCTGACGCCGGTATCGCGAGCGTCATCTTCGTCCTCGGGCTCGTGGGCTTTGGCACAAAGGCCGGCATGATCCCGCTTCACATCTGGCTTCCGCAGGCGCATCCCGTCGCACCGGCACATGTGTCCGCGCTCATGTCCGGCGTGATGATCAAGCTGGGGATATACGGGCTTCTGCGGCTGTCGTTCGACTGGCTCGCACCGGGACCGGCCTGGTGGGGTGCGCTGATCCTCGGCCTTGGCGCGGCTTCAGCGGTGCTCGGCGTGCTCTATGCGCTCATGGAGCACGACCTGAAGCGCTTGCTGGCGTATCACAGCGTGGAGAACATCGGCATCATCCTTCTCGGAGTGGGCGCGGCGGTCATGGCGCGCGCTCTCGGTCTTGGCGCGATCGTCGCCCTTGCGCTCTCGGCGGCCCTCTTTCATGTCGCGAACCACGCGACGTTCAAGGCCCTGCTCTTCATGGGCGCGGGCGCGATCGACAGCGCGGTCGGTACCCGTGACCTCGAGCGGCTCGGTGGACTGGTGCGCCGAATGCCCTTCACCGCGCTGTCTTTCCTTGTGGGGAGCGCCGCGATCTCCGCCCTGCCTCCGTTGAACGGATTCGCGAGCGAGTGGCTTACTTTCCAATCCCTTCTGCAGCTCGGCCGCCTCGCTGATGAGCCCCAGACCGCGCTGCTGCCGCTCCTCGCCGGAGGAGCTCTCGCGCTTACCGGCGCGCTTGCCGTCGCGTGCTTCGTTAAAGCCTTCGGCGTCAGTTTCCTTGCTCTTCCCCGCTCAACGCAGGCGGCGGCCGCGCGCGAGGTCGGTGCGCTCGAGCTGATCCCCATGGCGACGCTCGCGCTCCTATGTATCGCGCTCGGTCTGGCCGCGGTGCCGGTCGTCACCGCGATCGGATCGCTTGTCCCTGCGGCGATGCTGCCGCACGACGGACCCGCCCTGGGACTTGCGGCGCCAGCCGGCGGACGACTGGTGCTGCCGGGGATCGCGCTCGCGCTGCCTACGTTCGGCGCGCTGGCGCTGCTCCTCCCGCGGCTTCTGGGCCCCGTACGAGCACGCGTTGCGGAGACATGGGCCTGCGGCATAGCGCTCCAGCCGGTGCACGAGTACACGGCCATGGCGTTCGCAAAGCCAATCCGGCTGATGTTCCGGGACATCGTGCGGCCCGTACGCGACATCGGCGTGGTGCACCGATCCGGAACGCGGTTCGTTGCGAGCGTTCACTACCGCTCCCACATCGCACCGATCTTCGAACGCTACGTGTACGAGGCGCTGACCGATCGGCTGGTCGCGATGGCGCGCGTCGTACGTACGCTGCAGAACGGGTCGCTGCAGACGTATCTCGCGTATCTCTTCGCGGCTCTGCTCGTCGCTCTGGTGCTCGCGCGATGAGCGAGGCGGTAACCGCGGCAGGGCTCGCTTTCCTCCAATTGGCGGTGTTCTTGGCGCTCGCGCCCGGCGTGAACGGGCTCATCAAGCAGATCAAGGCGCTTCTCCAGGGCCGCCGCGGTCCGCCGCTGCTGCAGCCGTATTTCGACATCTTCAAGCTTCTGCGGAAGGACTCCGTCGTCTCGGACCACGCTTCGGCGGTGTTCCGGTGGGCGCCCGCCGTGTACGCGGCTGCCTTCGCGACGGCCGCGCTCCTGTTGCCGGTGCTCTGGATCCCGGCTCCGCTCGCGGGCTGGGGCGATGCCCTCGCGCTCGTGGGTCTCTTCGCGCTTGCGCGGTTTGCGCTTGCGCTGGCGGGCCTCGATACCGGTAGCGCGTTCGGAGGCATGGGATCGAGCCGCGAGGTCGCCGTCGCGGCGTTGGCGGAGCCGGCCATCTTGCTCGCGCTCTTCGCGGTCGCCTGGCGCTCGGGTGGCACCGATCTAAGTGGGATGAGCGCCTGGCTGCAGACGCACGGGGCCGCCGCACTTGCGCCGAGCCAGCTGCTGGCCGCGGGCGCGCTCGTCATCGCTGTCATCGCGGAGACCGGTCGCGTTCCCGCGGACAATCCGGACACGCACCTCGAGTTGACAATGATCCACGAGGGGATGCTGCTCGAGTACTCCGGGCGTCCGCTCGGGATCCTGATGTGGGCGAGCCTCCTCAAGCAGACCGTGCTATTCGCACTCTTGATCGCGCTCTTTTTTCCGTTTGGCCTCGCCTCTTCGGCGGCGGAGCTCCCGCTCGCGCTCGCAGTGCTGGTGCTCAAGCTCGGTGCCCTCGGGCTGATGATGTCCCTCGTCGAGTCGAGCAGCGCCAAGCTGCGCATCCTCAAAGTTCCTGAGCTGCTTGGCGCCGCATCAGCGCTCGCGCTCCTCGCCCTCGTGGCGGAGGTCGTCGTCGGATGAACGACGCGGGCGCGGTGGTCGACGGGCTCGCGGTCGCGCTGCTCGCGGTCGCGCTCTTCAGCGTCACCATCCGCGGGCTCGTCGCCGGCGTCTGGCTCCTGGTTGCTCAGTCCGCCTTGCTTGCCCTCGTCGCGGCGACGATGGCGCTTTGGTCGGGAGCCACGCACATGTGGGCGGCGGCTTTCCTCACCCTCACCGTGCGTGCCATCGCCGTACCGGCCGTACTTCTCTGGATACTGCGTGCGGTCGCGCTACGACGCGAGACGCGTCCCCTGCTCTCGACTCGTCACGCGCTCATCCTCGCGCTCGCGCTGACGCTCATCGCCTTCTTCGCGGCCGGGCGCCTCGAGCTGGCCGACGCGTTCCCCGCGCACAACGCGCTGCCAGTCTCGCTTGCGCTCATTTTTGTGGGTCTCCTGCTGATGACCACGCGCCGCAAGGCCGTGTCACAGCTCGTCGGCCTCATCACGATCGAGAACGGCATCTTCCTCGCTGGGCTCATCGCGACACTGGGAATGCCGCTCTTCGTCGAGATCGGGATCTTTTTCGACCTGCTGGTCGCGGTCGGTGTGACCGCCGTCCTGACACTTCGCATCAACGAGCACTTCGACACGATGAATACCGACCAGCTACGGCGGCTGCGCGGATGACCCTCGCCCCGGTCTTGATCGGTGTGCCGCTCATGGCGGCGCTCCTCTGCGTGTTCCTTGGGCGCCGAGCCGCGGCCGTGAGCGCCGCCGCATCTGTCGTGACGCTCGCGATTGGCAGCGTCATCGCCTTCGGCTCGTTCGCCGTCCCGGCGGAGCGGGCGCTCGGCGGCCTCGTCTACGTCGATGCTCTGTCAGGACTCATCGTCCTTATCGTCGCGCTGGTCTCCGCGATCGCCGCCCTGTACGCGGTTGCATATGTGCGCAACGCCGTGGCAACCGGCGAGATCGCGCCGGCGCAGGTGCGCTGGTTCTATTTCTGGCTGCAGCTGTCGATCGCCGCGATGTTCGCCGTCCCCCTTCTCAACAACCTCGGGCTCATGTGGGTCGCTGTTGAGATGACCACTCTCACAACGGCCCTTCTCGTCGCGTTCTTTCGGCGAGGGCACGCGCTTGAAGCTGCGTGGAAATATCTGATGATCGGGGCGGTCGGGCTCGCGTTTGGGCTGTTCGGCCTGCTCCTCACGTATTACGCGGCGAGCCACGCGCTCGGCGAGGCTGCCAGCGCGCTCGCGTGGGATGAGCTGCGGGCGCACGCGTCGGCGCTGGACCCGAGCCTCATGCGGGTCGCGTTCGCCCTGGTGCTCGTGGGCTTCGGTACGAAAGCCGGTCTTGCGCCGATGCATACGTGGCTACCGGACGCGCACGGTCAGGCTCCGACGCCGGTCAGCGTGCTGCTCTCGGGCGCGCTCCTGAATTGCGCGCTCTACGGTGTCCTCCGCTTCCACCTGCTTGCGACCGGCACGCTCGGCGTGCAGTTCTCCTCTGATCTCTTGCTCGGCATCGGCGCTCTTTCGATCCTCGTGGCCGTCCCGTTTGTGCTGGTGCAGCACGACCTCAAGCGGCTGCTGGCGTACTCCTCGGTCGAGCACATGGGCATCGTCGCGTTGGCCGTGGGGATCGGCGGGCCCCTCGCCCTTTTCGCCGCGGCGTTCCACATGTTGAATCACGCGCTCGCGAAGTCGACTCTGTTCGTTGCTGCCGGCGCCCTTGGTCAGGGCTACGGCACGCTGCGCCTCGCGCGATTGCACGGGGCGATCGAGGTTGCTCCGCTGCCGGCGCTCGGCCTCGTGCTCGGCACCCTGGCGATCACCGGAACGCCCCCGTTCGCGCCTTTCACGAGCGAGTTCGGCATCGCGCAGGCTGGTTTCCTCGGCCGGCCGAGCGCGCTCGTCGGTGCCGTCGTTCTGCTCGCCGGTACGGTGCTCGTCTTCGGCGGGATGCTGTTCCACGTTCTCCGGGTGGCGGTGGGTACAGGCCCGGGACGCCCGCACAAGGCCGCGTTCCCGTTCGCCGCTTCGTTCATCGGCTTACCCCTTGCGGCCCTGCTGGTGATGGGGGTCTGGCTGCCGCCGGCGCTGCGCAACGGGTTCGCGGCTGTGGCCGGTGTGCTCGGGGTCGCGCCGTGATCGAGGTGCTTCGCGGGCGATTCCCCGAACGCGTCGTCGAACGCGACGATGTCGCGAACGCGATCCGCATCACCGTTCCGCCGGACGCGCTTCCGGAAACGTGCGGCGCGCTCGCGCGCGAGTGCGAGGCACGGCTCGTCGTGATGACGGGTACCGACGAGCGCGAGCGTAGGCGTGGCTACGGTCTTTACTACCTGTTCGCTCTTCCCGGCGGCGAGCTCGTCTCGATCGAGGCGGAGGTCGATCCTGCCCGGCCGACGTTCCCATCCGTAACGCGGGCGCTCCCCGCGGCGCATTGGTACGAGCGCGAGGTGAAGGACCTCCTCGGCATCGATCCCCACGGGCATCCGGATCCGCGGCGTCTCGTCCTCCACGACGACTGGCCGCGCGGGTTACATCCGCTGCGGAAAGACTTCGACGCGCGCCGTTTCATCGCACGCGAGCCGCACGAACATGGGGCCATCACCGGCGTGCATGGGGATGGCGTTATGGAGGTGCCGGTCGGTCCGATCCACGCCGGAATCATCGAGCCGGGGCACTTCCGCTTCGGCGGCGTCGGCGAGCTCGTGTTCCAGCTCGAGGCGCGGCTTTTCTACACGCATCGCGGGATCGAGAAGGCGGCCGAGGGTGCGGGGGTTGATCGGGTTCTCTTCCTCGCGGAGCGCCTTTGCGCCGTCTGCTCGCTGTCGCACGCAGTGGCGTACTCGCAGGCAATCGAGGCGCTTGCCGCGATCGTGCCGAGCATGCGTGCGCGGCTCATCCGCAGCGTGCTCCTCGAGCTCGAGCGTCTCTATAACCACGTCGGTGACATCGCGAACCTGTGCGCGGGCGCCGCCCTACAGCTTGGCGTCTACCAGGGCGGGGTCTTGAAGGAGCGGCTCCAGGAGCTGAACGCCGCGTCGGCCGGGCATCGCTATCTCTTCGGTGTGGCTTGCCCCGGTGGCGTGCGGCGGGACCTTGACGACGTTGCACAGGAGCGGATCCGGAGTGAATTAGGCGCGATCGAGGGCGAGTTCCGGTCCTATCTCGCGGCGCTCCTCGAGACGGAATCGTTCATGGAGCGTCTGACGGCGACCGGAGTCCTGGCACATGACGTGGCGGAGGAGCTCGGCGCCGTCGGTGTCGCCGCGCGCGCGAGCGGGGTCGCCCGCGACGTGCGCGCGAGCCACCCGTATGCCGCGCTGCGCGAAGGCATGGTCACTCCGATCGTGAGGAGCGAAGGGGACGTGCGCGCACGACTGCTCGTTCGTGCGGACGAGGTCGTCGCATCACTCGGTCTCGTTCGAGAGCTGCTGGCCGAATTGGCCGAGCTCCCGCCCGGCGATCTGACGATGCCGGTCGGCCCACTCGCGCCGGATCGATGGGCGATCGGGATGGTCGAATCCCCGCGCGGTGAGAACGTGCACTGGGTCATGACCGGCGCGCAGGGAGAAATCACCCGATATCGGGTGCGATCCGCCTCGTACAACTGGGCTCTCGTTCCGTTCGCCGTCGTCGGTAACCTGCTTCCGGACTTCCCGCTCATCAACAAGAGCTTCGAGCTCTGCTACGCGTGCCTGGATCGGTGACGAGCTGATGCTGTCGCTCCTCCGCCGGCGACTGGGGCTGCGCAGGGCGACATCCCGCCGGCCGCTCGTTTCGCCACCGCCGTTCGGTGACGGGCAGCCCGTCTACGACGGGGCCCGCTGCGACCTGAACGGCGCGTGCGTGCGGGCGTGTCCCGTGGGGGCCATCAACGTCGCGACGGCCTTCGCTCTCGACCGGGCGCGGTGCATCTCGTGCAGTCGCTGCATCGAGGCGTGCCCGACGGGGGCTCTGGCCAACGGTCTCGTCTTCGCGCCGCCTGCCCGCTCGCGACGCGAGCTCCGCGAGCCGCGTGGGGCCGACCTCGTGGCCAGCGGGGAGGATCTCGGGCGTCGGGCGCGACAAGTCCTCGGGCGCTCCCTCCATGTCCGCCACTTGGACGCCGGCTCGTGCAATGGATGCGATTGGGAGATCAACGCAACGACGAACGCGGTCCACGACATCCAACGTTTCGGAATCGACTTCGTCGCCTCGCCCCGCCACGCCGACGTCCTTCTCGTCACCGGAACAATGACAAGAGGCCTCGAGCTCGCCGCGCGTCGAACTTACGATGCCATGGCCGAGCCGCGCATGGTCGTGGCGGTGGGCGCGTGCGCGGCCAGCGGCTCGCCCTATCCGACCAGCTACGCATCCGGCGAGGGCGCCGCGAGCATCCTCCCGGTCGACGTGTTCATCCCCGGATGTCCGCCGAGACCGGAGGCCATCATCAATGGGCTGCTGCTGGCGGTGGGACGGCTCGACATGCCAACCCAAAAGGGTCCGTAGACTCGTGATGGGTTTCTCCGGAAGCCCAACTGAGAGTGCGGGGGCTCCGGTGAGTCCCTCGGTCTTCAAAACCGTTGACGGGGCGTAGAACGTTCCGTGGTGGGTTCGACTCCCATGCACTCTCGCTGGACGTGACCGCAGAAGAGCTCGCCTCCGAACTCGAGACCGAAGGCCTCGACGAAGCTGCCGCCGCCGAGCCGGGCCGCACCTCCGCGTGGTCGGCGCTCGAGCACCGCGATTTCCGGCTGTTCTGGGTGGGCCTCGTCGTCTCGAACATCGGGACGTGGATGCAGCAGTTCGGTCTCGGGTGGCTCGTCGTCCAGCTGGCGATCAAGGACGGCGTCCCGCAGCTCGCCCCCTTCTATCTCGGCCTCGTTGGCCTATCGCGCGCGCTCCCCGGTCTTGCCTTCGGCCTCTTTGGCGGCGTGGTCGCCGATCGGGCCGATCGCCGCCGCCTGCTCCTGCTCACGCAGTCGAGCGCGGCGGTCGCCGCGGCCGTTCTTGCGGTCCTCGCGATCACGAATCAGATCAACATCGTCGAGATCGTCCTCATCAGCGCGCTGAACTCGATCATCTTCTCGTTCGATGCGCCCACGCGGCAGGCGATGGTGCCGCGACTCGTATCCGACCGACAGCTCATGAGCGCGATCGGTCTGAACTCTGCCGCGTTCAACGGAGCGACCCTGGTCGGTCCGCTCGTCGGCGGTGTGCTGATCATCCCCTTTGGCGTCGGCGGTCTCATGCTGATCAACGCGATCTCGTACCTGGCGATCGTCATCGCGCTCGTGCTCATGCGTCCGCAGCCGGTCATCGACTACGGACCGCGGCTCTCGCTTCTGAACTCAATAAGGGAGGGGCTGTCGTTCATCAGCGGCGATCCGGTGTTGCGCTGGGTCGTCGCGCTCAGCGTCGCGACGGCCCTGTTCACGCGGCCCTATATCCAGCTTCTGCCGGCCGAGGCGCAGATGCTCGGCGTCGGGGCGATCGAGCTCTCGTGGCTCCTCGCCGCATCGGGTGCCGGCGCGCTCGGCGGCGCCCTCCTGACGGCGTCACTCGGGGGATGGAAGCATCGCGGTGCGCTCCTGGTGGGTGCGGCATTCGCGCACGGCACGCTGCTGATCTTCTTCGGGCTACAGCACACCGTTCTCGGCGCGCTGGTCTTTGTCGGCCTCACAAGCCTCGCCGTGATGGTCTATCTCGGGATGGCGAACACGCTCATGCAGACCCGGACCCCCGATGCGCTGCGCGGACGCGTCATGAGCGTGCAGACGATGGTCTTCATCGGTTTCATGCCGCTCGGGCAGATGGTCCTCGGATCAGTGGGAACGCTCGTCGGAATAAACAACGCCTTCCTGGTCGGGGGCATCATCGTGACGGCGCTCGCGGCGTACGCGGCACTTCGGGTCAGCGCGCTGCGCGAAGCGGTCGCGAGTGCGCGGCCGCGTGCTGCGACGAGCTCCTAGCCCGCGCGCGGGCGCGGGGCCGGAGCCTTTGCGATCACCGCAGGTTGTGGCGGCGTGCGCTCGCCGCCCTTGCGCCCGACGGGCTTCTTCGTGAGTCCGAGTCGCTCCTGATAACAGTGGGCGCAGAGCATCGCGTCCCCGACGGCGAGCTGGATGTATGCGTCCGAGCCGCAGCCCGCGCAGCGTCCGGGTACGTGGCGGTCCATCATCGGGAAGGGGCGTGCAGGATTACGGCCATGGATGAGTCTTCTAAAGCGCATTGACAGGCTCCGAGGGCTTGTGTAACCTCTAGAACATCCGTTCTAACAGCCTGGATCGGCCAGCGCCAGGCTGAAACGGACGGTTCGCGAACGATCAAGGGGAGCGATGTGGCGGAGAACGCGCTGGCCGGTGCGATCGCGCGTATCGAAGGACGCTTTGGCGTACACGCGCTTGCGCGCGGCGATACAAGCGAGCGCCATCGGAGTGAGCTCGTCATCGCGACGAAATCTTCACTCGATCGGGTGCTCGGAGGCGGGCTCGTCGCCGGCGAGCCCATCGCATTCATCGGTCCACCAAGCGTTGGAAAGCTCCAACTCGCCCTCCGCGCGACCGCTGCAGCGCAAGCGCACGGAGGAATGGCTGCGTGGATCGATCCGACGGGATCGTTCGACCCCATCGCCGCCCAGCGTGCGAGCGTCGATCTGGGACGGCTCATCGTCGTCCGCGCGCGCGGCACACACCTCGCGCTCGCGACGGCCGCGGCACTCCGCAGCGAGGGCTTTCGCCTCGTGGTCGTTGACGTCGGCGACCGCGCGTTCGGTGGGACGAATGTCGATGACATCGCGCCGGCGCTCTCCGCGGTCCGCGGATCGCCCGCCGCGCTCCTCGTCGTCGCGGGCGAGCCCGGGCGACGCGTCGCGATCCCGACGTTTTTCTTCGAACGCGTCGCGTGGGAGCGTCGGTTCGATCGCACCGTGGGATGGTCATTTGCGGTAGGGCGCGCGCATGCGAGCGATCGCGCGCTCTTCTGCGTGACGTCGCTCGACGGCACGCTTGCCGATCTCGGCACGCGTGCGGATCTCGCCACGGTCGCGGTCTGAGATGAGAGACCCGGTCACGCTCGCGATCGTCGTGGCCGACGCGCCGGAGGTCCATGGCCGCTTGCTCGCGACTCTCCATGCAGCACTCCCGCGTGTGGGCGTGCTCGATCCGTGCGCGTTCGTGTGCGATCTCGCCGGCACCGAGGAGCTTCTCGGGGCACCCACTCGGGTCGCGCGGAACGTGCTGGCGCGCTGCTCGCGAGCCGGCGCTCGCGCTTCGGCGGGAATCGCGCCGACACCATTCGTCGCGCGCGTCGTCGCGGAGCGAACGCCACCGGGCGAGGTGCGCTTGGTGGACAACGGACGCGCGTTCCTCGCGCCGCTGCCACTCGATGTGCTCCCGGTCGACGTGAAGGTGCACGACGAGCTGCGATTGCTCGGCCTGCGGACCGTCGGCGAATTCGCGGAACTGCCGCGCGGGTCGGTCTTCGATCGGTTCGGGAGTGCCGTGGCGCGCGCGCACGCGCTCGCGCGAGGCGAGTACGGCGATATGGTCCGTGCTTCAGCCCCACCGCGCCGGATCCGTGCCCGCCGTGCGTGGGATGACGCGATCGGCTCGCGCGAGCAGCTCGTCTTCGCGCTGCGCGTCGTGGTGGACGAGATCTCCGCGGCGCTCGCACGAGATGGCTTCGCCGCGCTCCGCCTCGAGCTCCGGCTCGACCGCGAGGACGCCGGACCGCTGCGGATCGAGCGCACCGTGCTCCCGCCGACCCGCGAAGCCGCCGCGCTGCTGCGCTCGCTCCGCTGGGCGCTCGAGGAACGAACCGAGCTCGGCCTCGTGACTGGCTGCGCGCTCGAGGTGCCCGAGGTCGAGGCCGCTCGCGGCCGTCAGATCGGCCTCTTCGCGCCTGACGGCGCGCGCACCGAAGAGGCGATCGCGACCGCGCGCTACCTGCGCGCGAAGCTCGGCACGGGCGCGGTATTGCGCGCCCGCGTCGCGGACGAAGGCGCGCGCCTACCCGAGCGCGCGACCGAATGGGTGGAGGTGATCG
>Ga0209807_1000220_pt1 | contig 25498 bp, 29 predicted proteins | sample GraSoiAngelo_154_FD_186168 | JGI IMG/M metagenome (GOLD analysis project Ga0209807, IMG submission 186168) | Grasslands soil microbial communities from the Angelo Coastal Reserve, California, USA - 14_1009_13_20cm (SPAdes) (version 2) | ecosystem: Environmental > Terrestrial > Soil > Grasslands ... | reverse complement strand
CCATCCGGTAAGTGGGCAGGCTGCGCCGACGACCGGCGAGCGCGCCGGGGACGGTGCGATTCGGAATGAAGCTCAGCACTGCGCCACTTCCTTTCGTGATGTCCACGCCCGCGGCGTGGCGATGGGACGATACCAAGCGCACGCTCGTCGCGTCAATGACAAAAGCCACTCACGACGAGCGTGCGCGTTTGCTTCGGTTAGAGAGCGACTCTGCGACCTGAGATCAGCTGTACGAGCAACACGATGAGCGCGATGACCAAGAGGATGTGAATCAACGGGCCGAGGGCGAGGACTCCGCCGAGAGCCCAAAGGATCAGCAGGATGAGGATGATCGTCCAGAGCATCTGTGTTACCTCCTTCCGCCGGTCTTGCGAGAGAAGGCACGCAAGCACCGTGCCACGGCCGTCCGCCCGGCCGCATGGTCGTCGATGAACGAAGGACGCCCCCAGCGGTGGGGGCGTCCTTCTGCTGCGGTGAGGCGTTGGACGCGGTTATGCCTTCGTGAGCTGCCCTCGGATCACGCCACCCCCGTGCACGCCGGAGTGGAAGTTGACGTAATAGCCGGCGGGGTTCGCGATGATCGCGTTGATGAGTGAGGCATCCCATGCCGGTGGGCCGCTCGGGGTTGCAGTCCTCGAGAACGTCACGGCGCCGCCGGTCAGCGTCAGATCACCTGCCGCGAGGCCGGTGCTGATCTTCACGGGACCCGCGACGCCGGCCGCGCCCTCGTGGATGTGACCGATGTTGATGACGGTGGTCGCCGGGCAGCCGGTGATCGAAACGTCGAACTTCACGCTCGTGGTCGAAAGCGTCACAGTCGCGGTGCCGCTGCAACTTGCCTCAGCATCGGTGATCGGCGGCGTCTCATTCGACGCCTTGAGCTCAGCCTTGAAGGTGTTCGCGGGGGTGGGCGATGGAGACGGCGTGGGCGAGGCCGTCGGTGTTGGTGTCGACACAGCAGCCGGTCCGCCGCAGGCGGCGACCAGGATCGCCGCGACCGCGATGCCAGCAAGTACGCGCATATTCCAAATCCTCCTTCGGGTCCGAGGTGTATACGGCCGGGCGCGCCCTTCGGATGACGAGGCCGAGCAGGCCTATAAGCACGGATTCTGTCGAGGACGGTCATCCTTCTCGAGCGGAGGTCACCCTCCGCCTCTAGCGGCCTACCCGGGGACGGCGCGGGCGACGCCATAGCCCCCTTACGCGGCCTTGCTCCAGGTAGCGCTTGCCCGTTTCACCCCGCTCGCGCGGGTTCGTCACTGTGGCGCTGGCCTCGCCTCGCGGCGGAGGGGCGTTACCCCTTACCTTGCCCTGTGGAGTCCGGACTTTCCTCGGCGGCTTGCGCCGACGCGACCGTCGGGCCTGCTCGGCGGCGGTAATTGTACCGCCGCCTCGCTTTGATCGCGCGCCTGCCGGCGCGCGAATCTCACTACTTGTTCACACCACGCGCGATTTTGGCCACGAGCCGACTTGCCCGAGCCATCTCATTGGTGACTGTGATTCCTGTCAGCTCGCCGTAGTACTCGAACAACTTGTCTCCCGGATCTGTCCCGGTGAAGCGGCGAACGTCCTCACTGAGGTGCGCGATATCGAGCAGGCCGCACCCCAGATAGGCGCGGCGCCACTCCATGAGGATCACCCCGCGTGCGGTCAGCCGTGCATGGGTGCACGCGAGCTCGCCATGGCAGAGGACGGTCGGGAGACGCGAAAGCACCGCGGCCGCCGCACGAGTCTCGGCATCGAACGGACGATCCGTCGCCGCACGTTCGAGCGCGCGTTCGACCAGCTCCACGGGTGTGAGGGTCTTCACGCCGAGGGCCTTGAGCGCCGGGCCATCCGTCGCGACGGCCCGCTCGATCGCGACTTTCGTCAAGACGATCGCGCGCGCGTCCTCGTGACACGCGCTCGTCGTGTCCAGAAAGTCCTCGGTCATGACCCACGGCCAGGCCGGCACGGCCTCCGGAGGAACACCGCGCGCGAGCACGCGTGCTACGCGGTCGGTCTTGCGTGCCAGGAACGGCAAGAGCTGCACCTCGAGCGAGTCATCGGGCGGCACGCGCTTCAACGCAAGAGAGCGCTCCACACCGTCCTGGCTGAACCGAATGCGCTCGACCTCGATCAGCGCGTTCTTCGCAACGAGCTCGCTGCGTACTCCACTCACGTCAGCCCGAAGGCTCCGCGAGACGAACGCGGTCAGCGGATCCTGGCTCACGAGGTGATCTCGCCTTCATCGATCGCGCGGTTTGAGAGCTCGTCTGCGGCGGTGTTCTCCTCGCGGGGGATGTGCTGGATCTCACGCTCCTGAAAGGAAGCGAGAAGGGCGCCGGCACGAAGTGCGAGCGGAACGAGGCCGGGGTGCTTGATACGCCAGAGCCCGCGCATCTGCTGTACCACGAGGAGCGAGTCCATCCGCACGTCGATCGCTACGGCTCCGCGGCGCTTCGCCTCCTCGAGCCCGAGGATCAAGGCGCTGTACTCCGCGACGTTGTTGGTCGCGTGGCCGAGCGGACGGGCCAGCTCCGCCACGAGCTTTCCCTTCTCGTCGTACAGGACGGCCCCGGCACCCGCCGGGCCGGGATTGCCCCGGGCGGCGCCGTCCGCGTACAGGATCAGCCTCACCCTCCGAAAAGCTGCGCCATCCGCGCGAGGTCGACGTTTCCTCCGGACACGACGGAGACGACGCGCTCGCCTGGCCGCAGCGCGATCTTTCCGGCCAATAGCGCACCGGTCGCCGCGGCACCCGCTGGTTCGGCAACGAGCTTCGCGCGCTGCGCCAGAAAACGCATGCCCTCCGATATGAGGTCATCGTCGATCACCACGACGTCCGCGACGAGCCGCTGAATGATCTCGAGGGGAATGGTTCCCGCGATCGGAGCCGCGAGGCCGTCGGCGATCGTGTCGATACGCTCGAGGCGTACCGGGCTCCCGGTATCGAGCGCGCGTCTCATCGCCGCCGCGCCGGTGGGTTCGACGCCAACGACGCGCGCGCCGGGCCGCCGTGCCGCGACAGCGACCGCGATGCCCGCGATGAGCCCACCGCCGCCTATGCCGACCACGAAGACGTCCGCATCGGGCAGATCGTCAAGGACCTCGAGCGCGGCGGTTCCGTGGCCCGCGATCATCGCGGCGTCGTCATACGGATGGAGGAAGTACGCGCCGGAGCGTTTTTGGAGCTCCTCGACGAGGGCGATCAGCTTGGTCATATCCGGCGCGAACACGATTTCCGCCCCGTAGCCGCGCGTAGCGTCGACCTTCGCCTGCGGGGCGGTCTGCGGCATCGCGACCGTAACCGGAACGCCCGCGGTACGGGCCGCGAAGGCGATGGCTTGGGCCGCGTTTCCAGCGCTCATCGTCACGATTCCGCGGTTGCGCTGCTCGCTCGACAGCTTCGAGACCGCGTAGACCGCGCCGCGGGGCTTGAATGAGCCGGTGCGCTGGAAATTCTCGGTCTTGAGATACGCGGCCGTCCCTATGCGCTCGGACAGAGATCTGCTCGAAAAGAGTGGTGTGCGATGGAGGACCGGGGTGACGATCTCGCGAGCGCGCTCGACATCGGCGAGGGTGACGAGGATCGTCGTCTCGCTAGCCTTCAAGGAGCCAAGTCCTGGCACTCGCATTGTCGTGGAAGACGCTCACTCGTTCGGCCCCTTTTGCGAGGCCCTGAAACATACGATTGAGGCCGTAGATGACCGGGTTCGAGGCAAATGCGGCGATCCGGATCGAGTGGAGGGCGGCGGCCTTCTGCCACGCGTCTGCGATCCGGCCAATATCGCGCGGGCCGACGTACCCAGCGCCGAGCTCGGTTTCATCGATCAGTACCCGCACAACTGGGTCGCGCTCCGCGAGCGCATTCAGCTCGTGGAGCAGCTCGATAATTGTTACGGCTTGAGCCCGGCCCGAGAGCTTCACGAGGACGATGCCATGCTCTTTCGAGTCCTCAAGATCGATGTGGTATGTCGACATCGGAGCAAACGCTAGTCCTAGAAGCCGCGCCAAACGTGTCGAACCCCTTCTAGGCCGCGGCCGAACGGCGGATCTCTGGACTCAGTGGGCCCGCCAGGGATCGAACCTGGGACCAGCAGATTATGAGTCCGCCGCTCTACCACTGAGCTACGGGCCCTAGGAGTGCCGCTGCGCGAGCTCGCTCGCGCAAGCGGCCGACGACGGGCCCGCGAGCGTCGCGCGCGGCCCCGCAGGACAACCGGAATTATCGACCAAGGCGGCCGCGCGCGACGCTCGACAAGCCCGAGGAGCTGCGCCATCGAAAATTCTCATCGCAAAGCCGCACAAAGACGTGGACTTTGCCGTTATAGTCCGTGCGGGGCTGGTGGCGCGTACGTTTCCGCGCGCTGTGGGGAGCACAGCAACTCGAAGCGGGCCCGGGCAAGGGGGTTCGCAAAGAGGAGAGCGCGGTTGGGTAACGTCATAGCGATCGCGAACCAAAAGGGCGGCGTCGGCAAGACCACGTGCGCGATCAATCTAGGCGGCGCGCTCGCGTCGCTCGGTCACGAAGTCCTCTGCATCGACCTCGATCCACAGGCGAACCTCACCGTCGGCCTTGGGATCGACCTCAACACGGTCGAGCGCAGCATCGCGGACGTTCTCATCGACTCAAACGTGACGCTCGGGTCGATCATCCGGCCGACCAAGACGAAGAAAGTCGACGTCGCACCGGCGACGCTCGAGCTCTCGGCGGCGGAAGTTGAGCTCTTCAACGCGATCGGCCGCGAGATGGCTCTCCGTGACAAGCTCGCCCGGGACGTCGTCGACCGGTACGACTACGTCCTCATCGACTGTCCACCAACGCTCGGTCTCCTCACCCTGAACGCGCTCGTCGCGGCGACCGGCGTCATCATCCCGGTGCAGACGCAGTACTACGCGCTCAAGGGTGTCGCAGCGCTTCTCAAGATCATCAAAACGGTGCAGACGCGCCTGAATCCGAATCTGAAGGTGCACGGCCTGCTTCCCACGTTCTACGACAGCCGAACGATCCTCGCGCGCGACATGCTCGACTCGCTCAAAGATCTCGGGGATCACCAGGTGTTCGCCACCGTGATCCGACAGTCCGTCAAGATCGGGGAAGCGCCCACCGCGGGCGTCCCGATCACCGTGTACGAGCCGCGAAGCGATGCCGCAAAGAGCTTCGTGGACCTCGCGAAGGAGGTGATCGGTGCTCACAAGTAATCGTCCAAGGAAATCGTTCCGAGATGCCGGCGATCGGATTTTTCAACAGGAGACCGACTCGCAGCCCGGCATCATCAGCCTGCTCGCCGCGCGAACGCCCACCGCCGTCCGGGACATCCCGCTCGAGAAGGTGATCCCGAATCCCGGACAGCCGCGCATGACGTGGCACGAAGACACCCTTGCCGAGCTCGCGGCATCGATCCGCGAGCACGGCGTCCTTCAGCCGATCCTCGTCCGCCCCTCCGGCGACGAATACGAGATCATCGCGGGCGAGCGCCGGTGGCGCGCCTCGAAGCTCGCCGGGAAAGAGACCGTCCCCGCGATCGTGGAGCGGTTTGACGATTCGACCGCGCTCGAGATCGCGCTCATCGAGAACCTGCAGCGCGAGGATCTTTCGCCCCTCGATGAAGCCGTCATCTACAAGAAGATGACGGACGAGCTCGGGTACTCGATCCGGAACCTCGCGACGAAGCTGAGCAAGGACAAGGGCTACGTCGAGAACCGCCTGCGGCTGGCGTCGGCGCCCGATGACGTGCGCGACATGGTCGCGCAGCGCTACGACACGCTTTCCGCCGCCTACGAGCTCATGAAGCTCGAGAACAAGCGCCGGCGGCAGTCGCTTGCCAAGCAGATCATCGGGGGCAAGCTCACGCTCCTCCGACTACACGATCAGGTCGAACGGATTCTTCATCCTGGCGAGAAGTCACCGAAGATCGCACCGGAGATTCCGCCGCTCCGCGACGACGCGCTCATCACCGCGACGCGCAAGCTCAACGAGTCTCTCTCCGAGCTTGCGCGCGCGATCGGTGATGGTGGACACGGAACCATCGCAGAGGCGGATCGTCAGAACCTCGCCAAATTCCTGACGATCTCTCGAGCGCGACTCGACAACCTAGTCGCACGCCTTCGCACCGGAGCTCGCGCCTAGCGAGCGCGCGCTCGCGCGGGAAGGGGAGCGGGAGCCCGCGGCGCAGCGGGCTCCCCGAGCCTCACCCGCGCGGAGTGCGGAGCGACGCGGCGTCTTAGAGTGAGTTGGTGCGAGTCGGGTTTCGTAGCAGCGCGATCGGGTTTGCCGTCATGACCGGCGCGGTCACGCTCGCCGCGATGGGGTTATTCGTTCTCATGGATCCGCGCGCGCAGGCGTTCTGGGGAGCGCGCATCGGGGACGCCGTGAGCTTCGTGCGGTCGCTAGTCCCGCGTTAAGCGGCGCGGCCCAGATCGACCGGGACCTCTTCAGTCACGGTGACGAGACGAGCCTTCTGTTGCTTGGCGTCACGCACGATCGAGACAGCGGTCGCAACGATGCCGACTGCCGTGAAAATAGCGAGCGCCGCGTCACCCGTGAGCAGGTCCATCATGCGGAATGCATAAGCACCTCTCATGCCAGCGCGGCGGGCAAGCGGGCCGTTACTTTCCCGTCACAATCGGTCAGGCAGCCTTGCGGGGAGGCCGCGCACGCACCACCCGGACCTGCGCGACTCGGCGCCCATCGACCGCGGTGACCTGGAACCGGTAGCCCTCGACCTCGATGGCATCCCCGACGGCCGCGAGCCGGCCCAGGCGACCGAACACGAGGCCGCCAACGGTGTCGTAGGGCTCGTCCGGCAGCTCGATGCCGAGCCGGTCCCGGAGCGCCTCGAGCGAGGTGAGCCCATCGACGACGAACGTCCCAGGGGCTTCTTCTTTGAAGGCGGGCGCCTCGCGATCGAACTCGTCGTGGACCTCGCCGACCAGCTGCTCGATGACGTCCTCGAGCGTCACGAGACCGGCCGTCCCGCCGAACTCATCGAGGACGATCGCGAGCTGCACGCGCTGCCGCCGGAATTCCGCGAGTGCCTGGTCCAGTCGCATCGTCTCAGGCATGACCGGGACCTTTCGCATGACGTCTCGCGCGCGCGTCCGATTCTCCTTGTCGACGCCGACGAGATCTTTCACGTGGACGATGCCGATGATGTGATCGAGGTCTTCCTGAAACACAGGAAATCGTGAGAAGCGATGCTGCCTTGCGGTGACGAGGACCTCGGCGACCGGCGTGTCGTCCGAGACCGCGACGATTTCGGTACGCGGCACCATGACCTGCCGCACGATGCGGTCGGCGAACTCCATCGCACGTCCGACGATGACGCGCTCGCTCTCCTGGAGGACGCCTTTTCGCGTTGAGACGGCGACGAGCATCTTGAGCTCCTCTTCGCTGTGGACGTTCACCTCATCCGTCGGGCGAATGCCGGCGACCCGGAGGATCGCGTTCGCGCTCGTGTTCACCAGTGCGATGAACGGATACATCACCCTGTAGAAGAGGTGCAGCGGGTACGCGCACCAGAGCGCGAGAGCAAGCGCACGCTGTATCGCAAGGTACTTGGGGGCGAGCTCGCCGACGACGATGTGCAGGTAGGTAATGACGCCGAACGCCAGCGCGAAGGAGATGACCTCCAGGAACGGGGCGGGCAGCCATGTGAACACCGGCGCGAGCAGGGCCGCGACCGCCGGCTCACCGATCCAGCCGATAGCGAGCGAGCAAAGCGTCACGCCCAGCTGGGACGCCGATATGTACTGGTCGAGCTTATCGACAACGCTCGCAGACAGGCGAGCACGGACGCTGCCCTGTTGGGCGAGCTCGTCGAGCTGCGTTTTTCTGATCCGGACGAACGCGTATTCGGCCGCGACGAAGAACCCGTTCGCCAGAACGAGCAGCACCGTGAGGCCAAAACCGGCGAGCGCGCTCGTGTCCATGAGCGTGCGATTCTCGCACCTCGGCTAGGCTCATAGCGTGCGCGTGCTCGTTCGTTTGTTCGCCTCGTATCGCGAGGCGGCGGGCCAGGGACACTTCGATCTGGAGCTTCCACCGGGAGCGACTGTGCGGGACGCGATCGGTCGCATCACCAAAGACCACCCCTTGATCGCGGAGGGGCGCCAGGTGGTCATCGCCCGCAATCGCGAATACGTTGGAGTCGATGAGCGGCTCGCCGACGGCGACGAGCTGGCACTCATACCGCCGGTTTCGGGCGGGGATGCGCGGACGCTGGCGCCGATCGCTGTAAGCGATGCGCCCCTCTCGATCGACGACGCACTCGCTCTCGTCCGCGACGACTCGTTCGGCGGCGTGGTCGTCTTCCTTGGAACGGTCCGCAGCCAAAGCCGCGGGAAGCGAATCCTCCACCTGGAGTACGAGGCGTACGCCGAGATGGCTGAGGCCAAGATGCGCGAGATCTCCGACCGACTCGTGCGCGAACACGGCCCGCTGCGCATCGCGCTCCATCACCGTGTCGGCGATCTGGCGATCGGCGATATCGCGGTGATCGTGGCCGCCGCCGCTCCGCATCGCGACGCCGCCTTCGCCGCCGCCCGAGCGGCGATCGACGAGCTCAAGTCGATCGTCCCGATCTGGAAGAAGGAATATGCAGAGAGCGGCGCCACATGGATCGACGACCACGCCTGAGGCGCAGCGGATGACGCGCCACGCGGGGTGGCACCGGGGAGCGGGTTGCGCGCGAACCGTTGACCGGCCGCGTCGCTGCGCAGGGTCGTTTGCGCCTGCGGAGCGGACCGGTAGGTGAGCGCGCGACCCCGACCCGGGGACAGGACCCCGCGTGGCGCCATCGTGCCGAGCGACCTCGTCCGCCGGCTGCAAGAGATATGTGGCGACGAGAACGTCTTCTGGCGGCCGGAGGATCTCCTCGTATGGGAGTACGACGCGGGCTTCGATCGCCGGCCGCCCTCGGCGGTGGTTCTGCCGGGCACGACCGAGGAAGTCGCGGAGGTCGTGCGCGCGACGCGCGCCGCAGGCGCGAGCATCGTCCCGCGAGGCGCTGGCACCGGTCTCTCCGGCGGGACGATCGCCTGCGGTGACGCGATCGTGGTGTCGACGGCACGGCTGCGTCGCATCGTTTCGATCGACCGCGTCGCGCGGACCGCGGTAGTCGAGCCCGGCGTTCCGAACCTCGCGGTCACCGCGGCGGCGCGCGACGTCGGTCTTTTCTTCGCCCCGGACCCGGCGAGCCAGCGCATCTCGACGATCGGCGGCAACGTCGCCACGAATGCCGGGGGCCCCCATGCGTTGCGCTACGGCTCCATGACCAATCACGTGCTCGGCGTGGAGCTGGTTCTCCCGACCGGCGAGTGCGTTCAATTCGGCGGCGAGGTCGCCGATCTCCCTGGATACGACTGCGTCCCGTTCATCGTCGGCAGCGAAGGGACCGTTGGGATAATCACGAAGGTCTGGCTGCGGCTCCTCCCCCTCCCCGAGGACGTGCGCACGTTCGTCGCGGTATTCGCGGACATCGAGCACGGCGCCCGGGCGGCGAGCGCGATCATCGCGAGCGGCGTGGTGCCGGCCGCCATGGAGATGCTCGATCGGGTGACCATCGGCGCCCTGAACGCCGCGTTCGAAGTGCATCTGCCGGCCGACGCGGGTTCGCTTCTCCTCGTCGAGGTCGAGGGTCTTCGCGAGGAGACTGCGGATTGGGCCACCAGCATCGAACGGATCCTGCGAATGAACGGCGCGACCGAGGTGCGGTCGGCGGAGACCGCGGCCGAGCGCGAGCTCCTCTGGAAGGCGCGCAAGCTCGGCTATGCAGCGCTCGCGCGCATCCGCCCGAACAACTATCTGCACGATGCGGTGGTCCCGCGGACGAAGGTGCCCGACGTTCTTCGCGAGGTGAACGCGATCGCCGAGCGATATGGATATGTCATCGCGAACATGTTCCACATCGGCGACGGAAACCTGCATCCGGTGCTGCTCTTCGATGCGCGCAGCCAGCCGATCGACCGCGTGATGGAAGCGAGCGCGGAGATCCTCAAGGTCGCGATCGACGCGGGTGGCGCGCTTTCGGGCGAGCACGGGATCGGCCTCGAGAAGAACCATTTCATGTTCTGGGTGTTCGGTCCGGAAGATCTCGACGCTCAGCGACGCGGGCGCGAGGCCTTCGACCCCGATGGCACCATGAATCCCGGAAAGGTCTTCCCGGGCGGCGACGCTTGCGCGGACATTCCGACGGAGCGCACGAAGAGAGCGCTCGCCGAGGGCATGTGGGTGTAGCGCTGCGGGCAGAGGCGCACTCCATCGACGGCCTGGCACCGGCTCGCGTCATCCGCGCGACGAGCGAACCTGAGGTCGTCGAAGCTATCCGCGGGGCGAACGAGCGCGGCGAGGCTATCGTGGTCAGCGGCGGCGGGACCCGTTTGAACGTGGGCGATCCACCGACGCGTTACGACGCGGCGCTCGACCTCTCAGCGCTGCGTGGAGTCATCGAGTACGAGCCCGGCGATCTGGTCGCCACCGTGCGCGCGGGAACGACGCTCGCCGAGCTTGTCGAGGTGCTCGCCGCGCGCGGCCAGCGCTGGCCTGTCGAGCCGGGCATGCCCGAGCGCGCGACGGTCGGCGGCACGCTCGCGAGCGCGGCGGGAGGCCCGTCGCGCCTTCGGTACTTCCACCCGCGTGACTGGGTGATCGGTGCCCGCGTGGTTCTCGGCGACGGAACGTCGGTGCGTTCGGGCGGACGGGTCGTGAAGAACGTCACCGGTTACGACCTCACGCGATTTTGGGGCGGCACCTTCGGCACTCTCGCCGCGATCGTCGAGCTCACTTTGAAGCTCACCGCCATCCCTGAGCGCACGGTGTCGCTTGTCGCTGAGGTCGACGTTCCCGCAGCATTTCGCGCGGCGAACGAGCTGCACGCGAGCGGCCTTCCGCTCGATGCACTCGCGATCGTCACGGGCGAGGCGGTCGGGGCAGTCAGCGCGCGCGCAGATGCGGCGCTCGTCGTCCGCCTCGCCGGACCGGCGGCCGCGGTGCGGCGGCTCGGACGTGAGATCCGCGAACGCGTGCTGTGCCGTGACGTCGCGAACGAGGTGTGGGACCGGATCGCAGCTCTTCCGCTCGAGTCGAAGTGGACGGCTCGTGTGGCGTGGCCGGCGGCGACTCGGCCCGAGATCGAGTTCGCCGGCTACGGTGCGGTGATCTACCCGACGACCTCCACCGCCTATCTCTTGCGGTCAATCGATCGCACGACATTCCGCGCAGTCCGAGCCTCACTCGAGGCGGCGGGCGGCGTCGCCGTACTGGAGCACGCGAGTGCCGACTACAAACGCGACGCGGGCGGAGCGTGGGGTGCGCCACGCGTTCCGCTCGGCGTCGCGAGGGCCCTCAAAGAGCGCTTCGATCCGCGCGGCGTGCTCGCGCCTGGGCGGATGCCGGCATGACAATGGTGTTCGACACGACCGGGCTCGAGCAGTGCATCCACTGTGGGCTCTGCCTTGAAGCATGTCCCACGTACCAGATCACGCAGCTCGAGACAGAATCGCCGCGCGGGCGCCTGCATCTCATGGGTGCGATCGCGGACCGGCGGATCGACCTGAGCCGAAGCGACGCCACCGTGCTGCACCTCGACCGCTGCCTGGCGTGCCGCGCGTGCGAGGCGGTCTGCCCGTCGGGCGTGCCGTACGGGCGCCTTATCGAGGAAACGCGCGCCGCCGTCGCGCAAGCGCGCGGCATCTCGCCGCTCGGCCAGCTGCTGCTCTGGTCGGTTTCGCGGCCATGGGTCCTCGGCGCGATGAACGCGGTGCTGTCGATCTCAGAACGGACCGGCCTGCGCCGGCTCGCGCGTCGATTCCTCTCCCCGCGCCTGCGGCGACTCGACGCGCTCGCGCCACCGGTAGGCCGTCCGCGGTATCGGCGCGTGCAGGTCGAGTCGCCGCGTTCCTCCGTCGCGCTGCTGCTCGGGTGCGTGATGCGCGCGTCTTACGGCGACGTGCACACCGCGACCGCGCGCGTGCTCGCGCACTTCGGGGTCGAGGTCATCGAGACGCCGGACCAAACCTGCTGCGGTGCACTGCACGCGCACGCCGGCAACAAGGAGGAGGCGGTTCGGCTCGCGAAACGCAACGTCGCCGCGTTCGAGCGGGCCGACGTAATTCTCGTCAATGCCGCGGGCTGCGGGGCCCACCTCAAGAGCTACGCGCATCTCCTCGAGGACCGGCCGAATTGGGCCGAACGCGCCGCGGCCCTGGCATCGCGAGTTCGCGACGTGAGCGAATACCTGGAGACGATTGTCGGCGACGAGGCGCTCGGCGAGCTCGCGATGCGCGTCACCTATCAGGACCCCTGCCATCTCGCGCACGCGCAGGGGATCCGAGCCGAGCCGCGAGCGCTGCTCTCACGAGTTCACGGTCTCGAGCTCGTCGAGATGGCCAATGCCGACGTGTGCTGCGGGAGCGCGGGCTACTACAACCTCGCCCAGCCTGAGTACGCCGATCGCCTCCTCGAGCCAAAGATCGACACGATCCTGGCGACGCGGCCGGATGCCGTCGTCACAGGGAATCCGGGATGCATGCTGCAGCTCGCCGCCGGGCTGCGCTCGCGCGGGCGCGCAGACATTCCGGTGTTGCACCTCGCCGAGGTCCTCGATCGCGCGCTCTCGGCCGAATGACCGTGGGCCGCGGCCTCACGATCCTTCTTGCAACGGTGGCAACGATCGTGGCCGTGCTCATGCTCCTTCTGATCCCCGTGTCGGTCACGATCGGCCGCTACGCGAACGTGCTCGCGGAGGTGCTCATCCTCGTCGCGTGCGTGGGCTACGTCGCGCGAGTCATGCGCGCCGACCGCCTGCGGCGGCGCGAGGCAGAGGCGGCGCTTCCGCCTGAGCGCAGGCCCGAGCGTCGCATCCCGCGGCGTCCGATCACGTTCCAGCTCCGCGAAACGCTGTTCGCGTTCCTTGTGTGGTTCGCGCTAGTTACGGCCTTCAATGCGTTCATCGTCGGACTCGGGCCGGTCCCGAACGTCGGCATAGCGATCTTCGCGGCATTCATGCTCGCGACGTTGACGGTGACCGGCCGGCACATGATGTTTCGGCTGACCGCCGAGGATGAGACACCGCCCGAGCGCTGAGCGCGACACGCCGCTAGAGTCCGGCGGATGGATCTCGGGGTTCAGATCGAGCCGCAGTTCGGCTTCACGTTCGATGACATCGTCGCCATTGCGAACGACGCCCGCGCCGCGGGATTCACACGGCTGTGGGTCTCGGACCATCTATTCAACGATGCCGACGCCGTCACGACCGATTGCCTCGAGGCATGGAGCCTCTTGGCCGCACTCGCGGTGAAGACCGACGGGATCCGGATCGGCGCCATGGTGACGTGCCAGTCGTACCGCAACCCGGCCCTTCTCGCCAAGATCGCGGCGGACGTCGACGTCATGAGCGGCGGGCGCCTCGAGTTCGGCGTGGGTGCCGGCTGGAAAGAGATCGAGTACCGGGCGTATGGCTATCCCTTCCCCGACGGGCCCACGCGGGTGACTCAGTTGATCGAGACGCTCGAGATTTGCACGAGGATGTGGCGGGAGAAGCGCGCGACCTTTCACGGGAAGCATTACCGCATCGACGATGCGCTCTGCTCGCCGAAGCCGGTGCAGAAGCCGCTGCCGATCTGGATCGGCGGATCAAAGCCGCGGGTCATGCGCGCCGCCGCGCGTTACGCGAGCGCCTTCAACTTCAACCTCGGCACCTCGGCGCAAACGGAGACGCTCAAGACAGCGATGCGTCAGATGGACGACATCTGCAGAGACGCTCAGCGCGATCCTTCGACGCTCCTGCGAAGCTCATTCCTCATGTCGACACTCGGATCGACGTCAGCGAGGAGCGACGCGTTGCTCAAGGAGTTCGCGGCGGCGCAAGGGACGACGCCAGGCAAGATCCTTGAACAGAGGCCAGGACTCCTCAAGGAAACGCCGGAGCGCGCGCTCGGCCGGCTTCGCGAATATGCCGCGCTGGGGATCGCGCACGCCAACATCATGTTTCAGCCATATGGGTCGGAGCGAGAGCAAATCGCCGCGCTCGGATCGATCACCGCGAAGCTCCGCTCTTGAGAAGTTAGCGAGGGAACCGAAGCAACCACCGTGGCCCGTCGACTCCTCGCTGGGGCAGCCCTACTGGCGGTCGCGGTAATTGGGGTCGTCGCGGCTAACGCTCTGCGAGGACCGCGCCAAGATGGCCCACTCAAGACGAATGGGAGTTTCAGCGTCTCCTATCCCCTCGCTGACGACGAAGTGTTCATCTGGGGAACAGACCTGCCGTGGTATGCGGATCCCGCCGTGGGAGATATTCGGATCGACTCGATCGAGCCGGTCGGCGTGCGCGGTCTGGAGGTGCTCGGTCTGGTGCTCAACAACTCCGTCCGACAATCCGACGGCAGCTGCCTTTCGTATGGGAACCGTTCTGCCGCCACCTTCCCGCCACCTGAAGTGCCCACCAGAGCAGTCAACGGAGCGGTCTTGTCGGCCGCGGGCGGACGAACCTGCTCCAACGACCCGTCGGTGCTCGTGGGCGTCCGGCGCCCTCGCGATAGCTCCGCTGGCAGGATCGAAGCGCTCCGGATGGTCTATCGCCATCAGGGCATCACATACGAACTTGTGATGCCCTACAGCCTCGACATCTGCCGTGTCCAGACCGTCACGCCGGGAGGGCGCGTGCCATGCACGGGGATTCGCACTCCGACGCCATAGCCGCAGGGCCGTCTTAGTCGCGCCCGCTTCGTGTGATGATCCGTCGCCTGGTTTATGGCGCGACCCGCGATCTGGCTCATCAGCGGCGCACCCGGCGCCGGAAAGAGCACCGTGTCGGATGCGCTCTGCCGCAGGTTTGAGCAGGCGGTGCATATTCCCGTCGACGACATTCGGGATTGGGTGCGGTCCGGATTCGCGAGTCCGGTGGAGTGGACCGCCGAGACGACTCGGCAGTTCGTGCTGGCGAGACGTGGCGCCGCCAGGATCGCCTCCGATTACTCGGAGGCGGGATTCGTTGCGGTCCTTGACGACGCCGTCCGCGAGTCGGAGGTCGATCAATACACGGACTACCTCGGAAGGACCGAGCTTCGGAAGGTGCTGCTCAACCCGAGCCTCGAGATCGTCCTCGCGCGTAACGCGGCGTCCGGACGAAAGCCGTTCGATTCGAGCGTTCTTGAAGCTGCGTGCCGCGGCTTGCACCCACTCCTCGCTGTGGAGAACACGACCGAGGCCGGCTGGATCCGCGTCGACTCGACTGAGCTGAGTCTCGACCAGACCGTGAACGCGATCATGCCGGTCTAGCGACCGCAAATGGAGCGGGTGGCACGGAGCTTAGTGCTGAGCAGCGTCGGGGTCTTCTGAGCGAGCGGCCCCTGCTCGGCGGTCCATCACGGTCCCACGAGGGGCCGAGCGAAGAGGACCCCGGCGCTGCTCTGGCCCCGATCCATGTCACAGGACCCGCTCCGTTCGGAGAATCGCTAGTCCGGCGGCCTCTTCAGGTGGTGATCGGTCTCGCGTTGATAGGCGGACGCGAGCGCGACGAGGAGCGGCTCGCTGAAGGGCGGTCCGACGAGCTGCAACCCTACCGGCAGTCCATCGGTCCCGAAGCCACACGGGAAGAAGATCGCGGGGACGCCGGCGAGATTGCCGGCGGCGATGAGCCCGATATTCCCTGGTCGCTTGTTCGGAGGTGGGCTCGCGCTCGCCGTCGTCGGCGGGCTGTCGAGCGGCTGCGTGATCGGCGTCGCTGTGATCGCGCGCCCCACAGAGAGGATCACGTCCACGTCGCGGAACGTCGAGTCGAGCGCGTCCTGCAGGCGTGTCCGCAACCGCATCGCGTGCAGGTAGTCGCGCGCCTTCGTCTCGAGCGCCGCGCGTAACCCGGCCTTCTGACGCGCGTCGATGAGCTGCTCGAATCGCTTGCCCTCGATGAGCTCCGCGAAAATCTCAGCGCCTTCGGAGCCATACACCGTCTGCACCATCGGCCCATACGGCATCACCGGGAGCGTCGCACGCACGAAGGTCGGGGCGATGCGTTTGAACTCGGCAATTCCCTTCTCGAGCGCCTGCTTCGCCTCGGGCGACGCGTGGTCCGCGATGTCCTCGTCGGCGAACCCGATTCGCGCTCGCTTCGCGACTCCGGCCGCGGATCGTGGCGTCATCGGCTTGAATCGTTTCCCGCTGGTCGCACGATCGGCGGCGTCGGCTCCGGAGATCGCCTCCAGCACCGCCGCACAGTCATCGGCTGTGCGCGCCATCGGTCCGAGCTTGTCGAGGGTCCACGACAGCGCCATCGCCCCCTTCCGGGAGACCAGTCCATAGGTCGGACGAAGCCCGGTCACGCCGCAGTAGGCGGAGGGCGTGCCGATCGAACCCGATGTCTCGGAGCCGATCGCGAATGGCACGAGCCCGGCTCCGACCGCGGCGCCGGAGCCACTCGACGACCCGCCGGACCAATGCTCGGTGTTCCATGGATTGCGGCCGGGTCCTTGGAGCGATGCACTCGGGTAACGGTATCCACCGCCGCCGGCGAGCTCGACCATCGCGAGCTTCGCGGCGAGCACGGCGCCGCTCTTCTTGAGCTTGGCAACGACGGTCGCGTCCTCTCCGATGATCTGGTCGCGGTACGGCGGCGCGCCCCAGGTCGTCGGCGCGCCGCGAGCCGCGAGGAGGTCCTTCGCGCCGTAAGGGATACCGGTGAGGGACCCGCCCTGCTTTTTTGCGATCGCGGCGTCGGCCCGTTTCGCTTCGTCGAGGGCGCGCTCGGGCATGAGTGCAGCGACCGCGTTGTACTTCGGTCCGAGCTTTCCGAGGAGGTCGAGCGAGGCCCGAGCGAGCTCGACCGCGGAGATGCGTCGCTTGCGAAGCGCAGATCCGAGCTCCGCCGCCGTACAGAAACGAACTTCGGCGAAGCTCAATCCGCTTTGAAGACCGTTGGGGGCTCCGTCTCGATGGGAATGCGTTGCCCGCGCAGCTCCGTCGCTGCCTTCTGCACGATCTCGCGCGCTTCGTCGGCGAGTCGCGCGGGATCATCGATGTTCCGCTCGTCCAGAGGCACCGTGAGTGCGCAGGATAGCGTGCTACGCTCGGCCAAGGAGTCGAAGGCCGTGCAATACCGCCGTCAAAGCCTCGTCGAGCGTCCATTGTCCCCCCGCGACTACGACATGCCGGTGGGTTGGTGGGGCTGGAACTGGGAACCGCCCGTTCCGATGTCGGTGACCGAGCTGCTCGAAGCGCGGAACATGGATGCGCGCACCGCGGCGCTATGCGGAATGGTGCTCGAGGCGCACGGATCGATCCTCATCGCGGCGGAGCAGCCGCATTCGGGAAAGACCACGACACTCACGGCATTACTCGACTTCCTTCCCAACGACGTCCGGCGCATATTTCTGCGCGGCTGGGTCGAGACGTTCGATTACCTCAAGCAGACGGCCCCCGAGCGGACGATTCTTCTCGGGAACGAGCTCTCGTCGCACCTGCCCGTGTACCTCTGGGGCCCGAAGGCCGTGCAGGTCTTCGAAACGCTTCGGAAGGGCTACGCGCTCGGCTCGACGCTCCACGCCGATAGTGCCGACGAAGCCATCGCGCAGCTGACCGGCGAGCTCGGGATCGCGCCGGGCGACCTCGCCCGCGTCGATCTGCTCATGGTGATGCGGGTGTACGCGACGATCGGCGGTCAGTACGCGCGCCGAGTCGTGTCTATGCATCGCCTGACCCCACGAGAAGGGTCGGGGCTAAGGCTCTTACCGCTCGTCGAGCATCGCGAAGCGACGGACGAGCACGAGCACGACGAAGACGCCGAGCTCGAGCTCGTCGCGAAGCGCCGGCACGAGGACGTCGATGTCGTCGCAGCGGAGCTGGAGCGGCGTACCGAGTTCCTCTGCGACCTGCTTCAGACGCGACGCCGCGAAATTCCTGATGTCCGCGCGGCTCTGGCCGAGTACCGTGGAGAGGCGACACTGATCGATATGCGAGGAGATCCGACCGTATGACACAAGCCACGACCATCGGCGCGCTTCGCGAGACCGGCTACCGGCCGAGGACCGTGAAGGAAGAGCTCCGCGGCAACTTGATCGCGGCGCTCGCCGCGAAGCGCGAGATGTTCAAAGGCATCGTCGGATATGAGACGACGGTCATCCCGCAGATCGAGAACGCGATCCTCTCCGGCCAAGACATCATCTTTCTAGGGGAGCGCGGCCAGGCGAAAACGCGCCTCGCGCGCCGGCTCATCGAGCTGCTCGACGAGACCGTGCCCGCGATCGCGGGCTGTGAGATCAACGACGATCCCTTCGCCCCGATCTGCGCGGCGTGCAAGTACCGGGTCGCCAACGACGGCGATTCGGTCGAGCTCGTATGGCTCACGCCGGATCTGCGCTACAGCGAGAAGCTCGCCACACCCGACATCTCGATCGCCGATCTCATCGGCGAAGTCGACCCCATCAAGGTCGCCGAGGGCCGTTACCTCTCGGACGAGATGACCATCCACTACGGCCTCGTGCCGCGAACCCACCGAGGGATCTTCACGTTGAACGAGCTCCCCGACCTCGCCGAGCGCGTGCAGGTCGGTCTGCTGAACGTGATGGAGGAGCGCGACGTGCAGATCCGCGGCTATAAGGTCCGACTCCCGCTCGATCTCTTCGTCGTCGCGTCGGCGAACCCCGAGGACTACACCAACCGCGGCCGGATCATCACCCCGCTCAAGGATCGGTTCGGCTCGCAGATCCGCACCCATTACCCGAAGGAGATCGCGACCGAGGTCGGGATCATGGAGCAGGAGCGACAGGTCTTCGTCGACGAAGGCATCACCACGATCGTGCCGGCATACATGAAAGACCTCCTGGCGGAGATCTCACAGCTCGCGCGGCGCTCGCCAGAGATCTCGCAGCGGTCCGGCGTTTCGGTCCGTGTGACCGTCGCCAACTACGAGAACCTTGTATCCGCGGCGCTCAAGCGTGCGCTCCGCACGGGCGAGACGAGCGTCGTGCCACGCATCAGCGACCTTCCCGCGGTCGTCGCGTCGACGGCGGGCAAGATCGAACTCGAGTCGGTGGGCGAGGTCTCCGAGGAGCGCGTCATCGACCGGCTCGTGCAGCGCGCCGTCCTCAACGTCTTCAACCGGACCTTCTCGCTCGTCGAGTTCGACTCGCTCCTCGCCGCATTTCAGCGCGGCGCGACGATGCACGTCTCGCCGACGCTCTCGAGCCAGGAGTACGTGAAACAGGCCCTGCAAATCCCGGGGATGAAGGGCGCGGTCGCCAAGCTCGGCGCGACCGGGAATCCCGCCGCGATCGCCGCCGCCGTCGAGTTCGTCCTCGAGGGGCTTCATCTCAACCGCAAGCTGAATAAGGAGCGTGGCGAGACCCGCTCCACCTTCAGAGCCTGATGCAGGACCCGGCCCCGAGCGATCCGCGCAACGACCCACCCGGGCTGGCACAGCCGTTCAGCGACGTGCGCTACTCGCGGTGGGACGGCACGCAGCGCCTCGACGCCCTCGAGGCTGAAGAGCTTCTCGGCGCGATGGCGGACGAGCTTCTGTCAGGCGGCGACCTCGAGGATGCGATGGCGAGACTCTCCCGCTGGGGAATACCTGGCCGCATGGAGGGGCTGAAGGACCTGCTCGAGCGGCTGCGCACCGCGAAGCAGCGCCGCGCACAGCGGCACGATCTCTCGAAGACCTTCGACGAGCTCAAGGAGAAGCTCGAGGAGGTGAAGAAGCTCGAGCGCGATGGACTCGATCGGCGGCGGAACGCGGAAGCACCGAACGAGCAGCTGAAGGCGGCGATGGAGAAGCTCGCGTCGGAACGAATGGCGCAGCTCGACGCATTGCCGGAGGATTTCGGTCGCGCGGTGCGCGCGCTCAAGGACTACGAGTTCGTGGAGCCGAAGGCAGCGGAGAAATACCAGGAGCTCCTGAAGGAGCTGCAGCAGCAGGTCCTCGGCTCGTACTTCAAGAACATGCGCGAGTCGCTGCAAAACCTTACTCCTGAGCAGCTCGAGCGCACGCGACAGATGATCCGGGACCTCAATCGCGCGTTGAAGGAGCGCATGGAGGGCGGAGAGCCGGACTTCGAGGCGTTCCAGCGGCAATACCCCGAGCTCGCCGGAGGCGCGAAGGATTGGGACGATCTTCTGCGCCAGCTCGCGCAGGGCATGGCCGCGATGCGTTCGCTCTGGCAATCCATGTCCTCGGACATGCGCTCGCAGCTCGAGGAGCTGCTCGGTGCGGCCTTCAACGATCCCGGCTTGCAGGACGCGATGAATGACCTCGCCGAGACGCTCGGTCAGCTTATGCCGATGGACGGCTACGACCACGCGCTGTCCGGCGACGAGCCGCTCACGCTGGCCGAGGCCCTCGGCCTCATGGACGAAATGAACCAGATCTCGGACATGGAGGACACCGTCCGCGGCGCGCGCAACTCCGACGACCTCGAGTCGCTCGACCGCGACCAGGTCGAGCGCCTCGCGGGACCCTCGGCACGGCAGGCTCTCGACGAGCTCCGCCGGATGACCGAGCTCCTCGAGGAGGCGGGTCTCATCCGCAAGGACGGCGAGCGCTACGAGCTCACGCCGCGCGGGATCCGCAAGATCGGGCAGCGGTCGCTCGAGGAGATCTTCGCGACGCTGAAGAAGGACGCATTCGGCGGACACCGTTCCAAGGCGCGCGGCCGCGGCGGCGATCCGACGGACGAGCTCAAGACCTACGAGTTCGGCGACCCGTTCCTGCTCGACCTTCCGGGGACCGTGCGCAATGCGGTCATCCGCCAAGGCGCGAAAGTGCCGGTGAAGCTCACCGCGAACGATTTCGACGTGTACCGCACCGAGCTCGTGACGCAATCGGCGACGGCGATCCTCGTCGACGTGAGCCGCTCGATGCTCTTCCGCGGCTGCTTCCTCGCGGCGAAGAAAGTCACGCTTGCGCTCGACTCACTTATCCGCTCGACGTTCCCGAAGGACGACCTGTACATCGTCGGCTTCTCTGCCTACGCGACGCAGCTCAAGCCGGCGGATCTCCCCCGCCTCACCTGGAACGAATACGTCTACGGCACGAACATGCAGCACGCGTTCGAGACCGCGCGCACCTTGCTCTCGCGGTCGCGCGGAAAGAACAAACAGATCATCCTCATCACCGACGGCGAGCCGACCGCGTACTTCGAGCCAGGCAGCACGTATCCGCAGTTCAACTATCCGCCGACGAAGCGCACGTTCGAGGCGACGCTCCGCGAGGTCGTCCGCTGCACGCGCGAGAGCATCACGATCAACACGTTCATGCTCGCCCGCGGGCATTACCTCGTCGACTTCGTGAATCAGATGTCCAAAATAAATAACGGGCGGGCCTTCTACGTTGAGCCCGAGCATCTCGGCGAGTACGTGCTGGTCGATTACGTCAGCCACAAGCGGCGCCGCGTCGCCTGATCGGGCTCGCGAACTGAGAGCTACGGCGAACCTGCGGGTGGCACGGGGGAGCGGGTTGTGCGCGAGCCGTTGACCGGCCGCGTCATCAGCGCGCGAGCCCAAGTGGTGGGGAGCGGACCGGTAGGCGAGCGCGCAACCCCGACCCCGGGACAGGACCCGCGGATTCGCGGCTCTTAGGCGAGGCGGCGCCCAAGCGAAAAGAACGCGGCGCCGGCGCAGATGGCTGCTCCGATCAACGGCCAGTACAGGAGACCGAGCGATGCGCCCACGAAGCCGAAGCCGGCGCCGACACGGTCCAATCCAGGAGTCGTGAGCCCGAAGAGATTCCCGGTCTGGAACAACCACCCACTGAACGCGCCCACGAAGCCCGTCCAGGCGCCGAGGATGCCGGAAGTGATGGTCGCGGAAGCGCCGTCGCGCGCGAGCTCACGACCGAACGTTACCCACGCGACCACTGAGACGATTGCACCGAGCCATCCCAGTACCGGAACCTGCTCGAAATAGCTGATCAAGACAAAACCGACGGTGCCGACGGCGAAGAGCCAGAAGAGACGCATCGGCAACGACGCTAGCGGAATCCGCCACTCTGGTCCGTATCGCGCGTAACGCTCAGCGTCGCTCCAGCGCGAGGCGCACGCCGAGGCCGATGAGGGCGGCGCCCGACACGCGCTCCAACCAGCGGCGCGCGCCACGGACGACCGCACCGATGCGGTCGATCGCGTACGCGTACAGCGGCAGCCAGACGAGGCCCAGCACCGCATGTATTCCGGCCAGCAGAAGCGACTTGGCGAGGACGTTGTCGCCCGCTGAGATGAACTGCGGCAGGAACGTGAGGTAGAAGAGCGCGACTTTTGGGTTAAGCACGTTCGAGAGCCAGCCCTGAGCGAAGGCGGCGCGAGACGTGCGTGCGCGGCTTGCCGCGATCACCGGATGGCTCGCCGGACGAAGCGAGTCGCGGATCGTCCGAACCCCGAGATACGCAAGGTATGCGGCCCCGGCGAGCTTCACCACCGTGAACGCTTCGGCGCTCGTCGCGAGGATGAGCGAGAGGCCGAGCGCGGACGCAGTGGCATGGACCGGCAAGCCGGCGCAGATGCCGAGGCTCGTGAAGAACCCCGCGCGTCTGCCGTCGAGCAGCGTGACCTTCGCGACGAGCGCCATATCCGCCCCAGGCAGGATCGTCAGGAGCGCCGCGATCCCGATGAACGCGAGAATTGAGCCGTCGAGCGTCACGCCGTTTTCGCCGGGTCACCGGTCTTCATGAACCCTAGAACCCGCCGCCAGGCGTCATCGCACTCTTTCTTGTGGTCGCTGAAGGTTCGGTCGAAGAACGAATGCGGAGCGCCGGGATACGTCTGGAGGTGGTGCTTGAGCTTCGCAGTCGCCAGCGCGCTGTCGAAGGCGGCGATGTCAGACGGCGGGATGCTCGGGTCGTCACCGCCAAAGAGACCGAGGACGGACGCACGCATGCGCGCGGCCTGTTCCGCCGGGGCCGGCCAGACGTCGTTCTCGCGCTTGCCCAGCCGGCCGTAGAAGCCGACGACGCCCGCGAGACCGGGCTGCTCCGCCGAGGACAGGAACGCGATGCGTCCGCCGAAGCAGAAGCCCAAGACGAAAACGCGACGAGCCCTTGTCTCTGTCTCCAGTTTCGCGCGGCTTGCGGCGATGTCCGCGAAGACGCTTTTCGGCGTGGTCTGCCGGACGTGCGGCATGTATTCGAAGTCGTCGGCCCGCCGATCCATCCCCGCGGTACGCCCGAAGTAATCGAAGGCGATCGCGTGAATGCCGGCGGACGCAAACCGGTCGGCCAGATCCTCATAGAACGAGTGCAGCCCCCGGACGTCGGGCGCGATGACGACGCCCGCGTCGCCCTGGTCGGCGCGGGCGAGATGCGCCCGGAACTTGGTTCCGTCCGCGCTTGTCACCGTCACTACCTCGCCGCCGGATCCACCGACCATCGGAGGAAGAAGATCGAAGGGAACGTCGGGCGGTCGAGCACCCGGCGGGTAACACATGGCAGACCTCCTCGAATAGGTTTCCGTATGCTCGCTCAAGATGGCTGACCTCGCCGAGCGCGTTGCCGCGAAGATCGCCGAAATGGAGCGCTACCTCTCGCGGACCGGCGGCCACGTCGAGCTCGTCGATGTGGAAGACGCAATCGCCCGGATCCGCGTGTCGGTGACACGGCCACGGACGGGACGGCTCGTCGCGACGCTGCAGCTCAAGAGCGGGATCGAGCGCGCGCTGCTCGGCGACATTCCCGAGCTGCGCGGCGTCGAGGCCGTGAATCTGCCGCCCTACACCGTGTTGGGCTGGGACCAGCCCGGGTTCACGCCGATCGACCTTCCAGAGAAGGACGGGACCTAGAGCACCGCCTTCGCGATGCGCTCGATGTCCGCGGTTGGCGACCCCTTCGGATCGGCGCGCAGCACCTGAAGACACACGTGATCGCCGCCACGCTTCCGGTGTTCGTCGATGCGCGCCTTGATCGCGACGGCGCCGCCCCACGCGGCGATCGCGTCGACGAGCTTGTCGCTGCCGCCGCCGGCGAGGTCCGCATCGCCCCAGCCGAGGCGCCGCAGGTTGTTCACGTAGTTGTCGAGCTCGAGGTAGCGCTTCATGTGCCGTCGCGCGGTCGCGCGCGCGGTCACGGGGTCCTCATCCAGCACGGCTGCCTGTTCCACTGCCAAGAGCGGACTCGCGCCGAGCTCCTTGCGCGCGACCCCGGTGTGCTCGACCGGCACGAAGTACGAATGTGCGCCAAGCGTGCGCTCCGCGGAAAGCCGGAGCATCTGCGGCCCGAGCGCGGCGAGGACCCGGGGGACCTCGACCTTCGGTCCGACGTACGGAGCGGCATCCATCGCGTCGACGTACCGGCGCATGTACTCGAGCGGACGCGAGTAAGTCTGTCCACGCGTCTGGACGGTCGGTGCGTGACTCACGCCAAGCCCAAGCAGGAAGCGACCGGGATACGCATCGACCAGCGTGCGCGCTCCGTTCGCCATCGCCACGGGGTCCCGCGCCCAGATGTTCGCGATGCCAGTCGCGATGACGAGCTTCGTCGTTGCGCCGAGCAGGAGACTCGCGTGCGCGAACGCCTCCTTACTGCCGAGGCTTTCCGGTATCCAGAGCGCTCGGAACCCGAGCGACTCGATCGAACGTACGTAGTCGCGCGCGACCGCGGCCGACATTCGCTCGACATCGTGCGTCCATATGCCGACCGCACCGAGGCGCTCGGCCCACCCGCGTGCCGTCTCGGTCACCGCGCGAAGCGTACCCGCGGTGCGTTCGCGAGGTCGAACTCGCTCATCCGCTCCGGACCGAGGGCGAGAAGCTTCTCGCGCGCGGCGGTCGCGTCGGCGATGAGCGCTGTGACATCGATGGTCTGACAACTCGGTGCGAACGGGCGGAGACGCTCGAGGCCCTCTTCCAGGAGCACCGACGCGCCGTGGAAGTTCCCTCGACCCCAGTGATGAAACCCGACGCCAACCTGGAGGATGCCGTGATAGAGATGGCGTACCGGCGGGGCGGTGTCTCGCCACAACAGTTCGAGCGTCTCGTGCTGCTCGAAAAACTCTCCGGCATTGAATTGCTCGATCCCCCGGAGAAGCGCCGGCGGTGGCGGCTCGGAGCAGCGAGCTCGGGCAGGCTCGTCGGGTGCGCCGGACGGCTGCCGTTTTGGCGGACGCGCCGACTTGCGCGAGCGACTACTCGGCTCGGGCGTGCTCGGATCCGATGATCTTGCGATAGCGCAACTCGTCCTCGACGAACTCGCGAACAAGGTCGTTCTCGAACGCCTTGGGAAGATCCTCCGGCCGCTCGGCGTGCGCGACCTTGATCCCCTCGTGCAGGTCATGCGCGGCGACCAGGTAACCCTTCGCGAGCTCGTAGAGCCGCGTGTATTGGAAATGCCAGACCGGGCCCGTCTGACCGATCGTTCTGCCGGCAAAACGGATGACTCGCGGTTCCTCTCCGAGGATCTTCGCGTACTTGCCAATCTCGCGCTTCGCCGTGGCCCGTTCGTCGTCGGTGACGTCGGCCGGCAATGGAAACTCGGCGATTTCGCTACTCACGTCGCGCGATGATAGGCTGAGAAATCATCGCGCGATTTCTTCCACATGTGCGAAA
>Ga0209807_1000219_pt1 | contig 25645 bp, 38 predicted proteins | sample GraSoiAngelo_154_FD_186168 | JGI IMG/M metagenome (GOLD analysis project Ga0209807, IMG submission 186168) | Grasslands soil microbial communities from the Angelo Coastal Reserve, California, USA - 14_1009_13_20cm (SPAdes) (version 2) | ecosystem: Environmental > Terrestrial > Soil > Grasslands ... | reverse complement strand
GTGGTGGTCCGGCACGAAATCTCTGACTCTGACATCGCGAAGCTTTTTTCCTCGCGCAAAACGTGAGCAGCACGGGATCATCACTGAAATCGGTAGGGAGAAGATTTAACCCACCGCCCAACAAAATGCTTGCCATCGTCAGCGACCAATAAGCTGCGATGCGAATCGAGAATCGACCAAAGCACTTTGTGTCGCTTCACGTCCTCCACTCGCGCGCCTGCTTTGGCGTCCCAGGTCGCGCGGATGCGGCAGCTTGGACTCATTACGCTGCCGTGGCAGGCGGCAACGCTGAGTCGGCTCAGCGGCGCAGACTGCAATGGTGATGGCGACCGTAACGAGCGCTCGCATAACACTAGCGAGAAATCAGTCCAAAATTGCGCATTTCAAAGCCCCAATTTTGAAGCTGATCCGAAAATCGGATCTAGCGTCGGTCGGTCATGGCCTGGAACTGCCCGCCTTTTTCCCATGGTTCCTGTTTGTTCCATGGGATTGACGATCCGCCATGATCGTCGGGATCGCTGACGAGGGATGTTTCCTTCTGTGTTGCGCATGAAGTCAATGCGACCACGAATGCGCAGAGCAAAACCGGAACGACGATTGTTCGGAGCTTAAGGACTTGTGCCAGCATAAATCACACTGTCTCCAGGTTGTACTTGGACGCCGCGCGCCAAGCTGTTGGTCATGATATCGCCGATAGCAGTGGCTGGTTCAACTGAAGAAATGCGAATTTTTCCAATCAACGTCCCGTCTCGCAACACGAGCATTTCGGCGTTCGGCTCCACTCCGTTGCGCGCGCCGAGATTTAACACCACAAAATTATAGGCTTGATTGTAGGCGAGCACGGTCCCATGCACACCCGCACGATGGCTGCTGCTTTCCCGTTGTACACTCGCCGTTTCACGCCTTTTCCTTGTTTCTGCTTTGGGAGCTTCTTTCACCTGCGCCGGGCGTTGTGCGTCCTGGAGTTTTTCAGCCAGTAACGCTTTTTCTTTCTCAGCGGCATCGAGCTGATGCCGGAGTTCATCGAGTTGCGAGTGTAAATCGGCGCTCTGCGCATTATCGGCCGGCGCTGAGGTGCCGGGCACGGACGGATTGGAGTTCGTTTGCGTGCCCGCCGCGCGTTGGCGTAACGCTGCAATTTCCTGTTGGCTGGCGTCTAGTTTGCCTTTGAGATCCGCTTTTTCTTTCTCTGCTTGGGCGCGTGCTGCTTCTGCTTTTGCGACTCGATCTTCTGTGTCAGCGGTCTTGCCGTGTTGTTGCGCTCCAGTTGTTCCATTCGTCAGAGCGTTCACTTTCGCCGGCACGGCCGTGCGCGGCATTGCGGCGTTCGCGCGAAGCGCTTTCACTTTCTGGCCATTCAGGAGAGCGAAAAACACCGCAAACAACAGAAAAATCACGGCCAGCCCGCTCAAACTCCCGGGTGTGAACGTAAACAGCGCCGATTCCTTTTGCGCCATAAGCGTGCCTTTTAACAACGAATCTCGTGAAAAAGCAATTACGATTTCCACGGTCCACAGGAGAACCGTGCGGCTCAATTGTCAGTTCGTTTGTCCAGGAAGGGTTGCGAGTACGCCCAACGGTCGCCTTTCGCGAGGAGAGCGGGAGGGGGCGGATTTTCATTCTTACGCGGCGATTTCACAGCCCGCACTAGATCTGTTCCCTTTGCAGGAGGAGAGGCGACCAAAGAGGATAAAGCATTGGCGACAAAGCAGGATCGGTTTCAATGCCGATTGCGTTTCTGCGATTTTCAATCCATAGAGATTCTATGGGACAGCAGCATCGGGTACGAATCAAGCGCAAGCGACGGGTGGCGTATTTGCGGCGCAAGAATGCAGCGCGGCGAGCTGCTCCGACCCGACCGGCCCCAGCCAAACAACCGGCACAGAAGGAATCCGCAGCATCGGAGTGACCGGTATTATTAACACCCTCGCTTCAGCGAGGTGCTTCAAAGCCGTATGCCTTTGCTAAGCGCTTGAGCGGTTTCGCGCGCCAGACAAAACCGCTAAGGCGGTTCGCGGGTTATCGACGCGAAATGCCACCTCGTTGAAGCGAGGTGTTAATGACGCGGGGTTCGAATAACTCGATTCCTTCGAGGCGAAACACGCATAAATTGTTTTCGATGCAATCGCCGGCGCATTATCTAATCGTCGATGGACACAGAGTTATTTTTGCCTGGCCGGAGCTGCGCAAACTTCACGCGCGCCGGTCGTACCTCGCACGCGAAGCGTTGCTCAAGCAGTTGCGTGATTATCAGGATTGGACCGGCGTGAACGTCGTCGTCGTTTTCGATGGTAAAGGCAAAAGAGTGGAGGCGACTTCTGACCCAGCGGAGGTGCAGGTTTTCTATTCGCGCAATGGCCAATCAGCCGATGCCATCATTGAGCGGTTAGCGAGCAAGTACGCGAAACGGTACCAGTTGGTGGTTGCCACTTCCGATTCGATGGAAGCCGAAACTGTGCACGCGTGCGGAGCGGAGTCGATTTCGCCTGAGGGGTTGCGCGGACTCATTGCTGATGCTCGACGCTAAAGTGACCTAGGAATTCTGTAGCCGCCGGCCTGTGGCCGGTTGTTTGGTGTTAACCTGAGACGGCCCACAGGGCCGTGGCTACAACGGCGCCTTTATAGCCCCAATTTCTTTTCAACTTCCTTCATGCGCGCGAAGAGTTTCCCGAGCCGGCGAACCCACGCAATCTGTTGCTTTGCTTCCGCAAGCGGCACGGCGGGCGACGCCCACCATGCTCCGCCACTGATGTTCTTCGAGATGCCACTTTGCGCGCCGATGGCGGTGTTATCGCCAATTTCGATATGCCCAATGATACCGACCTGACCGCCAATTAAGACACGCTGACCGATCTGGACACTGCCGGCAATTCCACTCTGCGCTGCCATGACAGTATTCTTTCCGATCACGACGTTGTGCGCGATCTGCACCAGGTTATCGATCTTCACGCCTTGCTGGATCCACGTTCGGCCAAACCGCGCGCGATCGACCGCAGTGTTCGCGCCGATCTCGACGTCGTCGTCGATTTGGACAATCCCGAGTTGCTGAATTTTTTGCTGGCGCCCATCGACCATTTCGAAACCGAAACCGTCAGCGCCAATCACCGCTCCGCTGTGAATGATTACGCGCGAACCAATTCGGCTTCGCTCGCGAATTGTCACGTGCGGATAAATGTGACACGCGGAACCGATCACCGTCTCGTGTCCGACGTAGCTACCCGCGCCAATGATTGTGTCGTTCCCAATTTTTGCGCCGGGTTCGATCACCGCCAGCGGCTGAATCGAAACACGGTCGGCGAGCTGAGCGCTTGCATCGACGACCGCGCTCGGATGTATACCGGGTGCGAAGATCATCGGCTTCGGTGCGAATTTCAGAACGACCTGTTCAAATGCCTTAGTTGGATTTGAAACGCGAACCTGCGCGGCGTTGATTGGCTCGGCAAAATCGGGGGAAACAAAGACCGCGGATGCCCGGGTTTTGCGCAGCAGCCCAACATATTTTCGATTCGCGAAGAAACTGATTTCTCCGGGTGCTGCTTCGCCAAGCGATGCGGCGCCGGTAATCTTCAATGTCGGGTCGCCAACTAATTCGCCGCCGGACAGATTGGCCAATTGTTCAAGAGTCAAACTCATCGAGAAGAGGGTAAGAGAAGAAGAATTCGCGAACCAGATTAAATGGAAGGGACGGACTGCCGGACCGTCCGGCTGTTCGGCGCGCCCGGCGGTCGCGCCCTACCACACGCTAGCTATGATCTTTGTTCCAGCGGGGCGGCCGTTTTTCGATGAAGGCTTGCACGCCTTCAAGTGCGGCTTCGTCCATCATGTTGCACGCCATGATTTGACTCGCCGCGTCGTACGCGTCCGTGATATGCAGCTCGGCCTGCCGATAGAAAAACTGTTTTCCCATTGCGACTGCGACGCGTGGTTTGCTGATGATCGCCGCAACCAGCTTCTCGACTTCGGCGTCTAGTTGTTCGGGTTCTGCGACACGGTTGATGAGGCCACGCGCCTTTGCTTCCTGCGCACTGATGAATTGTCCGGTGACGAGCATTTCGAAAGCCTGCTTTCGCAAAACATTTCGTGAAAGTGCCACGCCAGGTGTGGAACAGAAAAGACCGACGTTTACCCCGCTGACGGCGAAACTGGCGACACTCGACGCGATGGCGAGATCGCACATCGCAACCAATTGACAACCGGCGGCGGTGGCGATTCCCTGCACGCGCACAATCACAGGCACCGGCAAACGCTGGATAGCGAGCATCATCTCGGAGCATTGAGCGAAGAGCCGTTCGTAATACACCAGCGATGGATCGGCGCGCATTTGTTTGAGGTCGTGACCCGCGCAAAAAGCTTTGCCTTCAGCACCAATGACAACTACACGCACGGATTCATCGGAGGCGATCGCGTCGAGCTCGCGCTGCAATTTGGCGAGCATTGCTTCAGATAAAGCGTTGAAAGTCTTGGGGCGGTTCAGCGTCAACCTGACCACGCCGCGCCCGTCCTGACTTCGCAGGATGAGTGGCTCTTCGGCTTCGGACATTTTCGGACGTGATGCCGATTCAATTGTTGCGGGAGAAGCTTTCACAGCTCTGTGACCGTTAAACCGCTACTACTGAAACTCCAAACCTGAAATTCGAAAAATTTAGTTTCCGTTTTCAGGCCAGCGGCAACATCATCATTCGAAAGATTGCGTAATGATAAGCCTCGAAGCGATTGCGAATTCCGGGGAGCGCACGCGGCTCCCGTGCTGGCTATGGTGCTCTCGCCATCGCGAATTTTTTCGTCGGGATGCATACAACGTGGTAATCCGAAAGCTTCGGCGGGGGTGCCGAAACCAGCACGCGAGCCGCGTGGGCTCCCCGGAATGAAAATCGTCGCGATCGCTAATCAAAAAGGCGGGGTTGGTAAAACAACCACGGCCGTGAATCTCGGCGCTGCGTTGGCGGAATCGGGCAAGCGGATTTTGCTTGTCGATCTCGATCCACAAGCAAACGCCACCAGCTCGTTTGGTTTGCAGGGAGTGGAGGACGTTAGTCTTTATGACCCGTTGCTCGGTGACGCTTCAATCACTGAAAAGATTTTGCCAACCCGGCGAGAAGGACTTTTCATCGTGCCGGCCGATCTCAACATGGCCGGCGCGGAGGTGGAGATCGCGCGGATGCCAAATCATCTCACGCGCCTGGCGGAAACACTCAAACCGCTGCACACTGATCAGACATTCGACTTCGTTTTCCTGGATTGTCCGCCGTCGCTTGGAATTTTGATGAGTAACGCGCTCGCAGCCGCGGACGAGCTGCTGACTCCGATCCAGTGCGAATATTTTGCGCTGGAAGGGTTGGTGAAAATTGTGCGGCTCATCGAGCAAGTACTCGATTCAGGCGCGAACGAGCGTCTCGAGCTGGCGGGGATCGTTATGACGATGTTCGATGCGCGTACCAAGCTTAGCCAACAGGTAGTTGCCGATGTGCGAAAACATTTCGTTGAACGCGTTTATGAGACGGTAATCCCAAGGAGCGTTCGGTTGAGCGAGGCGCCGAGCTTTGGGAAATCGATTCTGGAATACGCTTCGAGCGGACCTGCCGCGCAGGCGTATCGGGCGCTGGCGCGCGAGTTCATGAAGCGTCACGGTTCGCCAGCCACTGTTCCCGAGTTATCGCATACACCAGCGTCGGAAAACCCCGGAAAGTAATTTCCTTTTCCACCTTCATTCCATTCTTCTCCGCCACGCGACGTGACGGGATGTTTTCCGGATGAATCAGCGAAATCACGCGGGGCAGTTTTAAATCGGCAAAGCCGTGATCGCGCACAGCGCGCGCAGCTTCAGTAATGAGGCCGCGATTCCAGTAAGCGGGATGTAGTCGATACCCGATCTCGACTTCTCCCGGCACTTCAGGATGATGGTGGAAACCGCAGTAACCAATAACCGCCTGTAGGCCACGCGGAACGACGGCAAACTGCGACGGCATACTCGCGCGATCCCAACCCATCACTTTCTCGATAAAATCAACCGTCTTGTTTCGTTCAGTGAAAGCGCCTAACGAGAAACGCATGAAATCGGGATTCGCGAATAACTGCGCCATCGCATCGATGTCTTCTTGGCGGAAGGAGCGCAGGATCAGGCGTGGTGTTTGTAAGTCCATAAACTGCCGCATCTGATTTGTAGGGCGTTTTTGTGAAACGCCTTTGATTGGCGTCTGACACAGACGCCGTACAAGATCTATTGAGATTGTGGTGCAGAGCCGCAGCATCGCAACATACGATTCGCGCACGACATTCGATTCAGATTAGAGATGCGCGAACAAAACGGGGAATACGCCCGACCGGCGCAGCCGCCTGATACGTCAAGTCTTGCCACGGTGCGCGAAGCCGCGGGCGATTGCACTGCGTGTCATTTGTACAAACGCGGAACCCAAACTGTCTTTGGAGAAGGGCCCAAGTGCGCAGCGATGATGCTGGTTGGCGAACAGCCGGGCGATTATGAAGATGTCGCGGGCAAGCCGTTCGTTGGTCCGGCTGGGAAAATCATGGACCGCGCGCTCGAAGACGCTGGAATCGATCGATCACAGGTTTACGTCACGAACGCAGTGAAACATTTCAAATGGGAGCCTCGCGGCAAACGCCGGATTCATCAGAAGCCTAACTCGCGAGAAATCGCAGCATGCCGCCCGTGGCTGGAAGCGGAACTGCGGATCGTTAACCCCAAGCTCGTCGTGGCAATGGGTGCAACAGCGGCACAGACTATCTTCGGCCCGGGATTCCGCGTCACGCGCGAGCGCGGCAAGGTGTTGTCGTCGAAGCTTGCGCCGCGAGTGCTCGCGACTGTTCATCCGTCGTCGCTTCTTCGACAGCCCGACGAGGAATCGCGTGAACGCGAATACAAGCATTTCGTTGCCGATTTGCGCGCAGCGGTGAAGGCGGCCGGTCAGTAGAAGCACGCCGCTCCCTAAGGGAAAAGTTCAGACTACCGATTCGGCGACGCCGTTGGCGTAGGCGTTGCCTTTCGCGTCACCGGCCCGATTTTGACGGTCCTGGCCAGAAGCGTTCCGTCGGAATCCTTCAGATAGGAGCCGCTTACCTCGTCATCCTTGTTAATATCGTCGATGGTCGCGGTTTCCCCGCCCTTGGTTATGGGTGTTCCGTCGATGATTTTCAAAACACGCGATTCTCTTCGGCCCTCGATCGTGAATGTTTTCGCGTCTTTGTCCACTGCGGAGATGATTCCATGATATGGCACGAGCAATCCTTTTGGTCTGTGTCTGACGCGGGAATCGTTCGGCGAGGCCTGGGAAGCCGGCGGTGAAATTGTTGACTGACAGGTTGCTTGTTTGCTGATCAGTGTGCAGAGACAAAGCAGTAGCGCGGCGCCGAGGTACTTGGATGGGATTCTCATAAGCTTGGTGGATTGCTAGGCATTACGGCGGTCTCAATCGTTTCTCAAGCTGCATCATTTGCAGCCACTGCATCTCGCGTTTTGTATCCTGCTACGAATGCTTTCCGAAACTGATCGAATGCGCCGCATTCGATTTCGGTGCGCGCTTGGCTCATCAGGTTCAGATAAAAATGCAGATTGTGCAGCGTGATCAGGCGAAGACCGAGAATTTCTTCCGCCTTGATCAGATGGCGAATATAGCCGCGCATGAATTCGCGGCAGGCCGGACACCTGCAGTTTTCTTCAATGGGACTTTTGTCGAGTGCGAACTCTGCGTTCTTTAGATTGAGCGTGCCCGCGGCCGAAAACGCCGTGCCATTCCGGGCCAGACGCGTCGGCAACACGCAATCGAATATGTCCATTCCGCGGCCGATCATTTCTAGCATTTGCGGCGGCGTGCCGAGTCCCATCGCGTAACGTGGCTTGTCCTTTGGCAAGAACGGTTCCGCCGATTCAACCGCGCGCATCATTTCCTCCTCCGGCTCGCCAACACTCACTCCGCCGATCGCATAACCGTCGAAATGAAGCTCCACAATGGCCTGCGCAGATGCGCACCGCAGATCTTCAAATGTTCCGCCCTGCACAATGCCGAAGAGCATTGAATCGGCGAATCGGCGAACCGGCGAATCGGCGAGCCCCGATTTCGCCGTTTCGCTGTTGCTCCGTTTCCACTCCAGGCACCTTTTCGCCCATCGCGTGGTCAGCTCCGCGCTTTGCGCCGTGTATTCGTACTCGCACGGATAAGGAACACATTCATCGAGCACCATCGCGATGTCGCTGCCGAGCGCGGCTTGGATTTCCATCGCGATCTCCGGCGAAATGAACGCTCGGCCGCCATCGATATGATTTTGGAATTCGACGCCGTTCTCGGTGATTTTGCGCAACTTCACAAGCGAGAAAATCTGATACCCGCCGCTGTCGGTCAGGATCGGGTCATCCCAACTCATAAAATTGTGCAGACCGCCAAAATGCTTGATGACGTCGAGGCCAGGCCTAATGAACAAGTGGTAGGTGTTTCCGAGAATAATTTGCGCATTCAGCTGGCGGAGTTCGCGCGGACTAACCCCCTTTACGCTTCCTTGTGTTCCCACGGGCACAAACGCGGGCGTATTGATGACGCCGTGCGCAGTTTTGAATCGTGCGCTCCGGGCTTTTGAATGTTGATCGCTCGCGAGGAGTTCAAAGTCGTTCTGCATGTGAGTTAGAGATTCCTCGACTTCGCCCGGAATGACAATTCAACGCACAAAATATTCGTTGCAGATAAAGATCCTACTTCTATATTCGGCGCTTACCGCATCAGACGCGTGAGAGAGTTTATTGCGCGGTCTGAAGCGGGTTTTTTGTCGCCCAGAGTAACGACCTTTGGCGACGCTTTACTTTTAGGATTGAAAAATGCCCACGATCAATCAGCTGATTCGCAAAGGACGCCGGAAGGTGTCGGTGAAATCGAAGTCACCGGCCTTGGTGGGTTGTCCGCAGCGGCGCGGTGTCTGTGTGCAGGTGATGACCCGCACGCCGAAGAAGCCGAATTCTGCGCTCCGCAAAGTGGCGAAAGTGCGGTTGACGAATGGCCAGGAAGTGATTGCCTACATTCCGGGCGAGGGACACAATTTGCAGGAGCACTCGATCGTGCTCGTGCGCGGCGGACGCGTAAAAGATTTACCCGGCGTGCGCTATCACATTGTGCGTGGAACGCTTGACGCGCTGGGCGTGGATGGGCGACGGCGCGGTCGCTCCAAATATGGAGCGAAGCGGCCGAAGGGCGGGGCGGCTGGTGGAGGCGGCGCGGCGAAAGCATCGCCGACAGCGGCCAAGTAAAAAAACAAATTTGAAACGGACGATCGTCAATGTCGCGGCGGAGGAGAGTTCACAAAAAAGAGGAGCACGTCGATTCCCGATATGGGAGTGCGGCGGTAGCCCGTCTTATCACGACCGTAATGAAGCGGGGCAAAAAATCGCTCGCAGAACGCGTCGTGTACACCGCGATCGATAGGTCGCGCGAAGGCTCTGATTCAGTCGATCCGCTGGAGATTGTAAACAAGGCAGTCGAAAACGTTCGTCCGCGGCTTGAAGTGCGTTCCCGCCGGGTTGGCGGCGCGACGTACCAGGTGCCAATGGAAGTGACGCCCGCGCGGCAAATCTCACTAGCCACGCGCTGGATCGTGAAATTTGCCGACGGTCGCAAGGGCTTGAAACTGGCTGACGCGCTAGCGCAAGAACTCAAAGACGCTGCGGCGGGCCAGGGAAACGCGATAAAAAAACGCGACGACACACATAAAATGGCGCAAGCGAACCGCGCGTTCGCGCACTTTAGATGGTGACAATTATGGCGACGGCGACAATGGAACAAAGAAAGGCCGCGGCGAAAAATCCAAACTCGCCGAATCGCAAGTTTCCGCTGGAACGAACCCGGAACATCGGCATCGCGGCGCATATCGATGCCGGCAAAACAACGATTACGGAGCGCGTTCTCTTTTACACCGGCATGATCCACAAGATGGGGGAGGTGCACGAAGGCACCACCGTGACCGATTGGATGGAGCAGGAACGGGAACGCGGGATCACGATTACGTCCGCCGCGACAACTTGCACTTGGTCACAGCGCAAAGAAGAAGGCGTCTACAAGATGTTCGAAGGCGTCAAGGAGCGCATCAACATCATCGATACACCTGGACACGTCGATTTCACCGCTGAGGTGGAGCGTTCATTGCGCGTGCTCGATGGGGCGATCGCAGTTTTTGACGGCGTGGCCGGGGTGCAGCCGCAATCCGAAACCGTCTGGCGTCAGGCGACCAAGTACAACGTGCCGCGTCTGGCATTCATCAACAAAATGGATCGCGTTGGCGCAGATTTCGAAATGTCGGTCGACAGCATCCATAAAAAACTCGGCGCAAACGCCTGGCCGGTTTTGCTGCCGCTGGGAAGGGAAGATCAGCTGCGTGGCCAGCTCGATGTCATCAACAAAAAGGCGATAATCTATTCCGAGAACGATCAGCTGGGTTCGACCTATAAAGTGACCGATGTGCCGAAGGAGTACGTGGGTGCGGTTGAAAAGGCACGCAACGAACTAATCCAACAGGTTTCTAATATCGATGATGAAGTCGCCGAGGCAGTCCTTGAAGAACGCGAAGTCACGCCGGAGTTGTTGAAGGCGGGCATCCGGCGCCAGACGATCGCGAACAAATTCGTGCCGGTCATTGGCGGCTCAGCTCTTAAGAACATCGGTATTCAGTATCTGCTCGACGCGGTTGTCGATTATCTGCCGAGCCCGCTCGACATTCCGCCGGCCAAAGGCCAGAACCCAGACACCGGCGAGCCAATGGAAGCGGTGACCGATGACAACGGCGAATTCTGTTCGATCGCGTTTAAGCTGTGGAGCGATCCATTTGTTGGCAAGCTCGTGTTCTTCCGCGTTTACTCCGGATCGCTCAGCAAAGGCGACACCGTTTACAATCCGCGCACGAACAAACGTGAGCGGATTTCGCGTTTAATTCAGATCCAGGCGGATAAACGCGAAGACATCGAGACGTGTTACTCTGGCGATATCGCCGCGATTGTCGGAATCAAAAATATCACGACTGGCGACACGCTCTGCGACGAGGACCACCCAATTCTTCTCGAGCCGCCATCGTTCCCCGATCCAGTTATTTCAATGGCGATTGAGCCGAAGACGAAGTTGGACCAAGAAAAAATGGCGACGGCGTTGCAACGGCTCGCGGAAGAAGACCCCACTTTCCGCGTTTATACGCATGAAGATACCGGCCAGACGATCATTGCCGGAATGGGCGAGTTGCACTTGGAGATCATTCGCGACCGGATGTTCCGAGAATTCAAAGTAGACGCGAACGCTGGCAAACCGCAGATCGCGTACCGCGAAACCATCACTAGCAGCGCTCATGGCGTTGGCAAGCTGATCAAGCAGTCAGGCGGCCGCGGCCAGTATGGACACGTGGAAGTGGACGTGCGTCCTGCCGCGCGCGGCAACGGTCTCACAGTCGAGAACAAGATTGTGGGAGGCGTCATTCCGAGGGAATACATTCCGGCGGTGAAGAAGGGCATCGACGAAGCGGTGCTTAACGGCGTGCTCGGCGGTTACCCCGTTGTCGATGTGGAGGTGGATATCGTTTACGGCTCGTTCCACGAAGTCGATTCCAGCGAGCTCGCATTTAAGATGGCGTCGATTTTCGCGATGAAAGACGGCTTCAGGCAGGGCAAACCAATTCTGTTGGAGCCGATCATGAAGGTCGAGAACATCACGCCGGAAGAATATCAAGGTGATATTTGTGGCGACTTAAGCCGGCGGCGCGGTGCGATCAACAGCATCGAAACGCGCGGCAACATGGTGATCATTCACGCGATGGTGCCGCTCGCGGAATTGTTCGGATATGCGACGGCGATCCGGTCGTTGTCGAAAGGCCGCTCGAGTTATTCGATGGAGCCGTCGTCCTTTGAGCCCGTCCCGGCGAATCTGGTCGCAGCGATTCTTGATCAAAAGGAGGCGAAATGAGCAATGGCCAGCGCATCCGCATTCGCCTGAAAGCATTCGATCACCGCATGCTCGACCAATCCGCCATGGAGATTGTGGATACTGCCAAACGAACGGGTGCGCGTGTCGCCGGGCCGATTCCGCTGCCGACCTTAATTGAAAAGTTCACCGTGAATCGTTCCCCGCACGTGGATAAAAAATCAATGGAACAATTTGAAATTCGCACTCACAAACGGTTGCTCGACATCATCGAGCCAACCGCAAAGACAGTGGACGAATTGAAGAAACTGAATCTGCCTGCGGGCGTTGACATCACTATTAAAATTTAAGCGGAGGCGCTTCTGAAACATTTGCGATTGCACGGTCATGAGCATCGGACTTCTAGGACAAAAAATTGGTATGACCAGCGTTTACGACGCCAAAGGTCGACTGTGTCCAGTGACCGTGATTGCGGCTGGCGATAATGTCTTGTTGCGCCGTTTGACCGAACAGAATCAAGGTTATTCGGCGGTGCAAGTCGGGTTCGGGGTGCAAAAGGAATCGCGCGTGTCGAAGGCACTGGTCGGTGAATTCAAGAAGGCCGGAGTCGAACCGCAGCGATTCGTGCGCGAATTTCGCCTGCGAAGCGATCTTCCCGAGGGCGACGTCAACTTGAGCGTTACGCAATTTCAGCCGGGCGATTTCGTCGATGTGATTGGCCGCTCGAAAGGCAAAGGTTTTCAGGGCGTGATGAAGAAGCATAACTTCGCGGGGCAGGGAGCGGCGCACGGTTCGAAAACGCATCGGCGCATTGGCGCGGTTGGCAATCGCTCTACGCCCGGACGCATTTGGAAGAACCAGGGAATGCCGGGTCACATGGGCGATCAGCGTGTAACGGTGCAAAATCTACAGGTGATGCAGGTGCGCGAAGCCGAAAAAATCATTTTAATAAGCGGCGCCGTGCCAGGCGCGAACGGCAGTTATGTGATTGTGCGGCCTGCCATTAAACATCCCGAACGCTTACTGGCCTTACATGCTGAGCACCGACAGCATGAGGAAGAAGAGAAGGCGAAGAAGCCAAAAACGCTACGCGAAATGGCGCAGAAGAAATGAGCGCGAAAGTTTTGACAAAAGCCGCAGCGAAAGAAGCGAAGCTCGAGATCATCGAGAACGGCCGCGGCACGCAGGCTGTGCACGATGTGGTTGTGGCCATGCGCGCGGCGCGGCGTTCCGGTTCGGCCAACACGAAGACCAAAGCCGAAGTCGATTTGTCAGGCGCAAAGCCGTGGCGGCAAAAGGGTACAGGTCGTGCCCGGGCCGGGTACAAGTCATCGCCAATTTGGCGAGGCGGCGGCGTTGTTTTTGGCCCGAAGCCGCGCGATTATTCGAAGAAAGTTGGAAAATCCGTTCGCCGACTCGCTTTTCTAAAAGCGCTGAGCGAGCGCATCAACGCAGGGGATGTTTTGACCATCGACACGTTTGTTCTCTCGGAGCTGAAGACAAAAGCGTTCGTCGATCTTCTCAGAAAACAGACTGACGCCAAGAGGGTGCTCATCGTTTCCGATTCCTTTGACGAGAAAACTTACAAATCGGCCTGCAATGTAAAGCCAGTGAAACTTTCCACTGCAACGGATGTCAACACGGAGCAGTTGCTCGCGTTCGAGAAAATTCTCATTACCGAGAAGGCCTTGGAAAAACTGGCGGAAAGAACGCGATGAACGAGCACGATATTATTAAGACTGCTTCGCTGACTGAGAAGTCAACGCTGATGAGCGAGAAGCAGAACAAGTATGTCTTTCGCGTCAGCCCAAAGGCGAATAAAATTCAGATCAAAAATGCAATCGAACGGCTGTTTCAGAAAACGGTCGTGAATGTGAACACATGTAATTACGCTGGCAAAGAGAAACGGTTACGCGGACCTCTTGGACGTCGCCCGCGGTGGAAGAAAGCAATCGTAACTTTGAAGGAGGGCGAGAAGATCGACCTAATCTGATCGCGAGTAGTTATGGCACTCAAAGAATTTCGCCCACTCACGCCGACGCAGCGTTTCAAGTCGCTGCCTGCATTCGATGAAATTACGAAGTGGCGCCCTGAAAAGAGCCTTCTTCAGCCGAAGAAAAGGAGCGGCGGTCGCAACAACCGCGGTCGGCTGACGTCGCGACATATCGGCGGCGGTCACAAACATAAGTATCGCAAAGTGGATTTTAAACGGCGCAAGCACGGTATCGCAGCGGAAGTGATTGGGATCGAGTACGACCCCAACCGCTCGGCGCGCATTGCTCTCATCAAATACGCCGACGGCGAACTAAGTTACATTCTCGCGCCGAGTGGACTTAAAGTCGGAGCAACTGTTAATGCCGGAAATGATGTCGCGCCTGATTTGGGGAATTCGCTGCCACTCCGCGCAATTCCTTTGGGCACGAATGTTCACAACATTGAATTGACTCCCGGTCGTGGCGGCCAGGTCGCGCGCAGTGCGGGGCAACAGGCGACGCTTACTGCTCTTGAAGCCGAATACGCGCTCGTGAAAATGCCTTCGGGCGAAATTCGCCGAATTCACGAGAGCTGCTTCGCGACCATTGGCCAGGTTGGGAACGTCGATCATATGAACGTTTCGAGCGGTAAAGCAGGACGAACTCGCTGGCGCGGCCGACGCCCGCACGTGCGCGGCATGGTCATGAATCCGATCGATCACCCGATGGGCGGCGGCCAGGGAAAATCAAAAGGAGGCGGTGGTCGCCATCATCCGGTCAGTCCATGGGGGCAATTGGCGAAAGGCTTTAAGACGCGCTCGAAACATAAACCGAGTGACCGATTCATTTTGGAAAGGAGACGAGCGAAGAAGAAGTCGTAAGCACTGATCGACTTCTCACTTGAAATTTATGGCAAGATCGTTAAAGAAAGGACCCTTTGTCGAGTCGCATCTTCTTGAAAAGATCGACAAGATGAACGCGTCGGGCGTCAAGAAACCGATCAAGACCTGGTCGCGACGCTCGATGGTGACGCCGGATTTTGTCGGCCACACCTTTTTGGTGCATAACGGGAAAACGTTTCATTCCGTTTTTGTCACCGAGAATATGGTGGGTCACAAGCTCGGCGAATTTTCGCCGACACGCGTGTTTAGGAAACACGGTTCGCATACGGCGAAGGTGACGAAATAAGAAAGAATTTTCGATTGCCGATTTCCGATTGCCAATTGAAAAGACGCGGTGACGGCCGTTTCAATTTGGGAATCGGCATTTCGCGGTTAGCGGTAGGGTGGTGCTTGATGGCTGCTTCGGCAGTGCAAGGCCAGGGAAACAGTTCTTTGTCAGAATCCAAAGGTGAAAGCGTAACGCGGTCCGTGACGGCGCAGCCTGCGGCAGCGGAAAATGAGGAATTGCGAAGGCAATTGTCCGTCACCCAGGAATCTGTGAAGGCATTGACGAGCAGCCTGGCTGAATCGAATGCCGAGGCGGAAGAGCTGCGCCGCAGGTATTCCGATCTGCAACTGCGAATGGAAGCGCTGGGCCTGGCATCGGCGAATAAGGACAGATCGAAACTGGAGCAACGTTTGCTTGCGGCGGTGAGCGATCTTCAACTGGCGCAGAAAACGCGCGATGAATATCGCGACCAGATGCTGCGACTAAACGAAGCGATCTTGCGCTACATCAAAACGTCGCAAGGCGACGATGCGCAGGCGCGGATGGATATTGAAACGCAATTGCGCAGCACGAACGAGCTGGTTACGAAATCGACAAATCCGCCAGAAGCGCCCGAGCCGAGTTTGATGGATGGCAGCGTGATCAGCGTGAAGGAGGAGTGGTCATTTGTCGTCGGTAACCTTGGCGAAAAACAGGGAGTCAAGATCGGGATGCCGATGCGAGTGATGCGCGACGATCGGAAGATTGCGACGCTGCGGGTGGTCGATGTGCGGCAGAAAATTTGCGGCGCGGTGGTTCAGGAAATGGATTCGAAGAAGGAGAAAATTAAGGTGGGGGACCGCCTCCAGGTGGATGCGCAACCCGATGTGAGTTTGAGATAATGGAAGTTAGATCGACATATAAATATGCGAGGATTTCGCCCTTCAAGGTGCGCGAAGTCACGCGTGAGATCCAGGGTCTGCCGGTTTCGGCAGCGCTCGACTTGCTCGCGTTCACACCGAAAAAGGCGGCGTTTCTGATCGGCAAAACGCTGAAAAGCGCAATCGCCAACGCGGAGAACAATGTGAACCTCAAACCTGACGGTTTGGTGGTGAAGGAAGCGACCGTCGGCGAAGGGCCGACGTTGAAGCGTATCATGGCGCGTGCTCGCGGCAGCGCCAGTCAAATTTTGAAGCGCACCAGTCACATTCGCATCGTGCTTTCGGACGAGATCGCTATCGAGACGCGGGAAACGCGAAAAGCGAAGCGAAAAACGGAAAAGAGAGCGGCGACGAAGGACGGTACGGGCGAAGCGACGCAGGACGCAGCGACCGCGCCGGATCAAAAGTCAGCGAAGCCGAAGCGGGCTAAGAGCAGGAAACAATCAAAGTAAATTTATGGGACAAAAAGTTAATCCAATCGGCTTCCGCCTGAACGTGAATCGCGACTGGCGCTCGCGCTGGTACGCGTCGCCACAGGAATTCCCCGCGTTTTTGCACAATGATCTGAAGATTCGCGACTACGTGAAGAAGAAGCTGCAATTTGCGGCGGTCGCGAAAATTGTGATCGAGCGGGCGTGGAATTCCATTCGTGTGACCATTCATACTGCGCGTCCTGGAATTGTGATCGGACGCAAGGGCGCGGAAATCGAGAAGATGACGGAAGAAATTTCGAAGATGGCCGACGGCAAACAGGTGAAGATCGACATCCAGGAAATCAAGACGCCGGAGATGGAGGCGCAGCTGGTTGCCGAAAATGTCGCGCTACAGATTGAACGCCGCATCGCTTATCGGCGCGCGATGAAGAAAGCGGTGCAAACAGCAATGGATTTTGGCGCGGAGGGGATCAAGCTCCGTTGCTCCGGTCGACTGAACGGCGCTGAGATTTCGCGTTCGGAATGGTACCGCGAGGGAAAAATTCCACTGCACACGCTACGCACGCCGATTGATTACGGTTTTGCTGAGGCCAACACGGTTTACGGCAAAATCGGAGTGAAATGTTGGATCTGCAGAAAAGAAGAGCGCCCCGCCGAACCGCCCCCTGCACCTGCCGCGCCGCCACCCGAGCCAGCTGAAGTTTAGGAGGAGTCTCTATGCCATTGATGCCAAAACGTGTGAAGTATCGGAAAGCCCAGCGTGGCAGTCGAAAGGGGACTGCTTCGCGCAATCTCAAGATCGATTTTGGCGAGTTTGGTTTGCAAACACTCGACCGCGCATGGATCACCAACACGCAACTGGAAGCCGCCCGCGTCGCGCTGACTCGCAACATGAAGCGCAAAGGAAAATTGTGGATCCGTGTCTTCCCGGATAAACCAGTAACGGCGCGTCCACCAGAAACACGCATGGGTAAGGGTAAAGGCCAACCCGAGTTTTGGGTAACCACCGTACGGCCCGGAAACATTTTGTTTGAGCTCGATGGCGTCCCGGAATCGGTCGCGCGTGAATCTCTGCGCCTCGCCGCCGACAAACTACCGGTACGGACGAAGTTTCTAACACGCCATCATGTGAGGGCTGCCTAGCAAATGATGAAAATGAAAGAACTCAGCGAGCTGGCAATGGACGAGTTGCTGACCAAGCGACGCGACCTGCGTCAGGAAAGTCTGCATTTGCGTCTGCAACAGCAGAGTGGTCAACTCGAGCAGCCAAGCAGATTGCGGCTACTGCGGCGGGACCTCGCCAGAATTGAAACAGAGCTATCGCATCGCGGGAAAAAAACTCAGGGGAAATGAAACATGGCCGAGCAAGCATCTCCATCACCGAAATTGACGCCAGCTGAGACGGCGACTCGCGCCGCGCGCAAAACGCGCACAGGCGAGGTGGTTTCCAGCAGCATGAACAAGACGATCGTCGTGCGGACAGTCACGCGCGTGCCACACCCGAAGTTTGGTAAGATCGTCAAGCAGATGAAGAAATTTTATGCGCACGACGAACAGAATCAGGCGAAGGCCGGCGACACTGTTCGCATCATGGAAACGCGCCCAATAAGCAAACTGAAGCGGTGGCGACTCGTGGAAGTCGTTCAGAAGTAAAATCCGATGGTGCAAATTCGATCCAGACTGGATGTGGCTGACAACAGCGGCGCGCGGATGGCGACGATGATTGGCGTGATTGGCAAACAAACGCGCTACGCCGGCATCGGCGATGTGATCACTGCCAACGTGAAGGAAGCCAGCCCGACCGGGTCCGTTAAGAAAGGTGAAGTGGTGCGCGCAGTCCTGGTTCGCACAAAACAGCCAATCCGACGCGAAGACGGTTCGCTACTGCGCTTTGATAACAATGCCATCGTGATTATCGATAAAGATTTGAATCCGCGGGGCACCCGTATTTTCGGACCGGTCGCACGCGAACTGCGTGAACGCAATTTTATGAAAATTGTGTCGCTCGCCCCGGAGGTCTTATGAATCGCGTCAAGCATCACGTAAAAAAAGGCGATCACGTCGAGGTGATTTCCGGGAACTTCCGTGGTTCTTCCGGACGAGTCCTCGCAGTATTTCCAGGCAAGCAGCGCGTGTTGGTCGAAGGAGTTCGCATTATCAAGAAGCACCTGCGAAAATCGCAAGATAATCCGAGCGGGAAAATCGCCGAACGCGAGGGCCCGATTCACATTTCCAACGTGCGATTGCTCGAGCATGAGAAGTCGGAGAAGGCCGCGAGGAAGCCAGAGAAAGAAATGGAGAAGAAGTAATGAGCAGCGGGCGAATAAAAGAGGTTATCCCGAGCGTAGTCGAGCGATTCCGAGGCAGAACTGTTGGTAGCGCCGCGGGATTTCTCGACTCCGCTTTGCTCTGCTCAAAATGACAGTTATGGAAAACGAATTTCGTCGTCACTATAAAGAGCACGTCGCGCCGGCGCTGCAGAAACGTCACGGCTACAAAAACGTCCATCAGATCCCAAAGGTCGAGAAGGTCGTGATTAACACTTCGGTCGGCTCACAGTCCGACGTGAAGCAAGCGCTGGAAGAAGCCAAAGCGGAGCTTGCGTTGATTACCGGACAGCGGCCTATGGAGACGCTGGCGAAGAAAAGCATATCCAATTTTAAATTGCGCAAAGATCAGGCCATCGGAGCGAAGGTGACGTTGCGCGGCGAGCGCATGTACGAATTTCTTGAGCGCTTCATCAAGGCTGCCCTGCCGCGCATTCGTGATTTCCGCGGCGTGTCGCCCCGGTGTTTCGACAACCACGGCAATTACACGATCGGCGTTTCAGACCAGTCGATTTTCCCCGAAGTCGAACTCGACAAAATCAAGCGCAACATCGGATTTGATGTTACAATCGTCACCACGGCGCGGACGGACGACGAAGCTAAATCGCTGTTAAGCGAAATGGGCATGCCGTTCAGCGACCGGGCAAAGAAGCTCGCTGCGCAAGGCGCCTGATTTTATGAGCACTGTTACGGATCCTATTGCTGATTTTCTGGCGCGCGTCCGCAATGGCGCGCGTGCGCAAAAGCCGGAAGTGCTCATTCCGTACTCGAAAATCAAAGCCGAAATTGCACGGATCTTCAAAGAGGAAGGTTACATCTCGGATTATTCGGTCGATACGAGCGGCGCGCACCCGCGAATCAAGGTCGTCAATAAGCTTGTGGATAGATCGAGCGCGATTGCAGGACTGCGGCGCATCAGTCGCCCCGGGTTGCGCCGTTACGTTGGCGCGGATGAAATCCCGCGGGTCCTCGGTGGAATGGGTCTGGCGATCCTTTCCACTTCGCGAGGCATTTTATCGGGGCGCGAAGCAAGAAAGCAAAAGGTCGGCGGCGAACTGCTGGCCTATGTCTGGTAACGATTTACCGAACTACAAACTCATGTCACGAATCGGAAATAAAGCGGTCGAGATTCCCGACAAGGTCAAGGTAAACGTCAGCGACGGCGGACAGGTATCGGTAGAAGGGCCGAAGGGAAAATTGCAGTGGACGCTTCCCCGTGAAATCACGGCGAGCGTGCAAGAGAACCGTGTATCGCTCGTGCGGAAAGCGGAAACGCGTAGCGCTAAAGCGTTGCACGGACTTTCGCGTAGTCTCGTGTACAACATGGTTCAGGGAGTCAGCGAAGGATTCACGAAGCAACTGGAGATCGAAGGCGTCGGTTTCAGAGCGGCCGTCCAGGGCTCGAACCTCAACTTGAGCCTCGGCTTCTCGCATCCGCTTGCATTTCCGATTCCGAAGGACATCAAAATCATGGTGGCCGATAACACCAAAATTACCATCCAGGGTGTCGATAAAAAATTAGTGGGACAAGTTGCAGCCGATATCCGCCGTTTTTATCCGCCGGAACCTTACAAGGGCAAAGGTGTTCGCTACGCAGGCGAGCAGATTCGTCGCAAGGAAGGCAAGACCGTTCAATAGGCATGGCGACGTTTCGTAAGGCAGCGCAGCAGCGCATTCATCGGAGGATCAGGAAAAAAGTTGCAGGCACCGCGCAACGGCCGCGCCTGGCAGTCCATTTTTCCGGGAAACATATTTATGCGCAAGTGATCGACGACGATGCGGGACGCACGATCGCCGCTGCCTCGACCGCTGAGCGTTCGTTGCTTGGCGAAACTAAAGCGCAGGCAAACCAGGCTGCGGCGGAACTAGTCGGCAAGGCAATCGCGGAACGCTCACTTGCGAAGAACCTCGACCGGGTTGTTTTTGATCGCGGCGGATTTCTTTACCACGGAAAAATGAAGATACTCGCCGATGCGGCGCGCGCGGGCGGGTTAAAGTTTTAATTCATGAATTACAAAAGCTCAGGAAGACGATCAGACTCGCGCAGGCAAGAAAGGGCATCGACTGCAAAGGGTGATACGAGTGAGAAAGTCGTGTTTATAAATCGCTGCGCAAAAGTGGTGAAGGGCGGCCGGCGTTTCAGCTTCAGCGCTTTGATTGTTGCCGGCGACCACGATGGAAGGGTCGGATACGGGTTTGGTAAAGCCAACGAAGTTTCCGAGGCTATTCGAAAAGCCTCTGAGGCGGCACGCAAAGCGATGGAAAAAGTTTCACTGAACGAAAATACGATTCCGCACGAAGTGGTCGGCGAGTTCGACGGTGCGCGAGTGCTGCTGCGTCCTGCGTCGCCCGGAACAGGGATCATCGCTGGCGGCGGCGTGCGAGCCGTTGCGGAAGCGGCCGGCATTCGCGATGTGCTCGCGAAATCGCTCGGGTCGAGCAATCACGCCAACGTGGTGAAGGCAACGATCGCCGCATTGCGATCGCTTCGCCGCAAGGATCAAATTTTTAAACTGCGCGGGATTCTGTCCCGCGATGGAAGAGGTGAACCACATGATGCGCCTTCATAATTTGCGGCCGCGGCCCGGCTCGCGCCACCGCGTTAAACGGCTCGGTTGTGGTGAAAGCTCGGGACACGGGAAAACCAGCGGGAAGGGGAACAAAGGCCAAAAGGCGCGCTCGGGTGGGAGTATCCGCCTCGGCTTCGAAGGCGGACAAATGCCGCTGATTCGGCGATTGCCGAAGCGCGGATTTAACAACGCCGCGTTTCACAAGCGCTACGCTGTTGTGAACGTGAGTGACCTCAATTCATTTGAGGCCGGCACAGTCGTGAACGAACAACTTTTGCGCAACGCAAATCTGGTTCGCGGTCAGTTTGCCGGGCTCAAAATCCTCGGCGATGGCGAACTGAAGCGCGACCTGAAAGTGCAAGTCGACAAAATCAGTACGGCCGCGCGGGAGAAAATTGAAAAAGCCGGTGGAACTGTCACTCTGCGTGAAGCACGCAGAATTGAAAAAACCGAACCAGAGGTTGCTCCAGCTGAAGCGGAACCAGACGCCGCAGTCGCGCCAGCTAAGCCGCGGGCCAACAAGAAAACGAAATCGCGCAAGAAGAAAAGCGAATGATTTCGGCGTTCCTAAATACCGTCAAGATACCGGAGCTGCGGCGGCGCATTTTGTTTACGCTGGCTGTCATTGTGATTGTGCGTTTGGGCGCTGCGATCACGACACCGGGTGTGAATCAAGGCGTTTTGCAAGAATGGTTTCGCACTTCGCTTAGCCAGCGCACCGGAGGCGGTTTAGCCGCACTGTTCAATTTGTTCAGCGGCGGAGCGCTGGAAAACTGCGCCGTCTTTTCTCTCGGGATTATGCCGTACATCAGCGCCTCCATTATGATGCAGCTGCTGACGGCAGTGATTCCGCAACTCGGCAGGCTGGCGCGCGAAGACGGCGGTCGCCAGAAGATCATGCAGTTGACGCGCTACACGACGTTAGTGCTGTGCATTTTCCAAGGTTACTTGCTGGCGCTCTCCTTTCAGCACCCGGAGTCGTATCACACGATGCTGCCCGGAATTACTGATACAATCAGGCAACTCGGCGTTCCGCTGGTGGACGATCTTGGTTGGAAATTCCGAATCATCACAGTGATCTCCCTAACGACAGGCACGTTGGTTTTGATGTGGTTGGGCGATCAAATTACCGAGCGCGGTATCGGCAACGGCATCTCTCTCATCATCACGATCGGAATAGTTGCGCGGCTGCCGGCTGCGCTGGTGCAGGCGTGGAAAACTTTTGTTCCATCGGGGCAGGGCACGAGCCAGGTGAACCCGATGGTGCTGGTGCTGCTCGTATTAGTCCTCATCTTTGTCATCGCTGCAGTGATCGCTATTACGCAAGGCGTCCGTAAGATCACTGTGCAGTACGCGAAGCGCGTGGTCGGTCGGAAAATGTACGGCGGCCAAACGCAGTACATGCCTTTGAAAGTGAATTATGCCGGTGTGATGCCGATCATCTTTGCGTGGGCACTGCTCTTGTTCCCTGCAACGATCGTGAGCTACGCCTTCAAGAACAGTCCCACTGCGAATCGCATTGCTGCGGCGCTTTCGACCGGGTGGCCGCATTATGTCGCTCTTGCCGCAATGATTTTCTTCTTCAGTTACTTCTGGGTCGCCACGCAATTTCAACCCACCCAAATCGCTGACGACCTTAAAAAATACGGAGGCTATATCCCCGGTGTCCGACCGGGAAAACCGACTGCGGACTTTCTCGATTACACCATGACGCGCCTGACTTTTGCGGGCGCAATCTTCTTAACGCTGATCGCGGTATTCCCAAGTCTGCTCAGCCAATGGTTGAATGTACCGGTGATCACGGCTCAGTTCTTCGGCGGCACCAGCTTGTTGATTATTGTAGGCGTCATGCTCGATACCATGCGGCAAGTGGAGACGCATCTGATTCAGCGGCATTACGACGGATTTTTGCGCAAGGGCAAAATCCGCGGGCGCTCGTTCGATCGCGCTGCCTACGCGCGCGGCGAAGCGGCGGCTAGCGGCACCCTGATGTGGCTGTATGTGGGCATTGCTGTGCTCGTGATTGCCGGGGTCGCGATCTTTCTTTATGGGCGATAGGTGAAAAGGCGGCTTGTTCTTCTCGGCCCGCCCGGTTCCGGCAAAGGAACTCAGGCGGAAATGATTACGCGGCACTTCGGGATTCCCGTGACTTCACCCGGGGCGATTCTGCGCCGTGAACGCGATCTTGGGACACCGCTCGGACAGGAGACTGCCGAAGTGCTCCGGAGCGGTGGACTGGTGTCGGATAAGATCATCATCGAACTGATCGAGGACTGGTTGCGCTTGCATGGTGGCCACGGATTCGTATTCGACGGATTTCCACGAACATTGCCGCAGGCTGAAAGTTTGATGTCGATGTTGACTAAGTTGCGCACAGCGTTGGATTTGGTGATCTGGCTGGAGGTATCCGAGGAGACTGTGCGCGATCGCATCACCGGGCGGCTTCAATGCGGCGAGTGCGGTTTTACGACGAGTGCATCGAGTGCACAGTTCGCCAACCGTCCCATATGTCCGTATTGCGACGGCCGATTGGAGCGCCGCAATGATGATGATCTAGCCGTGTTGCAGACACGTCTGCAAGAGTTCCGCACGAAGACCGAACCGCTGCGAGGGTTTTATAAAAAGTTGTCCATTTTGCATCGTATCGACGGGAACCGCGACCGCGATGCGGTGTTCGCCGACATCTCAAAATTGATTGAGGACAAGACGGCGAAATGATTCCGATCAAGAACACCCGGGAAATCGAGAAGATGCGGCAAGCCTGCCGCACAGCGAGCGACATCCTCGACTGCGTCACCGATCTGATTCGCCCGGGAATTACAACGAAGGAAGTAGACCAGGCAGCCGCCGACTTTATGAGCGACGCCGGTGTAAAAAGCGCATTTCTGGGTTATCGGCTGGGGCATCGCGTTTTTCCCGGGAACATTTGCATCTCCCTTAACGACGAAGTGGTCCACGGCATTGGCAGCCAGCGGCGCATTCAGTATGGCGACGTCGTGAAGCTCGACATCGGCATTATTCAGGATGGTTGGGTTGGGGATAACGCCACGACTGTTCCCGTTGGAATCATCGAAGAGCGCACGGACCAGTTGCTGCGAGCGACCGAAAACGCGCGCGCGCGCGCAATCAGCGTCGCTCATGAAGGCCGGCGCGTGGGCGATATCTGCGCCGAGATTGAGGATCAAGCTCGCCGATATGGTTTTTCGGTCGTGCGCGAATTTGTTGGGCACGGCGTTGGACGCAAAATGCATGAGGAACCCCAAATCCCCAATTACGGCAAACGCGGCAGCGGACCAAAATTGAAGGCGGGCATGACGCTCGCGATTGAGCCGATGATTAACATCGGCACGTCCGATGTCCGATTGCTCGACGACGGCTGGACAGTGTGCACCGCGGATGGACTGGCGTCGGCGCACTTCGAGCATACGGTTCTAATTACGAAGGACGACCCCGAAATTCTGACATGTCGCGTAAAGACGCAATTGAGGTAGAGGGCACCGTCGTCGAGTTGCTGCCTAACACCATGTTCCGGGTCGATATTCCGGGTGGCCATCGCGTGCTGGCACATATTTCGGGCAAAATGCGTCTGCATTTCATTCGCATCTTGCCAGGAGACAAAGTTATGCTAGAGATTTCACCCTACGATTTGTCGAAAGGGCGAATTATTTATCGCCAAAGATGACAACCCGGCGGGCGGCCGCGGTTTTCGATTTCGCGAACTATGAAAGTACGACCATCAGTAAAAAAACTTTGTGCGAGTTGCAGGATTGTGAAACGCAAGAACGTGGTGCGTGTGATCTGCAAAAATCCGCGGCACAAGCAACGCCAGGGCTGATTGCTGCAGTTATAAAGCATTGACTTATGCCAAGATTACTCGGAGTGGAAATTCCAGCAGACAAACGCGTCGAAGTATCTTTGACTTATATCTACGGAGTCGGTTTTAGCACTGCGAGGCGCATTCTCGAGCAGACTAATATCGATCCAAACATCCGGGCCAAAGATCTTACGCCGCAGCAGTTGAATGAGATCATTCACGCAATCACGAACAACAAGATCAAAATCGAAGGCGATCTGCGCCGCGACGTACAAGGCAATCTGAAACGTCTACAGGCGATCAATTCTTATCGCGGCATCCGTCACCGCAAAGGTTTGCCCGTGCGCGGTCAGCGCACTTCAACAAATTCCCGGACGCGTAAAGGACCTCGCAAAACGGTGGGCGTAATTCGCAATCCGGACGCCAAGGCCGGCAAAGTTTAAACATCGACTCACATGGCTGAACAAACGAATCCCGCAAATCCGGACGAGACAAAACTGAAAGGCGAAGCTGGTGAAAAGCAACCGGCCGCCAAGGAGGCAG
>Ga0209807_1000217_pt1 | contig 25749 bp, 25 predicted proteins | sample GraSoiAngelo_154_FD_186168 | JGI IMG/M metagenome (GOLD analysis project Ga0209807, IMG submission 186168) | Grasslands soil microbial communities from the Angelo Coastal Reserve, California, USA - 14_1009_13_20cm (SPAdes) (version 2) | ecosystem: Environmental > Terrestrial > Soil > Grasslands ... | reverse complement strand
AGCAGCGGAATGATCAGCACCGCCCGCCAGCTCCGCCGGCGCCGTCGCATGGTCATCTCCGCTCCAGCGGAAGCACCCGCGTCACGAGCGAGTACACGACGCTGATGGCGATCAGCACGACGACGGCGAGTGCGGCGGCCTGACCGTAATCGGAGAACTTGAACTCGACCCGATAGAGATAGAGGCTCAGAAGCTGAGTCGTGTTGCCGGGTCCGCCTCCCGTGAGGATGAAGACGTGGTCGAAGACCCGGAGCACGTCGGCCAGCCGGAAAAAGGCGACAAGTATCAGGAGCGGTCGCAGGTAGTAGAGCTCGATGCGCCAGAACTGGGACCAACCCGAGGCGCCATCGACCTGCGCCGCCTCGATCTCGTCGCGGGGGACGGTCAGGAATCCGGAGAAGAGGACGAGATAGACGAAGGGCGTCCACTGCCAGACGTCCACGCTCGCGACTGCGGGCATCGCGGTGATGGGCTGCCCAAGCCAATTGATCTCGTCGTGGGTGATGCCGGTGAGCATGAGGATGTGGTTGATCGCGCCGTAGCTCGGTGCGTACATCAAGCGTGCGATGACCCCGACCGCGATCGGCGGAATGACCAGCGGGACGATCGCCATCCCAAAGAAGAGCGCTCGGAGCGCCGTGCTCTTGATCGTGCGATGGACCGCGAGAGCGAGCCCCAATCCGAGAAGGATCTCCGTCGGCAGGACCAGCGCGGCGTAGACCCCGGTCGCGCCGAGCGCTTCGTAGAGGAGCGGGTTCTCGAGGCCCGTGACGTAGTTCTGCAGACCAACGAAGGCGCCGCCGTTGGTGGCCTGGAGCGACTGGATCACGGCGAGCACGAAGGGGTAGGTGACGATCAGAAAAATCGATCCCAGGATCGGCACGAGCATCGTGTAGGCGAGTCGCTCCTGCCGTGTGAAACGGCCGGCCCCCGCTCGGTTGAGGGGGGCCGGCCGCGCCTGAGTCACATTCGGCATCGGGTCGCGGTAGAGGCTACGCCTAGTATCCGGCCCCCTTCATGAGGGTGCGGATCGCATCGGCCGCTTTCTGAACCGCGGCCTCCGGCGTCGCGGTACCGGCGAGCGCCGCGTTCAGGTTCGTGCCGAGGATCGTCTCGACGGCATTCCACTGATCGGTTCGTGGGCGCCAGTTCGGGACCGCATCGAGCGATTTCGCGAGCGCCGAGAAGTACGGGTTCTTCGTGTTCAAGGCGGCATCGTTGAGGAGACTCTTGCGAGCGGGGATGCCGCCGTTGTCGACGTAGGTCTTCTGGGTATCGGTCGACGTGAGCCAGGTGATGAAGTCCGCGGCAGCCTGGCCGTTCGGCGAGGCCTTCGGAACCCCGAGGAGCCAGTTGCCCATCATGCCGACGCCCTTCCCACTCGGGCCCGCGGGCATCGGGATGTACGCGACCTTGCCCACGACCTGCGACACGGACGAGTTCTGAATAACGCTTGTGATCTCGCCCGGCCAGACCGTCGATTGATAACCCTGGCCGATGGCCATCAGGCGGTCACGGTCTGCCGCGTCGGTGCTCTCCGGGCCCGGTTGCGCGGCGGCCTTGAGGTCCTGCACCAGGAACTTGACGGCTTTGAGCGATGCGGCGTTGTCGATGGTCACGTTCCAGTTCTGGTCGAACACATCGCCGCCGAACGACCACAGGATCGGCAGGAAGTCCGCGACGACCGGGTTGGTGGCCTTGCCACGGACGAGATAGCCGTAGAAGTTCGCGGCCTTGTTCTTGTCCGCATTCGCCTTGACTTCGTCCCAGGTCTTGGGAGCAGCACCCTTGTCCGAGCGGTACATGAACATCTCGACGTTGCCGACGATGGTGATCCCGATCAGGTGCGCTGCCTTGCCTTTCGCGGCGGGCGGGACCGCGCCGCGCGGCGGCGGCCACGTCCCGACGTCGTAGACCACGTCCGGAATGTCCGAGTCGCGTTTGAAGCCATAGCTCGAGTCGAGCGGCTGGAGCGACTCGTCCGTGCCGAACTTCGGCATCCATGGGTCGTCCATCATCACGAGGTCGTACGTGGCGCTGTTCGCCTTGAACGTCGTCACGAGCTTCTCGTAGAGCTGGTCGTATGGGAATTCCACGATCTCGATCTTGATCCCGGTCTTCTGCTCGTAGAGCGGAGCGACCGCTTTCAGCGCCGCGTCCTCGTTGCCCTGGACGGCCGCGATGGTCAGCTTGGCGGGCTTCTGCGCGCCGCCGGGCGTCGCCGCCGGTTGACACGCTCCGATGAGGAGCGTGGCGATGACCAACGCGGGCGCCCATCTGATTCGTCTCATATCTATCTCCATTCCTCGATGCGAAGGCGCGAGGAAAAGCATCGCGATGCGATATCACCTCCCTTTGCGGAGCGCGCTCGTTTCCTCGGACCGGCTGCACATCGTACGCTCGCGCCGACAGACGGGCCGTGATCGGCCGAGCACCAGCGGAGGTGAATGTGGCGAACGAAACGCACCTGCGGGTATCGCACCTCACGAAGCGTTTCGGCGGCGTGACCGCGGTCGACGACGTTTCGTTCGACGTGCCCAAGGGTGCGTTCGCGACCCTCCTCGGCCCCTCGGGATGCGGCAAGACGACGACGCTTCGGATGATCGCCGGCTTCTACGACCCCGACGAGGGCGACATCGAGATCGCCGGCAAACGCGTCAACAACCTTCCGGTGCACCGCCGCGGGACGGCCATGGTCTTCCAGGACTACGCGCTCTTCCCGCACATGACCGTGCGGGACAACGTCGCGTATGGGCTGCGCGTCGCGCACGTCTCCGGTCCCGATCGCACGCGGCGCGTGGATGAGACGCTCGCATTCGTCGGACTCGGGGGCCTTGGCGACCGCTGGCCGAATCAGCTTTCGGGCGGGCAGCAGCAGCGGGTCGCGGTGGCGCGCGCGCTGGTCATAGAGCCGCAGGTCCTACTGCTCGACGAGCCGCTCTCCAATCTCGACGCGAAGCTCCGCGAGCAGCTTCGGGTCGAGATGCGGATCCTCCAACGCCGTCTTGGGATGACCTTCGTCTACGTGACCCACGACCAGGAGGAGGCCCTCTCCCTCTCGGACTGGATCGCCGTGATGAACGCGGGCAAGGTCGAGCAGGCAGGGACGCCGTGGGAGATCTACTACCACCCGAAGACCGCGTTTCTCGCTGATTTCGTCGGCGCGGTGAATCTCGTGCCCGCACGCGTTGACGACCTCGCCGACGGCACGGTGACAGTCCGGTTCGGGGCGCATCAAGCCGTCGTGCGACGTCCCGACGCCGTGCTGCGTACCGGACAGGATGTGCGCCTCTGCGTGCGGCCAGAGAGCTTCGCGATCGCACCGGCCGGCGCTCCGACGACCGGGATCGCGCTCCCCGGGGCGATCGTTCGCCGCGCGTTCCTCGGCGACACGATGCGGTACTGGGTGAAGGTCGATGACCGCGAGTGGATCGTCGACCAGCCCGACCCCGGCGGTAGCGCGACGCTCGACGGACCGGTCTTGCTCTCCCTCCGCCCCGATCGTGTGCACGTCATAGCGGAGTAGCTGGTTGGTGGCCGTTAGGAGCTGGGCGCGGCCTCGCGGGGCTGGGCCGTCCAGCGGTAGCGATGCTCGGGCCGTCCCGACGATCCGTAGCGCATTGAAATCCCGACCGCGCCCGAGCGCGCCAGGTGATCGAGATAGCGACGTGACGTCACCCGGCTGATGCCGGTCGCGCGAGCGATGTCCACCGCCGAGACGTCCTCGGTCGCGGCGCGTACTGCTCGCACCACAAGGGCGAGCGTCGTTGGCGAGAGTCCCTTCGGCAGAGAGACCGTCGAGTCGGATCGTAAGAGACCGTAGATGCGGTCGACTTCGTCCTGGTCGAGCTCCTGGACCTGAGCCAGGCGCGCTCGCATAGCGACGTAGCTCTCGAGCTTTTCGCGGAACGCGCTGAACTGGAACGGCTTCACCAGGTAATGGATAACTCCACCCTGCAGCGCCTCGCGCAGCGTCTCGACATCCTTGTCCGCGGTGATCGCGATGACGTCGACGTGGTGGTGGCCGGGCGCGCGCAGCGCGCGCAACACCTCGAGCCCGGAGCGGTCGGGCAGGTAGACGTCCAGCAGGACGAGGTCCGGCCGGCTCTCTTCGGCAAGGCGAAGCGCCTCGAGCGCGGTGTGGGCCTCCGCCACGACGGTGAAGCCTTCGAGCCGCTGGACATAGGCGCGATGGATCTCGGCTACCCGGAAGTCGTCTTCAACGATCAGCACTCGGATCATCGCGTGACCGCAGCGTCCGAGGGCAGGAGCGCCGTGAATACAGCGCCACCCTCGTTGTTGACGCGGAGCCACCCGCCGCGCCGCTGCGCCACCTGGCGCGCGAGGGCGAGCCCCAGACCCTGGTGCGACGTGCCGGTCTTCGTGGTGAAACCCTCTTCGAAGATCTCCTCGCCGAGCGCCGGGCCCACGCCCGGTCCCGAGTCACGCACGCGCACCCCGACCCCTTCCGGTCCGGCCTGCACCGCGACCTCGACCCAGCCAGGGGTGGGAGAGCTCGCGACCGCGTCCACCGCGTTGTCGACAAGATTGCCGACGACCGTGACCAGGTCTCTTGCGTCCGCGGCATCTGCCGGGAGACGCGTCTCGCCGGCCAGGCGGAACTCGACGCCTCGCTCGTTCGCGATGGCCGCCTTGGCGAGGAGCAGCGCCGCGAGCGCCGGATCGCCGATGCGCTCGTGCACGAGGTCGACGAGCTCCTGGTGCACGAGGGCCGTCCGCGTGATGAAGCGGACCGCCACGTCCGCGCGGCCGAGCTCGATCAGCCCGGCGACGGTATGGAGCTTGTTCGAAAACTCGTGCGCCTGCGCCCGCAGCGCGTGCGCGAGGCTGCGGACTCCGTCGAGCTCGCGGAGCACTCCTTCGAGCTCCGTCCGGTCGCGCAGCGTGACCACCGCGCCGACGGTCTCGCCCCGGACCACCGCAGGCATGCGGTTCGCGACGAGGACGCGATCCCGGGCGAGCAGCATTTGGTCGCTGCCACCGCGATCACCCGTGAGGACGTCGCGCATCCGCCCGGCGGGGACACACTCAGCGATCGTCCGTCCCTCGACCGGGCCCTCGAGCCCGAGCAGGCGACGCGCCTCGTCGTTCACGAGCGTGATGCGGCCATCCCGATCCGTGGCCACCATCCCTTCGCGGATACCGTGAAGCATCGACTCGCGCTGCTCGAGCAGCGCGGCGATGTCGCTCGGTTGGAGACCGAAGGTCTGCCTCTTGAGGCGCCGCGCGAGGAGCAGCGAGCCCGCGATCCCGAGGCCGAGTGCGAGAGCGACGTTCCCCGCGATCACCGGCATCCACCCAAGGACCGTCCCGTTCACCTGGTCCTGGAGAAAACCGACTGAGACGATGCCGATGACCCGCTCCTGCGCGTCAAAGATCGGCACCTTCGCCCGAACCGACCACCCGAGCGTGCCCTCCTCGATCCCGACCCAGGACTGACCCTGGAGCGCAGGAGACGGATCGGTCGAAACCCGCTGGCCGATCTGCTCGGGGTTCGGGTGCGAATAGCGAATGCCATCGACGTTCGCGACGACGACGAAGGACGCGGCCTCGCTCTTCCGGATGGCCTCAGCGATCGGCTGGATGACCGTAGAAGGAGACGAATCGGCGAAGGCCTCGATGACATCGGGCATTGCCGCGACCGAATGACCGATGGCGAGCGAGCGCTTCTCATATTCGTCGGTGACCTGCTGGCTCACCAGCGAGTACGAAATCAGCGCGCTGGCCAGGACGATCCCTGCGATCACGGCGATCTGGAGGAGGAGAACCTGAGACGCGAGCTGCCGAGGTCGCACGCTCACATGTTGCGCTCAGGGAGCTTCATCCGCAGCGCGAGCGAAATGAACAGAACGACCGGAAGGACCGAATGGCTAGCCGCTGCGCTCCGCCGCCCGCAGGCTCTCGGCCATGGCAGCGGCGATCGAGCTCCGGCATGTCACGAAGCGCTTCCTCACGCCGGCCGGTACGGCATATACGGCGCTCCGCGACCTGGACCTCGCCGTCCAGGAAGGCGAGTTCTGCGCGGTCGTCGGTCCGACCGGGTGCGGTAAGTCGACCACTCTCGCCCTCATCTCAGGGCTCGAGCCACCGAGTGAGGGCGAGGTACGCGTCCGTGACGAGATCGTGCGGGGCGTTGGCCGCGACGTTGGATACGTTTTTCAGGTCGACGCCGTCTTCCCATGGAAGAGCGTGCTCGACAACGTAGCCACCGGCCCGAGGTTCCGTGGCGTCAACCGTCGTGACGCCGACGAACGCGCTCGCGACTGGATCAAGCGTGTCGGCCTGGCGGGATTCGAGCGGTACTACCCGCACCAGCTCTCCGGCGGCATGCGCAAGCGGGCCGCGCTCGCGCAGACGCTCATCAACGAGCCGCGCATTCTCCTCATGGACGAGCCGTTCAGCGCGCTCGACGTCCAAACGCGGACGCTGATGGAAAACGAGCTTCTGCAGCTGTGGTCCACCACACGCGCTTCGGTTGTCTTCGTCACCCATGACCTTGAGGAGGCGATCGCGCTCGCCGATCGTGTCGTCGTGATCACGGCGGGGCCGGGGACGGTGAAGGGCGTCTACCGCGTCGATCTGCCGCGCCCGCGCAACGTCGCCGAGATCCGTTTCCAGCCGGAGTTCTCGCGGATCTATCAGGAGATCTGGAACGACCTTCGGGATGAGGTGCTGGTGAGCTATGAGCGCACTAAGCGCGTCGTCTCGTAGCGCTTTCGTCGGCCCCGAGCCGACAAGCAGCGATCTCGCTCGCACGCGAGCGCGCTCGAATCGTCGGCTGCTCGTCAACGGGCTGCGGCTCGCGTTCCTAGTCGTGGTCCTCGGGTCCTGGGAGATCGGCACGACCATCGATGCGACTCACAAAGATGGGCTGTGGATGGACCCGTTTTTCTACGGAAGGCCGTCGGGCATCGCGAGCCAGCTGTGGACGTGGATCCAGAACGGCACAGCACAAGGACCCCTGTGGCTTCAGGTCGCCACCACTCTCGAAGAGGCAGTTCTCGGCTTCCTGATCGGCGTTGGCCTTGGGGTCATCTTCGGTGCCGCGCTCGGACGAATCCGCCTCCTGGCCGATGTTTTCGCGCCCTACATCAAGGCTCTGAACGCGATGCCGCGCGTCGTGCTCGGATCGATCTTCATCATCACCATCGGGTACGGCATCTGGTCGAAGGTCGCGCTCGCGGTTGTCCTCGTCTTCTTCGTCGTGTTCTTCAACGCATTCCAGGGCGTACGTGAAGTCGACCGGGTTCTCATCGCGAACGCCCGGATCCTGGGCGCGAGCGAGCGGCAACTGTCAACGCATGTGATCTTTCCGTCGGCACTCTCTTGGATCCTGGCGAGCCTCCATACGAGCTTCGGCTTCGCCCTAGTGGGGGCAGTCGTGGGCGAGTACCTCGGCGCGATACACGGCATCGGGATCGTCATTGCGACCGCGCAGTCCACTTTCAATCCCAACGGTGTGTTCGCAGCGATGCTCATTTTGGCCCTCGTCGCGATCACTGCCGAGGTCGGTATGACCTGGCTCGAGAACCGACTCATCAAGTGGCGACCCAACGCGATCACCGACGTGCACATCTAATAAAGGGAGGAACGAATGCAGCGAACCATCGCGACACTCGGTCTTGTAGCCACGATCGTTCTCGCCGCCTGCGGCGGGGCGACAAACAACGCGGGCACAAGCCCCACGGCGAGCACCGCGGCGAGCGCGAGTTCTGCGGCCACTGCCGCGCCGGCGTCTCTCACGATCATGGTGGGTGGGCTCAACAAGCAGATCTACTTGCCGAACAAGCTCACCGAGGCGCTCGGTTACTTCAAGGACGAGAACCTGAGCGTGAACCTCATCGACGAGCCGTCGGGCAAGGATGCGACGACGGCGCTCATCGCCGGCGAGGTCGAGGGCTCATCCGGTTCGTACGACCACACCATCGACGTTGCCGGCCTCGGCAAGAACCTCGTGGAGGTCGTGCAGCTTCTGCGCGCTCCCGGCGAGGCCGAGATGGTCGCGACCGCGAAGGCGAACGACATCAAAGGACCGGCCGACTTCAAGGGCCGTAAGCTCGGCGTGACCTCGATCGGTTCGGGCACGCACGGCCTCACGCAGTACCTCGCGAGCACGAAAGGCATCACGCCGGATCAGTTCACCCCGATCGCCGTCGGCGCGGGCGACACGTTCATCGCCGCGATCAAGCAGGGGACGATCGACGCCGGCATGACGACCGAGCCGACGATCTCGCGCCTGGTGAAGACCGGTGACGCCAAGGTGCTCATCGATCTCCGGACGCCCGAGACAACGCGTGCCGCCCTCGGCGGCGACTACCCCTTCATTTCCATCTACATGCGGGCCGACTGGGTGGCGGCGAACAAGGGCGTCGTCCAGCGCGTCGTGAACGCGTACGTCAAGACGCTCAAGTGGATCGCGACGCATTCACCGGCGGAGATCGCCGACAAGCTGCCCGCCGACTACTACGCCGGGGACAAGGATCTGTACCTCACGGCGCTCACCGGCAGCATGCCGATGTACAGCCCCGACGGGAAGATGCCCGCCGGCGCGCCGGACTTCATCTTCAAGGTGCTCCAGACCTACAACAAGAATGTCCAGGGCAAGACGATCGATCTCACAAAGACCTGGACCAACGAATACGTCGACGCGGCGAAGTAATCTTCGCGGCATCTCGGTAGATATCGGCCGAGGTGTCCGTCGTCCTCGGGGGGCCCTCCCTCGGCCACGTAGGGCCTCGGGTCCCCCTGCGGGCGCCGGCCACCTCCGCCTCATCTCAGGAGCGCGTGCCGCCGCCTCGCCGTCTAGATCTCGATCAAAGTCCCGTCTGTCGTGTGCTCGAGCTCGAGGTCGGAAAGATGCGCGAGCGTCTCGGCTCCGAGATGGGTGAGCACGATCCGCTTGGCATCGAACTCTTCGCGATGAGCCATCACCTGTCTATACGAGATATGCGCCGGGTCCTCGCGGTCGAAGTACGAGGCCTCGCAGATGAAAAGGTCCGCGCCCTTCGAGACGGCCGCGAGCTCCTCGGTCCAGCGTGCGTCGCCGGAGTACGCGATCAGCTTTCCAGCCACGTCTACGCGCAGGCCGTGGGGCTCCGCAAGGCGCACGTGACGCACCGGTAGCGCGCTCACCTGCGCTCCGCCGAGGTCGATCGGCTCGCGGCCCAAGACACGCGTGCGTAGGGGAAACCCGAGCGGCACGGGGCCGAAGAAGTCCGGGTAGAGCGCCTGCTCGGCGGCGCGCATTCGCTGCTCGAGCGAAGGCGGCCCCGCGCAGACCAGCTCCTTCTTGCGGCCTGCGAAGTGCTGCTCGATCACGAGGAAGGTGATGCCACCGAAGTGGTCGCCGTGAAGATGCGTGACCGCGACGGCGTCGATCGTCGCTGGGTCGATGTGCTTCTTGATCGCTGGCAGCGCCGATCCGCCGCAGTCGAGGAGGAGCGACACCCCAGGCGCCGTGACGTGGATCGCCGCGTTGGCACGCCCGCCGTCGCTGAACGCGTTCCCGCTCCCGAGGAAATGGACGCGGACCGTCACGCGATCTCTTTGACGGTGACCGGCCGATGCTCCTGAAGTGATCGTCGCGCGGCGAGGGCGATGCGGAGCGCCTCCATGCCGTCACGGACCGTGCAGGCGTTTTCGGCCTCGCCGCGGGCGAACCGCAGGAAGTGCGCGAGCTCCGCTCGGTAGGCCGCATCGAAACGCACGAAGAAGGTCGGATACGCGGGGTGCTTCATCTTCGGTCCGTCGCGCTCGACCGACGTCATCGGCGTCCGCGGATCGAGTCCGACTGCGATCGTGTCCTTCGCTCCGTACACCTCGACGCGGATGTCGTAACCGGCCTCGTTGTGACGTGCGGCCTGGAGCAAGCCGACGGCGCCGCCACGCAGCTTCAAAACCGCGCCGGACGTCGCGACGTCGCCCCACTTCGCGTACTGCGGGAACCCGAGAGTCGATCCGGTCGCGTAGATGTCGTCGACCTCGTCGCCGAACATCCAGCGCGTGACGTCGAAGTCGTGAATGAGCTGATCCACGAACTGGCCACCCGAGGTCTCCGCGTAGGCGTCGGGCGGCGGCAGCGCGTCCCGGCTGGTCATGTGAAAGCTGTACACGGTGCCGAGCTCGCCGGCGCCGACTCGGCGCCGCGCCTCCTGAAATCCAGAATCGAAGCGGCGCTGGAAGCCGATCTGCACGCGGCCCTTCGTCTTCTCGACCTGGTCGACGATGCGTTTTGTCGACTCGAGGTCGAGAGCGATCGGCTTCTCGCAAAACACCGGGAGACCTTTGTCGAGCGCGCGGCGGATCAGATCGGCGTGCGTCCCGGTTGGTGTCACGATCACCGCGGCATCCACGCCCGAGAAGGCATCGTCGACGGTTGGCGCGTGCTTGGCGCCGAGCTCCTTCGCGAGGCCGGCCGCTCGCGCCGAGTCGGCATCGTTGATGCGGAGCTCGTCGACGCCAGGGAGCGCACGCAGGACCTTGGCGTGGAAGGCGCCGAGCCGGCCGACGCCGAGGATCGCGATCTTCACTCGGCGCGACTCTAAACTGCGAGTCTCTTTGACGCAGATGAAGCTCGCGGGCGCGCCGATCTCGTGGGGCGTCTGTGAGGTGCCCGATTGGGGCCTGCAGCTCGTTCCGGACCGTGTCCTCGCGGACATGCGTGCCCTCGGCCTTCGCGCGACCGAGGCGGGCCCCCCCGGATTCCTTCCGGCTGATCCGGCAAAGACGCGCGCGCTGCTCGATTCGTGCGGGCTTCAGCTCATCGGCGGTTTCGTCACCGCGGTGCTGCACGAGAGCGCGCGCCGTGCGGACGAGCTCGCCTCGGTCAAGCGTCAGGCGGAGTGGCTGGCCGCGGGTGGCTCCGAGATCGTCGTCCTTGCCCCGGCGCTGGCCCAAACCGGCTACTCGGGAGCCACGGCAATTCCGGAGAGCGCCTGGCCGGTGCTCTTCGAGGGCATCGACCGCGTCGCTCAGATCGCCGGCTCGTACGGCCTCGCCGTCGCCGTGCATCCGCACTGGGGCACCGCGATCGAGCGACCTCAGCACATCGAACGGTTCCTTCAAGGCAGCGCACACGCGCTGTGCCTCGACACGGGTCACATCGCGCTCGGCGGAGCGGATCCGCTCGAGGTCGCGCGGAAAGCGGGACCGCGCGTGCGGCACGTTCACCTCAAGGATGTGGATGGCCCGCTCGCCGCGCGGGTCCGCAGCGGAGCCGTGTCCTACGACGAGGCGGTTCGCGCCGGCCTCTTCCGCCCGCTTGGCGACGGTGCGGCCCGCATCGAGGACGTGCTCGCGCACCTGCGCGGAGCGGAATACGGCGGCTGGTACGTCCTCGAGCAGGATGTGATGCTGGACACCGACCCCGCACCGGGGCCGCCCGGCTGGATCGCGCAAAGCGCCGCGTTCGCGAGGAAGAATGCCTAGCCCCGAGGTCATCACCATGGGGCGCGTCGGCGTCGATCTCTACCCCGAGCAGATCGGCGTGACGTTGGCGGAGGTCCGCACCTTCGCGAAGTCCCTGGGTGGCAGCCCCACCAACGTCGCGGTTGCCGCGGCTCGCCTCGGGCGGCGCGCCGCGGTCATCACGAAAGTCGGCGATGACGGGTTCGGCGTCTACGTCCGGCGCGCGCTCGTCGAGTTCGGGGTCGACGCGCGTTGGGTCGGGACAGATGCGACCCTCCCAACGCCGCTTGTCTTCTGCGAGATCTTCCCGCCGGATCGCTTCCCGGTCTACTTCTATCGCGAGCCGAAGGCGCCCGACATGAACATCGCGCGCGAGGAGCTCGACCTTTCCGCCATCGCCGCGGCGCCGGTCTTCTGGACGACGGGCACGGGCCTTTCGGACGAGCCGAGCCGGACCGCTACGCTCGCCGCGCTCGACGCCCGCCAGCGGCGCGACTTCACGATCCACGACCTCGATCACCGCCACCACCTCTGGCACGCAGGCGACGATGCGCGGCGGTGGGCGCGCGAGGCCGCGAAGCGCGCGACGGTCGTGCTCGGAAATGTCGAGGAGGTGGACATGGCGACAGGGACGCGTGACCCGGTCGCGGGCGCGGCGGCGCTGCTCGATCTCGGCGCGAGGATCGCGATCGTCAAACGCGGCGGCGAGGGCGTCTACGCCCGGACCGCGAGTGAGGAAGTCACCGTGCCGCCGGTGGAGATACCGGTGCTGAACGGGCTCGGCGCTGGTGACGCGTTCGGCGGCGCGCTCTGCCACGGGCTCCTCGCGGGCTGGCCGCTCCGGCGCACGCTCGAAGCCGCGAACGCAGCCGGGGCGATCGTTGCGTCGCGCCTCGCCTGCGCCGACGCCATGCCGACCCTCGCGGAGATCGAGAACGTACTTGCGCGGCAGGTCTCAGCGTGACGCGGCTGACCATGGCGCAAGCGCTAGTCCGGTTCCTCTCCACGCAGTACGTCGAGCGTGACGGCGTCGAGCAGCGATTCTTCGCCGGCATGTGGGGCATCTTCGGACACGGCAACGTCGCGGGAATCGGAGAGGCGCTCCTCGAGTCGCCGGACCTGCTCCCGTATCACATGGCGCGGAACGAGCAGTCGATGGTCCACAGCGCGGTCGGGTATGCGCGCCAGAAGGATCGCCTCCAGACCTTCGCCTGCACGTCGTCGATCGGTCCCGGCGCGACCAACATGGTTACCGGCGCGGCGCTCGCGACCGTAAACCGGATTCCTGTGCTCCTGCTGCCCGGCGACGTCTTCGCCTCGCGGGTCTCAGATCCCGTGCTGCAGCAGCTCGAACAGCCGTCGCGCGGCGACGTGAGCGTGAACGACGCCTTCCAACCGGTATCGCGCTACTGGGACCGGATCGTGCGCCCGGAGCAGCTCGTGCCCGCGGCGATCGCGGCCATGCGCGTTCTCACAAGTCCAGGCGACACCGGCGCAGTCACCCTGGCGCTGCCGCAGGACGTGCAGGCGGAGGCCTACGACTATCCGGACGAGTTTCTCTCGAAGCGCGTGTGGCACATGGAGCGGCGCCCGCCCGATCCCGCCGCGCTGGCGCGCGCCGTGGCCGCCATCCGATCGGCGAAGCGGCCGCTCGTCGTGGCCGGCGGTGGAGTGATCTATGCGTGCGCGTCAGAAGCGCTGCGCCGGTTCGCGGATGAGACCGGCATACCCGTCGCCGAGACGCAAGCCGGCAAAGGATCCCTTCCGTACGACCATCCCGGGTCGCTCGGCGCGATCGGCGCGACGGGAACGTCCGCGGCGAACCGCGTCGCAAAGGATGCGGACCTCGTGATCGGAGTCGGCACCCGGTGGAGCGACTTCACGACCGCGTCGAAGACGGTCTTCCAGGACCCGAACGTGCGCTTCGTGAACGTGAACGTCGCCGAGCTCGACGTGTACAAACAGGGCGGGATCGCCGTCACGGCGGACGCGCGCATCACGCTCGAGGCGCTCGCGGGCATCGGTTACCGGGTGGATCCGGCATATCGCGAGAGCTGCGCACGGCTCGCGAAGGAGTGGGACGCCGAGGTCTCGCGTCTCTACGCACTCGCGCATTCGCCGCTGCCGGCGCAATCGGAGGTCATCGGCGCCGTCAACGAATTCTCAGGACCGACCGACATCGTGGTGTGCGCGGCGGGGTCCATGCCCGGAGATCTGCACAAGCTCTGGCGGACGCGCGATCGCAAGCAGTACCACGTCGAGTACGGCTACTCGTGCATGGGCTACGAAATCGCCGGGGCGCTCGGCGTGAAGCTCGCGGCACCCGAGCGCGAGGTCTATGCGCTTGTCGGCGACGGCGCGTATCTCATGCTGAGCGAGGCGATCGTCACGTCGCTCCAGGAGCACGCCAAGCTCGTTGTGGTGCTCGTCGATAACCACGGATTCGCCTCGATCGGCGGTCTCTCGCGGTCGCTCGGGACCGACGGGTTCGGCACGCAGTTCCGTGAGTCGCGGCCCGGAGTGCGCGGCCTCGACAGCGAACGCGATCCGGCACCGTATCTGCCGGTCGACCTCGCGGCGAACGCCGAGAGCCTCGGCGCGCACGTCATTCGGGCGCGCACGATCTCGGAATTGCGCGACGCGCTCTCCGCCGCGAAGAAGATCGACCGCACGGTCGTGATCCATATCACGGTCGACCGCTACGTCGCGGTCCCGAGCTACGAGACGTGGTGGGAGGTCCCGGTCGCGGCGACGTCGGAGACCGCGAGCGTGCGCGACGCGCGCAAGAGCTACGAGAAGGCGAAGCAGAAGCAGCGGCGTTACCTGTGACCTCGTTGCTCGTGCGCGGTCGGGAGGGGGGCGTCTCGGTTAGCCCGGAGTCGGCGGACTGGCGGTACGTGAGCTTCAACGCGCTCCGTATCCCAGGCGGCGGCCGTTTCGAGTTGGAGACCGCGGGTTCCGAGGCGTGCATCGTCGTGATCGCGGGCCGGTGCGCGGTGCGCATCGGCGAGATCGGCTGGCCGCACGTCGGAGAGCGGGCGTCGCCATTCGAAGGTCCGCCGCACGCGATCTACGCGCCTCCCGGCGTGACCGTCGAGATCGCCGCGCATTCGGGCGACGTCGAGGTCGCGATCGGATCCGCACCCGCGACGCGCGGCGAACCCGCGCGGCACATCCGGCCGTCGGACACGCGGCGCGAGGTCCGCGGCATGGGAAACATGGAGCGAACGATCCATCACATCCTGATGGAGGACGCCGCTGCGGAATCGCTCCTGGTGACGGAGGTCTTGACGCCCGCGGGGAACTGGTCGAGCTACCCGCCCCACAAGCACGACACCAACGACCCACCCAACGAGACGCAGCTTGAGGAGACCTATTACCACCGCCTGCGGGACACTCGCGGGTTTGCGCTGCAGCGCGTGTACACGGCGGACCGGTCGCTCGACGAGACCATGGCGGTGCGCGACGGCGATCTCGTGCTGGTGCCGCGGGGTTTTCACACCGTATCCGCGGCGCCGGGGTACGAGCTCTACTACCTCAACGTCATGGCGGGCCCGGTCCGGCGCTGGTGCGTGACCTTCGACCAAGAGCACGAGTGGCTCCGGCGGTGAAGACGCCGCTGCGAGCGGTGCTGTTCGATTGGGGCGACACCCTCTTTCACGCGCCCCATGCGCCGGAGGTGATCGTCTCCTTCGCGCGGTCCTCAGGCGTGACCGTCTCGGACGAGCGAGCGCGCCGGATGTGGGACGAGATCTGGACCATCGGCAAGACGCCGGAGGAGATCGCGAAGGGGCGGGACCTTTCGCCGGAGGCGCATCGTCGGGTGTGGATGGATCTCTTTGCGCGGCTCGACCGCGTGGTCCCGGGGGTCTCGCGGGCTTTGTACGACCGCGTGATGGACCCGCATTCGTGGGTGCCGTACGCCGACACGCGCGCGACGCTTGAGGCGGTGCGCGCGCGTGGATTGCGCGTCGGGGTGGTGAGCAATGTGCCCGCCGATCTCCGGCCGGTCTTCGCGAAGCACGGGCTCGATCGGCTCGTCGATTCGTATACGCACTCGTTCGAGGTCGGCGCGGAGAAACCGAGCCCCGCGATCTTTCTGGCGGCCGCGAAGTCACTGGGCGTGAAGCCGAGCGAGACGCTGATGGTGGGGGACCACGCCGTTGACCGCGGCGCGGAGAGCGCGGGGATGCGCGCGTTCATCTTGCCGACGGAGTTTGATGGGGACGTCAGGGGCCTCGCCGGGGTCTTCGACCTTCTACAATGACCAGTGCCGCACGGTCGGCCCCGTAGCTCAGCGGATAGAGCATCGGTCTACGAAACCGAAGGCGAGAGTTCGATTCTCTCCGGGGTCACAGTCAAGCCAGAGCGATTTTGTACGCCCCGATTCGTCGAGCTGTTCTACGTGCGTGACAGTTCGCGCAACAGACTTGGCACTTAGCGATCTCGGCCTCGATCTCTGACCATGGTCGACCGCCTGCCACCATGTCCGCGACGTCATCGCTCTTGTCGCGAAGATGATCGAAGTCGAGAACGATAAGGTTTGATTCCCCGCAGTCGACACAGGGGTGCTCCTCTAAGTAGCCGTCGATTCGGGCAGCAAGTTTTTCTCGCACCTTACGGCCGTATCCACCGACGCGCTTCGCGTTAGGCGATTGCCGCAAATACCAGGCACGGGAAACTTCTCTCTGACACGCGAGGCAAATCCACTGGTGCACCCGTCGAGTCTTCGATCGAAATGGGAACGCCGATAGGGGTTGCTCGATCTTGCAGACTCGGCAAACTCGCGGTGACGCGTCGGTCAGGTACAGCTGTTGAGGTAGCGGTCTGTTCGGCTCCGTCTGGCGTCTCCGGCCGTTGGTCCGGGTCGTGTATCGCCGTGCGGTCTCGAGACGATGGCAGTTTGCGCATCGAATTTGGCACTTTGCCATCTCTTTCTGGATCGCGGACCAAGTCCAGCTGCCTGCGAGCATGCTGGAGACATCGCGTTCCTTGTCCGCGAGGTGATCGAACTGCAGGACCACGATGTCCGTCTCGCCGCAATCGACGCAGGGATGGGCTCGAAGGTATTCGATCATTTGGCGCTTGTTGTCGGCACGTCTCGCCGCCGTGTTTCGTAACAGCCGCGCCTTCTGCGCCTCTCGATTCTTCCGGTAGTACTCGCGCCCGTATGCTGCAAAACACTCCCGGCACCACGTCTGGAGCTTCGGCTCGCCGCGCCGCACCGGCGGAAAAGCATCGAGGGGCTTCAGTTCGCGACATTTCGTGCACGCTCGCATGAACGCGAGCGTGCCGACACCAGAGCACCGCGCGAATAGGACCGCCGGTCGGTACCCCGGTACCAGAGCTGCGACCCCGGAGAGAATCGAACTCTCGCCAACAGCTTCGAAGGCTGCTGCTCTATCCGCTGAGCTACGGGGTCAGGGCAAACAAAAGGTTAGCGCCTCACGAGCCTGTACCAGGCCGACGGACGTCCCTTGCCTTCCTCCACGCCGACCACCTCGAACCCTTCCGCGAACGTGGACCGCACGTCCTCCGCGGTCAGGCCAACCGCCGGTCCACCAGGCGCGAATGCGTACAGCAAGTACGTCCCGCCGGGGCGCACCACCCGAGCCAGGCCCGAGGCGTAACCAACACGAGCAGAGACGGGCATCGAGTGCAAGCAGCCGATGTCGAGCGCGAGGTCGAACGGTCCCGGCACCTCGAGCGCCGCGACGTCTGCAACAAGGAACACACACGACACGCCCGCGTCGCGCGCGCGCCGGCGCGCCTTGGCGATCGCGCGCCCAGCGAAGTCCACGCCCAGGGCGGACCATCCATGCCGCGCCAGATACACCGCGTTCGTCCCCGTCCCGCAGCCGAGGTCGATCGCCCGCCCCGGAGGATGTGAGGCGACGAAGCGTTCGACCTCCGGAGGCGTGATCCCCGTGTCCCAGGGAGGGCGCCCGGGCATCCAGTACCAGAGCCCGAACCAGAGCCGCCGCACGAGGCGAGACTACGAGGATCCGACCGCGACGCCCTAGACCGAACCAATCGTGCCTTCAGCCTCTAGTCTGTCGTAGGTGGCGACCTCGTTCCGCGCCCCAACGGCCAGCGACTCGGTGCTGCGCCGAGGCGACTTCATTGCGCCGGTGCTTCACGAGATCCACCGGGTCATCGTTGGGCAGGACTACCTGGTCAACCGTCTCCTCATGGGCATGCTCTGCAACGGCCACCTGCTCGTCGAAGGCGTCCCCGGGCTCGCCAAATCTCTCGCCGTGAAGACACTTGCCGACACCGTCGACGCCGACTTCAAGCGCATCCAGTTCACGCCGGATCTGCTCCCGGCCGACCTCAACGGAACGATGATCTACAACCCCTCAACCCAGAGCTTCAGCCCCCGTCTTGGCCCGATCTTCACCGATCTGCTGCTCGCCGACGAGATCAACCGCGCGCCGCCGAAGGTGCAGAGCGCACTCCTCGAGGCGATGCAGGAGCGTCAGGTGTCGATCGGCGGGCAGACGCATCCGCTGTCCGAGCTCTTCACGGTGCTCGCGACGCAGAATCCGATCGAGCACGAGGGCACCTACCGCCTGCCCGAAGCGCAAGTCGACCGTTTCATGATGAAGGTCGTCATCGGGTACCCGTCGCCCGACGAGGAACGGGTGATCATGGATCGCAACACGATCGAGGAGCCCGCGATCCCGCGGAAGCTCGCGACCCCCGCGGCCATCTTCGATGCCCGCGCGGCCGTCCGCCAGGTGCACATGGACGACGCGATCAAGGACTACGTGGTCCGCGTCGTGTTCGCGACCCGCGACCCGCAGGGGCCGAAGCTCGCCGATCTGAAGCCGCTCATCGCGTACGGTGTCTCGCCGCGGGCGACGATCTACGTCTCGCTGGCGGCGCGCGCCCACGCGTTCCTCGACGGCCGCGACTACGTTCTGCCTGATGACATCAAGGCGGTCGCCCTCGATGTCATGCGCCACCGGCTCATCGTCACCTACGAGGCTGAGGCGGAGGAGATCACACCCGAGATCGTCATCGGTCGCGTCCTCGACAACGTAGCCGTTCCGTAGTGACCGCCGTGCTTCCTACGGCGCCACGGCACGGGCACGTCCCACCGGAGGTCCTCCGCGTGGTCAAGCAGATCGAGATCAAGGCGCGGATCCTCGCGGACGAGGCGCTCATGGGGACGTACCGAAGCGTGTTTCGTGGATCGGGGCTCGACTTCGAAGAGGTCCGCGAGTACGAGCCCGGTGACGACATCCGCACCATCGACTGGAACGTGACCGCCCGCATGAACATCCCGTACATCAAGAAGTACCGCGAGGAGCGCGAGCTCAATATCTATCTTGCGGTCGACGTCTCCTCGAGCGCGTGGTTCGGCACCGGCAGCCTCTCCAAACGCGAGCTCGCCGCGGACGTCGCCGCGCTGCTTGCGATTACCGCGCTCCACAACAACGATCGCGTCGGCCTGGTCCTGTTCGCCGACGGAGTCCGCGAGTTCATCCCGCCGCAGCAAGGACGTCATCACCTGCTCCACGTCATACGTCAGCTCCTGTTCGCCGAGCCGCGCCGCTCGCCGACGGAGATCGCGAGCGTCGCGGACTACCTCGCGAACGTGACGAAGAAGCGCAACGTGGTCTTCGTAGTCTCTGACTTTCTTGATTTCGACTTCGAGGCGCCGCTTCGCGCACTTGCGCACAAGCACGACGTCATCGCGCTGATCCTGAACGACCCGCGCGAGGTCGAGCTTCCATCGGTCGGTCTCGTCGCTCTCGAGGACGCCGAGAGCGGCCGCGTCGGCTATCTCGACACGTCCGATCCGGCGGTGCGCGAACGGTTCGGGCGGTCGGCGCGCGAGCGCCGGGCGCAGCGGCTACGGGCCTTCAGCCGCATGGGCGTCGACCGCGTTGAGCTCTCGACGGACCGGCCCTACGTGCCGGCGCTCCTCGCGCTGTTCAATGCCCGCTCGAGGCGCAACTGATGCGCGTTGCGGCGGCAGCGTGTCTCTTCCTCGTCCTGCTCGGATCGGTGGCGGCGGCCGACGGGCCGGTGAACGTGGCCGCGTCCGTCGATCGGCGTGGCATCACCATCGGCGACCCGATCGGGCTCGTGCTCGTCGTCGAGACCGACCCCGGTTACCACATCACCGATAGCGGTGTCGGCCGGATCATGGACGAGTTCGAGGTGCTCGAGGCGATCCCGCCCCAGGTCACGCGGATCGCGAACAACAGGACGCGTTACACCTTTCGGTACCGGATCACGGCCTTCCGCGTCGGCGATCTCGTCTTCCCGCCGATCAGCGTCGCGTACCAGTCACCGGCAGGGGCTCCCGGCGTCGCACCGACGACCGAGATCCCGATCGTCATCACGAGCGTCATTCAGCCCGGTGAAGCCACGGACGACATCAAGCCGGCCAAGCCGCAGCTCCGGCTGCCCAACGCGACGCCCCAGATCCCGCAGATCGGGATCCAGGTGGCGCTCGCTCTGGTGGTGCTCGTGATGCTCGGGTTCTTCATCCGCCAGACACGACGCGCCGCCGGTCGCCAGGCGAAAGACGCCGACATGGACGAAGTGCTGCTCACGCCCGCGCAGCGCGCCCTCGCCGAGCTGAACCGCGTCGCGTCTCTCGGCCTTCCTGAAAAAGGGCGCTACGCCGAGCACTATGCGCTCCTCTCGAAGACGCTCCGGGCGTATGTCCGCGACCGCTTCGGGCTCTCGGCGGGGGAGCGCACCCCACGAGAGCTGCGCGAGGACATGCTCCGTGCCGGGATCGATCGCACCGAGATCGCGACGATCTACGAGATCCTGCGCGAAGGCGAGAGTGCCCGCTTCCATCAGGCCGTCTCCTATCCCGCGCGCGCGCAGCACGCGGTCCGGTCCGCACTCGACGCCATGCGCCGGGCGGCGGTCGCCGAGCAGTACGAGCTCATGAAGGGCCAGCCCTCGTGATCGACATCACCTCGCTCCGTTTCGAGGACCCGTGGCTTCTCGCGCTGCTCCTCGTCGTGGCCGGGGGTCTCGCCGTGAATCTGCTGCGAGCGCGGCGGCCCGGGACCGGCCTGCTCTTTCCATCGATCGGTCTCGTCCCCGCGGGCCGGCCCGGCTGGCGCGTGCGCTGGCGCTGGCTGCTTATGGCCCTTCGCGTTGCGGCCCTCGTCGCTTTCGTCGTCGCCCTCGCCCGGCCGCAGATCGTACGTGCGTCAGTCGAGTCCGTCGCCGAAGGGATCGACATCGTCCTGGTGCTCGACACATCCGGGTCGATGTCCGAAAGGGGATTCGGCGGGTCGGCGAAGATCGACGCCGTCAAGCGCGTCGTCAACGACTTCCTCGGCGGCCTTCGGAACGATCGCGTGGGGATCGTCGTCTTCAGCGGCGAGGCGATTCTCCTCGGCCCGCCGACGCTCGACTACGGCGCGTCGCAGAAGCTCGTCGATCCGATCGAGACCGGCACGCTCACCGGTGGGACGGCCATCGGCACGGGTCTCGCCACCGGCATCAACGTGCTCCGGGACTCGGACGCGAAGTCGAAGGTGGTCATCCTCCTGACCGACGGCGAGAACAACGGTGGAGACATCACGCCACTCGACGCGGCGAACATGGCGAAGCTGCTCGACGTCCGCGTCTACACGATCGGCGCGATCACCCTCACCGCGACCGCCGACAAGGACGTCAGCTCCGGCACCGTCGACGAGCAGCTCATGCGCAAGATCGCCGAGGGCACCGGAGGCCACTACTACAGCGTCTCCGATGAGAACTCGCTCGCCGAGGTCTACCGCGAGATCGAGTCACTGGAAAAGTCTCACGTCGGCACGCGGGACTTCATCGACTACCAGGAGGCGCAGCTCGCCTTCCTGGCCCTGGGTATCGCGCTCCTGTTCGCCGAGCTCGCGCTGGGCGCGACGGTATTCAGGAGGACCCCGTGAAGATCGCGCTCGCGCACCCGGAGCTCGCGCCACTGTTGATCGCGGCGGTCCTGATCGTCGCGCTGGTGGCGGTCGCGCTCGTCCGGCGGCGCCGCGCGCTCGCCGCGTTCGCCGGCCCGGGCGCCCGGCTCGCGTCGGCGAGCCCTGCGCGACAGGTCGCGAAGGCGATCCTCGTTGGCGCCGCCTGCCTTCTCGTCGTGGTCGCGCTCGTCGGGCCCCAGATCGGCGAGGTCCCGCGCCGCGGGGCAACATCGACGCTCGATACGATCATCGCACTCGACGTTTCGCAGAGCATGGCGGTGCGCGACGCGGACACCGATCGGCTCCATGCCGCCCAGCGCGCGATCGAGCTCCTCGGCCAGCAGCTGGGCGGCGGTCGGGTGGGCCTCACGTTCTTCGCTGGATCGAGCATCCTCCGCTACCCGCTCACCGCGTCGACGAAGGTCATGGGCCCGGCTCTCGATACCTCCGGTCGCGGCTTCCACACTCAGCCCGGGTCGTCACTCGGCGCAGCGCTGCAGGGTGCGGCTGCGCAGTTCCCAACGACGGACGCCGAGAAGCTCCGTACGAAGGCGATCGTCGTGGTCTCCGACGGGGAAGATCCCGCACCCGACCTCCCGCCCCTGGATTCTTACCTCGCGAGCGGAATCCACGTATTCACGCTGGGCATCGGCACGAAGGAAGGCGGGCCGGTCCCGCTGTACGACACCAAGGGCCAGCTCGTGCAGATGCTCGTGGACGCGAACGGCACGCAGGTCATCAGCCATCTCGACGAAGCTCGCCTCGTCAATCTCGCCTCCGCGGGCGGCGGGAGCTACGTCCATTACGACAGCGAAGCCGCGGCGAAGAGCCTCAGCGACGCGCTGCGCGCCATCGACACGACGGTCACGACGACCGAAGGTGGAGTGAGCCCGGAGGACCGCTACCAGTTCTTCCTGGGCATCGCCTTCGTCCTGCTTATCGCCGAGTGGCTCATCAGCGAACGCCGTCCCATGCCACGGCCGCGCGTTCCACGCGGACGCCCGGCCCCGCGCCGCCGCGTCATCGGGGCGACCACAGCGCTGCTCCTGCTCGTGGTGGCATGCGGGCCACAGGATCCGATCGCGGACGAGCTGGACACGGCGAACCAGGTCTTCGCCCACGATCCCGCCGGCGCCGTCGTCCGATACCGCGACCTCCAGGCGAAGCGGCCAACCGCGCCTGAGATCTCGATCGATCTCGGCAACGCCCTCGCCGCAATCGGGGAGCACGACCGGGCCCTCGTCGAGTACGGCCGGGGCATCGACACCGCGAAGGGGACCACCCGCGCGATCGCGTTCTACGACCGCGCGACGTCGCTCTTCCGGCTCGGCCGCATCCTCGATGCGCGAGTGGCCTACGTCGAGGCCCTGCGCAACGACCCGAACGACCGCGATGCGAAGTTCAACATCGAGATCATCGACCGCATCCTCGGCCGGATCCCCTCCCAAAAGAATCCCACGAGCTCGCCCGGTGCTTCGACCGAGCCGCCGGGGAGGCAGCAGCCGGGCGGGTCTCCCCAGGCGACGGCGCCCGCCGAGGGATCGGGCAAGCCCACCGGAACCCCGGTCCCGGACGTCACGGGATCGACCGGAGCGACCCAGCCCGAATCGGTCCAGAGCGCTCTCACCAACTTCCGGAAGGACCTGACCGTGGAGGACGCGCTCAGGCTTTTGGATGCCCTCCGTGGCGAGCAGCGCGGGTTGCCCGCGATCCTCGAAGGCACGGGTGTGCGTCGAGGCGGTAACGTTGACGTGCCGTATTGACATAGGAGCGCTTGCTGGCTTGGGTCCTGCTGTTTGGGGGAGTGCGGCCGGTTGCCGCTGGGGGGAACGATGCGAATCGATCTGAACGCGAAGATCCGTACGAGTGACGGCCACGAGGCGGGGAACATCCACCGCGTTCTCGTTGATCCGCGGACCGACCGGATAACGGGGTTCGTCGTCAGCACCGGACGGCTTCTTGGCCGTGATGTGATCGTCGGCGAGGATTCGTTGGCCGCAGCCGCGCCCGAGGGCGACACGATCACGCTCACCTTGACGAAGCGGGAGCTCGACACGCAGCCGACGTTCGAGCAGGCCGACTTTGTCGTGCCGCCCGCCGGCTGGTCAGGTCCCACGCTCGGCTACGCGATCCCACCCACGAGCTATCTCTGGCCAGCGGAAGCCGCCCCGGCGGAGCCCGCGGACCGAATGCGGCCCGCGATCAAGAAGGGCGACACGGTCAAGGATCGCGACGGCGACGTCGTCGGTACGGTCGAAGACATCCGCTTCGATGAGAAGACCGGCGAGGTCTTGAGCTTCATCGTCAAAGCCGGAGCCGGATTGGAGCGGGTCTTCGGAAGCGGGAAGGTCGCCGAGATCTCGCGTAACGACATCCTGCGGATCGCCGAGGGCGAGGTGCGGCTTGGTGTCGATCGCGAAGAGATCACCCCGAGGGAGCACGAGACCGGCACACGCTAACGCGGTCCGTAACAAGCCTGCGCGACGAGCGCCGTCGCCAAAAGCAGAGCCGAGACCAGAACGACGATGGTGACCATCCGAAGGATCGGATTGTCTTCGCGCGCGTCTGCCGCCGGTTCGTCGAGTATTTCGCGCGACTGCGCCTCTTCGTGCTCGGGGACATAGACAAGCCAGCGTCCGACGCTGGTCATGGCTCCCCGAGCGAGGATCTCCGACGCCGGGTCGGGCGCGATCCGAGGGTGCAGGTGTTCGGCTCGCAAGGCCGACGCCGCAACCTCGGCGTCCATGCGATTTGGCGCGAAGTGCACCGCTACTTCGCTCACGAGCCGGTGACCGCCGTGAATGCGATACGGATCGCGGCGAGCATGACGACGACGGACAGGATCGCCAGCAATGCGCGCGGCTGCGTGCGCACGCTCACCGCCGCGCCTATCGGTGATGCCAGGAGCGCGGAGACGAACACGATCACCGCGAGCGGCGGATCGATCTGTGCGGTGGCGGCCTTTCCGATGAGCGCGGCGACCGCGGCGAAGAGACCGATGCCGAGCGACGATCCGATCGCGATGCGCGGCGGCACGCGCAGGACGTACACGAGCGCGGCGATGATGAAGGCGATGCCTCCGATCCCGACGATGCCTCCCAGGAAACCGAGCACGAGCGCAATGGGGATCGCGACCCGCGGGTCCGCGCGGACGTTCTCCGCGCTCTCGTTGAGGGGCGTGACCGGGACCAGCAGCATGATCCCGCCGGCGAAGGCCAGGATCGCGAACACCAGCAGGATGACGTTGTCGGGGGTGTCGCGCGAGACGAGCGCGCCGACGAGCGATGCGACCGCGCTCGGCGGCCCCATGAGCCAGACCAGACGCGGCGACACATTGCCGTAGGCGCGATGGCGCAGCGTGCCCAGCACGCTTCCGGAGATGGCCTGAACGATGGTGAGTCCCGTCACGATCTTCACTGGGATCGCCGCACCACCGGCGAGCGGAGGGAGATACAAGAGAAGCGGCGTCAGAACGAGGCCGCCGCCGATCCCAAGGAGCCCCGAAAGGAACGACGCCACCAGTCCTGCGATCGCGGTGATGACCTCGTCGGGCATCCGCACCTATATATAAGGGACTGATGCGCTTGGCGTTGGCCGCGGTCGCTCTCCTTGTGGCGTGTGCTCCGGCCTCGCCGTCGGTGTCGCCGGCGACGACCGTCGCACGAGCGGCCGGGTGGCGACGTGTCGCCGACATCCCGACGCCGCGCAGCGAGGTGGCGGCGGCCGTCTTCCGCGGCGTCGTCTACATCGTCGGTGGATTCGGCGGAGGGAACATCGTCGAGACGTACGTGCCTGACCGCTGGACGGCGGCGCCGCGCTATCCGATCTCCGTCGATCACGCGATGGCCGCCGGAGTCGATACAGCTGGGACGCCGGGCCTCTACGTGTTCGGTGGGAACGTGAGCGGCGTCGCCGTCGCCAGATCGTTTCGCTTCTTCGGTGATCAAGGCTGGCGCGAGATCGCGCCGATGCCCGCGCCGCGATCGCAAGCCGCGGCGGCGGCGATCGGTGGCCGCATCTTCATCGTCGGTGGCGCGCAGGGCGACCGCTTGTTCAGTCCGACGTTCGTCTACGACACCGCGACCGATCGATGGGCCACGGCCGCTCCGATCCCGACGCCACGGGACCACCTGGCCGTGGCCGTGATCGACGGTCGTGTCTGCGCGGTCGGCGGTCGCAAGCTCTCCCTGCTGCAAAACCTCGCGATCTTCGAGTGCTACGACCCCGCGACCGATGCGTGGCGATCGATGCCCGACGCCCCGACCGCTCGTGGAGGCATCGGCGCGGCGTCGATCGGATCGCGTCTGTTCGTGACCGGCGGCGAGCAGCCGCTCGGGACGTTCAAGGATGTGGATATCTTCGACGCGAGCACCGGGAAATGGACGCGCGG
>Ga0209807_1000214_pt1 | contig 25860 bp, 29 predicted proteins | sample GraSoiAngelo_154_FD_186168 | JGI IMG/M metagenome (GOLD analysis project Ga0209807, IMG submission 186168) | Grasslands soil microbial communities from the Angelo Coastal Reserve, California, USA - 14_1009_13_20cm (SPAdes) (version 2) | ecosystem: Environmental > Terrestrial > Soil > Grasslands ... | reverse complement strand
TGCTGACGAAAAAGCTTGGCACCGCCGGATGCTGGATGGCGGACGCAGTACGCGTCAAAACCAAGTTGCTCTAGCTGCGCGGCTGCGATTTTTCCAAGCGCGACGATTTGCTCAGAAGCAAATAACTCAAGGAAAGCCTTCAGCACAGGGCGACCGGAAAGTTGCTCCGACTTGTTAGGCATACGATTGCTCAGCAGCCCGCGGCGCGGATCGAACGAATGCCACGGGAATGCATTCCACAACACGAACTCGTCCGGCACCACCCCAATCTTTAGCAACGCGCCCCAGACAATGGTCGCCGTCGGTTCCGAAAAACCATCCGGACAAATACTCGATTTGCTCGTGCGACGTGGCTTAAAGCCCGAAAGAATCTGTAACGGCGGTCTATGACCGCCGTGGTTACCCTTGCCCCGCAGATATCGGCGCTCACAGAGCGCCGCTATAATGTCTGGCTGTTTGCCGAGGAGCGCGCGCTCGGAAGTCATCGGGATTCCGCTGAAATGACCGCCGCGATAACCGAGCGCTTCGCCGATAATCGCGAGTCTCGCGTTTCCGAGTCGTTCCCGCAGATACAAGCTTAGTTGTTTGCGCCGAATTACCGGCGCATTCGGTCCGATGTCGTTTTGGGCATCGACTTCCCACCACGGATTAAACACCGCAGCGGAAGGCGACTTTTTTAAAAGTCGCAGAAAGTGATCCAGCTGGTTGCGCGACATCACGGGAACTAAGTGCAAACGTAAGCGCGATGCCAGAGCTGCCCGAAGTCGAAACGTTCAAGCGATACCTGGACAGCACGTCATTGCATCAGCGCATCACCGGCGTCGAGGTGCAGGACGCGTATGTCTTGAAAGGTATTTCCGCGCGTGAGTTGACACGTTACCTTAAAGGACGCCGTTTCGAAAACAGTCACCGGCACGGCAAACATTTGTTTGTGCACGCCGGTGATGAGCTTTGGTTGCGATTGCATTTCGGCATGACCGGCTCGCTTGAGTATCTCAAACACGATGAAGGAACGCCGAAAACTGCAAGAGTAATTTTTCGTTTCGCCACTAACCGTCGGCTGGCCTTCGACGATCAACGCAAGTTTGGCGAGATCGAGTTGATCGAGGATGTGGATGAGTTTCTGCAAACACGTGACATCGGTCCGGACGCAATTGAGATTGGTCTTTGGCAGTTCAAGGCAATTGTTGGAAACCGTCGCGGCGCCGTAAAAGCCATTCTGTTGAACCAGCAGTTGATCGCTGGGATCGGCAACCTTTACGCAGATGAAATTCTTTTCCGCGCAAGGATGCACCCGGCCACCGAAGCGGCCAGTTTGACTGACGCGGATCTGAGGCGGTTGTTTCGTGCAACGCGCTATGTATTAGGGAAAGCGATTGCGTTGAAAACCGATTTCAATCGTTTACCGAAATCGTGGCTGCTAACGCATCGTGGAAAACGCGGCAGATGTCCGCGATGCGGTGGCGCGTTGAAATCGGCGACGATCGGCGGACGCACGTCATGGTTTTGCACGCATTGCCAAAAGCAAGCCTCCTGAAGTGAAGCCCAAAGTGTTATTAACCGGTCGTCCTGGATGCGGCAAGACGACTCTGATTAAGCGAGTGGTGAACGAACTCGCGTTGCCAGCCGGGGGTTTTTACACGGAAGAAATTCGCCAGAGCGGCCAGCGTGTTGGATTCAAGATTATCACTCTAGACGGTGAAGAGGCTGTGCTTGCGCATGTAAATTTCAACACAAAGCAGCGCGTTGGAAAATATGAGATCGATCTGCACGCGCTGGAAAGCATCGGCACTGAAGCGATCCGCATAGCCGTGCAAGCACGCCAACTTGTCGTCATCGATGAAATCGGTCCAATGGAAATCAGGTCGCGCATTTTTTGCGATGTAGCGAACGGAGCGCTCGATAGCGGAAAGCCGATCCTCGGAACGATCACCGCGCGATCGTTTCCGTTCACGAATAGGATCAAGAAGCGTCACGATGTCACTCTCATCGAAGTTCGTCCGAACAATCGTGAGCAACTCCTGTCGGGATTATCCGGTCAATTCATGACCTGATCAGCGCAACATTTCCAGCAGTGTGAGTGCATTCTTCGGCGCGGCGCCTTCGGCGTCATTGTCGAAGTAAACGTGCACATCGCGATTTTCGTTGAGCCAACGGTGTACGCGACTCGCCCATTTTCTCAGCGCGGGCTTGCTATAGCTGGATGCGTATTTGCGGGTGTGCCCGTGTAAACGGACGTAGACGAGATCGGTAGTCACTCGGTCCCACCTCGGCCAGTCCGGCGCGTCGGACATGCAGACGGCGATGGCGTGCTTCGTCAGACATTCGGCTACTTCGTCATCGAACCACGTTCTGTGGCGAAACTCGATCGAGTGCCGGGTGTTTTCCCAATGGCGCAGGGTTTGTAAAAATTTTTCCAGTCGCTCGATGTTCTTTTTAAAAAATGCCGGAAGCTGCCACACCACAGCAGCCAGTCGTTTACCCAGTGGCGATGCCGCGTCGCGACAACGAATCACCGGTTCCTCCACGTCGAGCAGCTTTTTGTTATGGGTGACGTAACGATGTCCTTTGATGGCAAAAGGAAATCCGTCCGGCGTTTCATCTCGCCATTTCGCGAAGACGCTTTGCGGCTGCAGCCTGTAAAATGTGCCGTTTATCTCGATCGCGGTGAATCGTTCAGCGCAAAACCGGAGCCATTGTTTCTGCGGCGTGTCGCCGTAGAAATGCGTTCGCCACGTTTTGTAATTCCAGCCGCTGGTGCCGATATATGCTTTGCCAGGCATTGGACGCGAAAGATACCTGATAGGCCAATAACTTTGATTAAAGTTTAATAGCACGTGTGAATGCAATAGTACAGCCGAACCAAGTCGGTTAATGGGCGACGGTCCCGTACTTTGCGGATAGCTCTTCGGCGTTCAGTTTTTTAAGCCCGGTTGAAAATCGCAAATCTCCGCGGGAACCGAGAGAGGCGGAAGCATTTCTGCGCACGGATAGTAAATTTTTGCGCGTGAGGACACGCGCCGCTAGACTCCTTTGCGATGAATTTTGCCGTCGTTCGGTTTCCCGGATCCAACTGCGATCAGGATTGTGTCGCAGCGATCAACGGGCTCGATGGTTTACGCGCGGAATACGTCTGGCACAAGGAAACTTCGCTCGATGATTTCGATGCGATCGTTTTGCCCGGCGGATTTGCTTACGGTGATTACCTTCGCTGCGGCGCCATTGCCCGATTTTCGCCAATCATGAAAGCAGTGATCGGCGACGCGCGCGCGGGGAAACTCGTGCTCGGCACATGCAACGGCTTTCAGGTATTATGCGAAGCTGGTCTGTTGCCGGGCGCGCTGGTGAGAAACCGGTCACTGCGGTTTGTTTGCGACATGGTGACCACCCGAGTGGAACTGGATGATTCGCCCTTCACGCATGGTTGTCCGAAAGGTACGCTTCTGCGGTTGCCCGTCGCGCACGGCGAAGGCTGTTTTTTTGCTGATCCACAAACGCTGAGCGAACTGAACGCCAATGAACAAGTGATTTTGCGTTACGCGGACGAACAAGGCCACATTGTTCCAGAGGCGAATCCGAACGGCTCGATCGAAAACATCGCCGGGATTTGCAACCGCGAGCGAAATGTTTTCGGTTTGATGCCACACCCCGACCGGGCGTGGGATGCGCGGCTGGGCAGCGCAGATGGCGCGAAGATTTTTCTGTCGATGATGGAAACGATTCGCGCGAGTCGCTCACCGAATCGGCCCGAGCGCGTGAGACAAGTCGCGTGAGCGCCTCGGCTATCCGAACCTAGGAGAAAACCGGATAGTACGCCCTCTGTTGGCGAATGGGGAACAACCCTGATGAAGCGTGTTACGCTGATACAGAGTTGTAATAAAAACGAACACGATTCAGCGTCATCGCCACGGACGCCTCTTGGGATAGGAGCTGGCATCGGTATTGCTCAAGTAAGATCTCCGAAAACCACTGAAATCTTATGCTCCTAGAAAAAACCTTACATATGAGCCAACCGTTGGCGGAGTGCAAAGCACGTCTGGCCAGCATTCAATCGTATCGGCGGCAGTTTCTGATGGTGACACGTGCGACGGTGACATCGTCCAAGACCGTCGATTTTAGTTTTCGCGGTCCGTTCGGTTTCGAAGCCCACACCGTGCTACTGTCAGTGGACAGCGATTCGCCGGGCCAATATGCGTTCGAGTCCGTGGGCGGAAATGTTTGCGTGATGGGCATCGTTGATTTTACTGAGATCCGGCCACATTGCACCGAGGTTACGCTCGCCGTTCACTACGAAATCAAAAATAAATTGTTTGCCTGGCTGGATCGACGCCTGCACTTCGTGGACAGCTTTGTCACTGCCGAATTGCGCAGCATCCGTGCGCATTTCGAAGGCATCAGGTCAAGCTATCTGGAGGGGGCACGCGCCATGCCCGTGCTCCAAGTGGCGCACGCCTGATAGTTCCTCCGCAACGGCAAATCTGCGGTAAACAAGGGTGGGCGCCCGGGCTAGCCGATTCGCACGGCGTGTTTTCTGTCGAGGCGAAGGATCTGGCCCGGGCGAAGCCTCATTTTCGCCTTGGGATCACGGACTTTTGTTCCGTCTAATTCCACGCTTCCCTGCTTGATCAGTCGCGAGATCTCGCTGTGCGATTTTTTTGCCTGAAATACGTCCCGGTAAATATCGGAGACGACTGCGACGGCGCTAAAGTCGTGGCGGTCGGCTGGTGAAAACGCCGGCAGATGGGCGTGTTTCAAGTCGCGTTTGCTGAACCGGGTGTTCCATTCTTCGACCCCCTTTTTGGCCGCTTCTGCCGAGTGGTGCGTTCGGACGATTTCGAACGCGAGCTGCTTTTTGGCTTCAACGGGATGCGCCTCTGCGGGCACCATGCGGCCCAGAAGCAATTCGTAATACCGCGCCATCAACTGATCGGAAATGCTCATTAATTTCCCAAACATCTCTGAAGCGGGCTCGTTGATCGCCACGTAATTACCGAGGCTCTTGCTCATTTTTTTGGAGCCGTCCAAGCCTTCCAGAATCGGGAGCAGGAAAACAACCTGCTGGGGGATGCCTTCTTCTCTTTGAAAATCGCGCCCGATCAGAATATTGAAGAGCTGGTCGGTCCCTCCAAGTTCCACATCGGCTTTCACCATCACCGAATCCCACCCCTGCATAATGGGATACTGGATCTCGTGCGCGCGGATGGATTGCTGCTTGTCAATGCGCGTCTTAAAATCTTCCCGCTGCAACATCTGCTGCAATGTCACGCGGCTGTTGAGACGGATCACGTCTTCGAAGGACATGGCGCGGAACCAGTCGCCGTTGGACACCGTCTCCGTACGCGCGGCGTCAAGAATTTTGCATGCCTGCTCACGGTACGTCGCCGCGTTTGCGAGCACTTCTTCATGGGTGAGATGCGGCCTTGTAACGGAGCGACCGCTAGGGTCGCCGATCATCCCCGTGAAATCGCCGATGATGAGAATTGCGTGGTGACCGAGGTCTTGAAACTGCCTCAGTTTTCGCAAAACAATCGTGTGGCCGAGATGAATATCCGAGGTTGTCGGATCGACCCCGAGCTTGATGCGCAACGGCCGGCCGAGCGCAAGTTTATCGCGCAGCTCATTTTCGTTAATGATCTGCGCGGCGCCTTGTTTTAATATCGCCAGAGCTTCGTCCGGTTGCATGATCCAATCACAAAATAGTGCACCCGCCTCGCCGGGACGAGCGCTACTTGTTCTTGTTCAGTAACTCGCGGACCTGATCGATCGTGAGCGGCGCGTTTTTTTGGTTGAGCGACTTTTGACTTTTTCCTTCGTCTAAAAATGGCCGGTTCCCCGCGTACGCGCGAGAGGCGACCTTTTTACCCGATTGAGGCGCGTCGCGAACACCGCTCGCGGTGTGATTTGCGTGAGCAAACTGCGAAGTTGCCACTGTTTGCTGTGACGAAGCCTCATACGCGCTGCGTCCGCTGCGATAAGTCTGCGAGTAGAACCGGCTCGTTGCGAAGTCACGTGTTCCAGAGAAATCTTTCGAGGATGTTTGCTGGTGAATGTAAAATGATCCGACACTTGCCCGTTTGTTGATTGATGCCGAACCGTCGCTCGCAAACCTCTTGTTTTGGGCATCGTTTTGCAATGCCATGTCCGGCTTGAGAAGCCGATCAATTAGTTTTCTTTCCTGGTCCTGACCGCATGCGCAACAAATAAGGATTGCCAGCACAATGCAGACTGCGAACGATCTTCCCACGACGCGAGGCTGCCCCAGGTAGTGTCCTTTTGTAAAGCAAATTTGCCGACCGCTCCCCTGGCTGGCGGCGGGTCGCGTCTCCTTGAGAGCGATTCAAGGCATTGCTCAGGTTTTTTGTTGTTTTGAAGCGCCGGCACGAAATAATGCGCGCATGGCTGAACATGTTTACAAAAAAATTGAGATAATCGGTTCCTCGCCGAACGGATTCGAAGAAGCCGTCCAAAATGCGCTGGGGCGTGCGAAAAAAACCATTCGCAACATGCGATGGTTCGAGGTGAGTGAAACCCGTGGCTACATCGATGATGGGAAAATCGCCCACTGGCAGGTAACGTTGAAGATCGGGTTCACGCTCGACGACTGAATGGCGTTTGTATTAAACGCCAGGTGTGCGTCAGATGCTCGCCAGGGAGCGCCTCATCACTCCGGCTGTTGAGTCGCCTGGTACAGTTTGGCGGCGCCGTAAATCAGTACGGCCGGCTTAAGCGCGAACATGAGCAGGCGAAGAAATCCGGCAAGCACTCGGCCCAGCGGCAAACGATTCAAAACGTACCCAGCCGCAAACGCGTACAGCAGCGATTGTGTCGGCCTTTCGCGTACGTACTCGCCGGTTTCGCTGACCACCGCTTCAACTCGGTCTTTCACCCATTGCATTCCGCGTTCCGGAAACTCAGCAACGACTTCGGCAGATAAGTGATCCATGTCGCTTAATGATTCGCATTTTGATCCTGTCTTGCGCGCATGGAACTGTCAACGCAAACCAAGCCAGATTGAACAGGCTTCTCACGGGGCGGCGCTTTCCGCTCGCGCCTCTGTTTTTTCAACGCAGGGCGAGCCAGATCGAGCTTGCTCCCGTTCCGCATGGAAAATCAGGCAACGGCAATGGCCGGTAAAATCTCGCGGCGCGACGCGTTTCTTTCAGGCAATAGCGAGCCATGACTTCCAGCGCATGTTCGCTTAATGCAGAACAATTCGTCGAGATCAAGACGTGGGCGTCACGCTCTGCCAATGCAAGAGCTCCGATCAGCAAATGTTCGAAATCATGTCCGACCTGAAACGGTTTTCCCCCGGGTGTATGCGAAAACGTCGGCGGATCGAGAATGATCGCATCGAATCTTTCCTCTCTTCGGGCGAGTCTGAGCAGCACAGATCTGACATCATCGGCTATAAACCGATGCTCCACGGTTGAAAGATTGTTCAGCGCAAAATTCTCGCGGCCGCGCGCGAGATATTTTTTGGACAGATCGATGTTGAAAGTGCTTGCACCGCTGCATGCAGCGCACACCGAAAAAGAGCAGGTGTAAGCAAAACAGTTCAGCAGGTGCTTTGGTGCGATATGACGCACGTAGCGGCGATTCTCTCTCTGGTCCAGGAAAAGACCCGGCGAATAGCCTGTGCCGAAATCGATGCCAAACTTCAGATGCCATTCGGTGGCAATGGTCCGGAAACTCTCGCTCGGATCGCCAATAATCAGGCGCGGCGGTTCACGCTGCTCGTTCTTTCGAGAGATAAATCGCGCGAATACTCGTCGCACCTGAATTCCAGAAGAGCGTGCCCAGGTTTCCACGCTCTCTAACAGCTGTTGGCGCGCCAGCACGGTTTTGAACGAGATGAGCACGTCGCTCCCGAAACGTTCTACCCAGCCATCCTGGAATGTGCACAGGCGGTATGCGTCGGTGCCCTCTGCCTGAAAGTCACGGAGCAAGGCTGGATCTATCCACCCGAAATTCATTTTGTTCCTGCGCCCCAACGGCATACTTCGAAATCGGCACGGTGCAATGGATGGTTTGCCGCTCGTGCCGGTGTTGCTACAATCCGCGGTAGCCAGCGGCCGGCGCTCGGCCGCCGCGTTTGCGAATGCGGATTGCGTGTACTTTTACGAGCGGGCATTGTTGGAAAACGGCCCCCGCAAGGGCCGTGGCGGCAATGGGGAACCGGCGGCTGGCCGGATGAAGCCGAGTATTTACGATGCAAAAAGTTACTGTTCGCGTTCCCGGAAGCACTTCGAACCTTGGTCCTGGATTCGATTGTCTGGGTATCGCACTGCGCATCCATAACAGCGTCACAGTAACCCGCGCCAGGTCTCGTCAATCTCATCCGCGAATTGTCTTGGAGACCGCAGATGGATTCTTCAAGCAGACAGGGCGTCGCGCGTTTCCGTTTTCCTATTCGATTATGGAACAAGTTCCCCGCTGTCGCGGGCTTGGCGGCAGCGCAACGGTTCGTCTCGGCATCCTGCTTGCGCTGAACCGGCTCAGTGGCGATCTGCTCCACCGATTAGCGGTGTTCCGAGTGTGCGCCGAACTGGAAGGACATCCGGATAACGCTGCACCAGCCAGCTTCGGCGGTTTTACTGTGGTAGGGTCGCAGCGCGGCGGCCCTACCGTTCAACGCTTCAACGTTTCCAGCCGCGTATATTTCGTTCTCTTGGTACCCGATCTTGAGATTCAAACCAAACCAGCGCGAGCAATCTTGCCGTCAAAAATTTCCTGGATAGAAGCTGTGGAAAATTGTGCGAATGCATGCGTGACCACAGCGGCATTTGCGTCGCAGCATTACGAAAAACTGCGTGGCGCCTTTTCTGATCATCTGCATCAGCCATTCCGCTCAAAACTGATCCCATTCCTTCCGCGGGTGATCGCGGCCGCTGAGAAGGCCGGCGCTCTTGGCACGTTTCTTAGCGGAAGCGGATCTACGATCGCGGCTGTTACATTGCACAGGCCGCAAAAGATCGCGGCGGTCATGTTAGCTGCAGCACGCGCGTCTGCCCGCACAATTATCACGCACGCGGACAATCACGGCGCGCAAACATTCAACCACTGATCACCGATCATCCTCCCTTCATGGGTCGACGCCTTGAAAACTTAGAAGAATTTGGAATCGACGTTGTTCTGGGACGGCGCCATGGGGTTCGCGCTTCTGTCCTGCGCGGCATTCTCTACGCTCTTTCATTCGTTTACGACCGGCTCGTGCAACTGCGGCTTTATTTCTACCGTAAAAGAGTTTTCCGCGAACGCGCGCTCGGTTGTCTGGTGATCAGCATTGGCAATCTGACCGTCGGCGGGACCGGTAAGACACCCATCGTTGAGAAGTTTGCCCGCGCTTTGCGCGCCGGGGGGCGACGAGTGGCGATTCTCAGCCGTGGTTACAAGAGCGTCCCGCGCAAGCGAGACTGGCGGAGTTGGTTCCGACGAGAATCTGAGCCTCCGCGTGTGGTTTCGGACGGAAAATCCTTGCTGCTCGATTCAATGACTGCTGGAGATGAGCCTTACATGCTCGCTCATAACCTAAAGGATGTAATCGTAATAGTGGATAAGGACCGGGTAAAAAGCGGCCTGTTCGCCATCGATAAATGGCATGTCGATACCCTGTTGCTCGACGACGGATTTCAATATCTGCATCTCAAGCATCGGCTCGACATGGTGCTGGTCGATCGGCAGGCGCCTTTCGGGAACGAATTCCTGCTGCCTCGCGGGACGTTGCGCGAGAGGCCGCGCAATCTTCGACGCGCGAGCTACATCTTTATTACCAAAAATACCGGCGAGCCCAATTTCGAGTTAATGCGACGCATTCGTCGTTACAATCGCACGGCGGAAGTTATCGAATGCGCGCACAAGCCGCTTTATCTTCAGAATATTTTTACGGGCGAACAACTGCCGCTTGAGGCCTTACGCGATGCCTTCATCGGTTCACTATGCGCCATCGCTGCGCCGGAAAGTTTCGAGGCCGCGCTCACCAAACTCGGCGCGCACGTCGATCTCGCGAAGCGTTACATCGACCATCATTACTATACCGAGGCGGAACTGACCAGCTTCATCAATCGTTGTATCCGAAGGGACCTGGCGATGATTGTCACCACGGAGAAAGACTCGGTGCGCATGCCGCGTCTGCCTGAAGCCGATCTGAAAGTGTCGATTTATTTTTTACGGGTGGAAATTGAGATCCTGAGCGGGCACGAAAGCTGGGAGCATTGCGTCGCCCGGATTTGCAAACCAAGGCCGATCCTTCCGCCGGAGCGTTTCTTCGCCTGAGCGTTGCCCTGTGAATTCGATATTGGACGCTGGGCGTTGGACGTTGGACGTTTAGCTAATGTCCGAAAAAGCGGAGCTCGTCGTTGAAGGGAAGAAGCTGGCGGTATCCAACCTCAACAAGGTCCTTTATCCAAAGGCCGGCTTCACCAAGGGACAGGTAATTGACTATTACATTCGCATAGCCCCACTGCTTTTGCCGCACTTGAAAGATCGCCCGCTGACAATGAAGCGATATCCCGACGGTGTGGAAGGCGAATTTTTTTATGAAAAGAACTGCCCGGCGCACCGGCCGAAATGGGTGAAGACCGCGAAGGTGTGGAGCGAAGGCAACCAGAATACCATGGACTACTGCCTGGCGAACGATCTGCCTACGCTCGTCTGGGCAGCTAACCTGGCCGATCTCGAACTACACACGTCGCTCTCGCGCAAAAACAACATCGACCGTCCGACGATGATGGTATTCGACCTCGACCCGGGCGCTCCCGCGGATATGGTGCAATGCTGTAAGGTCGGACTTTGGCTTCGCGATTTGCTCTCGAAAATGAAACTTAAGAGCTGGGCCAAAACCAGCGGCTCAAAAGGTTTGCAGGTGTATGTGCCGCTAAATACTCCGGTCAGCTATGAGGACACCAAAGGGTTGTCGCGCTCCCTGGCGCAATATCTGGAGCGCGACCATCCGGATCTTGTCACGTCGAACATGTCCAAAGCCATGCGCAAAGCCAAAGTATTCGTCGATTGGAGCCAGAACGATGAACACAAAACGACCATCTGTGTTTACTCACTACGCGCCAGGGAAGAACCGACGGTTTCCACTCCAGTCACTTGGAACGAAGTGGAAAATTGTTTGAAGAAAAAAAACGCCGAACTCTTGAGGTTCCGTTCCGATCAAGTGCTCACGCGTGTGGAAAAACAGGGCGACCTGTTCGAACGAATTGAAGGTCTGAAGCAAAAGCTGCCAAAAAAACGGGAGATGTGATCTGATTGCCGCGCGGCAAAGCATACAGTATGAGGAATCAATTCTGGTTTGATGCGGTCGGCTGGGCGGGAGCAACTGCTCTGCTCATTGGTTATGCAATGGTGTCCCACAAAAAACTGGAGGGCGACTCCGGGGCTTATCAGGCACTTAACATCAGTGGCAGTCTCCTGCTCGCCGCGAACACGATTTTTTATGGGTCCTATCCTTCCACGTTTGTAAACCTCATCTGGGCAGGGATAGCGGTTTTTGCGATTGTGAGCAAAAAGCGAGTTTCGTCTCGTTAGGCGCCGACCCGAATCGATCAGTTTTTTCATATGCGAAAGGCCAACGTCAAAGATGTACCGGAGCAGGAGCGGAAATCGCCAAAAGGTAAATTTGGCCGATTCACGAAGAATATCTCCGTCGCGCTGGGACGCGAGCCGGAGTCGCTGGACGTGTCGAAGCGCCATCCGTTTGATCTCGCGCTTGTGCGGGTTCCGAAAGGCAAAGCAGTTTGCCCATATCACGCTCACGCGGCTGAATCGGAATTTTACCTCGTTTTGTCAGGCCGGGGCAGCGTTCGCGACAAAGATGGTATTACCGAAGTAGGACCGGGCGATGCGTTCTTCTTCCAACCTGGTGAAGCGCATCAGCTCAGCAATGGTAGCGACGAGGATTTTGTTTACTACGTGATCGCTGATAATCCGCGCAGCGGCGGCGCAACTGGTGATTCCTGTTATTATCCCGACAGCGGCAAGTGGGCCGTCACTACAGATGGGCATGAAGAAGTCGTCGTGAAAGGAAGCGAGACCGATTATTTCGATGGCGAAGAATGATTTGCAAGTTGTAGGCGTCTGCGTCAGACGCCCGCCCATCGTCGCTGGTGGAAGACGACCGCTATAGTTTTTCTGTATGCGCAAAGTAAATCTTAACGACGTCAAAGAAGAGCCCTGGCAATCACCAGGCGGAAAATACGCCGTGTTTTTCAAAGGAATTTCTGAAGCACTGGGGCGCGAGCCGACGTCGCTCGATTTGTCGAAGCGCCATCCTTTCGATCTGGAATGGAGCCGGGTCCCCCCAGGAAAATGCAATTTCCCGTACCACGCGCACTCGGCTCAATGGGAATTGTATTTGGTCGTTTCCGGAAAAGGCAGTGTTCGCCACAAGGACGGCAAGACCGACATTGCGTCCGGTGACGCGTTCATCTTCGGTCCCGACGAACCGCATCAAATTATCAACTCTGGTGACCAAGATCTCATTTATTATGTACTCGCAGATAATCCCATCGGCGAATCCGGGTATTATCCCGACAGCGGGAAATGGAAAGTGAACAAGTCGTCAGCAGCCGATCGCGTTGTGATCAAGGGTGAGGAAACTCACTATTTTGCTGGCGAGGAATGATCCCGAGGGAGCCTCTGTCGTGATCGCGTAATCAAATGGCCGATTGCAGCCAATGCAAAAATTCCCAGGTTGTGCTTCGTCCATAATCAAAGAGTTCGCGTCGGATGGGCCCACGCCTGGGTGCTGGTCCGACTCAAGTGGTTGAAACATCTTCTCGCGCAACACGCGATCGACACAAAAAAACGCTCCGCATTCCGCGGAGCGCTTTTGAGTTACGACGATGATGCGTTACTCCACTTCAATAAACTCCGGCTCGCCGGGACAGATCACCCGCTGTGCATAGACAAAACCGTCCACGTCAACGGACACCCAGCAGCCGTCCACGAACGCGAAGTACGTGTTCCCGATCAGCCGGACATGGTTTGCCCCGTAGCGCTGCACGAAAAACTCTTTCGGATGCCGCCCGAGACTGAACACCTGGCTGTGACGCGACATGAATTCATCCTTGTTCACCGTCGTCGTCTGATTCGTGCCCGTCACGTTTGTCTGGCCCGTGCTCGAACGCACACCCGGTTCAGTCCGGTTTGCGTCCTGGGTGCGGCCCCGAACGTTCGTCTGTCCACGTAGGTTTTTGCCCGTTTCCGGTTTTGCCTCCGGTTTGCTCTGCTCCTGTGCGGGGCGCATCTTTTTGCCCTTCGCCGGCGCAGTAGTTTGGGTTTCTTTCGTCTGCGTTTGTTGTGGTTCCTCCGTCGTCTGGCCTGAGGTCATCAACGGTAACGCAAACGCCGCTATCACTGTAGTTATCAGGATCCTCATAATTTTTCCTTTCACCCTATGTACTTCGTATCTGGAAAATTTTTGGCCCTGCCTGTTCAGTGCTTTCTTGGTTTTTCCTTCTTCGCTTTTTTCATTGTGCTCTTTGCGTTAGTGATCCGCAAAGCAGGCACTTGGCCGATTGACTATTTGTTTCTTTACTGTCTGAAGAGAGTCCGTGCGCCAACTCTGAGCTTTTCATGGGCGGGGAAGCACTGGTCTAAGGTCGACCGCAAAACCCTGGACGTTCCACACTGAGCGAATGCAGCTAAATCACGCGCTTTGCGATAACAACCGGCAACGGCTCTAGTTGCGAAATACAAACTGCATCTGTATTGAAGTATGAAAATGCTGGTCGCTCGACTTTCAATCGCTCTCATGTTCTTTGCTGCTGCAACGGTTGCTGTCGCCAATCCTTTTAAGAGCAAGATCATTACCAGCAGCGATTCGGCGCTCGTAATCACTGTGCCTGATGATCATTTTCTCAAAATCACAAATTTCACGCAAGTAGGAGGCACTGATCGTGGAGTGGTAGCAGTCACGCTGACTGGCGAGGATGGCGGCAGCGCGAATGTGCTCACCGCGACGCGAATCGATCTTAGTACCGGAAGCAATTCGCAAAGTTTTCCTGAAATCGGCAACCGAGTGATCATCGCGGGCCCGGCTAGCGTGACCGTGCAACCGGTGGCCGGCGCGACACTTTTCATCACCTATCGGAAAGACTTGAACGAAGGCGCCGAAGGTGGCGGAGGCGTGACGCCCATTCCGATCACGCCGATTCCGATCTTGAGTCCTACTCCCGGTGTAACTCCGACGCCGACTGCTACGGCTACCGCAACCCCCTGAAAAACGACCAGCCCCGCAACGCGTCAATCGTTTTCCATTCTTCCGGCGTTAATTTGAGCTTGGCCGCAGCCACGTTTTCTTCCAAGTGCGCCAGAGATGACGTGCCGGGGATCGGCAGCATTACCGGCGACCGCTGCAGAAGCCACGCCAGCGCTACTTGGAAGACGCTCACGCCGTGCGCCTTTGCCGCGACATTCACCGGGTTTTTCGGTTTCAAGCCTCCGCCGCCTCCGATTGGGAACCACGGCAAAAATCCAAGCTTTTCCTTTTCGCAATACACCAGAACGTCTTCTGATTTGCGGTCCTCGATGTTGTAACGGTTCTGCACACTGACGACCGGCGCGATCTTGCGCGCGCGATCGATTTCTCTCGTGTCCACATTCGACAATCCAATGTGCCGAATTTTTCCCGCGTCCTGCATTTGCTTAAGGGTGCCGACGGATTCTTCAAGGGGGACCTTGGGATCAACCGTGTGTAATTGATACAAATCGATCCGCTCCAAGCGCAGTCGTTTCAGACTTCCTTCGAGCGCTTGTTTAAGATGCTCAGGCCGGCAGTTTGGCACCCATCGTCCAGGCCCCGGACGGGTGAGCCCGCCTTTGGTAGCAATGACTAGCCCTTTGGGATAAGGATAAAGCGCCTCGGCAATGAGCAGTTCGCTTGTATCCGGCCCGTACGAGTCAGCGGTGTCGATCAGGTTGACGCCGAGGTCGACTGCGCGTTTCAACACCTTGAGCGCGTTCTCTCGATCGGGCGGCCAACCCCAAATGCCTTGTCCTGTGACACGCATTGCACCAAAACCAAGCCGATTCACGGTAAAATCGCCGCCCAAACTAAACGTCGGATTTGTAGCCATATTTGATGGTATTGTTGCGTCAGCTCCACAGCTCAGATCGGGTTTCCCCGCCAGAACCGAGACCCCAATCACCAGACTGATTCCAAGAAATCTGCGGCGCGTGACGCTCGCATTTTCGTCCCGATCCGGAGCGCTCTCATGCATTTGCGTGCGCAGCGTACGTCCACGCAAATCGCTGTCAACGCAAGCCCGGTCATGCAAGCCGACAACATGTCGGCTTGAGCGAGCAACATGCTCGCGTTCCCCTTCTCGCGAGCCGGTTTCATAGTTGTGAGGAAATTCATTCCGCGGGTTGTCGGGGAGCGCGGGCATATTGCCGGCCAGCATCGCACGGCGGCGGCGGCAAATCTCGTGCGCGCATCAGGACACCAAACGCCTCTTCGAGATTCCTTCCAAAAACGACAATCCCATCTTCGTGTCCGGCCATAACGAAAATCTGCCTGCTTCGCACATCGCTAACCGCGAAGAGGCGGATGATTTCGTACGCCATTTCAGGCGTACCGTGAGGAACGGCCTTTGAACTTGTCGGGCCGCGGTCGAGAAGCATCCGCCACAAGACTGAGTCGTGACAATGAATCACCGCACACGCCGTCGGTTCGGATTTGTAAATCGCGGCATGCGTCATCGATTCGGATGAAGGGACCGCGGAGCCTTCGTAGCCAACCCAGTTTTGTTCGAAATCGTACGCCACGACCCGCACGCAGTCTGCCACCGTCAATTCTGCGAGAGCGCCGGTTGCCGAACCGGTGATGTAAAAATTGCCGGTCGCGCCATCCCGGACGCTCAGGTTACCAAACCCGATTCCGTTTGAGTCCATCCCAACGAAGTGCAGCTGACAAAGTTTCCGCCGGCATTCGTTCAATTCCGCAAGCCGATCGAATGCCGCGACCTCCCGATGCACACACTGATACGTGAACTTTACGTACTCGCTCACGGAGCGTGCTCGGGAAAGAGTGCGCAAATGCTGTTCTCGTTGGCTTCGCACACGCCGCGCTCAGTAATTAATCCGGTCACCAGATGTCTCGGCGTAACGTCAAATCCGTAGTTTGCAGCGGGGCTTTCATCCGGCGCAATTCGCACCGCGATCTGTTGCCCATCAAACCAGCCATCGGCGAATTTTATCTCGTCGACGCCGCGTTTTTCGATCGGAATTTCTTTTAACCCATCCCGCATTTGCCAGTCAAGCGAGGAGGAAGGCAGCGCAACATAGAAAGGAATATCATTGGCCTTCGCTGCCACAGCCTCCAGATACGTGCCGATCTTGTTCGCAACATCTCCCGTGTACGTGGTGCGGTCGGACCCGACAATTGCCAGATCGACTTCGCCACGTTGCATCAGATGCCCGGCCGCGCTGTCCGCGATCACGGTATGCGCCACACCGTGCTGGCCCAGCTCCCACGCAGTGAGTTTCGACCCCTGGTTTCTCGGTCTCGTCTCTGTGACCCACACGTGCAGCGGCAATCCCTTGTCGTGCGCGGCGTAAATAGGCGCAGTCGCTGAACCATAATCAACAAATGCCAGCCATCCCGCGTTGCAGTGAGTCAACACATTGACTGTTCTACCGGGTCTTTGTTCGGCGATTTGCCGAATGACCCGCAATCCATGTTGCCCGATCATCCGACAATGCTCCGCATCTTCATCTGCGATTAGCTCGGCGTTCCTCAGCGCCAGTGCCATTTTTTCATCCGTAGTTTTTCCAGCAGCGATATGCCGTAACTGCCGCTCAACCGCCCAGGAAAGATTCACTGCCGTCGGCCTGGTCGCCTTAAGCTGGGCCGCCGCGCGAGCCATGTGGTCATCGAATGAATTTCGCGACGCCGCTTCGTTTGCCGCCAGATACATTCCGTAGCCAGCGCTCGCACCTATCAATCCCGCCCCACGCACATGCATGTCGCGAATGGCAGCTGCCATCTGCTCGACCGAGCGAACTTCTTCGATCACAAAACGGTGCGGCAAAAATCGCTGGTCGATCAGCTGCACCACGCGTTGCTCCTCTGGCTTCAACCAGATGGTTCGAAAATGTTTGCCGCCGACTCTCACAACTTGGATTGAGACAATCGCTCAACCTAATTCAGACTTCATTTTTGGAACTGAGATTATGTCAAGCCATTAGGTGAGCTACGCTAGCAGCGGCGGAAACGACCTCATCCTGACAGTCGTGCGGTAACAGTCTTAGCCAGGTCCAATAGTAACTCTTGATTACGGCGGAAGAGTGAGACTGAAAATTCCTCGTCCGAATGTCGCTGCATAGAGGGAATTCGAAGCCGCCACGTACTCCAAATCGGTCACCGGAACATTTGGCAGCTTCGCCCCGGCAGTGGACCAAGTGGTTCCGCCATCATCGGACGCGAATACGCCAACGTCAGTGGCCACATACAAGCTCGAGCCTACCACGACAACGTCATTCACGGGGGCTTGAGGCAAATTCCCGACGATGCTCGTCCACGTCGTTCCACCGTCAATTGTCTTTAACACATAGGGCAATTGCATTCCGGAACGGAAACCCGAGAACGTGGCGTAAGCGACGCTCGAACTCGCTGGGTCGGCGGCTACGCGCGTCACCCAGGTTCCAGGTAAATTAGGATCGATCACTCGGGTCCAGTTCACTCCGAGGTTGGTCGTGAACCACACTCGGCCGTCGTCAGTTCCGGCAAACAAGCGATTGGAATCCGTCTTTGCCGCAGCAAGGGTCGTGATGGTACCAAAAGGATAGTTCGGGTCGCGCCCAGGTCCTCCGGTCAGATCTGGACTGACAACTGACCAGTGCACGGCATGATCGGCGGATCGATTCACCTGGTTGCCGGCATAGTACAGGACCGCTGAGTTGCTCGGATCAAATTGAAGTGGCGAGAACCAGTTCCGCCTTGATGATACGGTTGCTCCGGTAAAGTCGCTGTTAGTCGTGCCACCGTTAGTCGATCGACTGCATTCTCCGTACTGACTACAGCCGTAGACCATGTTCTGGTCGGCTGGATCTATCAGCGCTTCTTCTCCGTCACCCCCGATGTACGTATTCCAGCTCGCTCCACCATAGGAACGGTTGACGCCATTGTCCTGCGCCCCGCCGACCACCCTGGTCGTGTCTTGTTCGCTTACGTCTACGCTATAAAACTGAGTGAAAGGCTGGCTCACAGCGAATGTCCACTGATCGTGTGAACCGTTGACGTCGGAGCGGTAAGTCCCACCGTCGTTGCCGAGATACACTCGGCCCGGTACCTTGAGGTCCCAGATCATGGCATGATCATCGGCGTGAGGGCTGAATTGCCCTATAAAGGACGATCCTCCATCCGTCGATTCGCATAAGTAGACTCCAGCGCCAAAGACGTGGTTTTGATTCGCAGGGTCAACCCAGATCCGGCCGAACCACCAGCCGTAGGTCGACTGCGCTGCCGATAGAGCCGAGCTATTGGGCAGTTGGGTCCATGAGTCGCCACCATCGTCAGAGCGATAGAGCCCTTGAAACAGACCCCCTGTTTGGATCACGATGGCGAAGACACGTTGCGGGTTCGATGGAGCGACAGCTATTCCAATTCGTCCGATCGTCGCGGAGGGAGGAGGAAGCCCATTCGTTAGGCGTTGCCAGGTCGATCCACCGTCTGTCGATCGGTAGACGCCTGAGCCGACCCCGCCGTAGGTCCGCAGGTCAGGCTCGCGTAAGTGGTCCCACATCGACGCGAAGACACGGTTTGGATTCGTAGGATCAATGGCCAGGTCGACTGCGCCAGTAGTGTTATTGTCGCCGGCCAGCACTTGTCTCCACGTTGAGCCGCCATCTGTGGATTGATATACCCCACGCTGGCCCCCCGGGTTGTACAAACGTCCAGTGACTGCGGCAAAGATGCGCTGCGGGTTAGTAGGATCTATTACCAGGCGGCCGATGGCACCTGAGTTCGCCAGGCCGACGCGCTGCCAGGTCACGCCACCGTTAACCGAGCGGAAAATGCCTCCTCCTCCGTAGGTAATGCTTCCGCCACCCGGATTGGCTTCTCCCGTGCCTGCGAAAAGAGTCCCATTCGGTGTGATGACTAGCGCTCCCATTGATTGCGGGTTTGCTGCCGGCCAGATCGAAGTAAATCGAGCTCCGCGATCGGCACTCTTCCACACCCCGCCCGTGGCCGCGGCAACGTAGATTGTGTCGGCGGCAACTGGATCGACCGCGATATCCACCACTCGACCGCCGATATTAGTCGGACCGGCAAATCTCCAGCGCGCAGTAGCGAGTGGTCTATTGGATTGCTCAGCCGCCTGAGCCAGCGCAGCAGCTTGAGCGCCGGCTCTTTCCGGGGCTCCAATCGGAATTCCGCCGTGAGTCACGCGCTGAGTAACGAACCAATCCTCCGGTGGACTCTCTTTTTCTACGCTTCGGGCAGCAGCTTCGCACGCTCGCTGACTTGGTTTGTTTCGTTCTCGATCCGCGCGAACGAACCTTGGGAGCGAAACTACCTGCAGCGACGCCGCCACGACCAGTGGGATCGCCAGGAGTCCGACCATTCGGAAATTTGAATTCTTCATCGTTCTTCTCTTTCAGATGTTTCCCTCATCTTGTCCAGTTGATCGCCGGGCTGCAGAAAAGCGTCGTACTCTGATTTACTTTTCATGTTGGCCCAGAGATCGCATCGAGTCAGGCCAGTCGCGTGAAAATCAGGGGCTTTGTGTTAGCCGGACACTAAACATCAACTCCCATGGGTACCGCGCCGGGGATATGCTCCCAGCCGGCGCGCTTCCAGAATTCAGCGCCGCCAAAGTTGTTGTCGGCCACCAAGATTATGGCGCGCACCACACCGGCTGCTCGTAACCGTTCCAGGCATTCTTCAACAAGACGCTTGCCGAGCCCGCATCCGCGATAGGCCGGATCAACGGCAAGATGATAAATGTGTCCGCGGCGACCATCATGCCCGCACATGGCAACCCCAACAACTGCCGATTCGTCTATTGCCACTCTGCTCACACCCGGATTGCGCGCCAAAAACTGAGCTACGCCTTCTCTGTCGTCTCCCTCAGCAACCTCCAGACCTTCAACTCGTTGCCAGAGCTGAAGTGCCCCGTCGTAATCGTCGATTGAAAATTCCCGTGTAACAATGTTGCCACTCATAAATTAATTGGTCATGTCGAGCGAAGCCGAGCCATCCAGCCAAGTCACCCTCCGTTAAGCCTCGCGATTGAAAGACTCGCCTCGCCGTGAGGCTTTCGGGGTTGCGTCGCAGCCTCGACTCCGCTCGGAATGACGTTTATGAGATGACAGACCACGTTTCAATCCAAGTGAATGTTTCGGGATTCGTCACACGATTATGAAAGGTAACTTTGCACTTTGTATCTTGATGATTATGGCTGTTCTGGGCGCAAACGCGCAGTCAAAACCTTCGGCAACATTGATCATAACTAACGCTGCCGTTTATACTGCAGATAAGCAGCGTCCAAAAGCCGACGCAGTGGCGGTGATCGGTGATCGCGTCGTTGCCGTATGTTCGCGCTCTGAAATCGATTCATGGCGGGGTGCGAAAACAAAGGTAATCGATGCCGGCGGCAAACTGGTGCTGCCCGGATTTAACGACGCGCACGTGCACTTTATTCAAGGCGGCGCACAACTCGAGCAGGTCAACTTGGTCGATGCCGCAACGCCCGACGAATTCGCGAAACGCATCGCGGCACAGGGGAAAAAGACGCCGAAAGGCGAATGGATTCTGGGCGGACGATGGGATGAAACCAAATGGCCCAAAGCGGACCTTCCGACTAAAGAACTCGTGGATCCACTCACAAGTGACACCCCAATGTTTGTTGAGCGCTACGACGGCCACGAGGCGCTCGCGAATTCGGCAGCGCTAAAGCTCGCAGGCGTTGATGCCAAAACCGCGGAGGTCCCCGGCGGAGTCATCGTGCGAGATGCAAGCGGAAATCCCACTGGCATTTTCAAGGATGCAGCAATGGCGCTGATCTATAAAGCGATTCCACCGGTTACGCATGAACAGCGACTCCGCGCCGTTTGTGCCGCACTGAAACACGCGGCGTCGCTGGGTGTAACAAGCGTGCAGCACATGAACCCGGAGTTTGCAGACGTCGCTGTTTATTCCGAGCTGGCTGAAAAAGGTGAGCTCACCACGCGCATATACGCGGTCCCGATGGAAACGGAGTGGCGCGATCAGGCGAAGGTCGGGATCCGTCACTCATGGGGCTCCAGCTACTTGCGACTCGGTGCAGTTAAGGGCTACGCTGACGGCTCGTTAGGCTCGCGAACCGCTTACATGTTTGAGCCGTTTATCGACGATCCCGGCAACCGCGGTTTACTGAGCGACGAAATGCATCCGCCCAGCGCCATGCACGACCGGTTAATGCAGGCTGACGCCGCCGGATTACAATTACGAGTTCATGCTATTGGCGATCGCGCGATCTCGATGATCCTCGATATTTTCGCTGATATCGAAAAGGCGAACGGCGATCACGACCAGCGTTTCGTCATCGAGCACGCACAACACATGGCCCAAACAGATTTCGCGCGCTTTGCGAAGCTCCATGTCATCGCCTCAATGCAGCCTTACCACGCCATCGACGACGGCCGCTGGGCGGAAGCTCGGCTCGGTCACGGGCGCGCGCGTTACAGCTACGCGTGGCGCAGCTTTCTCGATCACGGGGTCATGCTGGCGTTTGGAACGGATTGGCCTGTTGCCCCGCTCGATCCAATGCAAGGACTTTACGCCGCCGTCACACGCGCTACGCTGGACGGAAAAAATTCCGGCGGCTGGATTCCTGAGGAAAAAATCACGCTGCCGGAAGCGGTCGAAGCATACACCGTAGGCGCCGCATTCGCAGAATTTCAGGAGCGCGAGAAAGGATCCATCACACCGGGCAAACTGGCCGACATGGTGATACTGAGCGACAACATCTTTGACCTGAAGCCGGAATCCATTCGCAACGTGAAAGTGAGAACCACGATTATGGGCGGCAAAGTTGTATATGGAGAGCAATGAATGCGTGATGCACGGGTCGGGTCAAGGACGGCGGATTCTTATCCGCGCGAGAGAGAGTACTTAAGGTAGAACTGTTCAACTAGGACGCCGTAGCGCTCGCTGGAATAAATCTTCCGGCTCGCCAAATCAAAGTCGTTTTCGCAACTCCTGCAGAAGCAGCAGAAGATTGACACACATCTGGAGAACAATAGATCGCACGGATAGATACCAGATCTGCCGGATCTCGAAGCCCGGCGCCCGCGAGATGAGCATCGCAGGCACAGCGAACAAGATCAATCGCGTCAACGAACTAAACAGAGGCGGCAGTGTGTTGCCGATTCCTTGAAACACACTTGACGATGTAAAGACGATTCCTGCCGAGATGAAATTCAATGAAACGATCCGCAGGTAATCGCTGCCGAAGGCAATCACTCGCGCGTCTCGTGAGAAAATGCGAATCAGGGTTGCAGGTGCAGAATGCGCAATCAGTGTAAGCACGAGCGTCATCAACGATGCGATACCGATCGCGGGATAGACAGAATGCCGGACCCGGTCTGCGCGGCGACCTCCGAAGTTCTGTCCCACTACCGGCGCAGCGGCAAAGCTCAACGCCACCACCGGCAAGAACAGCGCCTGCATCACGCGCGCGCCGATTCCGAAACCGGCCTCTTCGCGTCTGGCCGCGGCTATGTCCGCAAAAAATTCTGTCGCCTTTGTCGACTTGTCGCGGCAACCGCGATTGTAGGACTTATGCGGTCGCGGGCGGTGGGAGAATCGGAGGAGGAACTCCGGCAGACACACGCTTCCGCCAGCTTTGTCGATGAAGGATGAGAATAATTAACCAAACCACAAATGCGAACAGGCCAGCAGGAAGGGTAACAAGCATTAACCATCCCAATACACCCAGCGTATACAAGAGCTGGCCATAGTCCTGTCCGTTGATGATGCATGGGTGCATCGAGCCTTCATCCACCTTGCATCCGTACGCATTCGCAACGGCCGCGCATAACATCACTGATCCTATCGGCGCAAGTGCGAACCCAAAGATCGCGAAAAGGGCCGGCAGGTAACACAGCCATGAAAATCTTTTATGTGGCTTGGTAGCGATCAATTGCGACTCTTAATCATAGGTTGCGAGTTAAGATTTGCTGGACTATCCCGCGTTTCTCGGCCCAATCCCAAAGCGTCGCGAATTCGGTAGGCGGCCGCTTGAGCGTTTGCTGGAAATGCGCGCGGTGAGCCATCAGCATGTTCCCGAAGGTCATTCCGTCGGCACCTGCACGATTCGGATCGGCGCCACGCTCGAGCAAGAGCAGGGCGTCCGCGTAGGCGAGACGATCGTCGAGACCCATTGCCGTTCGGTAAAGAAGCAACGGATAACCGGCCGAATCCGATCGGTCCGTGGGCATCGCGGAATTGACGTTAGCGCCGTGATCAAGGAGCAGCTCAAGTCGCGATCTCGCCTCATTTGTGTAGTAACCCAAGTACCAGTTCATGAGAATAATGGGGCGGCCAAATTCATCGCGAGCATTCGCATTTCCGCCCGCGTCGAGCATCGCGCGAAGAACCGGTGCAGAAGTATGCACAGCATTCGCCATTGCGAAGGAGTTTCGATTTCCGTTTGTGTAATTCGGGTCTGCACCGAGCGAAAGCAATGTTTTAACGGCGTCGACTGCTTCCAGGTGTTGCCACGATCGCCTGACAGCAAAGTCGAGCAGTGTGGCGCCGTCTCGTCCGGGTGCCTGCAAATCCGACACGTCCTTTGCCGCAGTACGGATGGTCTCCGGATCGTTTCTCACGATACCCTGTGCGACAGCGAACAGCGCCGGTTGATCGCCGAAGTCCCATCGTCCTGAGTCCAGCTCTGCCTGTAATTGGCGCCGATGCTGCTCGCCTTTTTCCATGTCCAGGTAAAAAGCAACGAATAACCACACTGCGCCGGCTAGAGCTACCGCAGCCAGAAGCGCGATTACTCCAATGGCCCATTTAAGTACGGTTCGTGCTTTCATAGGAGCGCTTCGAACACTGGTGTTCTTGGTTCGATCGCCTCGAATTAAACAGGACTCGCAAGACGCGGACAAATAAGAAGTTATATATCTCCCGATCCAATAACCTCGGTCGTTATCGGCCTGTCATCCTGCGGTGCGAAAGATCCTGGCGAAAAGAAGGTGCGTCGGCAGATAGATAACGAGTGGGAACAGCAACATTAACAGAATTACGAACAGCGGCGCAGGCATAATCTTCTGCGGATTTTGACCGAAACCGTACACCCAGTTCACATTCTCGCGTGAGTTGCTTAGCAGGTACGAAAACGGCAGCACCACCAGCGCAACAATCGCCTGCCAGAGAAAACCACGTCGATCGTATCCGAGTCGGTGAAGTCCCCAAAGAAGTATTACCGGCAGGACGATATGAAAACATGACAGTCCGCGGATGAACAACGGGATCTTCGGGTCAAACATATACGCGCTTAATCCGATTAATGACTTGCCGGTCGCGAGGTGGAAAAAGAAATCGATGTTCCAGAGCGCTTCAAAGAACACAACCGAGATGGCGAGCATGCTGACGAGCAGCGCGTTCTCCAGCCAGAGCGCGGGAACGAGCGCCAGCAAAGCGATATCTGAGAACCAAAGGAAATTAGTTGGACCGTACTGTCGCCAATAGATCGGCACCAGTGCACAAACGAAAAGCGTATAGATAATTTTCGGGCCGGGAGGAATCACGGATCGATACTAATCACGAAAGCAGGGAATGGAGGAAATGGGATTTGCCACAAAGAAGCTAAAGCCGCGACGGCAAGAGGCGAGAAAGCGGGGAAGCGAGTGAGTTTCAACGGTGAATGTTCGCAGGAGCTACGATTACATCCGCGGCAGTGTCCGGTTGATTCGATTCACTCTTCGCTCAGCTTCTCAACCTCACTCACCACGCGATCCAGTTCGTCGATGAGGTCGGTATGATCGCCGTGGCGGCGAAACGCAGTCACAAGGGTTCGGTAGTACCAAAGAGTGCCAGCCTTTTTCCCGCTGAACCGATCGAACACTTCGAGACCGTGTCTTCGAAGCTCAGCCAATATTGCTCGTGTGTTATGCAATTTATCTGACGCAGACACCAATCGCGTCGAAGAATCCGACTCTTTGAGGTGCTCGATGTAAGCGCGTTTCCGTTCCAGCCACGGCGGCTTTGGCGTCTCGTATGTGTCGGTGCATCCATCAACGATCATGGCCACATCATCGCCGAATGTTTCCCGAATATCGCGCAACCGTTCCGCGCCACCGCAATCTTCCACCGTATCATGAAGTAGCGCGCCGATCGCTTCGGTTTCGTTCGCGCCGTACTCCATCGCGATGGCAGCCACGCCAAGAATATGCGCAATGAACGGGATGCCCGTTTTTTTGCGCATCTGATCGCCGTGCGCCCGCGTCGCATAAACCAGCGCTTCCTCAAACTTCTCAGACAACTTCATTCTTTGACTTTAAAACGTCCGCCACTGCAGTGACCGTCACGAGGCCGAAATGTGAACGTCCCGGACCGGCGTGGCTATAACATTTCACCCGTTCACCGCGGATGCGTTTTCTTGAATCCATCCTCGTACCCGCGTTCGAACGCAAGGTCCCAATCTTGTTTGTTACCCGATCCCTGCTGGTCAAAATCTTTCTGGGCCATCATGTTTAATTCCGCAGGGGTCGGCAATTTTGCATCGCGCGGCGCTTGCTCTCCCGCTTTCTCGCCGATCCAGTACGCCGCCCGTTCCTCCGGTGTTCGGCCGTGAACGGCGCGATGCGTGTAGAACGCCGTCACACCGCACACGACAAATGCCGCCACCGCCATCATTACAA
>Ga0209807_1000213_pt1 | contig 25884 bp, 18 predicted proteins | sample GraSoiAngelo_154_FD_186168 | JGI IMG/M metagenome (GOLD analysis project Ga0209807, IMG submission 186168) | Grasslands soil microbial communities from the Angelo Coastal Reserve, California, USA - 14_1009_13_20cm (SPAdes) (version 2) | ecosystem: Environmental > Terrestrial > Soil > Grasslands ... | reverse complement strand
GTCCTTGATCTTGATCCGGGCTTGGTCAAAGTCCGGGTATGTCTGGACCTGGCCCAGAATCTCGATAAGCTGATTGAAAGTTGCTTTGATGAATTCTGGGGTGTGTCTCTTCTTGCCCGTCAGTCCTTTGATATCAACGCGATTGTCGGGAAGTACGCCGAGATAGTTCTTCTTACGCTCGCTCAAAGCGACATAGCGATAATTCTTGTCTACTTCCAATTCCATGCCGAGCTCCTTCTTGGACCAGTGTATCAGATCGTCCAGTCTTGACCTGTCTGGGGTCCCAAGAAAGAGGGAATCAGTGTCGCCATAGAAGACTTCGATTCCCAGACGTTTAGCCTCCTGTATCGTGCTTGTGATGTCAAATCGTCCAACCGCAGCAGTCGACTCGGCCAGCGGTGGGCAATACAGAGAGAACCTATCGCTTCCGAATACGCCGTAGCTGGCATTTAGAACGACTTTGAGTGCATTCTGTACGACCTGGTACCAGCTGAGGGTTGAAGGGTCCAGCGACTTTTCCTTGGAACGTGGCTTGTACCATCTGATCCTGACATCTCGTAGGGATCCAACTAGCTGGCTCTCCATAGCGCGGTTTTTCCGGCAGACCCAGTGGTCTGTGCCAGGAATCTTGTTTGATCTGTCTTCAGGGTGTTTGCAGAGGATTGTCTCATAGCCAAGATTCCAAGTCTTGATGATCGAAGGATATAGCGACGCGAAATCTAGTACTGCGACTTGGAAGTGTACTCCAGGAGTCGGATCGACTACCATTCCTCCCTTGTACTTCTTTCCCTTGATGACGGCTATTGTGCTCGTGGAGCCCTTCGATTCTGTAATCTCTTCATATCTCGGAATGATGTAGCCTCGAAGCCGATGTTCTCGGAAGAGCATGCTCCTGATCCATCCCGAGACTCCCTGACGGGACATGTCTTCGATTGGCAGGAAGCTAATCCTAGAGAGGGCGGTGACAAGTTTCATCACTACTTCTCCGTCGAACTGGGTTAGGTTCAGAACTAGCTCCGCATCTTGGTAGCAGTAGGCCGCGAGTTCGGAGTATGAGAGCCGGGAGATGGGCGTGGAGATCTCTAGCTTTCCGGTCTCGAGAAGTGCCTCCGATATAGCGTCGAGCGTGGATTCTCTATATTTGCCGCTGAATGCATAGACTTGGATTGATCTGTTGAAGAAGAACTTGTATAGGTCGAAGTGGATTCCATATTTGAGCCCTGCTGATTCTCGTCCTAGCTCGATTGGGATCTTGTCGCGCGTAAAACCCAGTTTCTCCGCTCTGTGGAAGAGATATCGGAGGTCGAAGTCATCGCCGTTAAAGGTCAGGACAAACGGATAATCGTTGAGCTCCCTGAATATCGCGGACAAGAGTTCCTCCTCCGTGTCGTAGAAGTCCAATAGCAGTCCGGAAGGAGCCTCAGCATCTTCGACATCAAGCCCCGGCCGTTTCAGAATCAGAGCTTTCTTCACACTATCGTTGGAGGCGAAACTCGCGCAGATTACTTTGTACTCTGCCTCTTGGGGATCTGGGACTCTGGTGTCGATTGGCGAGTGCACCTCGATGTCAAGCGCTACTCTCCTGTAAGTGGGTACTGGGAAGTCTAACAAGCGAAGCCACCGGTCGAGTAGGCTCTGATAGACTGGGTCGGCCTCCTCGAAGACAGTCTGGATGTTTATCGAGCTACTTCCTGATTGAAGTGGGACGAGGTTGCCTCGTTTAATGGAGTAAGACATTCCGGGCTCGAGTCTGCGATCGTAGATGTAGTTCTCAGTGTATCGAATGTCTGCTTCCCAGGCTTTGATGATATCACGGATGCAGCCGGTGGGGCGTCCGCCAATCGAGAGAGGGTCCCTCGCGTAGATCACAGTGACAGGAATATCTTCGCCTCTCAGCGCGTCGAATCTCTTGGATCTTTCGAACTTGACAAAGCCAGGGTGTCTTACGAGGCTCTCGTTCTTCTCCAGCTTTTCTGGCAACTCTTTGGAGAGGCAGTATGGAGTGTGGCCCGTGTTATCGTACCAGAAGTGAATTTTCTGCGATTTCGGCTCGTAAAGTTTGAGATATACAGCGCGTCGTTCGCCGTCGTAGCTGGCCCCTACGAAATATGATTCAGCCAATTCCTGTGGGAGGCTTGGTCTGAAGTTCAGCTGTGCCTTCGGGTCCTGCCTCGGTCGGGGGGGAGGAGGCACCGGCTCAGGCTTTGACATGTACTGGTCGAGGCTGGACATTAACGCGGACCTGATTATTCGAGGCATGAAAGTTAAACCTTAGTTGCGTCAATCTCGTCTTGAAAATGGTGTGCTATCTAGATTCTTGCTGAAGGTGTTTAACAGCAACTGACTCCACGTAACGCCTCGTTTACTGGCGTTAACGGACAAGGAACGCCTCGCCGCCCGGTCAACCTCGAAAGGAACGACATCGGCTCCGCATACCATCCGCGAGAATCCAACAGTGTGGAGAGGCTGCCTGCCCGTGATTCTGATCACTCAATCCAATTCAGGCTTGCTTACCGGGCGTTATTACTGGTTAGCAGAGGTGCTAGTGAGCGAGATGCGGTTCAGCGGGCCGCAGCCTTGGACCCTCGTTCGATAGGCGCGAAGCGGGAAGCCTTAGCGCTTGTATTAGGAACAGTAGGCGAACAGGACGTTATCGACATTCTTGTGCGGAATGTACATCCCGAAGAAAAGATGGGGATGAATGCTCGCTGCCTGTTTCGGCTCACGGCTTACGCAATGCTACGACTCGGCGCAAAAGGGCAGACAAGACGAATAGAGCACAGTCTCAGAACGATTGCTCCGATTGAGCTTCTTCCTAGGCTCGAATTCTTCTTGGGAACCTTGCCTGGCTCCGATCGGACTCAGCTGCTCCACGGATTAGGAGACTCTGAGAGAGTCGCACTTGAGACACATCATCCAATCTGGTGGGTCAACTACTGCTTCCGTGCCTTCGGCCGCACTGACGCCGTGGAGTTGTTATCGTCGAGGACCAGACCAAGATACCTTCGCGTTAATCCTCTGAAAAACCGGGGAAGAACAACGCTGCCTAAGGAACTCGGGGTTCTGGCTGAGAGACTAACAAAGGTCCCCTCCACGCCTGGAGTATACACTGTCGCAGGCTCTCTCTCCGACTTCGCAGGATTTTTTTCATCAGGGTCTTTCCAAATGCAAGACCTCGCCTCCTTCCTTGCGGTCAAGTCTGGAGCTCCTGTGCCTGGAGAAAACGTCCTAGACTTGTGTGCAGCTCCGGGCGCGAAGACCGCAGCAATCGCACAGTTGATGAAGAACCGGGGCACTATTGTTTCAGTCGATTACTCTAGAAGAAGAATGAACAGTTGGAGACGAGAGGTCCAGAGACTTGGAGTGAAGATAGCGGACCCGGTTATCAGTGATGCTTCATGGCTCGGGCTTCGTGACAGCTTCGACCTGGTGATAATTGACCCGCCATGTACAGGTACTGGGGTTTTTGATCGGAATCCGAGAATGAAATGGCACCTCTCTCCCAAATCCGTAGAACGCTATTCGACTCTCCAGCGAAGCTTTCTCGACTCAGCCGCGTCTCTAGTCGAGAAGGAGGGCCGGATCTTGTATTGCACGTGTAGCTTGACTTTGGAAGAGAATGAGGATGTAGTCTCGAGATTTCTGAAATCTCATCTGGAGTTTGAGACCAGACCTATCCTGGAGCAGTATGGATCCCCGGGTCTAAGAGGTATGAGTGACTGTCGTAGGTTCTTTCCGCATCGTGATCATGCTGCCGGCTACTTCATTGCGAGGTTGCAACGCACGAATTGAGCGATTCCTAGTCCGCGGGTTTCGTGGGTATAGGGGGCAGGCGCGGCTTCTCGGGGCCTTCGTACATGATAAGGTTCTTCGCTTCGAGTGTCTCTTGCAACTTGTTGACTGCGATGTGAACTTGGATCTCTTTCTTTGCGCCTGTACAGACTAGTTTGCCGCTGGCGAAGATCAGAATTACGACTTTTGGTTCGTCCATGCGGTAGATGAGTCCTGGAAACTGCTCAGGCTCGTACATTGTTTTCTTCAAGCTGTAAACGACCTTCTCCAAGTCGATGGTGCCTCCAAGCCCTGCGGAAGCTACGATGTTCTGGACGACGATTACTGGTCTGCCAACGATCACGATTCCGCCTTTTTTCAGTTCGTCAACCACCTTCAACACGGCCTTATGGGCTTGGCGTTCTGATTTTGATCCGGTGCAGACCATTTTGCCGGAACTGAATATGAGCGTGGCAGTCTTTGGCTTTTTCAGACGATAGACCAGACCAGGAAATTGCTCGGGTCGATATTCCACTCCAGGGAAAATTCTGACTATTGCATTGAGGTCTATTCGTTGCTTCAGGGTAACTGATGCAACAACATTCTCAATATTGATGAAAGCTCTACCCTTGTCAGACAACGCAAATCACGTTTCTATTTTGAAATCGAAAGAGAATGAGTTTCGATTGAGCTGACCTTGCAGGGAAGCCAAGTTCGACGGTTAGACCCATGATTTTGACCGCTTATAAAGCAATTTAAGTAACGACGAGTCGACATTAGAAGCTAAAGATTCGCTCGGCTCAGGTTCGCCCTTTATGAGATGAGTCTTGGCGCTAGATTCTCAATCCGGTCTGTCATCCTCAGCAAGTCTTTGGCCGATGCATTTTCTGAAATCCATGGTTTGCATCGGATGTTGATGGTGATTACGTCTCCAGCCATTCGCTCTAGGCATAAGAATAGTGGGGGAATTGGAGAATACACCAGATCGTTTCCGCAATTTGGACACCGAATCACAGAGAGTACCGGGTGTTGGGAAGAGTTGTTATTTGGGTCGAATTAGAATACTTGTGCCTTCGACTTTGACTTCGAAAACTGGTTCTGGAGTTTGCGCGGGCCCCTTCTTTACTTCGCCAGTTGTAAGGTCGAATCGAGACCCGTGCCAGGGACATTCAATCACATGGCCTTCCAGTTTTCCTTGAGCTAGTGGTCCTCCCATATGCGTGCAAGTGTTTCGGATAGCGTAGTATTTGCCCATGATGTTTGCCAAACAGATGACTTGGCCTTTGTAATGCACCATCTTCATCTTGTCTGCGTGAATCTCTGAGGTCGCGGCTACTCGCATGAATTCTTCTGTCATTCCTGGATGGGCCTCAGGTATTCTTGGTAGCCTTGAAGTTCTATTAGTTTCTTGCTGCCATCCTGTATCGTTGTTTATAATTCTCAAACGGACGCCTGAATGTGGATACCAACCACCTCTTCATGTTGCAAAGATGGGACAATGGCGATCGTGTGTGCAGAGTTTACCTTGGAAATGTCATGGACCATTGATCGCGGACGGGCCCTTTCCGGAAAGCTCGCCCCAGCCTTCAGCCTACCAAAAAATGCGGATAAGTACAAAGATGCCTAGTCAGGCAAGAACGGTAGCCACGTTGCTTGTTGTTACATACGAGATGAGTTGAGTAGCCCCTGGCGGCCCGGATAGTCCTCGAGCGACGATATGATCTTCCATTGGCCGCTAGGACCCGGGCGAACTCCTCGGCGTACTTCGAAGTAGAACTGGTAGTTACGGGGTGCTTTAGTCGGTCGACCGATTCCATCGTTCAAGGTCCAGTTGAAAGAGAGACATTACTGGCAACGGTCTAGAATTGTCGTTTATGCGCTTCTCATCACTGTTGTAACCGTCTCTGCTGTAACATCCATCGAGTTGGTTCCCCGCGCACACGCGGACAGCCCGTACACATTGAATTCAGTCCCCGCATTTGCTCAAGAAGGAAACGCAATCTCCCTCGTCCTCACCGTCAAGTTCAATCCTATCACCGCTAGTACAACCTTCGAGTTCAGGTTCAATGTGAAAGATCCCGCAGGTAGGACATTCCAGTCACACCTAATCAACTACACGACTGCTCCAGGGCAGGACCAGTTTAGCGTGATTGTTGCCTACCCGGGCGTGTTGTTCCCAGGATCTAACTCACTGGCCGGTCAGTACGCCGCTTCAGTCGACCAAGTGGCGCCTTCTGCGATGCTAAATGTGGCTAGCAGTTCGTTCGTTCTCGCCATCACAGATAATCCTACGTACGAGAGAACCCAGACTGTGAATCTGCGAGGTAGCGGATACAATCCATCAGAAAGCGTAGCCGTGACCATTAGAACGCAGACGACTTCAAGCCTGGTCTTTTCCCAGACAATTCTCGCAACATCTGGAGGAATTGTCACTGGTAGTTGGAAGATTCCTGTCAACGGCACCATAGACAACTATATCGTGACGCTTACAGGAACGAGCACCGTCAAGAGCGCACCTGATGTTCAGAACTTCTCGGTGAGGGCGGCGATCATGTCTGTTGCCGGGATCACAACTCTCAAATCGATTTATCAGAGGACTGAAACAATGAGGTTTTCCTTCCAACCAATCTACCCAGACGGATCGATTCCCATAACAGGTGTCGCGCTTCTAACCCTTGCGAGACCGATTGGTGGCAACGTTACTCTTACAGCCACCTATGATGGCAACGCTCAGACTTTCAATGCCAGCTACACGACTTTTGCCAATAACCGGACAGGGGTCTGGACAGTATCTCTAGAAGCGCACGCCTACGGTGATGCCTATGGGAATATAGGGCCGGGAGCGCGAGTAACAAACAACCCACAGTTAGTGCCTGCCAGTCTAACCATCACTGTCACCACCAACACTAACATCGGTGTTGGCCAACAACTTAGGTTCAATGCGACCATCGCATATCCTGATGGAACGACTCTCCAAGCAGGTACGGTTGGAGCGTACCTTCTCTACAGCGGTACACCCTCAGTCAACGGCAGCGTCCCGGTGGTCTTTGACACTGGCCTTGGAGTATGGGTAGGGACCTACACGGCGCGATCCTCGGATCCGGGTGGACTATGGTCCCTCGTCATCAAAGCATCGGACTCTCCATCTCCTGCCAACAGTGGGACCGCCACCAGAGCGATTATCATCCAGAACAATGCGTCAGCGAGCTTTCCACTCTACTACTTCGGTATCATTGCGACGATAATTGCGGCACTGCTTATTATCGCGTTCCTGCTGTTCAAGAGGCGAAGGGTCACGAGCACCAGGCTCAAGATTGACTTGGATGCGGTACACTCAGAAGCGGGGCGAATTGAGAGCTCTGAGTTCTTCAAATCAGTAAGGGATCAAATAACGAAGGAGAAAGACGAGTAGGATATTACCCTAGAGACTCTTCATGGAGCATCCGGGCGAGGTCAATCGGCTTTTTTTGTTGCCGATGTCAGATAGGCTCTCCCACCGTTGTCGTGGATTCGCGTCGCAAAGTAGGCATCTCTGATGTAGTTGATATTGAAATGTGGCGAGAAAGTTATTTCGATTTCTTCCTTGGTAATTCTGCGCGGTCCGCCCCAGTCTGTGGGCTCTTTGTCGTTGAAGCAGAGCATGAAGTATTTTCCATTTGGCGTTAAGACCCTAGCGATCTCGCGCGCGAAGGAGATTCTGTCACTGTCCGTAAACGTGTGGAACAGTCCGGAATCAATAGCGTTGTCGAAACGGCCACTCTCGAATTCTAGCGAGAGCGCGTTCGCGAGTCGAAAATCGATTTTTAACTTCCTCTCTTCAGCTTTCGCCTTCGCTGCCACAATCGCGCGAGTTGACAGGTCGACCCCCACGACTGAGAATCCGTTCTGAGCAAGGTAGAAGGCGTTCTCGCCGGTTCCGCAACCGACATCGAGCACCGTGTTCCCAGTGAGCTCGCCAGCCTGGACGAGGCCTACGAATGCCGGTTGTGGGCGGCCGATATCCCAAGGAGGTGTGGTCCTGTACGCGTCCTCCCAAGAAATCAAAGTTTACGCCTCCAGATTATTAGAGCTAGTCGGGCTAAACGTCTCTTTCATAAGACTCTTCCATCCGGGACCATAAGTTGATGATTACTGAACCAGCAGCTTAGTGATGCCACGTGACCGACACTCAGTACCCGGAAGGTTTCACCGATTTTCTAGAATTCTTGTGTGCGAAGTACGGTGTAGATAAGAGTCGAGTATTCATCGAATACAGTTCAACGCGTCCTCCTTCCATAAAAGGAGGTCGAACTGGTTACTACGACGGGCTCCTCTCAGACCGCAAGAAAGGTGGAAAAGTTGAATTTCTCATAACAGTCTTCAAAGCGGCTCGGGACCCTCTCCTAACTCTGGGACATGAGTTTGCTCACTTGGTCGACGACTTGAAATCTGGGAAGATTGGCAAACCTCTAGGCCCGCCCGATGATTCACTTGAGAGAAGGTTTGACAGCCAGGCTCTGCGAGATCTCGACCAATTCTGGATGCAAAGGAAGATAGGTGCATCGAAACGTGATCAGCAACCTGCGGGAATTCAAGATGCGATCCCAGAAGGATAAGGCTGAAGATTTTCGCGGACTTCATCATGGAAAACGGATTCTGATTCTTCCGAACGCATGGGATGTCCCAAGTGCGCGCGTTTTTGAGAATGAAGGGTTCCCAGCGGTTGCAACCTCTAGCGCGGGACTGATGGTATCTCTCGGCTACCGTGATGGCGAGGTGATTGGTCGTAATGAATTCGTGTCGGCTGTCGAAAGAATCGCTAAGGTCCTCTCGGTCCCACTCTCGGTGGATATCGTCGCAGGATTCGGTAAGACCACTGAAGAAGTAGTAGCCACGGTCAAGGCAATTTTGAGAGCGGGAGGAATTGGGATAAACATCGAAGACTTCGCTCATTCAACGAAGAAGCTGTTTCCCGCCGAGAGACAGGTCGAGAACGTCAAAGCGATCAGAAGACTTGGTGATTCTGTGGGCGTTCCTCTTGTAATCAATGCTCGAACCGACGCGCTACGATTTGCAATTGGCGACGATGAGGCAAAGTTCGAAGAAGCCGTTCGCCGCGCCATTGCCTACAGAGATGCTGGAGCCGATTGCGTCTATCCTATGGGTCTGACTGAGGCAGTTTCCATCAAACGCTTTGTGAAAGAGCTTGATTTCCCCATCAATGTTATGGTTAGGAAGGGATTGCCTGCGGTCAATGAGCTTGAGAGGCTCGGCGTTGCTCGTGTGAGCTTTGGCCCCAGTGCTTCGTATGCGGCGATGGGTCTCTTGAAGCGTGCCTCCAAGGAGGCGTTAGAGAAAGGAACTTATGAGAACCTTGTTGAGGGTGCGATCGCCTTTGACGAGTTGAACAGCCTGGCGACGCGTAGGCAAGATCCTAAAGCTTCCGAAGCGTAGACGGACATCCAACGGTCAACATTTACTCGATCACGACGAGCTTGACGCTCTTCAGCTTGTCCTCCTTCTGGAATTCGTGGGCCATTGATCCCACCTTCCTTGCGTCGCCTTCTAAGAGGAAAAGCTCGACGCAGTTGGTTTGGCTGATCTTGTTGTGGATGTGTGTCTTCACGATGTCATCGAATTCGTGTTTGAGCTTTGTTATCGGCGCTTCGTTGGACTCGTCGTGAGTTACAACGATGATGGCGTTCATGTGTCCCGAGAGAGCGTTCTTTTCTTTGTAGTCTTCGAGCAACAACCTAATTGCTGATCTCACGAGTTCGGATCGGCCGGCGAATCCCCCTGATCTCTGGATCTGGTCCATCTCCTTTATCATCTGATCCGGAAAGGATAAGCTGACAATGGCCATTTTCGACACCGTTGAAATGATTAACAATAGTTATAAATCTTCCAGCCAATTGTTATTAACATGGCTCCCAAGCCGATCGCCGGCGGCAGAAACTCATCACGGATTCAAGGAGTTATGATGATCAGATAGCATAGTTCAGTATTGAATATGCGGCGTTACTTGCGGAAGTTAATAACTCCGGACACATACTTAATAGTCCCTTGCTCCACTGCTAGGCTCACAGTTCAAGGAGAATTACGAATGAGAGGAAGATATCTCATCGCCGCGGTCCTAGCTGTAATCCTAGTAACGGCAACAGCAGCCGGATTGTACTTCAATCGGCCTTCATCCGAAATGAGTTCAACTCAGGTTCAAGTAGTCGCCGCCGAAAACTTCTGGGGCAGCCTGGTGTCGCAGCTCGGCGGAACCCACACACAGGTGCTGAGTATCGTTTCCGATCCAAACGCCGACCCTCACGAATACGAAAGCAACGCGGCGAACGCTCGGGCGATTGCGAACGCAAACTTAGTCATCGTTAACGGCGCTGGCTATGATGACTGGGCTCTAAGACTTCTTTCAGCAAACAATAACCCGAGTCAGAAAGTTTTGAACGTGGCAAATCTCCTTGGGAAACAGGCTGGGGACAACCCGCACTTCTGGTATAGCCCGAGTTACGTGAATCAAACCACACATGCGATGTATTCAGATCTTGTTTCCGTCGATAGCACCAATGCTGCGTACTACGGACAGCAATACGCCAGTCTAAACGCGTCCCTTGAACAATATAATAGTCGGATCAACGAGATTGCCGCAAAGTATGCAGGGAGGCCTGTAGCATCGACAGAAAGCATCTTCGTCTACTTAGCCGAAGCGACTCAGCTTAACCTCATCTCCCCGCCCGAATTCATGAAAGCAGTGTCCGAAGGAAACGATCCGACGACTCCTGACAGAATCCTATTTGAGCAACAGATTATCAACGGCACTCAACCCAGAAACGCAACAGTTCTGGTATTCAATGAGCAAACTGCGACACAACTTACCTTAATGCTCAAGGCTGAGGCTGTTGCACATTTGATTCCAATTGTTGGCGTAACAGAGACCGTGCAACCGACCGATATCCACTTCCAAGATTGGATGAACGCAGAGTTGATCGACCTTCAGCGCGCTCTCGATTCACAAAACTATGGACATTGATGAGTGAACACGATAACTCCCGAAATCGTCTCTGCTAGAAACCTAACAGCCGGTTACTCGAATGGCACGGTCTGGCGAGAGGCCAGTTTCACCGTTAATCGTGGGGAGTTTGTAGCGATTATCGGCCCCAACGGGGCAGGGAAGACCACCCTCTTTCGGTTGATTCTCGGATTGCAGCAACCTCTTGGTGGCAATATCGAGATATTCAATGCCGAGCCAAGGCGTGGTAACCCTCTGATTGGCTATGTTCCTCAGCGTCATGGGATCGACAGCGAGACAAATATTGAATCTCTCGAATTAGTGCGACTGGCGTTTTCGGGCAAAAATTGGGGAGTCAGTCTCTCAGGACGAGACCGCGAAGCGGCTCTTGGTGCGATGAAAGATGTGGGAGCACAAGATCTGGCGCATCGTTCTCTCAGCGTCCTGTCAGGAGGAGAATTGCAGAGGATATTTCTCGCGGAGGCCTTGGTGAGCGGTCCCGAACTGTTATTGCTCGATGAGCCATTGTCGAATCTCGATCTAAGGCATGAGAAGGATTTGGTTCAGCTTGTGAATAGCGTCGTTCGATCACGAAACGTAACGGCCTTGCTGATTGCGCACAACATCAATCCCCTTCTACCTTTTCTCGATAAGGTGATTTTTATCGCGAATGGCAAGGTTGCAACCGGGAAGCCCGAAGAAGTCTTGACATCAGAATCTCTAACAGCGCTTTATGGGGTCCCCGTTGAAGTTCTGCACGATTCTAGGGGCAATGTTGCGATAGTAGGCATTGAACAACACCACGGTGACGAATAACATGGCTCTCAGCGTAAATTTCGTCACCGATCTTCAGGAACTCTTTCGGTACCCATTCATGCAGCACGCGCTTGAAGCCGGGACAATCGTCGCAGTCATCGCAGGCATTGTTGGCTACTTTGTTGTGCTGCGTCGGTCATCATTTGCGGCCCATGCACTCTCACACATTGGATTTGCCGGGGCGGCCGGAGCCGTGTTGTTTGCTGTTAATCCCGTTTATGGTCTGCTGCTGTTTACGGGGGTCGGTGGCTCGGCGATGGCTGTTCTCAGCCCTCGAGCGGCACATCGTGATGTTCACATCGGCACAGTTCTTGCGTTTATGCTGGGCTTAGGAGTATTGTTCATCAGTCTGTATGCCGGGAATTCGAGCCAAACATATTCTATTTTGTTCGGCCAAATACTTGGCATTAGCAGTAGCGATGTGATTCTGACTCTTGCTGCCGGTGTGATAATCTTGGCCGTTGTAGCGGTTGTGTATCGGCCGCTTCTATTCTCCTCCTTAGATGAGGACGTAGCAGAAGCGAAGGGAATGCCCACCTTCTTCCTTGGGATAGTTTTCATGCTTCTAGTTGCAGTAGCGACATCCATCGCAGTGCAAGTAGTTGGTGTGCTACTGATATTCTCGCTGATGGTTACTCCCGCAGCAATCTCTCAGCAACTAGCCAAGCGACCTCGGACAGCCATAATGATCTCCGTAACTATTGCTCTGTTGGCAACCTGGCTGGGCCTCTCAATTGCCTATTACGGCCCCCCGTATCCAGTGAGTTTCTACATAACAACATTAGTTTTCGGTTTCTACTTGCTCGTCAGATTCGTCTACCGGAGAGTCAGGCCTTTGACAGCGTACAGAGCCGCCTTGAAGGAAACTTAGTCGCTCCCTTACTTCATCTCTAGCCTTAAACATTCATCACAGTAAGGATACTCCGGGGTCAAATGATCAAAGGAATGCATGGCTTGTTCTATACGCCGAATCCTGAACAAGTGCGGGAGTTTATTCGTGATAAGCTGGGTCTTGCTCATAATGACATAGGCGAGGGCTGGCTCATCTTCGACCTGCCGGAGGCCGATCTGGGGGTTCATCCTTCTGACAAGGCCTACCATTCGATCTCTTTCTACTGCGACGACATTCACAAGACCGTTGAGGGTTTGAAATCACGTGGGGTCGAATTTTCTTCGGATATCAAAGATGAAGGATGGGGACTGCTCACTCACTTCCGCATGCCAGGAAATTTAGAGGTCGAACTTTACCAGCCAAAATATGAGAAGCGCTCAACTCGAAAAACGCCGAAAGCTCAAGTCCATCCCAGAGATCGGCCAAAGAAAAGAAAGACGAGCAGGTAACTGCTCTGACCTCTGGTCACAAGCATCTGAACCCGCCGTCTAGGCCGCCATGAATCGAAGACTAAGAGGATCCGATTGGCCATTAAACGCGCCTGGCCTGAATGTTAGACGAGGCCATTCACTGGTTCGGGTGAGGAGTCTAGGACCCGTACAGTCTGCTTCGTCCCATCAGGTCGGTGAGGATGGGCATGAGGTCCAAACCATGTATCCGTCCGAGGTTTCCGCGGCTGGCACTTGCTTCACTTAGTTTGAGGACTCTGCTTGCCGGAACGTCTGGTCCTGCAATTACGACTGGGACGGGGTCGCCGGTATGGAATCCGTATCCAACGGGTGTCGCGTGGTCCGATGCGAGCGCAACATAGTTGGCTCCAATATCTACCTCGTCGATAACGTGTCCCACCAGCGTATCGACCTCTTCGAGGGCTCGGACTTTGCCCTTGAAGTCCGCGTCGTGGCCGGCGATGTCTGGGGCCTTGACGTGTACGACGACGAAGTTCTTGTCCTTTGCTCCCTCGATTGCGGCCTTCGCCTTAGCCTCATAGTCCGTCTTAATGCTCCCTGTCGCTCCTCTAACGTCGATAATATCGATGCCCGCGGCGCTTGCGATGCCCTTGACCAGGGCTGTTCCGGAGATGCAGGCGCCTCGAAGATCAAACATCGACTTGAAGCTTGGCAGCGATGGCCGCGTCCCTGCGCCTCTTGTCAGGATAATGTTTGCAGGTTTCTCGCCATCGTTTGCGCGTTCCTGATTGAGAGGATGCTCTCGTAGAGCCTCATGTGATCTCTTTACAAACTCGTTGACGGCGGCCGAAGTCCTCTTCGCTTCCTCCGAGCCGTCGGTAGCTCTGGATATCACGAGTTTCAAACCTTCTTCTTGAGGGTCGGTATCTGTCACGTTCTTCGACAGTTTCTCTCCCCTGAGAACTAGCACAGCTCTGTGCTCGACGGTCGGCTTGAAGATCGTCTTGATTCCAGGAACGCTCTCGACCTTGATCTCGCTCACAGATTTCGCGAGTTTCGACGCGCCCTTACGGATTCTTCCCGCGCGCCTATCGTCGACGCGGAAGTCATCGTCTACGGTTGCGAAGTTGGCTCTGAACGCAATGTCGTTGGGTCCCAAATCTATGCCTGCGCCTAGTGCTTCTAGTGGTCCTCGTCCTGTGTAGTATTTGGCCGGGTCGTAGCCGAAGAGTGCTAGGTTTGCGACGTCGCTACCAGGTCTTACTCCTGGAGAAATGGGATCTAGTAGTCCGACTAGTCCGCCTTTGGCGAGTCGGTCCATGTTAGGGGTGTTTGCATATTCTAGGGGTGTCTTGTAGTCGTGGTCAATGAGTGGCCTGTCGCCCATTCCATCGACGACGATCAATACTGCTCTCTTGTCTGCCATTTCTGAAACCGTGTAGCCGACCATTTTACTGTAATAGGGTTAAAACGCTTTCCCATGAATCCCACAAGCGTGAAGAAATTGACTTCTGCGGCGCTGCGCAATTCAGCCAGAATTTCCGGAATGGCCCAGCGTGTCAATCTGTTTTTCGGGGAAGAAAGAAGATGTCAATACAAGCGCTCGATCACAACTAAGAATGCTAGGAATTGATCAAAACGAGCAACAAAGTCAGCCTCTCTCAGAAATTCCTCCATCTGTGTTTGTAAGCTTCCGTGATAGAAATCTCTACAAAAAGACAGTTGATGGGATCGAGTTTTTCGGGTCGCGGCGACCAAACTACAAGAGTGTACCCAGAGTCACTATGAAGTCCTCAAGGCTCCCGGTTTCAGCGAAGATTTTCACTCTAACGTAGCTGGGCCTGAAGTACGAAATGTCCAAATCTACTAGCCACTGAGAATTCTCCTTTCTGGCTGCGATCGGATAGACAAACGAGTAGTACTTCCTGACAAAATCGATGGCTAACTGAGTTGCCTGTTCAACAGCCTGTATGGCCGTCAATCTCTAAGACTATCACTAGTAGACGTGTTGTCTCTCATAAGAGTGCTCCTAGAGTAGCCTACGACGTAACACGCCTCTCGAAGAACGCCCTACTCCATGAGAAATTAGACTTAGTAGCCCGCTAGTCCTCCTTTTCCCTATCCGATCTACGGTGGGTGTGTTTGCCTAGTCTAGGGGTGTCTTGTGATATGTTGACGAACTCTCTCGTCGGCGGGATTCCACTACAAGAGTAGACTTAGTCCCCTCTTTTGAGGGCTCAGATCTTCGTTTGCCCGCCCCATTCGCCAGCCTCTTGGTTGCTAGCTTGCTGAGATCGTTACGCTGATCAAGTAGACTGGATTGAGCGGTTGTTCTGGATAGGCGGAGCCGTAGGTCGGGGTGATCCAAATCTTGTTGGCTGCCGTCATTGGTCCGATTACTTTTCCGAAAACTGTGTATGAACCATCGAGTCCATTGTTGTTGGCCATGTTGATGTAGAACTGGGAGCTTCCACTGTCCAGTGCTGGGCCGCGGGCCATGCCGAGATAGCCCAGGCTGTTGTGAAGAGACTTGTCGAGTTCAAGTGGAATCGTCTGAGGAGATCCCCCGCTTCCCCATGTGGACCTGCTCGTGTTGCCGTATCTCGTATTCGGATCCCCTGTCTGGATTACAGGGGGGTTCTGGGAGAGTCTGTGCCAGACGAGGTTATCGTAGAAGTGTTGGTTGGCGAGGTTCACGAAGTTGTTGACGGTCTGGGGAGTTTGCGCTCGGTAGAGCTCGACGACTACGGTTCCATTGGTTGTGTTGAGAGTAGCATATACGGGAGTATCGACTACAGGGGTCAGTGAATGCTTCAGACTACCGCTAATCCCAGTCACCGTTACCGTATAAGTGCCGTTAGCTGTTGCTGACATTGTCAGAGTCGCGGTTCCAGAGCCTGTAACGTTCACTGGGCTAATGCTTGCAGTCAGACCCGTCGAGGGGGTGACGGACAGCTGAACGGTACCGCCAAAGTTGTTCACAGCAGTGACGTTAACCCTCGACGTCACCGGATTCCCCGCGTGAATCGTTACGCCAGTTGGGGCAGCGATTGCGAAGTCGGGCGGTCCCTGGGCTGACGAGTATACATACCAGCCGACCCCGATCGCTACGATTATGATAACGACAATCGCTAGGTAGATTCTTCCTCGGCTCTCCCGCTTGCGCGGAGTCTGGACAGGCCGCTTCTTCGGGTTAATCGGTTTCTGACTATTGGGGCTCTTTGGATGTCGTGGCATTTCGAGCGCCGGTCAATACTCCTCATCGTTTTACCCGTAGAAATATCATTCGGTTTGTCTAAAGAAATACGCCATTCCAAGGGATCTCTTTCGAGTTTTTCGCCGCCACATGTTCGCGACAATTTGCGCCTCTACTCGTGCAGGACCCAGATCATGTTTCTTCCGTAGTTGGTGACCAATCACAAGCTGGACACTGAGACGCTCAGTATCCTTCTCCGCAGCCTTCTCAAATCAAATGTGGGCGCGGGTCCGCGGGCCATTCCTTGGTTCGGCCTCGAACGGCCTTGACCCGTTCCCAGTTTGTCATCCAGCCGTCGGAGTCGTCCTTTGAAGCTCATCTAATGTCGTCTCCATCTGATCCATCTTCTCCTTCACAGTCTCCAAGTCGAGGTTCTTGAGAACGCCATCGAGAACCTGGGCAAGTTATCCCATCACCATCACCAGGTACCAGTGCTCTTTTGATGAGATTCCTCCACCACCAGATCTGCTTCTCCTCCCTGATCCTTTCGCGAGACGCTCCGCTTCGTCGATAGCCTCGACGAGTTTAGTCACGACTCGAGTCCTGACTTCTGGCGCGACACCTTTCTGCGTCACTCTTCGACGCGTCAACCCTGGACTTGGCATCGGTAACGGAGCAAACAGTTCGAGCCGGACCTTGCCAATTAGCTGGCGGAGAAGCGGAAGGCCCCTAATCCTTGTCAAGACGAATTAGCCTTAATTCGGAACCCGGATCTAGTTATTGGGCAAGAGAGGCCGTCGAACTAGGCAAGCGAAAACCTGCCGATTCAAAACCGTCCTTGCGTTAGGGATAAGTGCCCGCTAATTTGCTCGTTATCCTTGCGGCTCCTGCTCGTTCCCGGACCCTGAAAAACGCCCTTTTGGATTCAAAAATAGCCCCAAAAGCGCAGACCAAGCCTGAATCCGAAGAATCAACGCCAAGACCCCCCTCCAAGGGGGGACCCCTCGAAATCAGGACGGACAAATTCTTACTTAGACTGTCCGCCCTGACTCACTGAGGCCGGCATCATCCGCGATATTGGCAATAATCGGCAAGTTTCCTTAAACCAGACTTTCCAGATTTAGCACAACTCTCAAAGAGATAATCGGTCACCGGGCTCCTCGCGATTGTTTCCCGAGCGATTCCGCTACCTATTAGCCCGGGTTTTGGTGACGGTATGCTTTGGTACGCGATTCCAGCCGAGTCTGTGAGAGCCAAAACTTTCAGGGATGCGAGGAAGCTCGGGATCAAAAGCAGTACTGATTACACTCCTAGCACTCGCCATAGTCCTGGTCCCGAACCACCTGCCCAACGCGGTAGCTTCCGGCAGCTTACAGCCGTCCACTTTCTACTTTCACAACCAGGCTACTAAGACTCTGAACACGATTTCGACATATCTCTGGGCGAATACAAGCCAAACTTGGTCGAGCGGGGCACAGTTTGAATCACGAAATGTGGTCAGCGGTACCCCTGGAGTCTGGAACTACTACTCCCAGCCCGCCATGGCTGGCAATGTAACTTTCACGGGACCTGTAATCTTTGTTCTGTACCTAATCTCCTCTTCGGGCACGGGAGGAGGCACCGTGATAACTGGAAACGTCAACAAGATCACCTCTGCTGGTACAGTCGTCGCTCTGGCTGTCGGCAGCCTGTCAGGAACATCAATTTCGACGACTCTCACAGCATACACGATTAGCCTAACGAGCAGCAGCTACCAGATCGAACAGGGTGCAATCCTCAACTTCCAGATCACCATCACCATCACCGGAACAACAACCCGAACCATCAGTCTTCTATATGACGGAGCGGCGTGGCCCAGCCAAGTTGCCGCTACATTCCAGCAGAGAATTGGAATCAACTTCTACTCAAGCTTCAACCAGACAGGACTTCAGACGAGCTTCTTCAGCAGAAACTGGACCGGCCCGGGACGGCAGGTCACCCTCAGAGCCTCAGTATTCGACGCTCTAGGCCTCTACGACATAGCCTCCGCACGGTCAAACCTCACCTCGCCGAGCGGGTCTACAGTTCTATCGAACTCTCCCCTTACGCGTGTACAAGGTAACGGGCAGAACTATACCGGGACATGGGCGATAAACTGGACATATACAACAAACACTCCCAGCGGAAGCTACAGCTCGAAACTAGCGGTTACAGACAATAGCGGAATCTCATTGATCCCGACCCTAACCTTCAAAGTCATCGCGTCATGGCTTCTCAACCTTCATGCCGTCAGTCTCGATCCAACACCCGTCTCGGTCCCCGGAGCCTCAATCACATTATTCAACGGAGCCGTCGCGATCTACAACGGGGTCTCCAACAGTTCAGGCTGGGTCGCACCCCAGAACATTATGCTACTTGACGACGCTTCATACAGCATCAAAGCCTACCTGCAGGGAACCATCATCAACCAGACAGCCCCCTACACGCCAAGCTCCTCTCTGACAATTCCACTCTACCTCTCAGTCTATCAGCTAGACTTCAGCAACAAGTTCATGGATGGTAACGCCAACGAGTTGCCCCAGCCGCCGTCAACCATCCAACTCTCCTATCCAAACGGCACTATCGGAAGCCTCAACCCAGGGGGCACCTACCTACTTCCTGCCGGAACATACTCAATATCTACCGTTACGTGGAGAGGAGTCAACGTAGCCGCGTCGTCGATCCCCTTCAACCCGAGGAATGGACTCGCACCCGTCAAGCTTCAGATATACGACCTCACAGTTACGGTCGAGGACCAGAACGGCCAACCGGTCTCCGGAGCAGCAGTCACCCTAACCCTAGGCGGCCAAACATTCACTCAGAACACGACCGGAAACAGCGGAGTCCTAGTCTTCCGCTCGCTCCCCAAGGGTCAGTACATCGTGATTGTCAATAGCCAATCACAGACGATTAGGAGCACTCTCGACCTGTCCCAGAACTCTAGCAACAACATCCAGCTCAACCCTGCACCTGCGTCATGGGTCACTCAGTCTCTCGGCTGGATCCTCCTCGGTGTAGCCGTTGGAGGAGCATTGGGATACGGAGAGTTCTACAGGATCAAGCATCCGTTCCGCGAGGAACCCTTCGAGTACTTGGACAAACTAGCTTCAGGAGGCTTCAGGGACGGCGACAGCGTCCTCATCGAAGGCGAAACCGGATCTGGCAAGACGACGTTCTGCGAAGAGGTCGCCTACAAGTCCCTCCAGTCAGCCCGTCCGGTTGTATTCTTGACCTATGACAACCCAGACCTGGTCAAGCAAGCGATGAAGAACATGCACTTTGATACCTCAAAGGACGAAGCGCAGGGATTCTTCCAGCTCGTCGGTTGCGAGATAACGAAGACGCCAAGAATGGACAACAGCCACGGGGTCCTAGAAAACTTCTACGACACGACCGTACTGGATATGGCAATATCCTCTGGGCTTGCAGAGGTGACCGTTGGCAAACCCACGCTCATTGTCGATTCCTCTCACCAACTTGTCGAGAGAGCAAGCACACGCGGCCTAACGAATCTGATTCAAGAAACCGCCGCGAACCTGAGAGAGGAGAAAGGCAGATTCTTCCTTGCGGTCAACGGAGGTGCACCGAAACAAGTATTGGCCGAACTTGAGGGAGCAGTAGACTGTGTCCTGGAGCTCTCTACAGCACTCCAGTCTGGACGACCGTTCACCCAGCTCACAGTCAAGAAGATGCGCGGACGCAAGTTTGATAATCGGCCAGTAAAAACCCGAATCCATCCAAGCAAAGGCATAGTGTTCGAAGTCCCGAAGACCCACAAGGGAAAACAGAACAGCGCAAATTGAGACGGTGAACCCAGAGCGAAAGCGTGAAACATAGCGGATTGTAATCAAGAAACACGCATCACCCTTGGGTTGTTTCGTATGCGGTCAGGCGACTGAACAGGCCAGTGCCGATCTTTGTTTGACCCATGCTCGGGCGCTCGACAGCGTAAGGCAGGCCTACGAAGCTTGGACCAAAGCGTTCGGCAGTATCGGCCGAGCTGACTTTCTCAAGCGCGTTGCCAAACAGCAAGGAACAGGCAAGAATGCTAGGGAAATCATTGAGTTCCTTCAGCAGCGTCTCGAGAAGTGGAAGTGATGCAGACACTCATCATATGCGAGAAACCGGATGCAGCCGCGCGTGTTGCACGAGCGCTCGACGAGGACGGAGACCCGCGGAGAACAGAGACTCAAGGCGTCCCCATCTATGAGTCTAGGAACCGAAAGGAAACAATCCTCGTCTGTTCCGCCCTAGGCCACCTCTACGCGGTCGACTCGAAGACCCACACCAGCCGACGCTACTACCCGATCTGGGATTTCGACTGGAAACCCAAGCATCTCATAGACAAGAAATCCGCTCGACTAGCCCGATGGATCCAGGTCATCAGCTCACTCGCCAGCAAGGCTGACCGTTACATCAACGCTTGCGACTATGATGTCGAAGGCTCGCTCATCGGATACACAATCCTACGATACGCCTGTCACGGCGCTGACTCGAAGGCTCAGCGGATGAAGTTCAGCACCATGACCAAAAAAGAACTCAGATCAGCCTATCGGACCCTCTCACCTCACCTCGACATACAACTCGTCGAGGCCGGGCGCACTCGACACGAACTCGACTGGCTCTATGGAATCAACCTCTCTCGACTCTTAACAGAATCGGCGCTTAAGCAGAATCACGGCTACTCCACGCTCTCCACTGGCAGAGTGCAGGGCCCGACGCTCAAGTTCGTCGTGGACAGAGATGAGGAAATCCAATCTTTCACTCCCACGCCGTTTTGGACGATTGAAGCAACTGTAACGCAGAACGGGCAGAATTTCGTCCTCGAATATGAGAAGGAAAAAATCCCCACCATCGCCGAAGCAGAAGAGGTCGTAAATGACTGTAGGAATGCAGTTCTCGAAGTCGAGAGTGCGGACTCTCGAAACATACAGCAGAGCCCGCCTTATCCGTTCGATCTCTCCAATCTACAGTCGGAAGCCTACAGACACTTCGGATACACCCCATCCAGAACCCTCGCAACAGCGGAGAAGCTGTACCTCGAGGCATTAATCTCCTATCCACGTACTTCGAGCCAGAAGCTGCCCCCCGACATCGGATACTTGGAGATTCTCCGCGGCATAGCGAACGTGGCTCAGTACCGATCCCTCGCATCGAAGCTGACTCTCAACAATTCACTCCGCCCCAATCAAGGTCCCAAGGATGATCCCGCACACCCAGCAGTCTATCCTACCGGAGAATCCCTCAAGCGGCGTCTCATCCAGCCTGAAGCAAATCTCCTCGACTTAATCATCAAACGGTTCATGTCGGCCTTCGCGGAGCCCAGCCTTCGAGAGAGTTCAAAGCTAACTCTCAGGAAAGAGCCGCACCGATTCTTCGTCCGAGGAACCAGTGTCGTCCGTGAGGGCTGGACCAAATTCTACAAACCCTACGCGTCAGACGAGTCCCAAGAACTCCCGGACCTCAAAGTCGGCGACAAGATACCGATCACAAAAATCCAAGCCACTAAGAAGTTCACCGAGCCTCCCCCCCGATACAATCCTAGCAGCCTTCTACGAAAAATGGAGGAAGAGAACATCGGGACTAAGGCTACGAGAGCTGAGATCATCGAGATTCTATATCGACGAGGCTACATCAAGAACATCCGGATCGAAGCAACTCCCCTCGCGCTCAAGATCATCAACCTCCTCAACAAGTACTGTCCGCTGATAATCGACCCTGTGTTCACAGCCAGACTTGAAACCTCGATGGACAACATTCAGACACTCCAGACCACTAGAAGCCACGTCATAGCCGAGACTCTGGACCATCTCCGACCAATAATGCTCGATCTGATCGCGAGAGAGGACGAGATAGGGTCCCAGCTGGCAGAAGTTGTGGTATCCCAGAGAATCGCCAGCCTCACCTTCGACTATCCATGTCCCCAATGCGGATCACAACTGAAGATTATTCGAAGCCGAACCTCCGGCAAGAGATTCATCGGCTGCACGGGATATGAGAAAGGATGCAGATTCACCTTGCCTCTTCCCCAATTCGGAAATCTCTCCATAACCCGCACCAGTTGTAAGATCTGCGGATTCCAACTCGTACAAGCAAGAACGAAGGGTCGGAGACCCATGACCTCTTGCGCCCGATGCTACTCTAACAAGACAAGAGCGAATGCGACAGAATCCTCTACCCCAGCCGCACCGTCGACTTCTCGGCAGGCTACGGATGACTTAGTTGAAGCTGCGTCTCTTGTCAAGGACCAGTAGAAATGTCAGAGAGGCGAAGAACATCAGCACGAACAAGGATGCTACGAAGGCGATAGCGATCGGCTGCTGCCAGACCCCCGGGTAAGATATCACTGTCACTAGCGTAGAAGAAGGGGCGACGATCTGGAGAGGAAATAGAAGCAGCCCCAACCAGAGACCCCATCTTGCCATCCTGAATATTCCAAAACTTCCCAGCAGGGATGCGGCGCCGATCGCATACAAGTGCCATGCGCCAGTGTCCTGTGCCACAATCGGAAAGGCCAAGTAGTAGATTCCCGATAGAGCATAGAAGAAGGACGAGATCGAGAGCCCAACCGGCCTAAAACTCGTCGCCCCCGCGGTCTCCTCCTTTGCCTCTTGCTTGGGCGTCTGCTTGGACATCTCTCGAATCAGGCGCAGGCCCCCCGCAACCTCCCAAAATAAGCCTTAGCTATATGATGAGTGGTTCTACGTGAGTGTGGATGTCCAAATCAACGAATTGTTGAAGCACGTTCTACTCCAGTATAAGGCCAAGATGGGGGGAATGAATGCATACGACCCCAGTGCATGGGAATACCCTCCAGATAGTAACGAAACGCAACTTGTGGGAACCAATAAGCGCGATTAACGGTACTCCCAACGATTGGCTTCCTACCTCCCGAGAACCATACCTACTAAAACATCGACGAACTCTCTGCCGAGCATTCGCTCAATACGCCTTCGAGTTGAAGAAACAGCTCGGGGAAGAATGGCAGAGCGAAAATAGAAGGCTCAAAGAGGAATTTCTGAAACGAGGTCTTCCGTGGAAGGAGCCGCCTTCGAGGAAGCTCGATATCGAACCAAACCTTGAACGCCAGTTGAGGGTGGAGATTGAATTGGTTTCGAAACTCGGGCGCGAGTTTTGTTCACCGTTTTCCGACTATGCCCACCTTCAAAAAAGGCGATGAAGATGATGACGAATTACCAAACCAATTTTCCGGTCTGGGTTGTTTCACACCTAGGGGGCCCAACTCAATAACGTAGAGTGTTGAGATACGTCGATGTTGCCCTCTTCAGATTTCGAGAAGTTGAAGATCTTGCTTGACACCAAGACATTCGAGGGTCTTCCAGATCATAACGATCGGTTGGCCTTGGCCCGGGAAGTCGCTAATGTGGCCCGTCTTTGAGTGGGTCCAGGTAGTTGTTTGCGATATAGTTTCCCGGTGCCGTGGTGTAAATGTCGTACATTGTATGGATGCCACTGTTCTGGTATTGAATGTTGATGATGGAGACCCATGTCTGGGACAGTGGCTGGAAGAGCTTGTAACCCATCTGAAGATCGGTTACAGACACCAACGACACCGTCCCGTCCGGTAGCTGAGCGTAGAGCTTTTGCGCCGGGTTCTGGTCGACTACGAGCGGCTTGCCGGTGCTGGTGCTGATGACCATCTGGTTGTAGGTGACGACAGTCACGAACCGAGTAGTCGTAGTATTGACGTACTGGTGTGTGGTCATGTTGTAGGAGAGAAGTCGCATTCCCACCTTCAGGTTCTGAACTGGAATACTGGTCCTATCTGCCAACGTGATCAGAGTGCCCGCCCCGACGCTACCGACAGAGCAGGTAAACGATGTGACCGTCATTGGTATGAGGATCGAGCGGAGGATGGACGGGCTGCTGAATGTCCCGTTGACTTGTACATTATACGAGCCCGGTACGGCGTAACAACCCGCATTCACCGTGAGAGTAGCGGAAGCCGATCCACCACTTGGGACCACGACACTTGTGGAGGCTGTGCTGGTACACGAATAACCATTGAAGCAGACTGAAAAATGGCTGTTCTGCGGCGACAGACCAGCAGAAAGAGTCACCGTGTTACTGAACAGGTTAAGACTGGAGACGGTGATAGAGGTATTCACCGAGCCTCCCTGGGGAATCGACAACGAATTCGGGTTGGCGGACATAGAAAAGTCTTGAATGAAGAACTCCGACATAGGGGAACGATTGCAATCATTATAAGTGTTCACGGAAACGAGGCATGCTAATTGCCAGTTGTGTTCTATTGTTGAAAGCCAAGAATAATGGCCGGGGTTGTAAACCGTAGAGGAGTGGTATTGCTTGTTTGCCTGGGGACCTGAGATTACGGCGTAGACACAATCGTTCGCAGTCGGACTGCTTGGGCACGACCTCGTGCCTTCGTCGAATGTTATGAAAAGAGCGGCTCGGGTGTTCAGAAACAATGGGCTGTTCAAGATCTGTGGAACCAGAGTGGAAAGAGTGTTGTTTCCTTGTGCTATCCGGTTGCTATTGTATGGCGAGGAGCAGCTATCGTGCATATCGTCGCAGAGGTTTGGCGTGAGCCAGATGAAGTTGGGTGCGGAAGAAGTTAAAGCGTTAACGAAGGTATCATCGGGCAAGCCGTTGCTCCCGGAGTTGGCTCGCATTAGCTTGCTACATCTTCCAGGGTTGCTTGTTATGTCGGTGTAGTAGTTGAACGGGAAGTGCCTACCAGCAAAGTGTCCAGTGTCACTACTAGTGTAGCATCCGGAGGAGACTGGATAGTCTTCAGCATACGCAGACCATGTCAGGCCGGCGTTCTCAAGACGATCAACAATATTCGTAGTGCTTCCCATGTTACATGTAGTAGCACCTGGAGAACAGTCAGCACCTGGCGACTGACAATTACTACCCGCGCTACAAGGCATTGTACAGGGCACTTGCCCAGAGGTTAGAGCTATGTAGTTTGGCTGACTATTGGTAATTTCTGTACCGCACGTTCCAGACATCGCGGTGCCGTCCAAAGATGTATAATGAGTAGCACCACTATAATTTTGATACAGTGAATCCATGTATGGAGCTGGCGGAGAAGTACCTGAGCAGCCTTGGACGATGTTGTAAAGGATGGCGCATTCGGCCTCGTTCTCCATGATGATAAAGACGATGTGGTCGAAGTATTGTCCAGTGGGTTGGGCGTGTACAGGCGGAGCCATTACTCCTACAAGAATTCCCGTAAAGGATAAGACCACGAGAAAGATCGAAATAGTCAATTTACTACATTTATACTGTTTCAGAGCTACTTTCCGACTCCTAGAGAAATTTACAAGAATCCGAAGGTTCCTATTGGTATATATGAATATGGCACCAGGCATGCCGAGGCCTCATTTAGACATGTTTTGAACAAAAGGCGTCGATGGGTGCCTGCATGTTGGGACGTAGTATATATTCACGCTCGAGCTATGTTGTAGCGGAGTCGATTCTTGACTAGCTCGCGAAGATCAGTAAGAGAGAATGAGAATCGGTGCAGTGTCGTTGATATACGCTTCTGCATAGGATGATTCGATTGCGGTTCGCGTATTGGCTACAATGTGTCGGGGTTCTTCTGCTGACAGCTCTGGCAGGCATGTCGGCTGTAACGGTTGTTATTGCTTCACCGAAAGACTTGACGATACAGGCCGCTGTCCAAATACCCCAGCTTGTTCCCTCAGTAAATATGAGCCTGATTGGGCGTGGATTGGAGACTAGTGTTGTTGTCAATCCGACTAATCCATCCAACATGATAGTTACAGGGGGTCAGTCG
>Ga0209807_1000212_pt1 | contig 25999 bp, 29 predicted proteins | sample GraSoiAngelo_154_FD_186168 | JGI IMG/M metagenome (GOLD analysis project Ga0209807, IMG submission 186168) | Grasslands soil microbial communities from the Angelo Coastal Reserve, California, USA - 14_1009_13_20cm (SPAdes) (version 2) | ecosystem: Environmental > Terrestrial > Soil > Grasslands ... | reverse complement strand
ACCGCTCGCGGATGACAAGACGGACTGCAGCACTGCGGCACACGCCCGCAACGACGCGGTCCATCTCCTCCACACGGCGTGGAAGGCATTCGACGGCGATCTGAAGGATCTTGCGCGCGACGCTCGCAAGCTTCAGCACGAGACTGAGAAAGAGAGCGCAGTCCTGACCAAGGACGCTCGCGGCGTGGTCGCGAGCGCGAGGGCCGAGCTCAAGGACATCGTGAGCAAGGCGCACTCGGACATTCAGGCGGCGGTCGACCTCGGTACCGTGTGCTCGGACGAGGACGACAGCAAGACGACAACGACGACCACGACGACGACCACGACTAACAACACGACGACCACGAACAGCGTGACCGCACCGAGCGACGCGACGGCTCCGGCCGACACGACCGGCGGCGCGCGCACGTTCGACACGAGCGGTCTTGACCCGAAGTACAAGGACATCGTCGACCAGGCGATCAAAGACATGCAGGCCGTTGTCGACGACGCTCGCAAGGCGGTCCTCGACATGACCAAGGCGGCCGAGTCGAAGGAAACGACCGAGAAGGACGCCGACAAGGTCGAGCAGGAAGTCGAGAAGGCCAAGGTCGACCGTCAGACGGCCAAACAGGACCGTGAGGCCGCCAAGAAGGCGGACAAGGCCAAGGTCAAGACGACGACCAAGTCGCAGGTCAGCGGGAAGCACAACGCCCGCAGCGAGCACGAGACCGAGGACCGCGACTAAGCGCAAGCGACGACAAATCGAACAGCCCGCGGGGAAACCCGCGGGCTGTTCCTTTATGCGCGGCGCGCGATGGGCGCGGGATGAACGATGGTGCGCAGCCGCTCGAGGTTGGCCGTGCGCCTCTCCGCGAAGCTCCGGCGAAGCGCCGGAAGGCGCCATCCGGTAAGGACCGCGTTCAAGCGCGAGAGCTGATGCCGGCCCGAGTACGTCACGAGCGAGCCGCGCGGGTGCGGCTGCACCTCGAAGCTATCGAAGAGCTCCGCGTGATGGACGATGACCTGGAGTACAAGGCGCTCGTAGGGGACGAGGTCCACCACGACGAGCTTCGCGACCAGATCCTGACCGGAGACCCGAAGCGTCTGCCTGATGACGCTTCCCTTCCGGAGGAGGCCGGGCGTCTCGAGCACGGTGCGTACGATCGAGTCCATCCAGCGCGGCTGCTCTGAAATGTCGAACATGACCGCGGCGACCGCCTCCGGCGGCGCCTCGAAGACCGACTGCACGGCGACATCGAAACGACGGTGGTCTGCAGGCAGCCACCAGAGCGTCCAGAGGATCGCGAGGATGGCGAGGACCGCACCGAGGAGCGGCGTCCCGACAAGGAACTCGAGGATGACGAGGACGAACGCGGCGACGGTGAGCCGCTGCGAGAGCACCGCGCGCTCCTCGAAGACCAGGTAGTCGCGGCCATGCACACCGGAACGGTCGACGAGCAGCGCCCCGACCAAGAGCCCGACGACCGCGAAGAAGAGCACGGCCTGGATGAGCAGCAGGATCACAGGCGCGCGAGTCTAGACTCGCCGGGCGTGGGGCAGTACGTCGTTTCGAGCGACACGCGACACGTCGACCGCGACCTCGTGTGGCGTTTTCTTCACGACGAGTCGTACTGGGCCGCGGGCGTCCCGCGCGACGTCATGGATCGAGCGATCGACGGATCGATCTGCTTTTCCGTCTTCGAAGGAGACCCCGCTCGAGGCTCGCCACAGGTGGCGTTCGCACGCCTCGTGACGGATCGCGCGACGTTTGCGTGGCTCTGCGACGTCTTTGTTCTCGAGGCGCATCGCGGAAAGGGAGCGGGCACGACGCTCATGGACGCGGTCATGTCGCATCCCGACATCCAGGGGCTCCGCAACGTGCTGCTCGCAACGCGCGATGCGCACCGGCTGTACACGAAGTACGGCTTCGCTCCACTCACCGAGCCGGCGCGGTGGATGGCGATCCGCCGCCCGTATCGTCCCTAGACTCGGCCTCGTGGACTTCGACCTCACCTCCGAGCAGCAGTCCATTCGCAAGCTCGCGAAGGATTTCGCGGACAAGGAGATCGCCCCGGGTGCGCGGGAGCGCGATCGCGGCGAGACCTTCCCGAAGGATGTGCTGCGCAAGATGGCGCCGCTCGGTCTGCTCGGTGGACCCGTGCCCGAGAAGTACGGCGGCATCGGCCTCGACTATGTCTCGCATGCCCTCGTGACCGAGGAGGTCGGGCGCGCGGACTCGTCGGTCCGGACGACGCTCTCAGTGCAGATCTCGCTCGTGGAGATGACGATCCTCAAGTTCGGCACTGAGGAACAGAAGCAACGCTGGCTGCCCGCGCTCTGCAAAGGCGAGGTCATCGGCTGCTTCGGCCTCACCGAGCCGGAGGTCGGCAGCGACGCCACAAAGCTCCGGACGACCGCCAAGCGCGATGGCGACTCATGGGTGCTCCGCGGACGAAAGATGTGGATCTCGAACGGCTCGGTCTCGAAGCTCGCTCTGGTGTTCGCGCAGGGTGACCCAGCGAAAGAAGCGAAGGGCATCACGGCCTTCGTGCTGGAGCGCGACCGGCAGTCGTACGGCAGCCAGGCGCTCCACGGCAAGCTGGGCCTTCGCTCGTCGGATTCGAGCGAGCTCATCCTCGACGATGTCCGAGTGCCCGATGCCAACCGTCTCGGCGAGATCGGCGACGGCTTCAAGGTCGCGATGACCGCGCTCGACTCAGGGCGCTACTCGGTCGCGGCAGGCGCGGTCGGCGTGGCGCAGGCGTGCATCGACGCGTCGATCCAGTACGCGACCACGCGCAAGACATTCGGAAAACCCATCGCCGGACATCAGCTCGTGCAGGAGCTGATCGCCGACATGGTCGTCGAGACTGAGGCCGCGCGCCTCCTGGTGTGGCGCGCGGGAGATCTCAAGGACAAGGGAAAGCCGAACACTCGCGAGACGAGCATCGCGAAGCTCTACGCATCCGAGGCCGCGCAGCGCGCCGCCGACAATGCCATACAGATCCACGGCGGGTATGGCTTCTCCGACGAATTCCCGGTCGAGCGTTACTGGCGCGACGCGCGGGTGAATCGCCTTTACGAGGGGACGACCCAGATCCAGAAGCTCATCATCGGCCGCTTCGCGACCGGCATCGACGCGATCGCCTGATGGAATGGGATGAGCCCGCGGAGGGCGTCCTCGTGACGTTGTGCCGCATGGTGCCGGACACGATCCGCGAGCTCGCCCGGGCGGCCGCGCGCGACGAGGCCGAGTCCGTCGCCGGTGAGCGCGCGGCCGCGAGCGTGAGCGTCGACGACGTGATCCGCGGCTGGATCCGCACCACGCCACCCGAGCAGCGGAACGGCCTCGTCGCGGTCATCGAGCAGCTCGGGCTCGAGCCGGAGATCTACGAGACGGAACTGCAGTCTGACCAAGGGTGGGAGGAAGAGCCCGAAGACTCGGGCATGTGATGTTCCGGCTCGACGGGAAGGTCGCGATCGTGACCGGAGGCGCGCGGGGCATCGGCGCCGAGACAGCACGAGTCTTCCGTGAGGCGGGCGCCACCGTCGTGACGTGGGATGTCGCGGATGGCGCAGATGAGCGCGTGGACGTGACCGATGTCACGCAGGCGGCGAAGGCGGCGGCCGCGGTAGCGAAGCAGCACGGACGGATCGACGTGCTCGTGAACAACGCCGGGATCCTGCGCGACGCGCAGCTCGTGAAATCAAAGGGCGACGAGATCACCGGCGTGATGAGCGAGGCGGACTTCGACGCGGTCATCTCGGTGAATCTGCGCGGCGTCTTCGCGTGCACGCAAGCGGTCGCCCCGACGATGATCCGGCAGCACTCCGGCCGGATCCTGAATGCGTCCTCGGTCGTCGGCCTCTATGGAAACTTCGGGCAGACGAACTACGTGGCGACGAAGGCCGCCGTCATCGGCATGACCAAGGTCTGGGCGCGCGAGCTCGGACCGAAGGGCATCACCGTGAACGCCGTCGCGCCCGGGTTCATCGGGACCGAGATGGTCCGTCAGATGCCGGACAAAATACTTGCGGCTATGGTCGAACGCACACCGATCCGGCGCCTGGGTGAAACGAAAGATGTGGCGTACGCGTATCTCTTTCTCGCGTCGGATGAAGCATCTTTCATAAACGGCGCGGTGCTCTCGGTGGACGGCGGGGTCGTCGTCGGAACCTAGCGCGTCTTCACCGAATCATCACTCTGCCGGCACTTCGTCGTGCCCAATCGCGACGCCGCAGGCCGCACAATCAAATGGATGGGAGCACCTCTCCGCGCCGCGTTGATCGCTCACGACGCGACGAAGATCGAAATGCTCGAGTGGGCGCGATGGAATCGCGATCTGCTCTCGCGGGCGCAGCTCTTCGCGACCAAACACACCGGAGAGCTGGTCGCCGGCGACACCGGCCTTCGCATCGAGCTTCTGCTGAGCGGACCGCAAGGCGGCGACGCCCAGATCGCCGCGATGATCGCGCGCCGCGAGATCGATCTCGTGGTTTTCTTCTGGGATCCGCTCTCGACCCAGCCGCACGAGACCGACGTCCGCTCTTTGATCCGGCTCGCGGTGCTGCACGACGTCGCCATTGCGTGCAACCGCCGCTCGGCGGATCTGATGGTCAGCTCGCCGCTCTTGCGCGCGATTCCGGTCGGCTCTTAGCTCCCGTCCTCCAGGAGGACGAGCCGCGCCTGTTCGGCGATCCAACTCTCTCCGTCCGCATCCTCGCTGTCGACGTCGTCGTAGGTGATCACGTCATCGGTGTCCATCGTCACACCGCCTTCTCCGCGGCTTCGCCCTTGAACGTGCCGAGGCGGGACGCGCCCATCGTCTGGCCGAGCACCTGGTGGTAGGGCACCCCGGTGAAGAGGTGGTGGCTCTTCGTGGGGATGTCGTCGTCGCTCGCCCATTCCTTGCGCTGGAGCGCGATGTACGCCTGCTCCTGCTCCTCCGAAAGACCCTGCAGGAGCTTCGAGAACGAGTAGCCCATGGCGTGTTGCGCGGCCAGGGTGATGAAGAGGAATTTGTACCCGAGCTCTCCGAGCTCCGCGAAGGAGATCGGATTCGGGTCGTTGAACCACTTGAATGAGCTCGACCAGTTGAACGCGAGCTTCGCGTCAGGGAAGCGGCGCCTGACCTGATCGGCGAAGCGTTCGGTCGGCTCGCGGTCGGAGTTCGGGAACTCGCACCACACGAGGTCGGGCGCGCCGCTATCGAGATACCGAAGTGCGCGCTCGATCGCGAGGTCGAGCCCGCGCGTTGTCTCGGGCGCGTCGACGGCCGAGACCGCGTCGGTGCGCGCGATGACCACGAAGTCGTCGCGGCCGAGGTCCTCGGCGACGGCGCGCGCCATGCGCAGCTTGCCGACCATCTCGTCCGCGGAAATGAGCGCCTTGCCGGCGATGTGCCCGCAGCGCTTCGGAAGGACCTGGTCTTCGATGTGAGCGCCCGCGACGCCCGCGTTGACGTAGAGCTCAGCGACGCGCTGCACGTTGAAGAGGTTGCCGTAGCCGCCGTCCATATCGACGACGACCGGAGGGATCTCGAGGTGCGTCGGCGCGACGCCCTTCTCGGGGTCGCCGGTGGCCATCGTGAGCTGGAACTTCCGGAGGGCGGAGACCGTGCGGCGCGCGCCGTCGGCGATCTCCGGGCCGGAATAGAGGTCCATGTCGGTCGTCCCGAGGTGCCCGATCGCGAAGGAGTAGCCCGAGAAATAGATCGCGGTCGCGCGGTGGTACATCGCGATCTCGGCGCCGTGCGGGTCATAGATGCCGGGCGCGAACACGTACGGCTCGCTCTCTAACAGCTCGCGGAGGCGTGTGGCCGGATCGGTCCACCGCGATGCCGGCACGGTGAAGCCCGGCGGCAGGAGCGGTGTTTGCGAGAGCGATCTAATTGTCATGGTCGAGCTGGCAGAGCTCAGGGCAGCAGCACTCCGTTTGCTGCGACTCGCTCGCCGGCTCAGTCGCGGAAGCGCGAAGGATCGGCCGGTACTCGCCCGGGCTCGTCTCGGCGCGGTCGAAGCTGTTCATAGTCGCCATGGCAGGGCATCCTGCGTGCCGGAAATGCCATAAGACAAATCGTTTGTTTGGATAGGTGCGATCAATTGTGCTTATGATCACGCCATGCTCCTCGCGCAGCTCGAAGCGTTCAGCGAAGTCGCGCGCCTGGGCAACGTGAGCCGCGCCGCCGACACGCTGAGCGTGACGCAGCCGGCTCTTACCGCGCGTTTACAGGGCCTCGAGCGGGAGCTCGGCGTCGACCTCTTCGTTCGAGCCGCGCGCGGGATGACGCTCACCGACGCGGGCCGTGCCCTGCTCCCCTACGCGCAGCGCGCGATCGCGCAGGTCCTCGAAGGACAGAAGGCCGTGGACGATCTGCGCCTCGGAAAGGTCGGCGAGCTCTTCATCGCCGCGGCGCCCGCGGTGAGCACGTACGTCCTGCCGGCCCTTCTGAAGGCGTTCCAGACGACGCACCCGAATGTCCGGATGGGCGTGCGCACCGGACACACCGAAGAGGTCCTCGAGATGGTGCTCCGGCGCGAGGTCGACCTCGGGGTCGGCCGGCCGATCCAGCACCAGGACGCCGAGCTCATCCCGGTGTTCGATGACGAGCTCGTCCTCGTGGTGAGCCGCCATCACCCGTTCGCCCGGCGCGATCGCATCCGGCTGCAGGAGCTTGCCGACGATCGACTCATCCTGTTCGACCGCGCATCGAGCTACTACGAGCTGACCAGCTCGCTCATCCGGCAGGCCGGGGTGGTGCCCGAAAGCGTCATCGAGATGGACAACGTCGAGGCTGCGAAGAAGATGGTGATCGAAGGTCTCGGCGTCGCGCTGCTGCCGCGCATGGCGCTCCTCGCGGAGTTGCGTGCGCGATTACTGCGTCCCGTCCGCGTCGTCGGCGCACCGCCGGTGCGGCGGCCAATCGTCGCGATACGGCGAACCGACGCGGGCACGCCGATGGGACCCGTGGCGGACTTCCTCGTGTTGCTGCGGCGATCGCGCGCCGCCGGCTAGCGCGAGAGGTTCGCGCGCTCGCGACGGGCGAGCGCGGCGCCGATCGACTCCGGTGATGCATCCATCGCCAGCGCGAACGTGGCGCGGGCGTCGTCGATGAGACCGGCTTCTCGGAGCGCGATGCCGCCGAGGTAACCGAGGAACGCGCGGTCGCCTGCACGGAGCTTCGGCGCGTCCGTCTCGGCCGCGCCGAGCTTCGCGCGCATGGCGTCACGATCGCCCGCGCGCGCGGCGACGATCGCCTCGAGCGCCCGATGCATCGCGATCCGCTCGGCCGAGCGGGCGAGGTCCGGATCGTTCGCGATCTCCGTGACGAGAATCGATCCGCGACGTGGGTCGCCGCCGAGCGCCGCGAGCTCGGCCCAGGCGAGCGCCAGCCGCACGTCGACGTCCTCCGGCTGGAACGCTGCGCTCCGCCGCGCGTCGCCGGCGCGGTTGAGCGCGGCGTACGAGGCGACGAGTCCAACAGCGACCGCCCGGTCGCCTGTGAGCTTCTTCGCGACCTGTTCGAAGAGCGACGCGGCTGAAAGAGGGTCGCCCGACGCGTAAAGGACTTCCGCCGCGGCTTTGCGGACGAGGGTCACCGTTGCGAAGCGCCCGAGGAGCGGCGCGACGAGCGTCCGAGCCGCCTCGAGCTCACCGGCATCGAGGGCTTTCCGGGCCCGCCAAATGGCCAGCGGAACCCGCCAGATGTCGGCGATGGACGCTCGCGGTACAGGGGGTTTGTCCACAGAAACCGGCCCCGGAGGCCGTTTATCCACCGTATTCATGGGGTTATCCACATCTGACGCCAGAAATGGTGCTAGTTGTCCGCAAGTAGCCCCTGCGCAATGACCAGCCGCTGTATCTCGCTCGTGCCCTCGTAAATCCGGTAGATACGTGCGTCGCGGTACGCGCGCTCGATCCAGAGCTCTCGCATATATCCCATGCCGCCGTGGATCTGGACCGCCGCGTCGGCGATCCGCCCGAGAGCCTCCGTTGCGAAGAGCTTCGCCTTCGACGCCCGGTCGGTAACTCGCTCGCCGCGGTCGGCGCGTGACGCCGCGTCATAGACCATGAGACGGGCGGCATGGACATCGATGGCCCCGTCTGCGAGGAGCCATTGGATCGCCTGGTTTGTGCCGATCGGACGTCCAAACTGCGTCCGCGTCTTGGCATGCGCGACCGACGCCTCCAGGAGGCGCTGCGCGGCGCCGACCGCGTGCGCCGCGAGACCCATGCGGCCGTAATCGAGCGTGGCAAGAGCGATCGCGAACCCTTTGCCGTCCTCACCGAGGCGCTGGGACGCTGGAACGCGCATCTCGCGGAAGTAGAGCTGCGCGGTCGTCGACCCGTGCAGTCCCATCTTCGCGTCGTTGTGGCCGACCTCGAGACCGCTGGTCGCGCGGTCGACGGCGAATGCCGTGATCCCCTTCGACCCGAGCTTCGCATCGAGCGTCGCGAAGATGACGAACACGTCGGCGATCGGCGCATTCGTGATGAAGGTCTTCGCGCCGTCGATGACATACGAGTCGCCGTCGCGGCGCGCGATCGTCTTGAGGCCGCCGGCGTCGCTTCCCGCGCCGGGCTCGGAGAGTCCGTACGCGCCGATCTTTCGCGCCGACAGCAGATCCGGCAGGTAGCGTTTGCGAAGCGCGTCAGGTCCGCCGATGTCGATGGCGGTGCCGCACAGACCCACGGATCCACCGATGACGTTCCAGAGCGATGCGTTCGCGCGGGCGAGCTGCTCGACGGCGACGCAGTAACCGAGCTTGCCAAACCCTTGGCCGCCCACGTCCTCGCTGAAACCGAGACCGAAGAGGCCCATGCCGGCCATCGCGTCGATCACGGAACGCGGTATCTCGTCCTTCTCTTCGATCTCTCGCTCGAGCGGCGCGAGCCGCTCCTCGACGAAGTCGCGTACCGAGCGCTGGAGCAGGACGAGGTCGTCCGGCAGGACCGGATCCATCAGGCTTCCTTCGCCGTCTCGAGGATCGTGCGGAGCGCCTCCGGTATGCGGGTCGGCCGACCGCTCTTTCGGTCGAGCATCACCTGGATCGTCGAGGCGTCGACGCAGTGCGTCCCATCCGCCCGGTCGATCGCGTACTCGAAGGTCCAGGACGAGTGTCGGATCTCGCCGACGCGGACCTTGATGTCGTACTCATCATCGAAGCGAAGGGGCGCGTGATAACGGACGCGCGCCTCGCCGATCGTGAAGTCGATTCCCTGCGCGAGCAGGTCGCGCCCGTACACGATGCCGAGCTCGCGGAGATACGCGATACGGCCGACCTCGGCGAAGAGCAGGTAATTGGCGTAGTAGACGACCGCCTGAAGGTCCGTCTCACCGAAGCGCACCCGCTGGCGATATGAAAACGGAAAATCCACGGCCGCTTGGCAGGTTAACGATTTGGCATGCCACCTGCTGCCCCCCTCGGCATGGCTACATCAGCACCACGTGACCACGACACGACCGAACGAGTCGAACGCTACGAGCGCGAACGGATCGTCCAGCGTCCCGGGTACACGACGCCGACCGCTTCGAACGTGAACGTCGGGCCGACGACGGCTACCGTCGCGCGGAACGATGTGGTGTGGACGGTCACCCGCGTCGTCACCCTTCTTTTCACGGTGCTCGAGACGCTGCTGCTGCTCCGGTTCGTCCTGAAGCTCTTCGGCGCGAACGCGAACCAGCCGCTCGTCTCCGGTCTCTACCGCATCACAGAGCCGCTGGTCCGTCCGTTCCAGGGAATCTTCCCGGAGCCGTCGGGTCCCCCCGCGCTCGACCTCGCCGCGCTTCTCGCGGTCGCGTTCTTCTTCCTCATCGCGGCACTCATCGTCGCGCTCGTTCGCGCGATAACCGTAAACAGAACGGTCTGAGCATCGTTTGAGCGGCGGAGGCACGCGCGTGCGTGTCTCCGCCTAGGCTTGCGCCCGCCTGCCCCTAGTAGGCAACCGATGCGATCGACACGAGCCTGTCGTAGCCGGTGACGACGAGAAGCACTCGCTCATTTCGGCCATCTCTCGGCCAGACGCGAATCGTGGAGCCATAGCCCACGACACGCGACGGGGTGAGATACGCGATCTCCGAGCCGTCGGCGCTCCACGTCGCCTGATAGGCCTCCACGGGGATAACGGCGTCCTTCCCCGATGCGATGTCGAGAACGTGAGGACGGCAGCACAGGGCGTTCATCGGCGCCGCCACATAGAGAAGCTCATCCGCGGCGGGGTTCCAACGAGGGTCGAGCGCGAGGAGACATTGCTCGCCGGTCCCTGGGCTCGTGACAAGCGTCCGGATCGGCGCCGAGATCGCGTCCAGGCTGATGAGGCTTCGGGATGCCACACAGCCGAATAGCGCCAGAGCAACGGCCGGCGTCCCGCGCCGAAAGTGAGCGAACGAAGGAGCTGGGCCGGACTGGACATCGATCGTGCGGATGACCGCGCCGCTCGCGACGTCCACGATCGACACCCTGCCTTGTTGGGGGACGAGCAGATTCATGCCGTCAACGGACCATTCGAGCGACTCGGCTTGGGTCACGAGGCCCAGTTGGTGAACCGCGCCTCCATCCGCGGCGACGGTGGCAACGCTGACGTCAGGACCGATCGCGTTGGGATTCGGCACCGTCAAGAGAAAGGCGAGCCGTGAACCATCGCGGCTCCATGATGGGAAGGTTCCTTTCACGCCGAGCGCTCGCGCTGCTCCGGATTCGAGGTCTACGACGACGAGCTCACCATTGACCGCGATCACCATCCGCCGTCCGTCCGGCGAAAACTGTCGGCGCAGGTACGGCGCGTTGTCGATCGGCGCCTCGGGAATCCCTCCACCCGGCACGACGTAAGCGAATGCGAGTTTGGGCGTGCCGCCTGCGATCGGCACGGCCCAGATCTGGGCTTCAGGCTGCGCCTGATCGAATGCCTGCTTCGCCGCGAAGATCCAGTTGCCGCTGAGCAGACCCATCGGATTCGTCCGCACCCCCGCTACCGCCGACGGCGCGGCCGCGGACGGGGACGCTGACGGACTCGGACGAGTCGTCTCCGCAGCCGGCGTCGCGTTCGCGCTGACCGCAGCGGGAGGCGTCGAGCTCGGGCCCGGCAGGTCGGATGCGCACGCGCAGACGAAGCAAGTGAAGAAGACAGCGAGCGCGCTGGGGGGCAGGATCGGGCGGCGACTCGGCACGGGTTCACGATGCGACGGTGATTGGGGGATTAGGTGAGGGAGCGGTGACAGCCGCAGCCGGTTCAGCCGCGGAGCCGACCGATCTCCTCGATTGCCGCGGGGTTCTCGAGAGAGCTCAAGTCGCCGAGATCCGCCTTTCCCAGGTACGCGCCGCGGATCACGCGGCGCAGGATCTTCGCGTTGCGCGTCTTCGGCAGCTGCGTCACGAAGCGGACGGCCTCCGGACGTAGCGGTTTGCCGAGGATTTCGGCGACCTTGTCCTGCACCGACCGGGCGAGCTCGGGCGTCGGCGCGTGGAGTGGGCGCGGCACCACGAAGACCACGATGGCCTCGCCTTTGATCTCGTGCGGCACGCCGATCGCTGCCGCTTCCGACACCGCGGGATGCGCGACGGCCGCGGACTCGACCTCCGCGGGGCCAACGCGCTTGCCCGCGATCTTGAGGGTGTCGTCGCTGCGCCCTTCGATGTACCAGTAGCCCTCGTCATCGATGCGCGCCCAGTCGCCGTGGACCCAGGTGTTCGGCAGGCGAGACCAGTACGTCTGGAAGTAGCGGCCCTCCTCGGTCGGCGTATCACGCCAGAAACCGCGCGTCATGCCCGGCCAAGGCTTGCGAATGACGAGCTCGCCGACGGCCCCGCGCACGGACCGGCCCCGATCGTCGACGACGTCCGCGTCCATCCCTGGGCACGGACCGGTGAACGAGCCCGGCTGGATCGATGTCCAGGTGGTGCAGCCGATGATGCCGCCGGAGATCTCCGTGCCGCCCGAGTAGTTGATGATCGGGCGGCGCGACTCGCCGACGTTCCGGAAGTACCACCACCACGGGTCGGGGTTCCACGGCTCGCCGGTCGATCCAAGGACGAAGAGCGAGGAGCGGTCCTTCGCGCGGACCGGATCCTCACCGGAGCGCATCAGGCTGCGGATCGCGGTCGGCGAGATCCCGAGGTGCGTCACGCGGTGGCGCTCGACGAGAGACCACATCCGCGACGCGTCGGGGAAGTCCGGTGTGCCGTCGTACAGGACGATCGTCGCGCCGAGCATGAGCCCGCCCGCGATGAGCCATGGACCCATCATCCAGCCGATGTCCGTCGACCACAGAATCACGTCGCGCTCCTGGAGGTCGAAGCAGTGCGCGAGGTCCTGCGCCGCCTTCACCGGGAAACCGCCGTGCACGTGCTGCGCGCCCTTCGGCTTACCCGTCGTCCCGGAGGTGTAGATGACCATGAAGGGATCCTCCGCGGAGGTGTCGGCGAAGTCGAGCACCGCGCCGGCGTGCGTGACATCCGACCACGTGACGTCGCGGCCGCGCTTCGGATACGGCCGGCCCACGCGATCGACAACGACCAGGGTACCGACGGATGGCGCGCCGTCCGCCGCCTCGTCGGCGACCTCCTTCATCTTGACGACCTGACCGCGCCGGTAGAAGCCGTCGGCGCAGACAAGGACCTTCGCCTCGGCATCGCGCAGCCGACCGGCGATCGCCTCCGCGCCGTAGCCGGAGAAGATGGGTATGAATACGGCCCCGATCGCTCCGATCGCGAGGACCGCCACCGCGCACTCCACGGTCAGCGGGAGGAAGACGGCGACGCGATCGCCGTGCTTCACGCCGAGCGACCGCAGCCCGGCGGCAAAGCTCGCGACCTGATCGGAGAGCTCGCGGTACGTGAGCGTGCGGACCGTGCCCTCCTCGCCCTCCGCGATGACCGCGACGCGGTCGCCGTCGTGGCGGAGGGCCGTCGCGACGTAGTTCATCCGCCCGCCGGTCCACCAGGTCGTCCACGGCAGCCCGCGCGAGGTGTCGAGCACGTGCGTATACGGCGTGCGCCAGGCGATGCGCAGGTCGCGCTCGGTCGCGGCCCAGAATCCGTCGAGATCTTCAGTCGACCAGCGCAGAAGCGCGGCGTAATCCGCGCAGCCGTTCTTCATCGCGAACGCCCGCAGGCGGCTGCGGTCGAGGTACGCGGCGCTCGGCGTCCACGCTGCCGGCATCGTCGTCACGTTAGCGCTATCGCGAGGCCGGGACCGGGTCGATCAGCCAGTCGAGATGCAGCCACACCACACGGGAGTAGCGCCAGACGAACGGGACGATTGCGAGGAAGAGGACGTCCGCAACGACAAGGGCTACGAGGACGTCCCAGCCGCTCGCGAGCCAGACCACGAGGACGAGGAGCGCGAGCACGGGAATGCCGAGCGCGTAGCTCGCGACCATCGCCCCGGTCCAGTACCCGGCCTCGCGCTCGAATCGCAGGCCGCAGACCGGACAGGGCTCGTTCATCGAGAACGCACCGCGCCACACGCGCCCGGAAAGGCACCTCGGGCAGCGGCACCGCACGATGGCCCACGCCCGACGCACGACTAGAAGTACTGCAGGATGGCCGCCGCCACAACGATCGAGACGAGGAGCACCGCGATGAGGATCAACGGCAGCAGGTAGAACGCGAGGCCGCCGATGAGGAAGATCGCGAGAGCCTGATCCCCCGATACGCCGTAATGCAGCGTGATCGCGCGATGAACGACGAGCGCGAACCACACCAGCATCACGACGCTTACCGCGTCGGCGATCCCGGTGAACGGCCCTCCCGCGAACACGATGCCGGCAAGGGACGTCGGCGCCTGGTACACAAGCTCGGCGTAGCCGAAGAGGACGAGCAGCGGCAGGTAGGGCCGGCCGCGGACTCCGCGAAACCGCGCGGCAGCGTGGATCGCGCTCGAGCCGAGGAGCCAGAGAAAGATCGGCGTGACGGCCGCCGCGACGACGAGCGCGTCGAACGAGCGCTGGAGCACGTACACGAGCACGGCCGTGCGCTCGACGCCGATCGCCACAAGAAGCGTGTCGACGATCGCGCTGCGGGTCGGTCCGAACACGATGTCGTCGACGTGGACGGTCTGCGAGAGCCGGTACGCGGAGAGGGTCGAGAACACCATCGCGATCGGGACGCAGGCGAGACCCCAGAACGTGCCCGCACCAAGCGCCCACGCCGCGAAGGCCCTCGGTCGCCACCGATCGGCGACCGTCGCGATCACCTGAACGCTGCGGCCAGCGCCTCGCTCGTGGCCTGGTCGGTCGCGGTGTCGACCGCGGTCCGGGCACGGCCGCCGAGGACGGGCGGATCGTCGTCGTGCAGGGCCTCCGGCACGGGAGCGCCCAGCATGATGAGGTACTCCATCGACCACGTCCGGCGCACGGCGTCGAGGTCGTAACCGCCCCCACCCATAGCGATCCACGGATACGGCGTCGATGCGAACCAGCGCACGACGTGCTCGCGCGCGTGCGTGGAGATCTGAAGATCGGTGAGCGGGTCGGTGAAGTGCGGGTCGATGCCCTGCTGCGTCACGAGGATGTCGGGCCGGAACCGTTCGAGGAGGATCGGGACGACCTCGTCGAACGCGCGCATGTACGCGAGGTCGTCGGTGTACGGCGGGAGCGCGACGTTGATGCTGTATCCGGCGCCGTCGCCGGTGCCGCGCTCGTCCGCGGAGCCGGTCCCTGGAAAGAACGGCCGGCCGAGCCGGGGAATGATCCCGTACTCGTGCAGCGAAATCGTGAGGACCTGATCGCTGTCGTAGAACGCGGCCTGCACGCCGTCGCCGTGGTGGGCGTCGATATCGACGTACGCGACCTTCATCCCGCGGTCGGCGAGAACCCGGCAGACGATCGCAGGGTCGTTGTAGATGCAGAATCCCGACGCGTTGCGGCGCATCGCATGGTGCAGGCCGCCTGCGCCGTTGAATGCCACTCGCGCCTTACCCGCGATCACGTCCTCCATGGCGACGAGCGAGGCGCCGGTGGTGAGGAGCGATGCCTCGTGCATGCCCGCGAATGGCGGAGTGTCGCCCCACGCGGAGAGGCCCCACGCCGAGTAGTCGAGGTCGGGATCGGCTGAGGCCTGGGCGATCGCGTCCACGTACCCCGGGTCGTGGATCCGCTCGAGCTCGGGGCGCGTCGCGAGCCTCGGTTGCAGGAGTCGCGCGTTCGGATTCCGGAACGCGCCGAGCCGCTCGAGGGTGTCGTGCACACCCTGCAGGCGCCAGGGCTTGAGCGGATGGTCGCTTCGGTAGACGTGCGACGCAAGGCGCGGGTCCCACACAAAACCGGCGGGGGCGCTCACCGTACGCGCTCGAGCGTCACGAACGTGAACGCGAATGGATGGCGCGCATCTGCTGAATGCGGCGTGCGCTCGGTCTCGCGCCACTCGCGTGGATCGAGCGGTGGAAAGTAGGTGTCTCCGGCGGCCTCAGTGTCGACCTCGGTGAGATAGATCCGATCCGCGCGCGGCAGGAACTCCTTGAAGACACCGGCGCCGCCGAACACGATGATCTCGGGCGCCGCGCCGGCGAGCGCCAGTGCCTCGTCGGTCGTGCGCGCGACGAGGCAGCCGTCGCAGTGGAAGTCGGGATCGCGCGTGAGGACGATGCTCGTGCGATCCGGAAGGGGCTTGCCGATGGACTCGAACGTGCGCCGTCCCATGATGAGCGGCTTCCCCACGGTGAGCTTGCGCACGTTCCTCATATCGTCGGGAAGCCGCCAGGGAAGGTGCCCGTCCTTGCCGATAACCCCGTGGCGGTCGCGGGCGACGACGAATGCGATCCGGCTCAAACCGCCATTTTCGCCTTGATCGGCGGATGGTGCTGGTAGTTCAGGAGCTTCGCGAAGCCGTCGAGCAGGGGACCCGGCGCTTCCCCGCGTTTCGCCCGCGCCACGATCTCGCGGTAGCGCGCCACCGCGTCGTCGACGCCACGCAGCTCCGGGTCCAGCCAGAGCGCCGGCGCCGGGTAGGGCTCGCGCTCGAGCTGCTCGCGCGCCGCGTCGACGTGGTCACGGTAGACGTGGGCGTCGCCGAGAACGTGGACGAACTCGTGTGGCTCAAGCTCGACCTCACGGGCCACCAGATGCAGCAGCAACGCGTACTCGGCCAGGTTGAAGGGCACACCGAGGACGAGGTCGCAGGAGCGCTGGTACATCATCAGCGAGAGCTTCCCGCGGGCCACGAAGAACTGAAAGAGCGCGTGACACGCCGGCAGCGACGTCTGCTCGAGCTCGCCGGGGTTCCATGCGACCACGAGCATTCGCCGGCTCGCGGGCTGCTCGCGGATGAGACGGATCGTGTCGCGCAGCTGGTCGATGTGGCGGCCGTCGGGGGCGATCCAGTCGCGCCACTGCTGTCCGTAGTTCCGTCCGGCGTCGCCAGCGAAGCGCGCGCGCGTCTGCCAGTAATCGGCGAAGGCGTTGCCGTCCCAGATGCGTACACCGAGCGCGTGCAGGTCGTTCACGTCTGAGCTCCCGGCGAGGAACCAGAGGAGCTCCGCGACGACCGACCGGAACGCGAGCCGCTTCGTCGTCACAGCGGGGAAGCCCCCTGAGAGATCGAACCGCATCATCTCGCCGAAGACCGCGCGTGTCCCGACACCGGTGCGGTCGGCGCGCTCGTCGCCCTCCTCGAGGGCCCGGCGCAGGATGTTGAGGTATTGGCGCACCGCTAGGCGTCCACGCGCCGGTGAACGCGGCCGCCTGTGCGGAGCCAGCGCACCGCGCCGGTCTCGTCGCGGATGACCTCGCCCCGGACGTCCTTCAACGGACCCTCGAGACAGACGAACTGATCATCCCCGGTGAACGCGACCGGAGAGGGCGGAGGATCCGTCGGAGCTGGCGTGATGCCAAGGATGTTGTGGTAGATGGAGCGGTAGAGGAGAACGCCGTCACCGCCCGCGCGGAGCTCGACGTCGGCTCCGACGGCGGTATAGCGCGCGACCAGCTCGTCGCGGCGCGTCTTCGTCATGCGCACGTGCTGGGGTTGCGGCTCATCGACCCCAACGAACGTCTTGAGCGCCCACTTGGTGACGGCCTGATGCAGCAGCGCGCCGCGCGTCGAGTTGGCCTGCACCGCGATCGCAAAGCCGCGCTCCGGCGCGAGTATGAGGACGCCCTGCTGGCCGATGGCCGACCCGCCGTGGTACTGGAGGGTCACCCCGCCGACCTCCCGCAGGAACCACGCGACCCCGATGCCGCGGTCGTTGTCGGCGGGCGCGAGCCTAGTGCGCATGAGCTCGAGCGATCCGACCGAAAGGAGACGGCCGCCGTCCGGGGTCCGGCCGTCGCCCAGGTGGAATCGGGCGTACGCGAGGAGGTCGCGCACGCTGGAGATCACGCCACCGACCGGGGTCGCGGCGCGCGGGAAGGCATATGGGCGGACGACGCGCGGCTGCTCGTCGACAACGGAGTGGCCCGCGGCGACGCGATGGGTGATCGCCTCGTCGGCGTTGAAGCAGCTTCTGGTCATGCCGAGGGGGATGAACAGAAGCTCGCGCACCGCGGCTTCGTACGTCTTGCCGGTGACGACCTCGATGAGCCGGCCGAGGACGGCGAAGCTCGAGTTCGAGTAATGCCAAATCTCGCCGAGCGGGGTGAGCTGCTCGAGCTCGGCCATGGCCGCGACGTAGCGCGCGAGTGCGTCGTCGCCCTTGCCGAAGTCCGCGAAGCAGTCGCCAAGCCAACCGCCGGTGTGGGTCACGAGATGTCGGAGGGTCGCGCGCTTCGCGACGTCGTCGTCGCGGAGCTTGAATTCGGGCAGATAGCGCCGGATCGGTGCATCCAGGTCAAGGGCGCCGCGCTCGACGAGCCGCATGATGACGGTCGCCGTCATCGTCTTGGTGATCGAAGCGATCTGGAACAGCGTGTCGGCGTCCACCGGGAGCGGGTGCTCGAGGTTGGTCACGCCGTACGCGGCGATGTCCTCGTCGCCCTCGTGGAGAATGCCGATCGCTACACCGGGGACGTGATAGCGGGACATCCCCTCCCGCACCAGCTTCTCGAGCTCAGGCCGCACGCACGAATTGTGCGCGCGCCCTTAGTTCGCCGTCACCCCGCTGACCCAGAAGCAGCCGTTACGGAAGGCGACCTGCTTGACTACGAACGGGACCGAGCCGGAGATGTCCGCGGTGGTCGAGTCGACGATGCCTTTGACCGCGTCGATAAGCCCCGGCGGAAGCGGGTCGGCCGCGAGATGCGACACCTTCAGTGTGAACTTGTCCCCGACGGAGCCGCCGACGACGTCCGCGCTTGCGTTCACCGTTATGAACTGCGTCGCGGCCTTCGCGGTCCCGTGGATCCCGCCGCCGTCGATCCTGATCTTCGCCTCGCTCAGGGTCACACCCTGCGTGGCCGACGGCGCGTTCTTGTTAACGACCTGGTTCAGCTCGTCCTCGGTGAACACCAGCGAAACCGGAGTGGCCTTGTTGTCGCGGGCGAACGTCTTGATCGCGTCGGCGCGGCCGTCGACCACCCCCGACGCGAAGACGCGACCCGGTGCCGTCGCGGCGCAGACGCTCGTCACGACAGTTGACGGCTCGAACGCGGACAGTGTGAGTGGCGGGCCGGCTTTCACGGTGATGCCGGACCGGACCATCTGGCCCGCGACGAGCGGGCCTTCCATGATCTGTCTGGCGACGGAGGTCGTGCCGACGAACCCGTCGAAGGTGAACGCCGAAGTCTTTATGGCGCTGGGCGACGTCAGGAACACGCTCCACCGGCCGGCCGCGGGATCTCGGACGATGACTTTATCGCCGCTCACCACGCAGCCGAAGATCTCGGCCTTGCCGCCGGCGGTCCCGCAGGACTGACCGGTCGGGGCGACAACGAGAAAACCGAGGCCGGGCGAGCCGTTGATCTCGAGGCGCGGTGCCGGCGCGATCGGCGTTGCGCTCGCGGGTGCCGCGGCGCCCTCGGCGATCGTGACCTGACTCCCGGCTGGCACGCTGACGGTGCCGCCCGCGATCGCGGTCACCTGAAGGGTGCCCTCGTCAACCTGATACGTGGTTTGGGTCCCGCCCGAGGCGATCTGCTGGACGAACGTGAGGAAGCCGGTGCCGCGGACGACGGCGACGGTGCTCGGCGTCCGCACCTCGTACCGCGAGTCCGGGGTCTTGAGCTTCTGCACAGATGACCACGATCGCCCGAGCGACTGCTCGATGGTCACCTGGATGCCGTCCGCGGACACCCGATTCAGAGCGACGACCTTCACCTGCGATCCGGGATCGACCGACAGGGACGAGCCGTCGAAGAACGTGAGGACGGCGCGGCCGTCGACGTTGGCGCGGACGAGGTCCCCGGTGGCGTACACCTCTCCGTCGAGCGCCGGAACGAATGCGGCTCCGGCACGCGCACCTTCGATCGCCGTGTTCAGGATCGCGAGCGTCGCCGCGTTGGACGCGGACGTGGCCGTTCCGCCGCGAGGGAAATAGAGGAATGCCCCCACTCCGACGACGATCAACAGGAGAACGACGAGTAGCTTTTTCACTTGACCCTTCCCGCGGCCCGAGGCTACCAGAGCACCACTCGTACGAAGGGTCGCAGGCGGGTGTCAGGCCTGGGTTTTCTCCCAGTCCGCGCGTAGTACCTCTCCCAGCCAACGATCACGCCACTTTCCTTCGCGGAACGTCTGCTCATGCCGTATCCCCACGGTCCGGTATCCGTTACGTTCGAGCGCCTTCCGACTCGCCTCGTTCCCGGCGTCGACCTCGGTCATGAGCTTGTGCAGGTTGAGCTCGCGGAATGCGTAACGGGTGCGAAGGCGCATCGCCTCGGTCGCGTAGCCCTTTCCCCATGAGGCTTTCTCACCGATGACGATTCCCGTGGTTCCATTCGCGTCGAGCCAGTTGATGGCGTGGATCCCGGTCGCGCCGATCGCTTGATCGGCGACGTCGATGACCCACCACACGTCGTCCTTCGATTCACCGATGCGCTTCAGGAACTCCAGCTCCTGCTGAAGCGTGATCGCCATGCGTGTCGCGAGGTAGCGAGTGACCTCCATGTCCGCGAACCAACGCACGAAGTGCTCCGCGTCGTTCTCACGCGCGGGACGAAGCGTGACCTTGTCGCCGCGAAGCAATGGTCCGAACACGGAGCGGCCAGAATAGCCGCGCACGCAGCTCTCCTTCCCCGCGCGAGCGCGAGCTCTCGCCTATTTCGCGACCTCATTAGTGAATGCCCATATCTCCTCGGCCAACCCCTGGTATCGCGACTCAGGTCCGGCGCCCTCGGCTGTGAAAAATTGAATAAACACCTGCCAGGTCGTGAAACGAACCGCCTCAAAGTCCAACACGTCCGGAATGCGCCTTGCGATCGTCGCAGCCTCGGGCGCGTACTCGTCCTTGTTTGGGTTGTCGATGGTGCTGCCGATTCCGATCGGGTCCCGCCGAAACAGAATCGACTCGATGCCGTCAGCGAGCGCTTGATAGCGCCCGATTAGGCGCTTGCGTCTCTCGGGATCGGCTGGCCTCTCGTCGCTCATGCGACCGGACGCTGCGTCAGCGCGGCCGAGAGCAGCACCTCGTCTCCGCGCTTGTCTCCAACATCGAGCTTCGCGCGGATCCGCGTGAGATGGACGCGGAGCGTGTTCGGGGACACGCCGAGGCGATCCGCGAGCGCCGCGCGGTCGAGGCGCTTGCCCTCACGTGACAGCAGCTCCATCTCGCGCAGGATGCCGAGCTCGCGCCACGTGAGGCCGACCGTCCGGAGGTAGAACGTCGCCTCGTCGAGGGCGGACGAGCCGACGGGCGCCGCGTTGTCCGATTTCGCGCGCCGCAGCGCGGCGTCGGCATGCGCGCTGATCTTCCGGGCGAGCTCGCGCGCCGCGGGATCGCGCTCGGCCGCGCGCCCGAGCCACGCTGCGACCTCGGGTAGGTAGTACGCGAACCCTTCGCCGCCGCGGGCCCCGATGTCGCGCACCAGTCCCGGCGCGCGCGAGGCGCCGCCGCCGCGCACGAGCGACTCGCGCCAATAGGCCGCGTGCACCGCCGCGCCGAGCGCCCAGTGGGCCATCCCGCGGGCCTCGTATTCCTTCGCCGCCTCGTCGAGCATGCGCACCCCGCCGCGCGGGTCGCCCTTTTCCGCGCGAACGATCGCGCGAACGTTGTTGCGGAACTGCTCGTCTTCGGGGAAGCCCGTCGGCGCCCGGCTGAGGATCCGGTCGGCCACGTCCGTCTCCCCGCGCAGAAGCGCCAGGTGCGCGTGATCTTCCGCGGCGCCTGTCGCGCTCTGCCGCGCGAGGCGGTCGCCGTCGGCGATCTCGCCACGCTCCATCCGAGCGCGCGCGAGGCACAAACAGGTGTAGCGCCACACCGACGACCCGTACGTACGCAGGCTCGCCTCCGCTTTGGTGAATTGGTCGACCGCCTGATCGATGCGCCCGGCGGCCCAGTCGACGAACCCCGTCGTGTAGACGGCCCACGCCGCTTCCCAGGGATCGCCGACGCGGGCGGCATGGCGCACCGTCGCCTCGGCGGCGGCGGTCGCATCGACGTAGTCGCCCGAGTGCGAGAGAAGGTGTGCGAGCTGCCGCTGGACGCGGGTGACGACGAGGTCGCGCGATCGTCCCTTCGGCGCGGTGAGGAGGGCATCCTCTGCGCGTCGCGCGCTCTGGAGCGCATTCGTGATCTCGTTCTGCGCGGTGAGGATGGTGGAGTTGCCGAGGTAGAACTCGGCGAGCATCAGCGGGTCGCCGGCGGCGTGCTTCTGGGCGATCGCCGCGAGCTTCGGCGTTTCGTCGCGGCGGACGAGGTAATAGGAGAGCTGCAGAAGATCGACAGCGACCCGCGCCTCGAGCAGCGGCTCCTTGACGAGAGGAAGGACTTCGTTGAGCTCGGCCCACGCGAGATCGAACGACTCGAAGTACTTGAGGCAGCGCGCGCGGAGGACTCGCCGCTCGAGCGTCTGACGTCCGCTCGCGAGCAGGGGAAGAAGACGCTCCGCGTCGGCGCGCGAGAGCGGCGCAAGCGCCTGGTCCCGCAGGGTCGGCACACATGTATTACGCCATGACTAGGAGTTGAGTTCCTAAACCGCGCCCGTCTAGAAGGTAGGCGGAAAAGCCTTTGCCAGCTCGCTTGTATGGCCATGCGAATGATCGGCCTGGTACGCCGCGAAGTGGCCGGCGTCCACGTCGCCCCAATCGCTGTGCCTGCCCGGACGAGCAGCTGCGCCAGGCCGCTGCAGGAGCTGGACGATGCGCGAATGCGCGGCGGAGAGCCGCCGCGAGAGCTCCATCGGATCGCGTTCGTTGTTCCGGCGCTCGGCCGCCACGGCGTCCTGGTCGTACGCCGCGACCATCGGCCGGTCCTCGTCGATGCAGCGCTGCACCCGGTCGGCGAAGATCTCGGCCGCGTCGGCGACGTGACCGATGATCTCGACCGCGGTCCACTCGTCGAACTTCGTGGCGCGGAGCCGATCCGCGGGGACGGTCCGGACAATGCGCGCCACCGTCGACGCGTCGTCCGCGAGAAAGAACGCCTTGTCCTCGTCGTAGGTGAGCCGCTGCACGTGCTTCTTCTACCACGGATGTACGAGTTGGGGGTCGCGACGCTGACGACGCTCGGCTCCCGTGCGGGGACACTGAGCGAGTGCGTGAGCTCGCCGTTGCGGCGCTCCTTCTCGGAGTGCTCGTGATCGCCGCAGCCGTACCCAAGCTCTGGCCGTCCGATGCCGACGGCGGTGCGCTGGCGTCAGCACGGTCGCCGGCTGCTATCGCGAGCGGTACGGTCGCGCCGGTCTCTTGGAAGGGGAGGGACGGCGGGACGGGCTTCGTCGTGTGCGGCTCGAATGAGAGCTGGATGCGCCCCACGATCGACGAGGAGAACGCACATCTCGCCGCGGATCCCCGATACGCTGGCATCCGCGCCGACGACAGCTACTCGAGAGCGTGGCTCCCGTTCCGCGCCGGCGCATCCCTCTTTGACGGCTCGAGTGCCGACGAGCGCGACGATCTGGTCGCCCTGACCGGCCTCTGGAACGACCCGCACTTCGCCGCCAACGCCGGTGCGTGTGCCTCGATCGAGCCACAGATCTGGCTGTTCGGCTATGCGCCGGCGAAATACACCGCCGAGGATCGGTTCATCGCGACGCTGCAGGTCGCCCCAGCACCGGGGTACCGCATGGTCGTTCTCACCGGCGTGATCCGTCCGCAGCTCGTCGTCGCCGGGTCCATGAAGGTCGCCTTCTTCGCCATGCCGACGAGTGCGGTCACTCCCACGTTGACCCCCGCGGCAAAGCCGACGCAGCCGACCACGCCAAACCCGGCCTTCGTGTTTCCCTCCACCGACCGCCCTCTGCAGCTGGCGCTACCGACCGAATGCCGGCTCCTCGAGATGCGCCGGCACACCGACGAACAGGGCGCGTTCTGGCTGGTTCAGTGTGGATCCGCGAAGGCAAACCTGTCGGTGGCGGTCACCGCGATGCGCCAGGGGTGGGCTCATCTTTCGGGACCACCGCTCGGAGTTGGCCTCCAGAACTACGCCAAAGGGACGCTCACGATGACGCTGGCGTACCGGCTCGACGGGCCGGCTTACGCCGACGATTTCAGCCTGGTCCAGTACTCACGACCTTATTCGGCGGGAGGTCCCGCGCCCGCGAGTCCGTTCGCGTACTTGCGTGAGCCCACCGGATTCGATCTTCCCACGGGCTGCGGCTGGCGGGAAAGCCCGGCTGGATTCACGAGCGACGGCGCGTACAAGCTGGCGTTCTCGTGTCCAGATCTGCGTCCCGCGGAAATCCAGCCCACATTCAATCGCACGCTGCAGGCACAGGGATGGCACGTGGACAACGGCGGATTCGGTTTCCTCACCTACGCAAAGGACGACCTTCGTCTTACGGCGACCTTCGCGGATGAGAAGGCGGAGCCGAGTCAAACGCCGTGGGTCGTCGAAGCCTTCTGTTGCTTCGGAGCCTAGTGCGCCGAGGGCGCGCGCGGCACTGGCCTTCCCCTCCCGGGCTTCGCGACCACAGAACCGCGCTCGAACACGACCTCGCCGCGCGATATGACGATCTCGGGCCAGCCCATGACGGCCCAGCCTTCATACGGGTCGTAGTCGCAAGCTGAGTGAAGGTCCGCCGCATGAATGGTCCTCTCAGCCTGCGGATCGAAGATCATGAGATCCGCATCCGAACCGATCGCGAGCGCGCCCTTCCGCGGATACATCCCTGCGATCCGTGCCGGAGATGACGCGAGCACCTCGACCAGCCGCGAGAGCGTGATCCGTTTCGTGCGGACGCCCTCCGAGTAGAGCATCGGCAGGAGTGTCTCGAGGTTCGAGACTCCCGGCGGGATGCGATCGAAGGAGATGCCCCGCGCGAGCTTCGCCGCGCGCGTATGCGGAACGTGATCGGTGCCCACGGTGTCGAGCGTGCCGTCGGCGAGCGCGGTCCAGATGGCCGCGACGTCATCGGTTTCGCGAAGAGGCGGTTGACCCACCCAGAGCGCGGCGTCGGGACGCGCGAACTGCGCGCGCGTGAGGTACAGATAGAGCGGGCGCGTCTCACCGAACACGCGCGCCCGACGCTTTCCCTCTCGAAGCGCGTCGAGCGCCGCGCGCGAGCTGAGGTGAACGAGGTAGATCGCGGCACCGCTTCGCTCGGCGAGGTCGACGGCCTCCCGAACGGCTTTCACCTCGGCCTCGACCGGCCGGCTGTCAGGAAAGTGCTCGACACCGGTCCGCCCGGCGGCGTGCAGCGCCGCGGTTCGTGCGGCCACGATCGCGTGGTCCTCGGCGTGGATCGCGACCAGTGCGCCAGCATCTGCGGCCGCTCGCAGCAGGAGCGCGTAGTCGTCACGGCGCTCGACGAACCGCGGCGAGACCATGAAGACCTTGAGGCCGGCGTGGCCGTCGCGCACGAGTGCGGCGACTTCGGTGCGAGCGGCGTCGCTCGGATCGGTGACGACGACGTGGAAGGCGAAGTCGGCCAGCGACCGCTGCGCGTCGCGCGTGCCGCGCTCGATGCCACGCCTGAGCGAGCCCTCCTCCTGGTAGACCATCGAGACGACGGTCGTGACGCCGCCGGCGATCGCGGCGCGCGTTCCGTGCTCGAAGTCATCCAGGGGAGCAAACGTTGGCGTCGACGCGAGGTGCGTATGGAGGTCGACGCAACCTGGGAGAAGGAGCTTGCCCTTCGCGTCGATCTCGCGCGAGGCAGGACCCACTTCGCCGATCGCGCTGATCCGCTCGCCGTCGACCGCGATGTCTGCCCGTCGCTCGCCCTCCGGCGTCACGACGGTCCCGCCACGTATCGCGAAGTCGGTCACGCGCTGCGGCGAGTGAAAAGGAGCGCGAACGCCACGGCCAGACCAGCGAGCATGACCACGTGGATCCATAGATCGACGCCGAGAAGACCTCGAAGGACGACGATCGTGAGTCCGAAGAGAGTGCCGGCGAGCACGATCACGTAGGCGATCCGCGGCGACACCCATCCAACGAGCGAGCCGATCAGGACGAGACCGAGCAGCGCTTCCGCGATGCTCGCCGCCGCGAGCGCGCCGGCCGGCACGAGCAGGCCCGAGTGATAGGTCGCGGCCGCGAAATAGATCAGCGCGTTCAGGACCGTCACGACGCGGAGCGCTCCGCTCATCGCGTCAGTCGGCGTCCTCTTCGAGGCGCGACAGGCGATCGGCCTCGTCCTCTTCCGATAGCGCCTCGACCAGGTCGTCGATGTCGCCGTCCATGCGGCGGTCCAGGTTGGAGAGGTTGTGGCCAAGACGTCGATCGGTGAGGCGGTCCTGCGGGAAGTTGTACGTGCGCATCTTCTCGGAGCGCTCGCCGCGGCCGATCTGGGCGTTGCGCGCGAGCGATTCGCTCGCCTCCCGCTCCTCCGCGGCGCGTGCGAGTAGGCGCGAGCGGAGAACCGCCATCGCCTTCGACTTGTTCTTCAGCTGGCTGCGCTCGTCCTGGCAGGTCACGACCTCGCCGGTCGGCAGATGGGTGATCCGCACGGCGGAGTCGGTCGTGTTCACGCCCTGCCCGCCTTTGCCGCCGGCGCGGTAGACGTCGATCTTGAGGTCGTCGTCGTTGATGACGAGGTCCGTCTCT
>Ga0209807_1000209_pt1 | contig 26328 bp, 21 predicted proteins | sample GraSoiAngelo_154_FD_186168 | JGI IMG/M metagenome (GOLD analysis project Ga0209807, IMG submission 186168) | Grasslands soil microbial communities from the Angelo Coastal Reserve, California, USA - 14_1009_13_20cm (SPAdes) (version 2) | ecosystem: Environmental > Terrestrial > Soil > Grasslands ... | reverse complement strand
TTCACTAGATTCTCACCGCTCCAAGAACATCGTAACGGTGGCATTCAAGCTACAACGCATCCGCGTAAATCAAATACAAGCGAGGAGAGGAAGACAATTGCTGAGGGTTGGGATGGATAGAGACCCTGATGAGTTCGTCTAAGAATCCTGAGAGGCTCCAAGAGTTTTCCACAATATGGGGCCGAGCCGGTTGTTAGGGTTTAAAGCTTATGCCCGGCCCAGGTAAGGAAAGATACCTCAAGACATACGCGAATTCAAAGGATTCTAGGGGCTGGCCAGCTCTGTGTCCTTTCCGCCTACGTTATTATTTCAAGTATGATGATCAGAGTTTACTTGACTCCGAGCGAGATTGCGCGATGCTACTTGCGGAGACCTGAATCAAGGGTTGGTATTGCTTTGGCTCGACTTGAGTCTGGCTAAGCCCAGAACGAATGTCCCGCAGAAGATTCCCAGAAAAACACCCCCTATAACGTCACTCGGGAAGTGAAGCCCCAGAATAATCATCGAGACCCCGGTAGCGATCGCGAGCAGAAGGAAGGGAACACGCGAAGCAGGATACCGAGACCATATCACCGTAGCGACCGTAAACGCGTTTGTTGTATGTCCTGAAGGGAATCCGGGATTTGTCGGAATTTCACCGCGGGGCATTATTCCGAGCGAAGATACCTGAGATGGTCTTGGAAGGTTGAAAGCTGCTTTCAAGATGTCCGTTAGAGCCATTGCAGAAACCATCGCCACAGCCAGTATCAATGAGCTTGTCCAATCATTGCTGTCCTTGCGAAAGACGTAGAGCCAGAAGACTAGTGGGACCCAGATGATATCGCCTAAGGTTGCTATCCCGAAGATTAGAGGGACAAATGTGTCACTGGATATGGAATGGTAGAAGGCAAGGGCTAGGTACGTGTCTGCTGGAGTTCCGAGTATTCGCAGACCGAGCAGTGCAAGGACGAATCCTATAATGCAGATCAGGATGATACGGTGCGAGGCTCTCAGGCTCTTGGCCCACGATCTCAGGTCGAGCCCAGCTTTTCCTAGTAGAGACATCTAAAGGGTCCTCGTTGGTCGGTTGTTATTATGTGAATGGATTAGTACGCGCTCGACGGCCTGATTAATATCTCATAGTAGAATTGGGTCGGAGCCGGAATCCAATCCCAGCAATGTTCTGGCAAAGAACCGGAGACTTAATCGGGTGGGAATTGCAAGCGACCTAATTTTAGAACCGGCTTCAGTATTTGTGATCTTGCAGGCGATAACCAAACTTTAGGATCCTCTGAGGATCTTCGACAGGTTAGCGACTTTTGTCTTGAGACTTGCGGTTCTTCCTCTTGTACCGTCTGCCCAGCTCGGCCAATTCACTATACCAAGGACGCTCCACATACACGCCCAGAATGCCTCCACCTTCAGGATTCGGAAACGTGATGGGCTGTTTCTCCCACTTTCGCTGGTTCTTTCTCTGGTTCTGCAAAATATAAGCCATGACGAGGAAAGACAATAGTCCTATTGGCGTAAGGATAGGCCAGCGCTCGCTGGGTTGATGTTGTAAAGGAGACCGAAGAACCCAGTCACAAAAACGGCTAAGAAAAGTGACGCGATGAGATCGCCCTTCGCGACCCTCAAACGCGCTTCATCCAACACCTGTAAGGGCTTCTGTTGATAAGAACTTTCCGGATTGAACCGTGAAAGTAGAGGACTAGCTCGAGAAGCCCTAGTGCTCTTCTGTGGAAGTGGTCCATGAGCCTTGGTTGCTGGTCGGACCCTGAAGGTGTAGGACCACAAATCCTGTGTTCAGCGCTATGATTATCGATCCTGTTGAGGTAAGATTGATTCGCCATTCAATGCCCCAGTAGATCGCGTTCGAGGGTCTGTCAAGCTGCCAAATTGCTGGTTTATTCGAGGCTATCGGCCCGGACTGGCTGGTGTAGTCTGAGTAGAATTGGCCCGTGAGATTGCAGATCCCAGTACAGGTCAGTGTCGCACTCGTCACGCTGGGATCCTGCAAGTCACGCGAACTGGCACTGGATCTAAGAATGTTCGGAGTGTAGAATAGGAAAGCAGCTACTGCGCCAACCAGCACCAGCACAAATATGACGACGACGGCTACGACAATAATCGGACTGTGGCTGTCCTCCGGTTGTTGATGAGGGTAGGGAGGAACGACCATAACCCGGAATACGAGTCATCCGACTAATAAGCAAGGATACTGTGGCTATCTCTGACTCTCGACGGTTCTTTGAAGCATGCTGATCAGGTTTACGTAACCCCCGAACTCAAGAGAAGCCGGCGTGGTCAGGGTCAGGGATGACTACGAAGCACTACGCCACCATAGGTGGTCAAAACAGACCAGGACGCTTCAGCTTCATTGAAACGACCAATCCCAGGTAACAGCACGGATTTCATCCCCGTAATATGTCAGCTATCTGCGTCAACCCTTGGCCTACCGCTTCCCGTGGTTTTCCCGAACAAAGATGCTGCTTCTCATTCTCGGGTTGCTTGCTGCTAGATTCGCGCTTTCTCATGCTCCGACGGTAGCGGCTTCGAACAATCCTGCAGTTCCTCTCTATCTTCATCATCTTCCAGGTAACGTGACTGTCTCAGGGCTGCAGACGAGTCAAATCTTGAACACCACGACGCTCTGGGGAGGCACGACCAAGAGTCCGAACCTCAGATACAACGTCCTCAACTTCACACTGTATCCTGTACTGACCTCGGTCCTAACGTCTATCGGTCCGGGATCCATCGTCCTCTGGGTCACAGTCTCGGGAGCCCCGGGATCGCTGAACGCGACCATCTACGATGCGAGCGCAGCTGGCCAGCTCGCCGTCGTCAGCACGTCTGCGGTGATCACGCTGAACTCCAGCCCGACCGTCCCGTACAAGGAGACTCTCGGATTCAACATCAACCACACCTTCACACAATCCTCCACGATCAAACTATCTGTGACAGTCTTCAAGGTCTCCCAGTTGTATGTCTGGTATGATAGCGCGAGCTATTCGTCCGCTCTAGTGATACCCGTCTCTAACATTCCCACCGTCAATCTCATAGAGACATTCAACGCAAACTTCACATCACAATCCAGTTTCAGCCTCAACTGGACAACTCCGCAAAGGATCGTCTTTCTAACAGTGCATGTGGCTGATCCGTTTGGAGCCTACGACGTCGCCAACGCGAACGTGACCATAACTGGACCGGGATCTACGACAGTCTTCTCCGCGGCTGGAAGTTCATTGACGACCAACCCCGCGGCGCCTGAGAAGCTTTTCGCAGCAAGCTGGTCGTACGGTGCGAACCTTCCAAACAGCACGTTTGTTGTCAGCGCAATGGCAAACGATACTTCTGGAGATCAGGCCTCGAACATGGCCAACATCTACCTAACATCCATCTCGGGCTCCGGACAACCCTCGAATCCTCCGCCCATCAGTCCACCTAATCCGCCCAACGGCTCATTCCCGTCCATTTACTGGTTGATAACTGCGGCTCTCATCACAGCACTCATCGGCGCTCTTCTCGCATTCCTCCTCCTTGCCAAGAAGCGCCGGATCAAGTGCTCAAAGTGCCACGCGAGAGTAGACCCGAAGCTTGAGAAGTGTCCATTCTGCGGAAACCTCCTCGGCCATCCGAACGTACCTGCAGAACATTCAAGCCCGCAAGCAACACAACAACCAACTCTAAACTCATCAAGCGACGGATCTAAGACCAGCACAAATTCAACCATCTCCACTCAATCCCCTCCCCCTCAGGAGGGGACTGAGAAACCACTAACGACCAGCGAGAAATCTTTATCCGACAAAGAGAGCCCGAACCGGTAATCATTCAGGTCGAATCCTGATCGACCTCAATTACTGGATCGACAAGGATTCGTTAGAATTCAGAGGCTGGAGATTCTGGCTGAACACTTCAAGGTTCAAAAATCGAGAATCACCATCGTAAGAGGAACAAAATCAAGAAACAAGATAGTGCAAGTAATTCTCGAGCGCCTTACAGACTCGCCGTCGCATGGCTAACAAATGTCTCATCGACGCTGGTTTATTTCTGCCCTTACGGAAATAACATTTCTGGAGGGACGAGTCTACTTTGGCTGGCAACGAACTTGGTGTTGATTATGATTACCGTCCCCCAGCCGTCCCAAACATAGGAGAAGAAAGCCGAGCGAAAGCGTCCAACAAACCACCAGAACCCCCTCTCCCAATCTTCTCGCTCCTCGACTCGATAGACTTCTCAGACCACTTTTTGATCATCGGCGACGTAGGGACCGGGAAGAGCACAGTAACCCCAGTTCGCGAATTCGAATTGTCCAAAGGGAGGAGGGAGATCGTCATCCGCGAGCCATCGAGGGCTGCGTGCAACGCGCTCTACTATTCGCTCCAGGCACTTCATCCAGAACTAGAACATGAACTGGCGGTCATTACGAAGGACACTCAGATCAACGTCACCGGCAAGATCAAGATAGTCACGGATGGGGTCTTGCTGAGAATGCTCGCCGAGAACTCGATCAGTGATTCTTCAATCTACTTTGATGAGAGCCACCAGATGAGTTCCCAGCTCGAACTCTGCATGTCACTCGCCAAGAAGGAGGAAGACAATGCAAGGAACCTGTTCCGGGTCATGAGCGCCACAATCGACCCGAAAGAGTTCCTATCCTTCCTAGGCATTTCAAACCTCTACCGGATGAGCGGGCGAAGATACCCGGTCACACTCCAAACAGAGCTGGCAGGCGATCTTAATGGAATGTTCAGGATCCTAGAACGATATCTCTACTCGCAGCCACGCGACGAGTCCTGGCTGGTCTTTCTCCCCACACGACGTATGGTCGAAAAATATGCTGATCTCTATCGTGGCGTCTACATCCACGGGGGTCTTGAAGGGTCCGAGGTCAATAGGATACAGCGCCGAGCCGAGACGGACAAGAATCTGAGAATCTTTGCGACAAACGTAATCGCTTCCTCAGTAAACATCTACGTCGACAACGTGCTGATATTCGACGATGTGATTGACAGCAAGGACAAGCTAGGCGTAAAGACGCTCCACTACACGAGCATCGACAACAATAGTCTCTTGCAGATGATTGGCAGAATCGGCCGGTTCAAGCCGGGCCGCGCTGTCATCCTCACTGACTCGCCTCTCCCGAAGAAGATCGACCCAATACCGGTGCGGAAAGCTCTCGAAACCGAGACCCCGTTCGACCTAGTGCTCCTCATGTCCAAGTACGGTCTCAAACTCTCAGAGCTAGAGTTCATGTCAAAAGTAGACCATCGCGAAGTCGCCTTTGCAGAGAACTGGCTCGTCGAGATTGGAGCAATCGACCGCAAGACCCGCAGAACCACCTGGAAGGGACTCTTGATGAGCGAAATCCCATACGAGCCCGACTTTGCACACATGATCTCCAGCGCCCTAATCTCCCAAGACTACGACATCGCAAGGTTCATCCTAGCCAGCGGCGCTTTCGGCGACTCGCTAAACCACGCCTACAAGTCAGACGAGGAAGGCAACGCTCGCAGGTTCCTGTACGGCTTCGACAGAACAAACGAGCTCAATATCAAAGCACACCTTCTCAAAAGCTACGCAGAAGACAACAACGGCTCTTTCATCTCAAAGATGGAAGCGAACGGCTTATTCCCCGTGTATGTTGAGGAAGCATGGAAGAACCATGAAGCAGCCAGAGAAGCGATGAATGACCTGCTCCGCGAGTCAAAGAAGCAACCCATACCCAAGGAAGTCGTGGTGGATGCTGACGTTAGTAAGCTGAAGCTGTACCTTGAAAACTGCTTGTCGTTCCAAAGATTCGGCCCACACGAAAAGAAAGGTCACGAGTTCCAAGAGATGAGCATTCCAGGGCCCTTCTATGCAAGGGCTCTGACGATAAACTACAGACGCATTCTGTTCGATATCGTTGCAGTGAATTCTCCGAGGAAACGACGGTATCAGACCGGGCGACGAGACCATAACTGGGCCAAACGTCGATCTAGCCGGCATCGGTAGGATCTGCTGTTCTGACAGCATTGATGAATAGCGACGGTCCAGGTTTCATGGTTGATGCATCCCGTCATGGAACCACTTCGCAAGCCTAACCTGGTTCGTGTTTCCGTACTTCTCAACTTGGACGATTCCCCGCTCTGACAACGCTGCAACTACTCGGTGCGTCCTCAATCGCGATAGACCCGCTTCCTTCGTGATGTACTTTTGCAAGTAGGTGCCTCCGTGGACATCTAGAACATTGACGATACTTCTTTCTTCAGGCTTGAGGGTTTTCATGACCATGCCTGTGTTTTCTTTCCCGTTACCGTTGCCAGGCGCGTAGTAGTTTTTCATCTCAGGTAGTACCAGGAAATAGATGACCCCGACCACACTGGCCAGTAGTGTGCTGAGAAATAGAAGCGAGGAAAACAGTACAAGAAATGGGAATGTGGCTGGGAATCCTTTGGTGAGAATCTGAGAGAGAACTTCCAGCGGTGATTCCGTAGGCGTTAGGATGAGGGCGAGGATGTACCCAGAGACTGCGAGTCCGCCTGCAGCCGATACTAGCATTATCAGGAGGATCTTTAGTTTCTCCAAGTCTTCGCCTCACCCCTTCTTCTCCGCGCTAGTCGGTCCTCTCTAATGCTATGGTGTTGTTTGTGCTGTCGATGGTTGTTTCCATCTGAGGGTCATTATTCCGCCGACTATCCCCAGAACTGATCCGACTATGAAGCCTCCCAAGCCAAAGAAGCCTAGGATGCTGAAGACCAGTACCAGCATGCCCCAAGTCTGTCGCTGGTTGGGCTTGAGGCGCAGCAGTACGGCTGACATTGTGACGAAGATGCCACAGATGAGACCGAATATTGCGATTGCTCCGACGAAGCCTGCGGCGAGAGAGCCGGGACTGCCTGTGTAGCCACGTGGCGAATTGAAGTTGGTGTAGTTGAGATGTGGCAGTACGACTATGCTGACGGTCACGAGGAATATGTCAACGAGCACTATCAGAGCGCCTCCTACTAGTGCTAGTATCGAGGGAATGTTCGGGTATTCGACGGCTGTTTTCGACGACATTCTTGATCTCTTACCTCCAGCCTTACTATGTGTTGAAGATGAAGGAAATACGTTGGGTGAAACGATCTTGATACAACCGGTCAAAGGATGGATTGGCACGGCGTACAAGGCAGTGGGAGGCCCAGACGGGCTCTTGATCTTCAGAGGAAGCCGTTAGGCTGTCTCAACAGCTATTGTCTCCTACGATTCCGGGGGGTGTACCAATTGTAGAACTGAACAGTCACCGTATCGTTGACTTTCACATAACAGCCATTCCAATGAACTTGTGAGTTTGCGACAGCAGTTTGTCCCGAGCAATTTACATTGACAAGATATCGAGCACCGCTACGACCGCCAGACGTACTGTCGTAGTATTCGCTAGACGTAGCTGTGCATGTCTTCGTAGAAGAACCCAGACCGCCATACACAAAGAGGGAGACGGCTGTTCCAGCAGTGCCGACGATCAAAATAATCAGTAGGAGTCTTTTCTTCATGGTGCAGTAAACACCTTCCCTTGGAGGACGATAGAGGCCAGACATCGTGGTTGATTCGCGAGAAAACCGTCTTGTACCTAGAGGCAGATGTTTTCGGTCCAGCGATTCCGCAACATTCGGACGGCCAATCCCGGAACTTTGCTATCCTGGAAGAAGTCTCAATGGATTGTATGGTGGTATGGTTGTTCGATGTGTCTGATAACGGAGGCGAGCTAGGTATCTTGATAGGGGTCTATGTGACTCCGAACGCTAGAAAGGCCAGCGTGGCAAGGCCCATCGAGGACCATTTCGGAACGAGGCTTGTCAGTCAGTTTCAGATCTTGCCAAGCTCAAGCCATACCTCGAAAACTGCCTGTCGTTCGAAAGGTTCCGCCGAGACGAAAGAAACAAACGCGACCTGAGGGACATGAAGATCCAAGGACAGTTCTACGCAAGAGCCTTGACGATAAACTACAGACGCATACTCTTCGACACAGCGCTGAATTCTCCGAGTATGCGCCGCAATCAAACCCTGCGATAAGACTGAGAATCAATCTAAACATCCGTCATGCCCGAACCAGCTTTACCATAAAGAATGATTGATTTGCGTTAATCTTGCTCAGATCAAAGGCTCTGGGAATACCGGTGATCGCTTGCCTCTGTTCTCCAAAGTCTTCTACGACTCGGATCAATGCAAGACGAGTCGAAGAAAACTCGATCTCTTATCCCAAGAGGTTCTTCTTCCTGTCTACCATAAGTATGTGGACTCCTACTGCCAAGCTCACAAGAGCTGCTAGCAGGAAGCCTGGAAGATATCCGAGCGAAGATGAGACTGAGATTCCTTCGAAGACCGGGCCGATAAACGCGCCTATCCCAAAGCTTGTCAGTAGAATCCCGAAGATTGTGCCGTAATGGTCCACGCCGTAATACTTTCGGACCAAGAGCGCGAACTCGGGTATGTAGGTTCCATAGCCGATTCCGAAAAGCACTGAGAGAACTCCTATCGTCACTGCGTTGTCTGCTACGAACAACCCGGCTGCGCAAGCCCCCTGGAGTATGAAGCCGATAGCGGCCATCGTCTCCTCGTTGAAGCTCTTCACCCCTGCCGTCAGCCGTCCTGCCAAGCTGCCAACGCCGATCAGCACCAGCGCGATAGTGCCAGCGGCTGTTCCCAACCCTCTGCTCTCGAGAAGAGGGACGAGGAATATTGTGACAAGGGTCCGAGAGAACGCGTTGCCGGCGGAATAGTATACGTAAAGGAAACCGAACCTCTTCGTCTTGAGACGACGAAAAGCCTCTCCAAACGCGAACCGGGAAGGTACTCTACTGTTCCTAGAAGTCTGGTAAGCGAGCATAGTGAAAGCAAAGACGATCACGCCGACGACAAGGAATGCGCTCTGGATACTGCATGCCAAGATCAGATAGTTTTCTAGAGGTGGAAAGATGAGGAGACCAATCGCTGTGCCCGCGCTGACAAAACCCGTAACCCTCTTTACGCTCGCCTGGTCGAAGCTGTCGAAGACTACGTACGAGGTTGGCATCCACATGGACCCAGAGCCGAGTCCGCCCACACAACCGTAGGTGAAGATCAGTAGAGGGAATGAGTTCGCGATCGACGAGAAGACGAGTCCTGCGCTCATCAATCCTCCACCGAGCAGGATGGTCTTGCCCGGACCATTCTTGTTCATGAAGAGGCCGAGGAGTAGGGAGGAGAAGGAGAAGAACACGGCGAATACGCCGAAGACGATGGATGTGGATGACGCAGGCAGGTTGTATTCCCTGGATACTCGGGTGAAAAAGACCCCGTAGGAGAGGAAGACGCCTAGACAAGAGTTGTAGAGGAAGAGTGTGAACGCGGTATATCCCGAAGCTATCGTGCATCACTCGATCGAGAAGTACGCTTTCCTGAGCTCTTCTGAATCCATCAGGTGCGAGGGTGGGCCTTCGTTTATGACCCTGCCTTCCTGAAGAACGTAGGCATAGTCTGCTACTTCGAGTGCTTGGGCTGCGTTCTGCTCGACGATGAGCATCGAGAGACCCTGTTTCCTGAGTTCGACCAGTTTCTCGAATATCTCTGCAGTGAGTTTTGGGGCGATTCCCAGGGACGGCTCGTCCAGAACGACTATCTTGGGCTTGGTCATCAGTGCTCGTCCGATGCTTACCATCTGTTGCTCTCCCCCGCTCAGCCTGCCAGCGCTGAGCTTGGATCTCTCTCTGAGCCTGGGGAAGAGTCTGTACACAAAATCCAGGGTCTCGTCCGCTACTCGTCTCGCACGCCGAGAATACGCGCCCAGCCTCAGATTGTCTTCCGTTGAGAGCCCGGGAAACAGCCTTCTACCTTCGGGGCAGGATGCGATGCCCTCTTCGACTCTTCCGAACGCGGGGACGTCTGTGATATCTCTCCCTCCAAAGTAGACCCTGCCGTTCCAGGGCCTTAGAAGGCCGTTGACTGTTTTCAGCGTAGTGGTTTTCCCTGCACCGTTTGGACCCACGATTACACTGATGGTGCCATCTTTGCACTTCAGAGAGATGTCCCAAATGACTTGGGTCCCATTGTAGCCGGCACTCACCTGCTTGAGCTCAAGCGGCAGATTTCTTGCTCCCCAAGTATGCCTCTATCACCCTTTCATTGTGCACGACCTCGTCTGGAGTACCTGTCGCGATGACATGCCCCTCCTCAAGCACGATGACCTTGTGCGATAGGTTGAGTACGGCTCTCATGACATGCTCGACCACTAGCGCAGAGAAGTGCAGCTCTTCGTGCAACTTTCTGAAGAGCTGAATCGAATCCTTCAATTCTTCTGGAGACAGACCTGCGAAAACTTCGTCAAGTAGCAATACGCTGGCTCCAGTGGCTATCGCTCTCGCAAATTCGAGCCTCTTCTTCTCCTGGACCGTAAGGCTGCCCGCGGATGCGTCGTTCCTCGATCTCATTCCGACGAGCGAGAGGATCCTTTCAGCTTCTTGCAGGGCTAAGCTTGGGGAATTGATGTTCCGCCTGCCGTAGAGGACTGCGACCGCCACGTTCTCTCTCGCCGTCATGTTTGAGAATGGCTTCGGTATCTGGTGTGTCTTGGCGAGGCCGTATCCGACTACCCTATTCGCTTGGAGGTTGTCGATCCTCTTACTGTCGAGTTTCACGATTCCTGAGGTTGGTTTCTCCAGTCCCGCAATGATGTTGAGTAGTGTTGACTTTCCAGAACCGTTCGGGCCTATTAGGCCTAGGACGGCGGACTCGGGAAGGTCGAACGAGACGTCTTTCAAAGCTTGCACTCCTCCGAAATTCTTTGAAATGTTGCTTGCCTGGAGGATAGGCATGCCTACTCCAGCACTAGCCTTAGGTGTTCATTCGATCGTCTGAGCAGCCCGACGATCCCGTCGGGAAGGAAGAGAGCCATGATGATTACGAGGAGTCCGATTATGAGTGGCTGTGCCTGTGCGACTGTGGTTAGGAGAAAGTATGACGGGATGTAGACTACAACCGCCCCCAAAAGTGGTCCGATCGAGGTTCCGACGCCCCCGATGATTATCATGGCGAGCATCAAGAGCGAGAACGTGAAGTCGAATGCTGGTCCCGCGGTGACGCCTGAAATGGACCATGCGTAGACTGCTCCCCCAGCACCTCCGAAAAGCCCCCCGAGCATGTACCCAGTCAGTTTCAGCGTCCGAGGGCTAACCCCGATAGAGCTCGCAGCGTCCTCATTGTTCTTTATCGCCCTGATCCCGAAGCCGATCCTGCTCCTGTTGACATAATAGGTCAGGACTATCTCGATCAATACTATGGTCCAGATCGTGAAGTAGGTAGCGAGCGGCTGAAACTTTAGATTGACGATTATTTCGCCGCCCGCGCCAAGCTGGGGAAACTGCAGGACTATGTTGTAGGCGGCCAGAACGAGGACAACCGTGGTGATGGCGAAGTAGACGCCTCGGAATCTCAGGATGACGAGGCCTATGCCGAGAGCGAAGACCAGGCCGAGCAGGGCGCCTAGACCGACGCCCAGCAACGGATTCGCCCCGTAGTAGCTCACCAGCGTTGCTAGCACGTAGGAGCCGATGGCCATGAAGAGGACATGGCCGAAGTCAACGTAACCTATCATGCCGGTGATGAAGTTGATCGAGTAAGCGAGGGCTGCATAAACCAGCAGGAGAACAAGTATCGAGGAGACTGCTACTCCGAGCAGCAAGGCGGCCGCGGCGAGAAGGGCCATGACGATGAAAAGCCCATAGAGTGTAAGGCCTGGCTTCCCGATCATCTTTTCAGAAGACCTTCCGGGCGGAATACAAGGACAGGGATCAGGATCAGGAAAGCGGCAGCATAAGCAATCTCCACAGTGGTGAAGGCTTGGACAACGTCAATGACGACCCCCAATGTTAGCCCGCCAACCAGGCTTCCCCACATCTTCCCAGGTCCTCCGAGAACGACGATGACGAAGCTGATAGGAGCGTAAAGCGCCCCCATTAGAGGGTTGATGCCGACAGGGATCCAGACTGTGAGTAGGGCTCCCCCGGCCATGGTAACGGCGAACCCCAACGCTGTGGCGAGTGATGCGACCTTGGCCGGATTGGCTCCGACCAGCTCAGTCGCCGTCACGTCTTGGGCGTATGCGCGTATGGTAGAGCCGATTAATGTTCTCTCTAGGAACAGCCAGGTCCCCGTTATTATCAGGACTGAGAGAATGGCCACGTAGAGTGCTGCGATGGGGACGTGGAGATATCCGAACTGTAATGTACCCGGGCTGTAATTGACTCCTACCGGGTTCCCGGTGAAGAGGATGATCGCTAGGTTGCTGATGAAAAGACTGAGACCGAATGTTGCCGCTAGGGTCACCATCTCGCTCTGGAGAGTGATCGTCTCCGTGTTACGCAGCTCCCGGTGGAGGAATGCATAGTAGAAGGCGTAGCCCACGAGCAGCCCAATGGCCGCATCGACCGGGGCGGTCTCGAGGGGAGTAAGCCCAGCGAACAGGTTGAGGAAGTAGGCTCCGTACGCCCCGAGCATGATGAATTCCCCATGCGCTATGTTGACAACCTTGACGACTCCCCAGATTATGTTCAGGCCATGAGCTACGACTGAGAAGACACAGCCGAGCATTAGGCCGAACGCTAAGTCTGTAACAATAAGCTCGGCAGCGACCATAGCAGCGATTAGCTGCCAGTGTACGGGTACTTGACTGTGCCGGATGCTACGGCGTCAGGCGCGACCACCACTAACCCCCCACTCTGCCACTGGACGAGCACCATGCTATGCCCAGACTGCTTCCCTGTGGCGTCAACCTTGAACTGTCCAAAGAAGGTCATGATGTGCATGTTTGAGATGGCCTGCCTAACGTTTGTCGTATCCGTGCTGTTTGCGGTCTGGATCGCGTCTGCCAGTACTACGACAGCCGCGCCGGCTTCTCCAGAGTGGTAGGTTGGGGATCCAGCGTTGGACTGCTTCGAGTAATAGTTGACGAATTGGGTTTCATTTGGACCATACCATGGGATGTTTGCCGCTTGGGCCGTGGCCGGGCTGTATGTCACAATCGTTTCCCACTGAGATGGGCCTGTCACGAGATTTGCCGCGCCACCGAGCTGTTGTTGGAATTCCGGTTCTGTCACGGCTACCAGCAAGGAGATGAACTTGGGTGTCCAACCCACAGACGAGAGTTGGTGCACGATCTTAAGTCCGTCATCGAAGTGACCTCCACCGAGCAGGTCCTCTGCCCCGGCCGCTTTGGCCGCGAGCAGCTGAGTCGACAAGTCTTGCGTGGTTGCCGAGTACTTGTCGTTGTAGACCACGTCTAGATGTAAGCCCGCTGCGTAGTTGGCTGCCGCCGCGCTGGCCGCCGTTGAGAACGTGTCATCCGCGTGCAGGATGGCAAGTTTGTCGCCTGAATGGTTGTTGGCTACGAGCCAGTCGATCGCATTTTTGAAGTAGGATGAGGCCGGGCTAAGAACGCCAAAGACATTCTGGTATCCATGGGTCCAGATCGTGTCGGACGAGCCGCCGTGCGACAGCATGACTCGATTGTACTGTTCGGCAAGAGGTGCCGCAGCTCCTGTCAAGGCACTGCTGTACGGGGCGAGGAGGAACTGTGCACAATCCTGCGTGATGATCTTCGTGTAGAGCTGCGGAACAAGAGTCGATGAACTCTGATCGTCGTAGTAGTCTAGGGTTATGTTACGCGCTTTTCCGTTAACGGTTACTCCCCCGTTGTCGTTGATCCAACTGGCTGCGGCCTGGATGCCTGCGAGCGACTTTCCGCCCTCGACGTTGTAGGTCCCAGTAAGCGAGATGGTGAAGCCGACCTTCATGTTGCCGCTCGTTGCCGAAGCGCAAGGTGGCCGTGCGACGTAATTGACATAGTAATAGACGCCTCCACTGGAGGCAACCACCAACGCGACAATAACTATGACAATGATCGCAGTTGTCCTCGTTGCCAGTCTGCGAGGCTTCGCTTGCATACTAGAATGGTGTCTAATTCACCTGCTGAATGTATTAACTTTGTGGGAGATGAAATTGTCCACATTTGACTCGCATGGCCAGCCGATACTAGATACTTGGCAGGGCTTATGATTAATTCCGACAGCTCCTCCCGACGTCCTGAAAAGCGTTTGGCTAGAGGGCCGGCATGTTCGAGTCTCGGTTTTGGTAGCCCCCGGGGGAGATTCGTGAAGATTCACGAGATTATGTTATGCCGCAGAGGATAGTTCCTTCTTTAACGGCCTCGTTCAAGGCCAAGGTCAACGATTCCGCGTAAGACTCGCCCTTGTCATGGGAAGAGGCAAGGCTCCGGTGTGGAAAGGCTGATGCTTCTTTGACTAGTATCTTTTCCGGGTCGAGGCCCCAAGCTCTCGCCACTTGCTTCAGCACATCTAGCTTGGAGACTTGGGTTTTTGGGTGAACAGACAATCCCGAGGCAGCATAGATTCCCCGCAAGTATTCGACGCCTTTGGATTGAATGTCCTGGTAAGTGCTCACCGTGTGGCCCATCATGTACTCGACGTAATCTTCGTTCACGCCTAGGGAGGCAAGCTGAGTCTTGAAATATTTCCGGATACTGTGGAGCCGCAGCTCATACCTCGCAGCCTTCCTCTCACTAGAAAGCAACCCAGCTCTAAGATAGAGATCGTGGACTCTGTCATGTAACCGAGCTGGGGATAACGGTCGTACCTTGTTACTGTGCCCGTCACGGATTAGCGGGCTCTGATCCGTGATCACTTCCCTCTTGCGCACGTGCTCAATGTTGCCGGTTCGATAAGTCGCCCCGGTTCTCCGGGACTCCATGTACAAACAGAGATAATCGGCGGCTTCTTGATCTAGAAAGGTGTCATAGTCGCAATAACGTCCTCTGGTAATCTCAGCTTCGACGTGAACATGCAACGGAACCGTTCCGGCCTCCAGGTCCTTCTTGACATGCCGATATTGCAGCAGGGAGAGCGTCCCCTCTCTGAAGCCGCCGAGCGAGAGCACGCTGATGATCACCTTGTCTCGAAGGTCCCCCAGTTCCGAGAACTTAGCTAGTTCTTCCGGCGTTGGGCTGCGGTCCTTGTACTTGACACGTTTAGATAAGCGGTATCCTAGGTCGAGGGTTAGCTTACCATTCGCGCGGTATAGTGCCTTTGAGCCGCTTGACATGGTTGTTGATAATTCCCGGAGCCAGTCCTTCGTCCTGTAGCTAGCCGACGAACCTGTGGGTCCCTCTGGAGCGGGAGTCCCTTGTTCCAGAGCCTAGTCGGTTTCGCATGATGTGAGACAGCGGTAGTCACACTACCAAAACCGATAGCTATACCATCATTGACATGATTCTGTACAGAATAACTAGGACCGTGAATATTCCACTGTTACCAGTACCGATACTAGGATGATAATAAGAGCCCCGCGTTGGGTTCCTCTACAAGAGGTCACCTAGTCGAAATATCATACTGTTCCTCGCAGCCTCAAGGTGTTTGAGTCGGCGGAGGCCCAGCCAGTGGTGCCGGACCAGTTGGATATATGACTGGAGGGGGCTTAGCTCTCCTCCGGCGGAGGAAGAACACGGTCAGGATTACAACTGCCGCTACGAGTGCGACTATGACTCCAATGATAATGAATCCGAGTGCGGCAAGGCCTGCTGGGTTGGAAGTGACGTTGATTGCTCCTTGAACTGTTAGAGGGCTGCTCGAAGCGGTGACATACTGGAGGGTGTTAGGGTCCTGATACTGGAAATTTATGGTAGCGGTCACTGGATGGCTTGAAACTGAGGCGCTGGATGGTATCTGCTCTGTCATGTTCAATTTGACCGTCGTAGCGTATGGGACTGGGAGCGGAAGATCCGATGAAGGAGGTGTGAAAGTTCCGAGATCCGATGTAATGGTTATTCCGGTGACCAGTTCGTGAGTTGTTCCGGTGTTCGTAAACGAATTGATAATTGTCGTTGAACTTCCTGGATAGGCCGGAGTGTATTGGAGGTTGTAAACCAACCCATAGCTTCCCTGTCCAAAGGTAGATGGCGACGGCAACACGACTAGCAAACAGGACGCGACCCAAAGGCCGAGGATAACTCGCCCCGTGATCGACATGTCTCGCGTCGGCCGTTTTCTTTGAGCTTATAAGTCATCCGGATTCACTAAAGAAGGTTCTTCCCCGTTATGATTTCTCGAACTAACCAAGAGAAGGACTAGGAGATGCTCGATATTACTGCAGAGCTGTGCGTGCAACTGAATATTTCAAACTACAATCCAACTTTTGTTTCTTGAGCGGTGAACAGATTCTGTACTTTGAACCCTATAGGGAAGTCAGTAAGGGAAAGCTGATGATCAAATTTGAGAGTACGTGATCAGGGTTCGATTCAGTCGCCGGATGTCAGTGCTGCGAGTAGCGAGACAACCACTCCAATGGCTGCAATCAAGACGCCCATCACTGGGTAGGGACCGAAATTTGTCGAGTTCTGGGCCAGCTGGTATGAAATGCCGATGAAGGAAAGTGAGATTCCGAAAATCCCTATTGAAACACCCCAGATCGCAAAGGCAACGCTTCTGTTCTTCATGATGACCCCAATGGTGGATTCAGTTATTTGCATAAAAGCTCAGGAATTAAACTCAACGCGTGAGCAAAGGACTGAGAAGTTAGTATCCTTATTGGGTTGTGGCGCTGTTAGTGTTTGTTATGGTGATTCGAAAGCAGGCTGGGATTAGGCTTGAGCCGTCTTTGGGGGCTGGTTTCAGGGAGGTTTGTAGGGTTCAGAATGTTTGGCCTAACAAGGTGATTGAGGGCTTCATGGGGAAAGTTGTCGAGGCGGGTAGTGTTGACTTGTTGGATGGTCTCTTCTCTTCCGAGGGTGAGGAGTTGGTGCGTGCTGTGTCGATTCGCAAGCTATTGCTGCAAATTGACAAGTTAGTGTATAATGGATATTGGATGATTTTCAGGCGTGAAGAGGCGGGAAACCTTCTACCGGATGAGCAGAACAGACAGGCTCCCTATCCGGAGCTGGCACGGCCATCGAGAAAACCATTGAGCAGCTATTGCCTAGGCTGAACAGGGTCCACGACAAAGCCTTGCTCGCCCGAGCCAAACATTCGCTTGAAAGGGTCCAGGCCTACATCCGAGACATTGAAAAGCCGACTGATGCTGACTACGACTATGCCAAGGACGAGTTCGTCGAATCCTCGTTTACACGGAAACGTAGAGAGGAACATAAGCTCGATCAAGAAAAGTCCGTCCCGGTATAATCTCGCGAACATTCAATGGTAGCCCGGGGGAGATTCGAGGCCCACCTAGCATATACCCGGAATGCGGCAAGTTCGTCGAATCTGCCTGGGTAGCCGATGTTCTTTACGATGAGTCGGTTGCTTTGTTTCGCAGATCATTTAGGATCTTGACCCATCGTGGGAGCCGTTCGAGGATCGAATCATCCGGATCTAGGCTTATGGTTTCGGAGTTCCAAGGTTAAGCTATGCAAATACTCATTTCAATATTGTTGCATCGATCGCTCGAGCGCATGTCGAGAAACGGGAACTGAATATCAAATGAGGATCCGGGGGTGAGCATGCGGATTCAGATTCGATTCCCTTGAACCCGCGAATTGAGAGCTTCTATCGCGAGACGACTACTCGGTCGCCTCCAAGAGATTACCGGAGTTTCGGCCTGAGCCGTCCAAGCCGCTTGTTAGGGTTGTAGGAGGTAACCGGACCAACCGACTCGATTCGCAGTTTTTTGGAGGGTGCGAATCAATCTGAGAAGTTCCTATTATCCAATCACGCTACCGTCTAGGTTGGTTTTCAAGGGTCCATTAGTCATGTCGAGAATCACAAACCGGTTACCCAAGGGTCCTCCACTCTAGAGCATCGGCCTATTGCAATGTCGAAGGGGGGAATGATGATCTTCCCTCCAAGTCTTTCAAACTCCTTTGCGCATCATCAACTGATTTGAATAGAATGTCGACCTCGCTCTCTTCCAGCTTCTCCGTCACAAGCACAGGCTCAGAGTCTGATTCTCCCATTCTTAGCCCAGCTTCGCTCGAGCCTCGTTTCCAAACAATATCCAAACCGAGCTTTTCGTGACAGAATCGCAATGTTTCCTCGACATTCGGCACACGTATCCTGACGCAGTCGACTTCTCGGAACATGTCATGAGCCTGAGGGAATCCAAGGCTAACGGTCCGGAATATGAGAGTAGCCCTGAAGAGATTCGGACTTCCGTCCGCGGGTAAATAATGAGACAGCTTTCATGCACACTTCACTCCGAGCTTGGACGGATTAAATCACACCGACAGAGAAACGCCTGTTCTATTATCCAAAAAAAGGTCGAAAAAAGGGGTGATGGAGCTTCTCTTTTTTGGCGCTTTATGGGGTGACTTCGATCCAGTAAGGAATGCGCAATGTCACGGTCCCGCCGCTCAGCACAATGTCCCCGTAATAGTCGCCTGGTACAGTGGACGGCTGGAGTGTTAGGAACACGTCGAATTTCACAGTTTTTCCAGCGCCAATCGTGAGCGTTGTCGTTGATGTCGTTATCGAGGGGGCGTTGGCTCCGTCGACGGCACGCGAGACTGACAGGGTGTAGGTGACGGATGAGCTTTTGACAGAGGTGGCTCTGACGGGCACATCAGTTGCTCCGGTGTCGTTTGTGGCGGACAGTCGTCCGTAGCCTATGCTCGCGGAACCTGCGACGTCAAGGGTTGCAGTGATTTGTGTTACTGCGCCGAGGTCTATTCGTCCGCCGCCCCGGTCCATGGGGTTCGAGAGTGGTGTGTTGCTAGAGCTTGACCCAACTGGCCGTTTAGCCGTATTCTCCAGTGCCGACTTTACCTGTAGCGGCGACCATGTTGGGTGTAGCTGTTTGATCAGGGCAGCTGAACCTGCAACGTGTGGGGTTGCCATGCTCGTGCCCTGGAAGAAGGCGAAGCAGGGTGGTGAAGCACAGGACGTCATCAGAATCGAACTGTAGACATTGACGCCTGGAGCCACCACGTCAGGCTTGATCTCGCTCAAGAGGTGATTGTTGATGAAGCCTGGTCCTCTGCTGGAGAAGCCTGCGAGGATGTCAGCGCTAGGACCATCGGTGAAGAACTCTTGTGGAGCAGCGCCGTTGATCGAGACTGTCTTTGTCGAGGCGGTTGCCATTGCCTGTCCATTGCTCTTGGAGACCATTGCAGCGGGTATCGTTGGCTGGTTTGGAGTTCCGTCCTGGCCCATCGAGATCGGGTCGCCAGCCACGTTGTTGTAGACGATCACGCTAGATGCTCCCGCGTTCTGAGCATTCCTGATCTTCGTCGAGAACGTGCAGCTACCCCTGGCGATGAGAACAATCTGGCCTGAGACGTTGTTCGTTATCGCCGTGCAGCCGTTGCTTGGAGTGGTCGTGAGGTACGGTGCATTGGTCACCACGCCGTAGCCGGTGAACTGTCCAAGGGCAGCTCCGAAAGTTCCCAGACTAGGAACGGTTGCGGGTATGCCGACGAAGTGCGGGTTCGTACTAGCACCCACCGTTATGACCTTCTCTGCAATACCTGGCGACTCCACCGTACCGGAGCCGGGACCAGCATTTCCAGCAGCGATTGCAACGATCACTCCCGCGTCCACCGCATTGTTGACAGCTGTCACCAGTGGATCGTTTGGAACAGGTCCTCCGCCTAGGCTGAGGTTGAGGACGTCCATTCCATCAGCAACCGCTGCATTAACAGCAGCAGCAATATCGATGGACGACGCGTCTGTGACGTTACCGGGGAAGACATTGTAGGCTCCGAGGAAGGCTTTCGGTGCGACACCGCTCATCGTGCAACCCACAAAGGGCGCACAAGTGTTCGCAACACCCGCAGCGATCCCAGACACGTGACTGCCATGGTCCTGCTTCGCCTGCGCGTCGAATACGCTGCAGACCGGCTGAGTGCAGAACATTTTCGCGACAATCACCTTGTCGCTGACGTACTTGCAGGCTTGATTCGCAATGTTCACCGCTGAGTCTAGCGCATCGCATTTCGGAAATCCAGCAGGTGGTACAAGACTATTGTCTGTCAGGAAGGGATGGGTGAAGTCAATTCCGGTGTCGATTATTCCGATCTTCATGCCTGCTCCGGCGTTCGACTGTCCACCGTCTGCTGCCCAGAGCGTCGGGGAGCCGATTAGAGTATTGGAACGGTTCATGTCCAAGTGGAAGGTCTGGGAGGAGACGACGCTGACGACTCCAGGCATTGACAGGAGATGGTTGAGGCTGTGTCCGTTGAGCTTGACACCTATGCCGTTCAGAACCATCGAGTACTCGTAGAGCACATGAACCTCGGGCGCGTTTCTGGCCAGCCAAGCTTTCGCCTGGTCACGCCCAGCGGCCAAGTAGTTCGAGTACAGCTTTGCGGCTTGAGACCCAAGAGCAAGCTTCGCTCCCTGGGAAGGCATCGTAGCGGGCAGACCTGGGACGTGCCCATCATAGCTTGACAGCGGAGAGGCTGAGAAGGTTATGATCGCAAAATCGCTTATCGCATTATTGGTGGGCTTGTCACGACTAGCTGCAACGAATGTTACAGATCCAATGGATGTGGTTATCAACAGTATTGAGGCTAGGATTTTGTAGTTCAAGAATTTTCGAAGAGCTAGTATCCCGGTCGAATTCTTTTTAACACTTGGCCATCCATGGACAGCCATATGCTGATACAGATAGTCTCCAGCTGAAAATGATACAGCTCAGCTAGAATAGCTTCCTTAGATTCCCGGATGCGAAGAATGCCGATCCAGGCAGATTACACGGGATTAGAAGGAAAGACCGTCCAAAACGATTCCAAAATGGAAATCTATTCTCAAAGGGGGTACCATTCCAGGTACATCCGACAGCTGTGTCCCGTGTGCCTAAATTATCATTAGGGAAGCACAAGCACACCGCACCGAAGCTACGCTTCACCCGACATCCAGGCTGAAGTCCTCGTGAACGCAATCAGAGAAGCAGTTAGAAAAGACGATAGTCCGCTCGGCATAAATTCGTACTCATGACAAGTGGTAGCCCGGGGGAGATTCGAACTCCCGTCGATGGGTCTCTTCCATGGTTTGAGTCCAAAGCCCATCATTGGCCGGGTCACTGTTTTTCGACCCTTGCTAGTCCACTACACCACCGGGCTACAAGAGACCCGGGTCTTCGGCCAAGACCCAATAAGCCTTCTGCGGCCATCTAACCAGCACTTTCACATCTAACCTTCACTGTCGAAGTTTTCACTCTAGCCATTTGTCAGTCCGACTTTCGCGCGGAACTCCGAGTATCGGGGATCCTTTCTGAGATCTTTGAACAGAGGGTGTGACTCGATGTTGAACGGCCACGAGTGGATTTCCGCCTGTCTCGTAAGTGCCTTGAAAGCCTCGTCGAGTCTGCCCAAGGCTGTGTTGATGAATAGCTGGCCATAGAGGCGTGCGCCTTCGCTTTTTTGGGTCATCATATATTCGATAGTCTCCTCTGCCTCCTTGCTCCTTCCCGTGAAGGCGTAGATCAGTCCCTGGTCCAAGTTGACGAGCGGCTCGTCTGGACCGAGCTTCATTGCCGTGTCAATCATCTCTTGGGCAGTGCCGAATTCGCGCTTCATCATGTAGGATTCTGCGAGACCCGCGTATATCCTGGGATGGTTCGGAGTGTGCTCTCTCATCTTTCCAAGTACCTCCAAGGACTCTCCGATTCTTCCCGCAACTCTGTATGCCAGGGCAAGATGGTTGCCTGCGTAGAATGAGAGGGGATCAAGCTCAGCTGCCTTCTGGAATGCGGAAATGGCCTCGTCGAGCCTGTTGAATGTCGTGTATTCAATGCCAAGGCTGATGTGAGCTTCGGCTAGGTTAGGGTTAATCTCAATCGCCCTCTCTGCCTCTTCCATAGACAGATTCAGCCTGTCGAGTAAAGAATGGACTCTGGCCATGGTGGCGTGCGCTTCAGCCCACTCGGGTCCTAGCTCCAGGGCCTTTCTCGCTTCCTCCTCGGCTTTGTTCACCGCTGGTAGAAAGTCCTCGTATCCTCCCATGGCCAAGCTGGCCCAAGCTTGCGAAAGCCCGGCATGAGCCCTCACGAACATTGGGTCAGCAGCAATTGCTTGTTCAAGTAACGAAATGGACTCTCTGATTCTTGACTGAGTTGACTCGGGAAGCAGCTGCATGGCTTTCAGATAGAACGTGTATGCTCCGATGTCGTCCGTGTCCTTCCTCGAAGTCTTGGAAAAGACCCCGGCTTTCAGTGAAGCCGCGACCTTGGTCGCCACCTCATCCTGGATTACGAATATGTCGTCGAGTTGTCTGTCATAGTTCGAGGCCCAGAGGTGTTCCTGGGTCCCAGCGTCAATTAGTTGAACCGTGACTCGAATCTTGCTGCCGGCTTTTCTGACGCTCCCTTCGACGATTGAGCCGACCGCGAGTTCCTTCCCGATCTGGGAGACACTCTTCTCCTTCCCCTTGTAGTTCATGATAGATGTCCTCGCGATCACCTTCAGGTCAGAAGACTCCGAGAGTTTGGTGATCATCTCCTCGGTCATGCCATCGGCCAAGTATTCGTCGTTGGGATCAGGGCTGATGTTTGTGAAAGGCAGTACCGCGATTCTTCGGGCATCCGCTCTTTGTTCGTTGATCACTTTTTTCTCAGCCCATGGCATCACCATCTTGTACACTTCTACTGGATTCGTGACGTTCTTCAGAGGCTTGTATCCCAAATTAGTGAGGGAAAGCTCGAACTTGTTCTGTATGTGATCATAGACTTGTCTCGTGAAACAGACTCCTCCGTCCTCGGCCAGCGCCTCTATCCGAGATGCCACGTTCACGGCGTCGCCGGAAATGTCGCCCGCCGACTCGACCACGTCGCCCAAGTGGATGCCCACCCGCAGGTGAATTCTTCTCTCCTCAGGCAAGGAGAAGTTGTATTCCCGAGTTGCTCGCTGAACATCGTATGCACACCTTATGGCGTCTAGAGCGCTCGAGAATTCGACAAAAAAAGCGTCTCCAATTATCTTCACTTCTCTCCCGCTGTGCCTGGCTAGAATAGGCCTGATCAGCTTTCTCTGTTCGTCTGCGAGGGCGAGGGACAGGGACTCGTTCCTCTGCCCAAGGGCTGTGTAGCCTACCATGTCGGTGAACATGATTGCTGCCAGCCTTCGCTGACCATGTGACAAACTGTACTTCGTGGGCCATGTCCGTGCGGGAGATAAATCCGTTATGGGAAGCAGTTTCGTTGTCGTGTCTGAGCAATAGCCGATCTGTTGCTCAACCCTACAGATGTCGAGTGAGTGGAGCAACTGGCGCGATCGACTGCACGCCAATCCATCAAGGATGGAACAGGAGCTAGCAATCAAACTTTAGGAGAATGGGATACGATATCAGACACAGGTCGAGATAGCTGTAACCATAGCGGACTTCTATTTGCCGCTGGAGTCTAGACCGTTACTCGTGTTTGTCGACGGCCGGGTCCATCTGGGAACAGCACAGATGTCGAAGGACGAAGAACTACGAACTCTACTTCGGAAGAGAGGATATAGAATCCTGGAACTATTCTACGAGAGCTACTCGGACAAGAAAAGAGACCAACTGTACGAAGAAATCCAGAACAGCCTCGCCAAGTTAGGTACCTAGGGCGTGGAAGTCGACCGGAAGATCTTAAGGGGTCTAAGCGGGGACCTCTGAGGGAGAGAGGTCTAACCCATTCCGCGCAGAGCGAATGGTCTCTCGTGCGGGCTCAATGGGTCAAATCTCTCAGAAAGTAAAAACAGTCTGTTCTGTTCTCTGGACTCGTTGTTCTAAGCGTTGGAATTAATTCGTTGCATCGACGATAACTTGGATGGGTATACTCATGACTAAGGGCTCGTTCATAATGAAATGGGAGGTGTTCCTGTGCAGCTTTCAACGAACCATCATCCTCGACCGAGACTGATCATCCTGCTCCTGCTCGTTGCCGGAGTGGTCTCAGTCCTCTATTTTTTGTACAATTCTTCGTTCAACCCTGCCCCTGTCTTATTGGAAGTCTCGATCCTATGTCTCCCGTTTCTGGTAGCTATGGAAGGATTCTACGTTGTCTCTGGCCGAGTCCGGAAGAGAGGTTGCCTTTGGTGTTGGCTTTTGGAATCGCAGCTACTGTCATATCAGCCCTGTTCAATACGACACTAACGATGGTAGGGCCCTGTGCTCTTGGCGTGGTAGGAAGCGGCTTCCCATTACCATGGTATCTTACCTTCACACATTACACGGGACTTGACGGGCCTCCGTGCGGACTCAGTCCCGATCTCACCACATACTGGCGCACCTTCGCCTTTTTCTCGTTTCTTTTCGACACGATCTTCTATGCAGGTCTTGCTATGTCAAGAAATGAAATCTACGCGTGGTTCAAAGGGAGTGGATTGCAGAGCCAAGGGAGTCTCCCTGCGAGTCCCAAGGAAAACGCCCAGAAAACGGCTGGGGGCCCATGACGAGGTTAATGTCGACCGGAGATGAATAATCCGTCTTGGAGGGATGTTGATGGGTCCGCGGTTAGAATATGGTCAGCTCGGGACCCTATAGAAAAAATGGGTATGCGTGCTAGTCTCGCGACACAGAAACCGTTTTCCAGAAAATCCTAGAGTTTCATAACCTGAACGTGTGGGACTCCGGCTATGGTTATGACCGCGTCCGGATGAACCAGCCCATTATTGATGGCCGCATCCACTACCTTTCTACCAACAAGATTCAGCATATCAGCGCCAACCATCAAAACAACCGCCTCTGTCAAACCTACAACCGCGCTCCCGTAGAACTTCGACTCCGGAGCCAATTTCAACCGTCCCTCCCTGAACGTCCGGCCCATACACTCCTCGTCGCAGCACGCCACCAGCAAGCCCTTCTCCGTCTTGTAGGACGTGGCGTAGACGAGATCCAAGAAGCACCCCTTATGTCGTCAGTATTGACGATCGCGCGCCACACGCTTCACAGACCAAGAAGGACAATCGTCCCTCCCGGACAACACGAGTATCCGGTCTGTGACAGACGGGACAGATGACAAACCTGTTCGAGTAGACACTTATCAGTCGGTTAATCGTCTCACGTGAAAACCTGCCCTGGAAGTAGCCCCGGCCACTCTCGTAGGACCCTGCGGTAGCCATCTCCTTCGCCAAATATTTCAAGACGTGATGCGGATCACGGTTCAGCCGATCAACAACATCGGAGAAGTTCACAACAATCGTCCTTTGCCCGATTATCTGTACCATAGCGATTGGAAGCTCGAAGCGCTCGCCAGTGCCAGTGGATTGTGTAATCTTCGATAATGCCCGATCCAACAAGGCGTCATAGTCGTTCATTGATAGTGACATTACTAGTAATAGTCCGGAACGCCTATTTCAACAGTAGCCCGGGACCCGCAAGCCCCTTTAACGGAGACAAGGCAATACTAGAAATTGAAATTGCGCTGCAAATTTGCCGTCGCGCTAGTCGCCGCTATGGTATTCATCGCAGCACCAATAATTCCAGCTCCGGTAACGACATCGTACTGCGGAAGACTATGGATTCGAGGGGCGGATTGGCGATCTCCGGAGTACGAGATTTTCGGAGTCGGATTCCATATCTCAGATGTGGGTCCTGCCGGCGCACTCCCCCTGTGTAGATAGCATCCAATTATCCCTAGCCGAGTCCCACTACAAGTCCAGTCGACTTAATCGAGAATCTTCACGATCAGATTCTTCCACAAACGCTTATCACAATCCGAGCCGAGAACAAAACGACAAGCGCGATCGCTCAAAGAATAGTGGAGGATGACAGTCGACTGGGAAGATGGGTAGTCTGCAGCGCCTGGCCATACGTCAACGACAGACCCCATCTAGGAACCTTCACACACCTACTCTCAGCCGACGTCTACTCGCGCTACTTGAGATTGAAAGGCGAAGACGTGGTTATAGTGTCTGGCAGCGACGAGCACGGCGCGCCAATAGAAGTTGAAGCAATAAAACGCAAAATCACACCACGCCAGCTAACCAACCAATATCATCGCGTCTTCACTCACAGCATCAAACGCTTCGACATCCAATTTGACAATTACACCCGCACCGAGAGCCCGGTCCACAAGAAGTTCGTCCAAGAATTCTATCGCACCCTCGACAAGAACGGATATGTCTTCAAACAGAACATTATCCTGCCATACTGCGAAAACGACAAGCGCTTCCTGCCCGACAGGTTCGTAGAAGGAGAATGCCCATACTGCCACTACATCCCCGCCCGAGGAGACCAGTGCGACAACTGCGGCCGAGTACTCGACCCGAAGGATCTGATCAATCCATACTGCGTCCTCGACCACAGCACACCCGTAATGAAAGAGTCGGCCAGCTGGTTCTTCGACCTCCCCAAACTTTCAGACCAATTGAAAAAGTACGTTGAGGAGAATCCGAACCTCCCAGAGAATGCTAGAAACTTCAGCCTGAGCTGGATA
>Ga0209807_1000206_pt1 | contig 26609 bp, 24 predicted proteins | sample GraSoiAngelo_154_FD_186168 | JGI IMG/M metagenome (GOLD analysis project Ga0209807, IMG submission 186168) | Grasslands soil microbial communities from the Angelo Coastal Reserve, California, USA - 14_1009_13_20cm (SPAdes) (version 2) | ecosystem: Environmental > Terrestrial > Soil > Grasslands ... | reverse complement strand
CTCGTGCCGCGATGCCACGACGCCCTGCGCAGGACACGCGGTGTCGTGATGAGCCTTGCCTCCTTCCGCACCGCCGATTCGTCGATGACCTGGACAGGCGTCGGCAACGTCGAGGGCGTTCTCCTGCGTGCCAGGGGCGACCCGGAGCATCCCGACGCATCGATGAGCGTCCGTGGCGGCGTCGTGGGGTATCAGCTCCCTCCGTTGCGAGCAGAGACGCTGCTCGTTTTCCCGGGCGACACCCTGATCATGGCGACCGACGGAATCCGAGGCGGCTTCGCCACCGGCCTGGCGATCGAGTATGGCCCCCAGGAAATCGCCGAATCCATCCTCGCGCGCTTTGCGAAGGGGACGGACGACGCTCACATCGTGGTTGCTCGCTATCTAGGAGCCAGGCCGTGAGCGACCGGACCGACGGGCTCGCGTTCGAGTATTTCTCCGCACTTGAAGGGTATCTCAGAGTCAGGCATGAATCCGCGCTGATCCGCGCCTACGAGCTCGGTCGACGCGCAATGGCCGACGGCCTGGGTGTCCTGGACATGGCCGTCCTTCATCGGGGCGCCGTCGATGTTCTCGTCGTCTCTGCGCCGGCGCGTGACCAACCGCAGTTCGCCAGGGCGGTGGCGGACTTCTTCAACGAGCTGCTCTCGCCGTTCGAGATGTCGTTTCGGGGCTACCGCGAGGCGAACGAGGAGCTGCAACGTCTCAACGAGTCGCTGCGACGGCAGAAAGAAGAAGTCGAGATCGTCAATCGGGAACTGGAGTCGTTCAGCTATTCGGTCTCCCACGATCTGCGCGCGCCGCTTCGGAGCATTGACGGGTACAGTCAGATCCTCCTCGAGGATTTCGCTCACGCGTTCGGTGGCGATGGCAAGAAGTACCTCGGGAATGTCCGCGAAGCCGCGCAGCGCATGTCGCTACTCATCGACGGCCTGCTGTCACTCGCGCGCGTTACTCGCACCGAGATTCAGCGCGTCGACGTGGACCTGACCGCCCTCGCCCGGCGCATTTCCGAGCGGTTGCGGGCCGAGTCACCCGAGCGCGGCGGCCGCTTCATCGTCGAGGACGGCGTGCGCGGCAACGGCGACCCAAGCCTGCTCGCCGTGGTCCTGGAGAACCTCCTCGTCAACGCCTGGAAGTTCACCTCCAAGCGCAAGCAGGCGGAGATCACTTTCGGCTGCGAGGAACGCGATGGCAATCCGACCTACTTCGTCAGAGACAACGGAGCGGGGTTCGACATGGGCTACGCCGATAAGCTCTTTGGAGCGTTCCAGCGCCTTCACTCTTCACGAGAGTTCGACGGTACCGGGATCGGTCTGGCCACGGTCCAGCGTGTCGTACAAAGGCACGGCGGTCGCGTGGGAGCCGATGGCAAAATCGACGGCGGCGCGACGTTCTACTTCACGCTTGGGGGTGGACGCAAGCCGTGATGGAGCGCGCCACCTCCGGGGCTCAGGTCCGGGTTTTCATCCGCGATGAGTCCGATGTGGTCGTGGCCCGGAGACGCGCTCGCGAGCTGGCTTCGCAGCAGAGATTCTCCGAGGCCGAGGCCGAAGCTCTCGCGACTGCGGTCACGGAGATCGCGCGGAACATCGTCGTTCACGCGGGCGGCGGCGAGATCCTCTTCGGACAGGCCGTGGATGGTCCGAGACGCGGGGTCGTCGTGATTGCGCGCGACGCCGGACCGGGCATTCCCAACATCGAACAGGCGATGCAAGACGGTTTCTCGACTAAGCATGGTCTCGGCTTCGGTCTTCCCGGGGCGCGCCGACTCGTGGATGAGTTTGGGATCGAATCGAAAACGGGTGCGGGAACTACGGTGACGCTGCGAAAATGGGCCGCAGCGGAAAGATGAACGCGCGCCATCGGGAAAAGAAAACGGCCGCTCTGAGCGGCCGAAGAATTGGTGGAGGCGGCGGGACGGCTGTGTTCCGCCTCTTTCGAGGCGGGCCGGACTATGCCTTCATCCTGTTGCCAGGATGCGGGGCGTGTTATCCGCCAGCGGCGGATCCTAGTACGCGCTCCGCGGTCTCCCGTGCAGCGCGCCTATGAGTCTCTACAGGGCAGGCCTGAGGTTGGCCCTCTACCTACCCCTCGGCGTTGCCATGCCGCCCGCTCTTTTCCGAGCGGTGCGGCAACAGGGTTCGCCGATGTGAGCCCCGTTTTCACTTTGCCCTCTCGGGCAAAGGCGACCGTGCTGATCGAACCCGCGTCCGTGAGCCCTAGACAGTCAGGACTACATGCTTAGCCTGGTTGTTTGAGCTTCGCCTCGCGCCCGCCAACCGGCAGGCTGACGCTCGGCTAGCCGCTTCGACGGATCCCCCCGGCCAAGCGGCCAGACCGGGAGGAGAGGCTGATGTGAATGACGCTGCACCCGATGTTCCGGGCCTGGCCCATCAGCAAGCCAGTGCAGCGTCCAGCGGGTATTAGGCCGCTAGAGCAAAACGCTCGTCGTTGGCGTTTGTAGTGTTTCCAGACTGGATTTACGAGGTGATCTGGCCCTCGGCATGCCCTGCGCTGCTTCGCTGCCCACGTCGAAACCAGGTCGCCCCCGGATTCAGCGTGCAGTTTACTCCTAAGACCAGCCCGATAGAACCAGTTTTCCGATCATGGTTCCCGCTTCGAGCCTGGCATGCGCGGCGCGCAGGTTGGCGGCGTTGATCGGCGAGAGCGTCTCGCGCAGCGTGCCGCGCAGCCGCCCGGCGTCGAGCCAGTCGGCCACCCGGTCGAGCAGGCGATGCTGCTCGATCATGTCGGGCGTCTGGAAGCGCGCTCGCGTGAACATCAGCTCCCAGCACAGCGCGGCGCTTTTCGCGCGCACCGCGTCCTGCGGCAGCGGATTGCGGTTGCCGACAATCGCGACGATCGCGCCCTGCGGCGCGATGAGGTCGCCGATCGCGGCCCAGTGCTGGTCGAGGTCGTTGAAGCAGGCGATGTAGTTGACGTGCTTCATGCCCAGAGCTTCGACCTGCGGGCGCAGCGGCTCGCGGTGGTCGACGACGTGGTCGGCGCCCATGGTCTTCGCCCACGCCGCGGATTCCTCCCGCGATGCGGTGGCGATGACCGTGAGCCTGGCCATCTTGGCGAACTGGATGCCGATCGAGCCGACGCCACCCGCGCCGCCGATGATCAGCATCGACTTGTCTGGCTGAACTTTCAGCCGGTCGAAGAAGGCCTCCCATGCGGTGATCGCGGTCAGTGGCATCGCCGCGGCCTGCGCGAAGTCCAGCTTCTTCGGCTTGGCGCCGACGATGCGCTCGTCGACGAGATGGAACTCGCTGTTGCAGCCGGGGCGCGTGACGTCGCCCGCGTAGTACACCTCGTCGCCGGCCTTGAAGAGCGTCGCTTGCGGGCCTGCCGCCTCGACCGTGCCGGCTGCGTCCCAGCCGAGCACGCGCGGCTGCGCGTCGCTCGCTTCGGGCCTGCGCTTGGTGTCGACCGGGTTGACGGACACGGCTTCGACCTTCACCAGCAGGTCGCGGCCGCTAGGTGACGGTTTCGGCAATTCGATCTCGACGAGCGCAGGCGCGGCGATGGCTTTCATAGATGGTCGATGAGCTCCAGAGGTTGCGAGAGGACGAAGTCGGCGCTCCAGGCGCGCGGGCCGGCATTGTCGGGGCTGTGATAGCCCCATTCCACGGCCACGGCACGCATGCCAGAAGCGCGCGCGGCCTGGATGTCGCGCAAGTCGTCGCCCAGATAGAAGCAATTCTCGGGGGGCAGCTTCAATTTTTCCGCGGCAAGCAGCAACCCGGCGGGATGCGGCTTGAGATGCGGCGTGCTGTCACCGCACACTACGCAGCCGGGTCTCAAACGAAGCGATTCGACGATTCGGTCGGTGAAGCGCGTAGCCTTGTTGGTGACGATGCCCCAGGCGATGTCGCGGCTCTCGAGCTCATGCAGGAGCTCGGGCATGCCGGGGAACAGGCGCGTGTCGACGCAAACGCACTCGGCGTAGCGCTCCAGGAACGCGTCGCGCAGGCTCGGATAATCCGCGTCGCCGGGCGCGAGGCCAAAGCCGATGCGCAGCAGGCCGCGCGCGCCCATCGACGCGTAAGGGCGCACGGCTTCGCTCGGGAGCCTTTCCATCCCGCGCTCGGCGCGCAGCCGATTCACCGCGGCGGCGAGGTCGGGCGCGGTATCGGCCAGGGTGCCGTCGAAGTCGAACAGCACCGCGCTAGGCGTCACGCAGGCAGCGCAGGAGGTAGTTGACGCCGCAATCGCGTCCGAGGCGGTATTGCCGGGAGATCAGGCCGTAGGTCATGCCGATCAGCTCGTCGGGCCGCAGGCCGCTGTCCCGGCTCCAGCGCGCGAGCTCCGAGGGCTTCACGAAGCGCAGGTAATCGTGCGTGCCTTTCGGCAGCAGCTTCAGCACGTACTCGGCGCCGATCACGGCGAACAGGTAGGCCTTGGGATTGCGGTTGATGGTCGAGAAAAATACCTGCCCGCCGGGCCGCACCAGCTTCGCACACGCGGCGACCATGCTCGCCGGCTGCGGAACGTGCTCCAGCAATTCCATGCAGGTCGCGGCGTCGAATTCACCAGCGTGCGCGGCGGCGAAGTCCTCGACCACGGCCTTCTCGTAGCGCACCGGCAGCCGGCTCTCCAGCAGGTGCAGTTGCGCGACGCTCAGCGCCTTGTCCGAAAGATCGATGCCCGTGACGCGCGCGCCGCGCTGCGCCATCGCTTCGGCCAGGATGCCGCCGCCGCAGCCGACGTCGAGCACGTTCTTGCCGCTCAGGCCGAGGTGCGCATCGATCCACCCGAGGCGCAGCGGGTTGATCTCGTGCAGCGGCCTGAATTCGCCCTGCGGATCCCACCAGCGGTGCGCGAGCGAGTTGAATTTGGCGAGTTCCGCAGGGTCCGCGTTCATGCACCGATTTTCGCAAATAAAAAGCCCCGCCGGAGCGGGGCTTGCTGGAGCCGGAGAGAGCTTACGGCTGCCGCGTGCCGATGACCTCGATCTCGACGCGGCGATCAGGCGCCAGGCACGCCACCAGCTTCTTGTTGCTGCGGTGCTCGGGGCCCATCTTCTTGCACTTGTCGCCGGTCACGGGCTGCTTCTCGCCCTTGCCCTCGGTGTAGATGCGGTTCGTCTCGATGCCCTTCGACACCAGATAGGCCTTGATCGCTTCGGCGCGGCGCACCGACAGCTTCTGGTTGTAGGCGTCCGAGCCGATCATATCCGCATGGCCGATGGCGATGACCACCTCGAGGTTGATGCCGCGGACCTTGCTCGCGAGCTCATCGAGCGTCGCTTTGCCATCGGGCCTGAGCTCCGCCTTGTCGAAGTCGAAATGAACGGTGCCGGCAGAGGTGACCTTTTCGGCGGCCGGCTTCGGCTTCGGCGCGGGCGGCGCGGGCTTGACCTCGGGCGCGGGGGCAGGTGGTGGCGCGGGCGGGGGAGCGGGCTTCGGGGGTTCTTGCGTCGCGCATCCGGCTGCAAACGCAAACGCCACGAGGAGCAGCCAACTGTTTTTGATCATTCTCCCTCCGGTTCCGAAAACCTTCTCGTATCAGGAGTCTGCGCGTTGCTTGTGTTGCTCGAGCGCATTCTGCCATAACTGCCAGCGAGTGTCCAAGCCGGAAAACGCGCCGCCGCGCAGAACGCCGTCGCGCACTCGCAGCTCGCCGTTCACGAAAACGTGCGTGACGTGCTCGCGCCCCGCGGCGTAGACCAGATGCGACACCGGGTCATAGCAGGGCGCGAGCTCGGGCGCGCTCATGCTGACGGCAACCAGGTCCGCCGCCTTGCCGCGCTCGATCGAGCCGGTCGTGGCGGCGATGCCGAGGGCTTGGGCGCCGGCGAGCGTCGCGGCGCGCAGCGCCGCGTGCGCCGGCAGCGCCTCGGCGTCGCGCGCTACCGCCTTGGCGAGCAGCGCGGCGCTGCGCATCTCCTGGAACAGGTCGAGCCGGTTGTTGCTCGCCGCGCCGTCGGTGCCGAGGGCGACGTTGATCTGCGCCTTCAGCAGCTCTGCCACCGGCGCGAATCCGCTGGCGAGCTTGAGATTGGAAGACGGGCAGTGGACGACCGAGCAGCCGTGACGCGAAAGCAGCTGGATTTCCTCGGCGCGAACGTGAACCGCGTGCACGGCGATCAGGCCCGGTCCGAGCAGCCCGAGCCGGCGCAGGCGCTCGAGCGGCCGCACCCCGTGCTCGCTCATCGAGCGCTCGATCTCGTCCGCGGTTTCGTGGACATGCACGTGCACGGGCAGATCGAGCTCGGCGGCGAGCGTCGCCACCTGGCGGAACGTCGCGTCGGACACGCTGTAGGGCGCATGCGGCGCGAGGCAGAAGGAGACGAGCTCGTGGTCGCGGTAACGATCGCGGATCGCGAGGCCCTTGCGCAGGTAATCTGCGGGGTCGGACGCGTAAGCCGAGGGAAACTCGACGGCGATGAGGCCGTGCGCCGAACGCATTCCCGCCGAAAGAGAGGCCTCGAGCGCCGCGTCCGGGAAGAAATACATGTCGTTGAAGCAGGTGATCCCGCCGCGCAGCATCTCGGCGCAGGCGAGGAGCGTGCCGTCGCGCACGAAGTCGCGCGACACATGCCGTGTTTCGGCCGGCCAGACGTGCTCCTGCAGCCAGCGCATGAGCGGCAAGTCGTCGGCAAGCCCCCGCATCAGCGTCATGGCGGCGTGCGTGTGGGCGTTGACGAGACCGGGAATCAGGACCTGCCCCGCAAGCTCGACGGGCTCGTGTTCCCGGAATCGTGCGCGCGCCTCCCGCGCGGGCGCGATCGCCTCGATCCGGCCATCGCGAATCGCCACCGCGTGGTCTTCGAGCACTTTGCCCGCGGGCTCGACCGGCACTACCCAGCGCGGAAGAAGAAGTGAGCCGTTGGCCATGAAAAAAAGGCCCCGGGAGCGCCGGGGCCTCGCGTGCCTCTATTGTCGCGCGATTATCTGCGCGTGCCCTGTACCTCGATTTCCACGCGACGGTTCGGCGTCAGGCACTCGATGACCGCCTTGCGGTTCTTCTGGTCCGGGCAGGACTTTACCGGCATCGTCTTGCCGTAGCCGTAGGTCTCGATCTTCGAGCCGTCGAAGCCCCTCGAAACCAGGTAGTTGCGCACTGCCTCGGCGCGGCGCTCCGATAGCCGCTGGTTGTACTGCGTCCCCCCGAGGCGGTCGCTATGCCCGTTGATGTTGATGACGCGGATGTCGGAATAGTCCTGCTTGACGCGGTCGACTACTTCTTTTTCGAGCTTGGCGCGGCCGGCCGCAGTCAGCGTGGCGCGATCGAACGTGAACAACTCCCCCGCAGCAAGGGTGAGCGGCACGGGCTTGAGCGGCGCCGGCTTCGGCGGCGGAGGCGGCGCCACCGGCGCGACTTCCGCCTTGGGCGGCGGCGGCGGCGGCGGCGCGACTTCCGCGCGCGGCCGGGGCGCCGCCGGCGCCGCTCTCGGCACATGATCCGGATCGCAATCGGCATCGGCCAGCGTAGGCGTCCAGTAGCCGGTTCGCACGCAGCCACCTGAGCCGCTCTTCCAGACGGACCCCGCCGGCGCAGAGGTCACGTATCCCTGCGCGCCGGCCTCGAAGGCGGCCAGCGAAAACGTCATCGCAGCGGTGGCGAGCGTCGCGGATAAAGTCGGTTTGGTGGTCAAGGGGTCTCCCTGTTCTTATGTATTGGCGACCGCCGAATTTAAGCACATGGCCGTGGGCCGACACAAGATTTTTTAGAGGGAAATCCGAGGCTTCGCATGATAAAATTTCATTTTCCCCGGACGCGCTTTTCCGCCCTCCCAGGCGCCCGTGCCGATCGACCGAGAAATGGAACCGTTCGCCAAAGAAACCCTGCCGATCAGCCTCGAAGAGGAGATGCGGCGCTCGTATCTCGATTACGCCATGAGCGTGATCGTGGGCCGCGCGCTCCCCGACGTGCGCGACGGCCTGAAGCCGGTCCACCGCCGGGTGCTGTACGCGATGCATGAGGCGAACAACACCTGGAACCGGCCGTACGTGAAGTGCGCGCGCATCGTCGGCGACGTGCTGGGCAAGTACCACCCGCACGGCGACACCGCGACCTACGAGGCGCTGGTGCGCATGGCGCAGGACTTCTCCATGCGCTACACGCTGGTCGACGGCCAGGGCAATTTCGGCTCGGTGGATGGCGACGCGGCAGCGGCCTACCGCTATACCGAATGCCGGCTGGACAGGATCGCCTCCGAGATGCTGCCCGACATCGACAAGGAGACGGTCGATTTCACGCCGAACTACGACGGCAAGGAATTCGAGCCCGCGGTCCTGCCGACGCGCGTTCCCAACCTGCTGGTCAACGGCTCCTCGGGCATCGCGGTGGGAATGGCGACCAACATCCCGCCGCACAACCTCGGCGAAGTGGTCGACGCCTGCCTGCACGTGCTCGCCCAGCCGCACTGCGCCATCGAGGAAGTGATCAAGCTGATGCCGGCGCCCGATTTCCCGACCGCCGGCATCATCTACGGCCTCGGCGGCGTGCACGAGGGCTACCGCACCGGCCGCGGCCGCGTGGTGATGCGCGCGCGCACGCACTTCGAGGAGGTCGGCCGGGGCGACCGCCAGGCGGTCATCGTCGACGAGCTGCCCTATCAGGTGAACAAGAAGGCGCTGCTCGAGCGCATTGCCGAGCTGGTCACCGAGAAGAAGCTGGAAGGCGTCTCCGACATCCGCGACGAATCGGACCGCTCCGGCATGCGCGTGGTGATCGAGCTCAAGCGCGCCGAGATCCCGGAGGTCGTGCTCAACAACCTCTTCAAGCAGACGCAGCTGCAAGACACCTTCGGCATCAACATGGTGGCGCTGGTGGACGGCCAGCCGCGGCTGCTGTCGGTGAAGGAGCTGATCGAGGCGTTCATCTCGCACCGTCGCGAGGTGACGACGCGGCGCACCGTCTACGACCTGCGCAAGGCGCGCGAGCGCGGCCACGTGCTGGAGGGCCTCGCGGTGGCGCTCTCCAACGTCGACGAGGTGATCGCTCTCATCAAGAAGGCGGCCACCCCGGCCGACGCCAAGCGGGAATTGATGAGCCGCTCCTGGCGCTCACCTCTGGTGGGGGAAATGCTCCACAAGGCGACACCCCAGCAGTTCCGCCCGGAGGGCCTGCCCGAATCATTCGGCATGCAGGACGACGGCTATCACCTGTCCGACGAGCAGGCGCAGGCGATCCTCGAGCTGCGGCTGCAGCGGCTGACCGGCCTCGAGCAGGACAAGATCCGCGACGAGTACCGCGAGGTGATCGAGAACATCGTCGACCTGCTCGACATCCTCGCCAAGCCCAGCCGCATCATGGCGATCATCGCCGAGGAGCTGAAGAAGATAAAGGAGGAATTCGGCGATGCGCGGCGCAGCGAGATCGTTACCGTCGCCGAGGACATCGCGATCGAGGACCTGATTGCGCCGCAGGACATGGTGGTCACCTTTTCGCACGGCGGCTATGTCAAGTCGCAGCCGCTTGCCGACTACCGCGCCCAGCGCCGCGGCGGCCGCGGCAAGATGGCCACCACGATGAAGGAGGACGACTTCATCGAGCGCCTGTTCGTCGCGCATTCGCACGATCACCTGCTGTGCTTCTCGAACCGCGGCAGGCTGTACTGGCTCAAGGTGTACGAAGTGCCCGCCGGCAGCCGCTCCAGCCGCGGCAAGCCGATCGTCAACATGTTCCCGCTGGAGGAAGGCGAGAAGATCACCGCGGTCGTGCCGGTCAAGGAGTTCGACGAGAACCACTACGTGTTCATGGCCACCTCGCAGGGCACGGTGAAGAAGACGCCGCTCGCCGAGTTCTCGCGCCCGCGGCCGAGCGGCATCATTGCGGTCGGGCTCGACGAGGGCGACTACCTGGTCGGGGCGGCGCTGACCGACGGCAAGTACAACGTGATGCTGTTCTCGTCGGATGGCAAGGCGGTGCGGTTCCAGGAAGGCGACGTGCGTCCGATGGGCCGCCAGGCGACCGGCGTGCGCGGCATGCGTTTGGGCGAGGGCTCGCGCGTGGTGTGCATGCTCGCGGCGCACGATGAATCGAAGTCGGTGCTGACGGCGACCGAGCACGGCTTCGGCAAGCGCACGCCGATCGGCGAATATCCGCGCCACGGCCGCGGCGGCCAGGGCGTGATCGCGATCCAGACTTCCGAGCGCAACGGCAAGGTGGTCGGCGCGGTGCTGGTCGACGACCACGACGAGGTGATGCTGATCTCGACCGGCGGTGTTCTGATCCGCACCCGCGTGGCGCAGATCCGCGAGCAGGGCCGTTCCACGCAGGGCGTCACGCTGATCTCCCTGAGCGACGGCGAAAAGCTCGCCGGCCTGGAGCGCATCGAGGAGCGCGAACTCGAGGGCAACGGCAACGGCGGCGACGGCGAAGCCGCCGCGGAGCCACCGCCGGCGCCCTCCGGCCCGACCGTGCATTGATGTCGCGCATCTTCAATTTCAGCGCCGGGCCGGCAATGCTTCCCGCCGAGGTGCTGGCGCGCGCCGGCGACGAGATGCTCGACTGGCACGGCAGCGGCATGTGCGTGATGGAGATGAGCCATCGCGGCAGGGAATTCGTCGGCATCGCCGCCGACGCCGAGCGCGACCTGCGCGAGCTGCTCGCCGTGCCGCAGAACTACAAGCTGCTGTTCCTGCAGGGCGGCGCGACCCTGCAGTTCGCGCAGGTGCCGATGAACCTGCTGCGCGGCAAGGGCAAGGCCGACTACGTGCTCACGGGAGAATGGTCCAAGAAGGCAGTGAAGGAAGCGAAGAGCTATTGCGATGTCGGCATCGCGGCCAGCTCCGAAGACCGCAATTTCACCTACGCCCCCAAGCAATGGAAGGTTCGGCCGGACGCCGCGTACGTCCACTACTGCTCGAACGAAACCATCGGCGGGGTTGAATATCATGAAGTCGTGAACGTGAAAGGCATTCCTCTCGTGGCGGATGCGTCGTCGCATTTCCTGTCGCGGCCGCTCGAGGTCTCGAAGTTCGGCCTGATCTACGCCGGCGCGCAGAAAAACGTCGGGCCGGCAGGGCTCAGCATCGTCATCGTGCGCGAGGACCTGCTGGGCAACGCGGCGAAGGGCACGCCGTCGGTCATGGACTACAAGCTGCAGGCCGGGGCCGATTCGATGCTCAATACGCCACCGACCTATTCGATCTACATTGCCGGGCTGGTGTTCAAGTGGGTGAAGCAGCAGGGCGGCGTGCGCGAAGTCGAGAAGAGAAACATTCAAAAGGCGGCGCTGCTGTACGATCTGCTCGATTCAAGCAGCTTCTACAAGAATCCGGTGGCCAAGGAAGACCGCTCCAGGATGAACGTGCCTTTCACCCTTGCAGATGCAAAACTCGACGCTGCGTTCCTCAAGGGCGCGCAGGAGCGCGGCATGGTCCAGCTGAAGGGGCACCGTTCTGTCGGCGGCATGCGCGCGTCGATCTACAACGCGATGCCGCTGGAGGGCGTGCAGCGGCTCGTCGAATACATGAAGGAATTCGAAGCCGAGCATGGCTAGGGCGCGCGCCAAGAAATGCGAGATCCTGGTGCTGAACAACATCGCCCAGGTCGGCCTGAAGCGCTTCCCGGCGGAGCAGTACGCGGTGGTGAAGGAGGCGAAGGATCCGCAGGCCATCCTGGTGCGCTCGGCCGACCTGCACAGGCGCGAGTTCGGGCCTTCCCTCAAGGCCGTCGGCCGCGCCGGGGCGGGAGTGAACAACATCCCGGTGGCCGCGCTGTCGAAGCGCGGCGTGCCGGTGTTCAATGCGCCGGGCGCGAATGCCAACGCGGTGAAGGAGCTGGTCCTCGCCGGCATGCTGCTCGCCGCGCGCAACCTGCCGCCCGCCCTGGATTTTGTCCGGGGGCTGAAAACTTCCCCGCAATTCGAGGAGCAGGTCGAAGACGGCAAGAAGCAGTTTGCCGGGTCGGAGCTGCCGGGACATACGCTGGGGATCATCGGCCTGGGCAAGATCGGCAGCCTGGTCGCCGATGCTGCGATCCGCCTGGGCATGAACGTGCTCGGCTACGACCCGCACATCACGGTCGACGCGGCCTGGAGCCTGCCTTCGCAGGTGCGCAAGGCCGGAGCCGTCGACGAAGTGCTGAAGCAGAGCCATTTCGTTTCGCTGCACGTGCCGCTCGGCGAGAAGACGCGCCACATGATCGACGCCAGGAACATCGAGCACTTCCGCCCCGGCGCGGTGCTGCTCAATTTCTCGCGCGACGGCGTGGTCGCCGATGACGCGGTCGCGAAGGGGCTGAACAGCCACCGCCTGAGGTGGTATGTGACCGATTTTCCGAGCGCCGGGCTGCTCGGTCATGCCGGGGTCATCGCGCTGCCGCACCTCGGCGCCTCGACGCGCGAGGCCGAGGACAACTGCGCCATCATGGTGGTCGACCAGCTGCGCGACTACCTCGAGCACGGCAACCTGCAGAACGCGGTGAACTTCCCCGACGCCGCGATGGCGCGCGAGGCGCCGTACCGGCTCGCCATCGCCAACGCCAACGTTCCAGACATGCTGGGCGCCATCTCGCACGCGCTCGGGCGGGGCAAGATCAACATCCACAACATGCTGAACAAGTCCAAGGGAGAGATGGCGTACACGCTGGTGGATGCGGACAGCCCGGTTCCCGCCGCGATGCTGGACGAGCTGGGCCAATTGAAAGGCGTGCTGGCGGTGCGCTATCTTCCCGCCGATGTCTGACGAAATCGAAAAGCTGCGCCGCGAGATCGATGCGCTCGACGACCAGCTGGCGGCGCTGCTCAACCGCCGCGCGGGCCTCGCGCAGCGCATCGGCGCGTTGAAGTCCGGCGCGCCGGCCTACCGGCCGGAGCGGGAAATTGAAATATTGAGAAGAATCACCAAGAATCCTGGTGTGCTTCCCGCGGAGCGCGTCGCGGCCGTATTCCGCGAGGTGATCTCGGCCTGCCGCGGCCTGGAGGAAGCGATCCGCGTCTCCTACCTCGGGCCCGAAGGGACCTTCAGCGAGCAGGCAGTGCGCAAGCATTTCGGCCGCGCGGTCGAGGGCCAGCCGTCAGGCTCGGTCGATGAGGCGTTCCGCCGCTGCGAGTCGGGCGCCGTGCAGTTCGCCGTGGTGCCGGTCGAGAACTCGACCGAAGGCGCCGTCGGGCGCACGCTCGACCTGCTGCTCGCCACGCCGCTTCGCATTTGCGCGGAGATCGAGCTGCGCGTGCAGCAGAATCTCCTTTTCAAGGGAGAAAGCCTGCGGTCCGTGCGGCGCGTCTACTCGCATGCCCAATCCCTCGCGCAATGCAACGGCTGGCTGGCGCAGAACCTGCCCGGCGCCGAGCGCGTTCCCGTCGCCTCGAACGCCGAGGCGGCGCAGCGCGCCAGCACCGAGGAGGGAGCCGCCGCGATCGCCGGCGAGGCCGCCGCCGAGCGCTACCGGCTGAACGTGCTGGCGCGCTCCATCGAGGACGCGCCGAACAACACCACGCGCTTCCTGGTCCTGGGCAACCTCGATCCGGCGCCGACCGGCAACGACCGCACTTCGCTGGTGATGTCTGCCGAGAACAGGCCAGGCGCGGTGCACGCGCTGCTCACGCCGCTCGCGCAAAACCGCGTCAGCATGAGCCGCATCGAGTCGCGCCCGTCGCGCGCCGGCGCCGCGCTGTGGGAGTACATGTTCTTCATCGACATCGAGGGCCATCAAAAGGACCCGGGCGTTGCCGCGGCGCTCGCCGAGCTGCGTTCCAAGGCGCCGTACCTGAAAATACTCGGCTCTTACCCTTCGGCATGCTGATCGACCCGTGCGAGCTGTCGCCCTCGTACGTGCGCTCGATCGCGCCGTACCAGCCGGGCAAGCCGATCTCCGAGCTGGCGCGCGAGATGGGGCTCGACGAAGCCGGCATCGTCAAGCTCGCCTCGAACGAGAACCCGCGGGGCATCGGCCCGCGGACTCGCGCGGCGATCGAGGCGGCGATCGGCGCAGTCGCGCGCTACCCCGACGGCAACGGCTTCGAGCTGAAGCAGGCGCTCTCGGCGCGCTACGGGGTCGACGCGTCGTCGATCGTCCTCGGCAACGGCTCGAACGACGTGCTCGAGCTGGTGGCGCTCGCCTTCCTCGGACCCGGCCGCGCCGCGGTGCTGTCCGAGCACGCGTTCGCGGTGTATCCGCTCGCCACGCAGGCGCGCGGCGCGCGCGCGATCGTGGTGCCGGCGAAGAACTACGGCCACGATCTCGAGACGATGGCCAAGGCGATCGACGACGAGACCTACGTGGCCTGGATCGCCAATCCCAACAATCCGACCGGCACCCTGGCGCGCCCGGACGAGATCGAGGCGTTCCTGCGCCGCGTCCCCGAGCGCGTCATCGCGGTGCTCGACGAGGCGTACAACGAGTACCTGACGCCAGAGCTGCGCGCCGACAGCGCGAAGTGGATCAGGCGCCATCCGAACCTCGTGATCACGCGCACCTTCTCCAAGGCCTACGGGCTGGCCGGGCTGCGCGTCGGCTTCGCGCTCGCGCATGCGTCGGTCGCCGACGTGATGAACCGCGTGCGCCAGCCGTTCAACGTGAACAGCGTCGCGCTCGCCGCGGCCAGGGCCGCGCTCGATGACATGGAGTTCGTCGCGCGCAGCTACGCCGAGAACCTGCAGGGCCTGAAGCAGCTCGAGGAAGGTGCCCGCCGCCTCGGGCTCGATTTCATTCCGTCGCATGGCAACTTCCTCACCCTGCGCGTCGGCAAAGCGGCCGAGATCTACAAGCGGCTGCTGCGCCGGAGCGTGATCGTGCGGCCGGTGGGCGGCTACGGGCTGCCCGAGCACCTGCGCGTCACCGTCGGCACGCCGCAGGAAAACGACAAGTTCCTCGCCGCGCTCGCCGCCAGCCTGAAGGAATGAAGCTTGCCGTCATCGGCGTCGGCCTCATCGGCGGCAGTTTTGCCCTGGCGCTGAAGCAGGCGAAGGTCGCATCGCACGTCGTCGGCGTCGGCCGCAACCCGGCCAATCTGAAACTCGCGCTCGAGCGCGGCGCCATCGATTCGATCGCTCCGGATCCGGCCGCCGCGGCGCGTGGCGCGGACCTGGTTTTACTCGCCACCCCGGTCTCGCACTACCTGAAAATTCTCTCTTCATTGAGCCTTCATTCGACGCTGATCGTCACCGACGCCGGAAGCACGAAGCGCGACGTCATCGTCGCGGCGCGCAGCGCACTGAAGGAAAAAATTGCGCAGTTCGTCCCGGGGCATCCGATCGCAGGCGCCGAGAAGAGCGGCGTCGCGGCGGCGACGCCGGAGCTGTTCAGAAACAGGCGAGTCGTTCTGACCCCGCTGCCTGAAAACCCTGCCGCAGCGGTTGACAAAGTGGAACGAGCATGGAAGTCGTGCGGCGCGCGGATCGCGAAAATGAATCCCGATGAGCACGACAGCGTGCTGGCGGCGGTGAGCCACCTGCCGCACGTGCTCGCCTTCGCGCTGGCGCACGACATCGCGGCGCGCGGGAACGCGGCGCAGCTTTTTTCCTACGCCGCCGGCGGATTCCGCGACTTCACCCGCATCGCCTCGAGCCATCCGGAAATGTGGCGCGACATCTGCATCGCCAACCGCGACCGGCTGCTGGAAGAGATCGACCGCTATTCGAAAAACCTGGGCTCCATTAGAAAAATCATTGCAGCAGCGGATCCGGCGGCGCTTGAAAAGCTGTTCACCGAGGCGCGCGCCGCCCGGCAGCGCTGGCTCGACGGCGAATTCGAGTCCTGATGGACAGCCTCGAGCTGAAGCCGATCCGCCGCACGGCGGGCAAGGTGCGGCTTCCCGGCTCGAAGAGCATCTCCAACCGCGTGCTGCTTCTCGCCGCGCTCGCCTCCGGCGATACCGAGGTGAGCGGGCTGCTCGACGCCGACGACACCCGCGTCATGCGCGACGCTCTCTCGAAGCTGGGAGTTCGATTCTCAAAGCGGCGCGTTCGGGGCGCGGGCGGCCCGTTCCCGGTCAAAAAAGCGGAGCTGTTCCTCGGCAATGCCGGCACCGCGTTGCGGCCGCTCACCGCCGCGCTGGTGATGACCGGCGGCGAATACCGCCTTGCCGGCGCGCCGCGGATGCACGAGCGCCCGATCGGCGATCTCGTCAACGCGCTGCGCGGGATCGGGGCCGACGTCGAATACCTCGGTGCGGACGGCTACCCGCCGCTCGCCCTGCATCCCGCGGCCATCAAGCTGAATGAACCGGTGACGGTGAAAGGCGACGTGTCGTCGCAGTTTCTCACGGCGCTGCTCATGGCCCTGCCGCTTCTCGATTCGAAGTCGAGGGTCGAGGTGCAGGGCGAATTGATCTCCAGGCCTTACGTGGAAATCACCCTGAACGTGATGCGCCGCTTCGGCGTCGAGGTGGCGCGCAGGGAATGGCACTCGTTCGAGGTCCCGGCGGCGCGCTACGTCTCTCCGGGAAGGATTTACGTCGAAGGCGACGCCTCGTCCGCGTCGTACTTTCTCGCCGCCGGCGCGATCGGCGGCGGGCCGGTGCGCGTCGAGGGGGTCGGCCGCGACAGCATCCAGGGAGACGTGCGCTTCACCGAGGTCCTCGAGCGCATGGGGGCGCGGGTATCGATGGGGGACGGCTGGATAGAAGCTGCCGGCGGAAACAAGCTCAAGGCGCTCGATATGGATCTGAATCACATTCCCGATGCCGCGATGACCGCGGCAGTAATGGCGCTGTTCGCCGACGGCCCGAGCACGCTGCGCAACATCGGCAGCTGGCGGGTGAAGGAAACCGACCGGCTCGCGGCGATGGCGACGGAGCTTCGCAAGCTGGGAGCGCGCGTGGAGGAGGGCAGGGATTCCCTGCGGATTTCCCCGGGGAAGCTGAAGACCGCGGTGATCGATACGTACGCCGACCACCGCATGGCGATGAGCTTCTCGCTCGCCGCGCTGGGCGGCGTGCCGGTGCGCATCAACGACCCGGGCTGCGTTGCCAAGACCTTCCCGGAGTATTTCAGCGCCTTCGCCAGCATCGCGGCCGCATGACAGCGGCGCCGGTGATCGCCATCGATGGTCCCTCGGCCTCCGGCAAGGGCACGATCGCCAGGCGCGTGGCCGATGAACTGTCGTTTCACTACCTCGAGAGCGGCGCGCTCTACCGCTTGATCGCGCTCGTGTCATTGAGGGACAGGATGCGCGCCGAGAAGGCCTTGGCGGAGGTCGCCGAGCGCATGGCCGTCGATTTCGTGGGGGAACAAATCTTCTTGTCGAATCAAGATGTTACTCTGGACGTGCGCAGCGAGGAGGTAAGCAGGCGCGCGTCCGAGGTAGCGAAAATTCCCGAGGTCAGGAAGCGTCTGCTGAAGCGCCAGCGCGCCTTTCGCCGGCCACCCGGGCTGGTTGCCGACGGCCGCGACATGGGAACTGTTGTTTTTCCCGACGCGACGCTCAAGCTGTTCTTGACAGCGAGCCCGGAAGTGAGGGCCGAGCGGCGATATAAGCAGTTGATCGACAAAGGAATCCCTGCTAATCTTCGCTCCCTTTCCCGGGACTTGGCGGAACGGGATGCGCGCGACCGAAACCGCGCGGTCGCGCCTCTGGTTCCCGCGCCGGATTCGCAAGTGCTCGATTCTTCTGCGCTTTCGATCGACGCCGTCGCCGAGCTGATCGTGCGCTGGTACCGGGAGAGGACAGGCGGGCTGCGTTAACGCGCGGCCTTTCATTAACTTGACCCGCAGCGTGGCTGCTAAGCCTGCGGCTTGAAAAGGTTTTTTCCTACATGGCCAGTATTTCCCCAGCTCCGACCTCGAATCTGACGTCCAGCGCCGGCGAATCGTTTGCGGCGCTTTTCGAGGAAAGCCTCAACCGCAAGGAGATGCGCATCGGCGAAGTCATCACCGCCGAGGTCGTCAGCGTCGACGAGAACTTCGTGGTGGTGAACGCGGGGCTGAAGTCGGAGAGCATCATCGCTGTCGACGAATTCCGCAACGACGCCGGGCAGGTGGAAGTGAAGCCCGGCGACTTTGTCAGCGTTTCCATCGAGGCCCTTGAGGACGGTTACGGCGCCACGCGCCTGTCGCGCGACAAGGCGAAGCGCATGGCCGCCTGGCTCGAGCTGGAGAAAGCTCTCGAGACCGGCGAGAAGGTGCAGGGCGTGATCACCGGCAAAGTGAAGGGCGGCCTCACCGTGATGACGCGCGGCATTCGCGCGTTCCTGCCCGGCTCGCTGGTCGACCTGCGCCCGGTGAAGGACACCACGCCCTACGAGGGCAAGGAGATGGAGTTCAAGGTCATCAAGCTCGACCGCAAGAGGAACAATGTGGTCGTGTCCCGGCGCGCCGTGATGGAGGAGACCGCCGGCGCCGAGCGGCAGAACCTGCTCGCTTCGCTGCAGGAAGGCGCGACCGTGAAGGGCCTCGTCAAGAACATCACCGACTACGGCGCATTCGTGGACCTGGGCGGCATCGACGGGCTGCTCCATATCACCGACCTCGCCTGGCGCCGCGTGAAGCATCCTTCCGAGGTGCTCAACGTCGGCGACGAGGTGACGGCGAAGGTGCTCAAGTTCGACGCCGAGAAAAACAGGGTGTCGCTGGGCCTGAAGCAGCTGGGCGAGGATCCTTGGGTCGGCATCGCAAGGCGCTACCCCCAGGGAACAAGATTATTTGGAAAAGTAACCAATCTGACGGACTACGGCGCGTTCGTCGAGGTCGAGTCGGGCATCGAAGGGCTGGTCCACGTCTCCGAGATGGACTGGACCAACAAGAACGTGCATCCGTCCAAGGTGGTGCAGGTCGGCGACGAGGTCGAGGTGATGATCCTCGAGATCGACGAGGAGCGCCGGCGCATCTCGCTCGGCATGAAGCAGTGCATGCCGAACCCGTGGGAGGACTTCGCGCGCGAGTACAAGAAGGGCGACCGCGTGAAGGGCCAGATCAAGTCGATCACCGATTTCGGCGTCTTCGTCGGCCTGCCGGGCGGCATCGACGGCCTGGTCCACCTGTCCGACCTGTCGTGGTCGGCGGCCGGCGAGGAAGCGGTGAAGAACTTCAAGAAGGGCGAGGAAGTCGAGGCGGTGGTGCTGTCGATCGACGTCGAGCGCGAGCGCATCTCGCTCGGCGTCAAGCAGCTCGAGGGCGACCCGTTCACCAACTTCATCGCCAGCCACGAGAAGAACAGCCTGGTCAGCGGTACGGTGAAGGCGGTCGACGCCAAGGGCGCGGTGATCGCGCTCGGCGGCGACGTCGAGGGCTATCTGCGCGCCTCGGAGTTCTCGCGCGAGCGCGTCGATGACCTGCGCACCCACTTGAAGGAGGGCGATACGGTGCAGGCGATGATCATCAACGTCGACCGCAAGAGCCGGTCGATCAACGTGTCGGTCAAGGCGAGGGATCTCGCCGAGGAGACCGAGGCGATGAAGCAGCTGCGCAGCGAGCAGGCGGCGGCGAGCGCGGGCGCGACCAACCTCGGGGCGCTGCTGCGCGCGAAGCTCGACAAGAGCGGTTCGAACCCGCAGCAATAAGCGGGACCAGCCACCAAGGGGGAAGGCCCGCCATGACCAAGTCCGAACTGATCGCGCGCCTCGCCCAGCGCTATCCGCAGCTGGTCGCGAAGGACGCCGAGTACGCGGTGAAGATGATTCTCGACGCGATGACCCAGGCGCTGCTCGCCGGCAACCGCATCGAGATCCGCGGCTTCGGCAGCTTCGGGCTGAATTACCGGCCGCCGCGCACCGGCCGCAACCCGAAGTCGGGCGAGAAGGTGCAGGTGCCCGAGAAGTACGTGCCGCACTTCAAGGCCGGCAAGGAGCTGCGCGAGCGGGTAGACGGAGCGACTCCCGAAGCCCCGGCCGCGCCGCCACAGCGCGCTTCGCAGCCGGTTCGCTAGGGCGGCTGCGAAGCCGGTGGCGCCATGCGCATCGTCACCTGGGCGATCCGCCTAGCCGTTTTCTTGCTGCTGGTGGCGTTCGCCGCGAAGAACGCCGAGCCGGTGCCGCTGCGCTTCTATTTCGGCCTCGCGCTGGAGGCGCCGCTGGTGCTGGTGCTGTTCGCCTTCTTCGTCGCCGGCGCGCTGTTCGGCGTGCTCGCGCTTCTCATGCCGCTCGCCAGGCAGCAAAGGCAGATTGCAGCGCTCAAGAAGCAGGTCTCCAAGGCCGAACCGCCGGCGCCGCCGGTAGCGGGCCTGTAGCGATGGAGTTCGATTTCTGGTGGCTGCTCGGCTTCCCGCTGTTCTTCGGCCTGGGCTGGATTGCGGCGCGCATCGACATCAAGCAGATCGTCTCCGAGTCGCGGGCGCTGCCGCGCTCCTACTTCAAGGGGCTCAATTTCCTGCTCAACGAGCAGCCCGACAAGGCGATCGAGGCGTTCATCGAGGTGGTCAAGGTCGACCCGGAGACGATCGAGCTGCACTTCGCGCTCGGCAGCCTGTTCCGGCGCCGCGGCGAGTATGACCGCGCCATCCGCATGCACCAGAACCTGCTCGAGCGCGCCGATCTGGGCGCGGAGCAGAAAGTAATAGCGCTCGCGGAGCTCGGCCAGGACTACCTCAAGGCCGGCATCCTCGATCGCGCCGAGCAGGTATTCAAGCGGCTGTCCGACGGCCCGCAGGCGATCCAGGCGCGCCGCCACCTGCTGCAGATCTTCGAGCAGGAGAAGGACTGGCCGCGCGCCATCGAGATGACCAAGCAGGTGGAATCCGACCCGCGCGACCTCGCCCAGTACTTCTGCGAGCTGGCGGCCTCCGAGGCGGCGCAGTCGCGCCCGGAGGCGGCGCGCAGGCACCTGGAGGCGGCGCTCGAGGCCAACCGCAAGTGCGTGCGGGCGAGCCTGCAGCTGGGAGACCTGGAAAGAAGCTCGAATAATCTCGACGTCGCGATCGAGCACTGGAAGCGCATCGAGTCGCAGAACCCGGCGTATATCGCGCTCGCGGCGCAGCGCCTGCTCGAGGCGCATGGCGCAGCAGGGCGGGGCGAGGACGGGCTGAGGCTGCTCGCCGGCTATCTCGAGCGCTATCCCTCGCTCGACCTGCTCGACACCGTGTTCCAGCAGACGCTGGAAGAGAAGGGTGCCGAGGCGGCGTACACGCTGGTGCGCGACGAGCTGCGTCGCAACCCGACGCTGCTCGGCCTCGACCGGCTGCTCGAGGCGCAGATCATCGCCGCCGGCTCGCCCGAGCGGCGGCGCGACCTGGAGCTGGTGCGCAACCTGGTCCACGGCCACACCCGCCGCCTCGCGCGCTACCGCTGCGAGAACTGCGGCTTCAAGGCGCGCCAGTTCCACTGGCATTGTCCCGCCTGCGGCGGCTGGGAGACCTACCCGCCGCGGCGCACTGAGGAATTCGATCTAACTCCATGAACAGATCATGAACGTCACGATCATAGGAACCGGCTACGTAGGGCTCGTTACCGGCGCTTGCCTCGCGGACGCGGGTAACAGCGTTTTTTGCCTGGATGTGGACGAGAAAAAAATAAATCTCTTAAATGAAAACAAAATTCCCATTTTCGAGCCCGGCCTGCAACCGGTCGTCAGGCGCAACCGCGAAGCGGGAAGGCTGCGTTTTTCCACCGACGTCGCGGCGAGCGTGACGCACGGCGAGCTGCAGCTGATCGCTGTGGGCACGCCGCCAGGCGAGGACGGCTCGGCGGACCTGCAGCACGTGCTCGCCGCGGCGCGCGCCATCGGCCGGCACATGCAGGGCTACAGGGTCGTGGTCACCAAGTCGACGGTTCCGGTCGGCACCGCGGACAAGGTGAAACAGGCCATCATCGAGGAATTGAAGAAGCGCGGCACCGGCAGCGATTTCACGGTGGTGGCGAACCCCGAATTCCTCAAGGAGGGCGCGGCGGTGGAGGACTTCATGCGCCCGGACCGGATCATCATCGGCTCGGACGACGCGCGCGCCGTCGCGCTGCTGCGCCAGCTCTATGCGCCGTTCCAGCGCAACCGCGAGCGCGTCATCGTGATGGGCGTGCGCTCCGCCGAGCTCACCAAGTACGCCGCCAACTCGATGCTCGCCACCCGCATCTCGTTCATGAACGAGGTGGCGAACCTCGCCGAAGCGATCGGCGCCGACATCGAGGAAGTGCGGCGCGGCATCAGCTCGGACCCGCGCATCGGCTACCAGTTCCTGTACGCCGGCGCCGGCTTCGGCGGCTCGTGCTTTCCGAAGGACGTGAAGGCGCTGCAGCGCAGCGCCGGCGAGGCCGGGCACCCCTTGAAACTGCTCGCCGCCGTCGAGGCGGTCAACGAGGCGCAGAAGCACGTGCTCGCCGGCAAGATCAGGCGGCATTTCGGCTCCCTGTCGGGAAAGACAATTGCGCTCTGGGGGCTCGCCTTCAAGGCCAACACCGACGACATGCGCGAGGCCCCGAGCCTCAGCCTGATCGACGATCTCACGCGGGAGGGCGCGAGCGTGCAGGCTTATGATCCGGCCGCGGGCCATCAGGCGAGAAAGCTGTTCGAGAAAAACGGCAACGTGAAAATCGTCGACAGCGCGATCGGTGCGCTGGAGGGCGCGGACGCGCTGGCGATCGTCACCGAATGGCAGGAATTCCGCAGCCCGGATTTCGCCGCCATCAGGGAAAAGCTGAAGACACCCGCCATCTTCGACGGCCGCAATCTTTACGACCCGGCCGCGGTGCGCGCGCAGGGCCTGGAGTATTTCGCCATAGGAAGGAAGCCTTGAAAGCCCCCGACACGTCGAAGGCGCGGGTGCTGGTCGTAGGCGACGTGATGCTCGACCGGTACTGGTTCGGCGAAGTCTCCAGGATCTCGCCCGAGGCACCCGTGCCGGTGGTCCTCATCGATCACGAGGACGAGCGCCTGGGGGGCGCGGCCAACGTCGCGTGGAACTGCAAGGAGCTGAACGCGCGCATCCGGCTCCTCTCCGTGGTGGGGCGCGACGAGCCGGGCGAGAGGCTGGAGAAGCTTCTCAAGGGCAAGGGCATAGAGGCGAGCCTGCATCGCGACCGCGGCGTGCACACGACGCAGAAACTGCGCGTCATCGGCAGGAAGCAGCAGCTGCTGCGCATCGACTTCGAGAAGCCGCCTTCGAGCGAGGTGCTGGCCTCGAAGCTGGAGGAGTTCAAGCAGGCGCTGGCGGACTGCGACGTGGTCATCCTCTCGGACTACGGCAAGGGCGGCCTCGCGCACATTGCAGAGATGATCCGCAGCGCACGCCGCGCCGGCAAGCGCGTGCTGGTGGATCCCAAGGGCGACGACTATTCGCGATATAAAGGCGCGAGCATCTTGACGCCGAACCTGGCCGAGCTGCGCGAAGTGGTCGGCAGCTGGCACGACGAGAAAGACCTGGGGCGACGTGCGCAGGCGCTGCGCGAGAAGCTCGATCTCGAAGCGCTGCTGCTCACGCGCGGCGGGGATGGGATGACGCTGTACCGGCGCGGCGGCGCCGTTGGCATCAAGGCCGAGGCGCGCGACGTTTTCGATGTCACGGGGGCCGGCGATACGGTCATCGCCGCCTTGGCGGTCATGCTCGCGGCGGGCGTCGGGCTGGAGAACGCCGTGCGCATCGCCAACCGCGCGGGTGGCATCGTCGTCGGCAAGCTCGGCACCGCGGCGGCGAGTTACCAGGAACTTTTCGGGAAAGGCTGATGTACTACGTCGTCACCGGCGCCGCCGGCTTCATCGGCTCGAAGATCGTCGAGGCGCTCAACCGGCACGGCATCGCGGACATCATCGCCGTGGACAACCTGCAGCAGGCGGACAAGGTGAGCAACCTCGCCGGCTGCGACATTGCCGATTACGTCGACCAGGCGGAGTTCATCGCCAGGCTCGACCGGTACGAGGGCGCGGTGGACGCCGTGCTCCATCAGGGCGCGTGCTCCGACACCATGGAGTCAGACGGCCGCTACATGATGGAGAACAACTACCGCTACTCGAAAATCCTGCTCGAGTGGTGCCAGGAAGAGGAAGTGCCGCTGCTCTATGCGTCGTCGGCCTCGGTCTACGGCTCAGGTCCCGAGTTCCGCGAGGAGCGGCGCGGCGAGCGGCCTCTCAACGTCTACGGCTATTCCAAGTTCCTCTTCGACCAGGCGGTGCGCGAGCGGCTTGCGGCGCGCACCGCCCAGATCGCGGGCTTGCGCTATTTCAACGTCTATGGGCCGAACGAGGCGCACAAGGGACGCATGGCGTCGGTGGCGTTCCACGCCTACCGGCAGCTGCTGGAGCTCGGCCGGGTGAAGCTGTTCGTCGGCTCCGGCGGCTACGGCAACGGCGAGCAGCGCCGCGATTTCATCCACGTCGACGACGTGGTGGAGGTGAACCTCTGGTTCCTCGAGCAGCGCGAGCTGTCCGGCATCTTCAATTGCGGCACCGGACGCGCGCAGACTTTCAACCAGCTCGCCGCGGCGGTGATCAACTCGGTGCAGGGCACGCAGCTCCCGGTGCCCGAGCTGGTCGGCAAGGGGCTCATCGAGTACGTCCCCTTTCCCGCGGGCCTCGCCGACAGGTACCAGAGCTTCACCGAGGCCGACCTGTCGCGGCTGCGCGCCGCCGGCTACAGCGCCCAGTTCATGTCGGTCGAGCAGGGCGTCGCCGCGTACGTGAAGGCGCTGCAGCGGAAATGAACAAGACGATCGAGGATTTCATCGGCGACACGCCGCTGGTGCGGCTGCAGCGGCTGCCGGGCGCGGAAAATTTCAAGAACAAGAATGTCGTTCTGGCAAAGCTGGAGGGGAACAATCCCGCCGGCTCGGTGAAGGACCGGCCCGCGATCTCGATGATCCGCCACGCCGAGAAGCGCGGCCGCATCAAGCCCGGCGACACGCTGATCGAGCCGACCTCGGGCAACACCGGCATCGCGCTCGCCATGGCGGCAGCCACGCGCGGCTACCGCATGGTGCTGATCATGCCCGAGCACCTGTCCGCCGAGCGGCGCCAGAGCATGCGCGCCTTTGGCGCCGAGATCATCCTCACGCCGCAGAAAGGCGGCATGGAGGCGGCGCGCGACCTCGCCGACAAGATGGTGCGCGAGGGAGAGGGCACGATGCTCGACCAGTTCGCCAATCCAGACAACTCGCTCGCGCACTACGAGAGCACCGGGCCGGAGATCTGGCGCGACACCGAAGGCAGGATCACGCATTTCGTCTCCAGCATGGGCACGACCGGCACCATCATGGGCTGCTCGCGCTTCTTCAAGGAGAAGAACCGCAGGATCGAGATCATCGGCTGCCAGCCCGAGGAGGGCTCGCAGATCCCGGGCATCCGCAAGTGGCCCGAGGCCTACCTGCCGAAGATCTACGACCGGAAGCGCGTCGACCGGCTGGAATACGTGAGCCAGGCCGAGGCCGAGGAGATGACGCGGCGCCTGGCGCGCGAAGAAGGCATCTTCGCGGGGATCTCCTCCGGCGGGGCGGTGCATGTCGCGCTGCGCGTGGCGAAGGCGCTGAAGAACGCGCTGATCGTGACGATCATCTGCGACCGGGGCGACCGCTACCTCACTACCGGCGTGTTCCCGGACTGATGACGCCGGTCCTCGCCTTCGACATCGAGACCATTCCGGATTGCGCCGGGATCCGCGGCCTTTACGACCTGCCCGCCGACCTGCCCGACGCCGACGTCGCCGAGCTCGCTTTCCAGAAGCGCCGCGTCTCGAGCGGGAGCGATTTCCTGCCGCCGCACCTGCAGCGCATCATCGTCATCGGTTGCGTATTGCGCGAAGGCGATAACGTCCAGGTTTTCTCGATCGCCGAGCCCGAGCGCGACGAGCCGGCGATCATCCGGAAATTCTTCGACGGCATCGACAAGTACACTCCGCAGCTGGTGTCGTGGAACGGCACGGGATTCGATCTGCCGGTGCTCAATTGCCGCACGCTCCTGTGCGGCGGCTGCGCGGTCAAGTTCTGGGACCAGGGCGAGGACGACCGCGACTTCAGGTACAACAATTACGTCAACCGCTACCACGCGCGGCACCTCGACCTGATGGACGTGCTCGCCATGTACCAGCCGCGCAACAACGTGCCGCTCGACGAGATGGCCCGGCTCGCCGGCTTCCCGGGCAAGCTCGGGATGGGCGGAGCTGCCGTATGGGAGCAGTACCGCCAGGGCGAGATCCGGCGCATCCGCGACTACTGCGAGACCGACTGCGTGAACACCTACCTGCTGTATCTTCGCTTCCAGCTGCAGCGCGGCGCATTCACCAGAGACCAGTACGCCCGGGAATGCAATCTGCTGAAGACCACCCTGGAAAGACAAAACCTGCCGCACTGGCGCGAGTTCCTGTCGCTCTGGAAAACCTGATCCTGAGGATCGACGCGCTGGACGCCGAGGGGCGCGGTGTCGCGCGCAACCCGGAAGGCAAGGTGGTGTTCGTCGAAGGCGGGTTGCCAGGCGAGCGCGTCGCCTGCCGGATTTTCCGGGAGAAGCCGAAATTCGACCTCGGCAGGGCCGTGGAAGTGTTGAGCGAGTCCGCCGGCCGCCGCGCGCCGCGCTGCCCTCACTTCGGCGTGTGCGGCGGCTGCGCGACGCAGCACGCCGATGCCGCGACGCAGATGGCGGCGAAGCAGCGCTGGCTGGAGGACAACCTGGCCCGCATCGGAAAAGTGCAGCCCGAAATGCTGCTGCCGATCGTCTACGGCGAGGAGTGGGGCTATCGGCGCAGGGCCCGGCTCTCGGTGCGCCGCGTCGAGAAGAAGGGCGGCGTGATGCTCGGTTTCCGCGAGCGGCGCTCGACTCACGTCGCCGACATGCGCGAATGCCATGTCCTGCCTC
>Ga0209807_1000205_pt1 | contig 26674 bp, 28 predicted proteins | sample GraSoiAngelo_154_FD_186168 | JGI IMG/M metagenome (GOLD analysis project Ga0209807, IMG submission 186168) | Grasslands soil microbial communities from the Angelo Coastal Reserve, California, USA - 14_1009_13_20cm (SPAdes) (version 2) | ecosystem: Environmental > Terrestrial > Soil > Grasslands ... | reverse complement strand
GGCGAGGTCCAGCACGGCTGGTATGTGATCGACGCCCAGGGCAAGGTCCTGGGGCGGCTGGCGACGCACATCGCCTCGCGGCTGCGTGGCAAGCATAAGCCGGAGTACACGCCGCACGTAGACACCGGCGACTATATCGTCGTCGTCAACGTCGCAAAGCTGCGCGTCACCGGCAAGAAGGCGGAGAGGAAGATCTACTACCGCCATACCGAATACCCCGGCGGCATCCGCCAGACCAGTTTCGCGAAGCTGCATGCGGCCAAACCTGAGCGCGTGCTGCAGAAGGCGGTGAAAGGCATGCTGCCGAAAGGCCCGCTCGGCTACGCCATGCTGAGGAAGCTCAAGGTCTACGCGGGCGCCACGCATCCCCATTCGGCCCAGCAGCCGAAGACCCTCGAGATCTAGGAACAGGAATGGTCGGCGACTACTACTACGGCACCGGGCGGCGCAAGAGCGCGGTAGCCCGCGTTTTTCTGAAGCCCGGCAAGGGCCAGTTCGTCGTCAACGGCAAGCCGGTGGACGAATTCTTCGGGCGCGAGACCGGCCGCATGGTGGTACGCCAGCCGCTCGAGCTTACCAAGAGCCAGGCGAGCTTCGACATCATGGTCAACGTCTACGGTGGCGGCGAAAGCGGACAAGCCGGCGCGGTGCGCCACGGCATCTCGCGTGCGTTGATCGAGTATGATGCCGGGTTGAAGCCCGCGTTGAGCGCGGCCGGGCTGGTGACGCGCGACGCGCGCGAGGTAGAGCGAAAGAAGGTCGGCTTGCACAAGGCCAGGCGGCGCAAGCAGTTCTCGAAACGTTGAACGTCGCGCTGATGCGAATCGAAAGCCGCCTCAGGGCGGCTTTCTTGTTTCTGGAGCTGGAAAGCGATGGTTAAGGCAGGCATCGTCGGTGGCACGGGTTACACGGGCGTAGAGCTGCTGAGACTGCTCGCGCAGCATCCGCGCGTGGAGCTGAAGGCCATCACCTCGCGCAAGGAAGCCGGGACTCCGGTTGCGGCGATGTTCCCCAGCCTGCGGCGCCGCGTGGAGCTCGCCTTCACCGAACCCAACATGCAGGCGCTACGCGGTTGCGACGTGGTGTTCTTCGCCACGCCGAACGCAGTCGCCATGAACGAGGCGCGTGCGTTGCTCGATTCGGGCGCGCGCCTGGTGGACCTGTCCGCCGACTTCCGCCTCAAGGATGTCGCCGAGTGGGAGAAGTGGTACGGGGTGAAGCACGCCGCGCCCGAGCTGGTGCGCGACGCGGTCTACGGCTTGTGCGAGCTCAACCGCGAGCGCATTCGCGGCGCGCGCCTGGTCGCCAATCCCGGGTGCTACCCCACCGCGACGCAGCTCGGCTTCCTGCCGCTGGTCGAGGCGGGAGTCGTCGACCTGGACCACCTCGTTGCCGACGCGAAGTCCGGCGTGAGCGGCGCCGGGCGCAAGGCTGACCTGCACCTCAGCTTTTCAGAGGCCGCGGATAATTTCATGGCGTACAACGTGCCGGGGCATCGCCACTGGCCGGAGATCCGCCAGGGGCTCGCGCAGGCAGCAAAGCGCGAAGTCGGGCTGGTGTTCACGGCGCATCTCACTCCGCTCATTCGCGGCATCCACGCCACCCTGTATGGGCGGATCACGCGCGAAGTGGACTTCCAGTCGCTGTTCGAGAAGCGCTACGCCGGCGAGCCCTTTGTCGATGTCATGCCGGCGGGCAGCCACCCCGATACGCGCTCGGTGCGCGCCGCCAACATGTGCCGTCTCGCCATTCATCGCCCGCCAGAAAGCGCACGCCGAGCCGATACCTTGGTCGTGCTTTCAGTAATCGACAACCTCGTCAAGGGCGCTTCGGGCCAGGCGGTGCAGAACATGAACCTGATGTTCGGCTTGCCCGAGGCCGAAGGCCTCGACCAGGTGCCGGTGGTGCCCTGAGGCCGGCGTGCTGCGCAATCTGGTCCCTCGAGTGTGGAAGCTTCGCCAGCGCTTCGGCATCGCTGCGCCGCGCGTCACCATTCAGAGCCAGATCCCCTGGTACTGGCGCTGGATCGGCATCGCCGTGCTGCTCGGCATCTCGGCGGCCTCGGCGGCGTGGATCTACGACGCCGGGCGGCGCTTTGCCGGGTTCGACCGCAGCGAAGTGCAGGAAGAGCTGCGCGCGACGCGCAGTGCGCTCGAGGACGCGCGCGCCGAGCTGGACCGCCTTCGCGCTATCACGAATGCCGCCGACAACCGCCTGGCCATCGAGCGCACCGCCGAGCAGAAGCTCGCCCAGCAGATCCGCGCGCTGGAGCAGGAAAATGCCCGGGTGCGGGAAGAGCTGGCGACTTTCGAGAGCATGCTGTCGTCCGAGGCGCGCAGCGCCAATGCCCTGTCGATCTACCGCTTCAAGGTGGAGCCCGATGTCTTGCCCGGGGAGTACCGCTACCGGCTGCTGCTCCTGACACCTACCACCCGCCAGGGCCGTGATTTCAACGGCCGGCTGGAGCTGCTGGTCAACCTGACGGAAGGGGGGCAGAGTGCTATCATGAGCTTTCCCGAGCCGGGGGACGCCGGCGCGGCAGCCTTTCGGTTGTCTTTCAAGTACTTCCGGAGGGTGGAGGGCACCTTCAGGGTAAGCCCGAAGGCAAAGGTGGAAAGAGTCCAGGTGCGCGTGTACGAGATGGGATCGAACCAGCCCCGCGCGACGAACAGCGTAAGCCTCTGACGGGGCCGAAGGGAGTAAGGATGTTTAACAAGACGAGCAAGCCGCAGAACCGGATCGATAGCCTGATCGGCGTGACGACGCGCATCGAAGGCAACGTGATTTTCAGCGGCGGCCTGCGGGTCGACGGCATGGTCCGCGGCAATGTCGCCGCCCTGGCGGACCAGCCGGGCACGCTGGTGGTGTCTGCCGATGCGCGCATCGACGGCGAAGTGCAGGCCGCGCACATCGTGGTCAACGGCACGATCAACGGGCCCGTCCACGCCACCGAGACGCTCGAACTCCAGGCGGGGTCGAAGGTCAAAGGCGATGTGTACTACAAGAGCATCGAAATCCACCAGGGGGCGGTGGTCGAGGGAAGGCTGGTGCACCACGTCGCCGATGTCAAAGGGGTCGAGCTGAAGCTCGCCTCGGGCGGATGAGCTGAAACGGATCCAGGAGTGATGAAATGAACGCAGTCACCGAGATGCCTTCGCCGCTGGTGTTCAGCGACAGCGCCGCGAACAAGGTCAGGCAGCTGATCGACGAGGAAGGCAATCCCGAGCTCAAGCTGCGCGTGTTCGTCACCGGCGGCGGCTGCTCGGGCTTCCAGTACGGCTTTACCTTCGACGAGGTGAAGAACGAGGACGACGCCGTGATGGAAAAGAACGGCGTCATGCTGCTCATCGACCCGATGAGCTACCAGTACCTGGTGGGCGCGGAGATCGATTACCAGGAAGGGCTGGAAGGCGCCCAGTTCGTCATCAAGAACCCCAATGCGCAGAGCACCTGCGGTTGCGGGTCGTCGTTCTCCGTCTAGGGTTTTCCTACTCCAGCTGGGCGAGGTTGCTCTCGGCGAGCAGGTCGAGCCGCGCGATGAGCGGGCTCGCGTAATACTGGAACGCCGCTAAATCCTGCGCCGGCAATGGCAGCCCGGCCGGCATCGCGATCGAGAACGGATTGCGCGCCTGTCCGGCGATGCGGAACTCGTAATGCAGGTGCGGGCCGGTGGCCCATCCGGTCTGGCCGACAAAGCCGATAGTATCGTTCTGCGCTACCTTTGCGCCGCGGTGCACGCCGGCGGCGATACGGCTCAGGTGCGCATAGGTCGTGGCATATTGGCCGCGATGGCGAAGAAACACGACGTTGCCGTAGCCGCCTTTCACTCCGGCGAACTCGACCACGCCATCTCCGACTGCGCGCACGCGCGTGCCCACCGGCGCGGCGTAATCGATGCCCCGGTGCGCGCGCCAGGACTGTGCAAAGGGATGCATGCGCATGCCGAAACCCGAGCTCACGCGGGAGAACTCCAGCGGCGAGCGCAGGAACGCCTTGCGCAGATTCTTGCCGTCCGGCGCGTAGTAGCCGCCGCCGAAGTGAACCGCGCGATAGATCCTGCCCTGGTTCACGAACTCGGCGGCGAGCACGCGCCCGGGGCGCACCGGCCGCCCGGCGAGGTGATGCACCTCGTACAGCACCGTGAAGCGGTCGCCCTTGCGCAGGTCGCGGTGGAAGTCGATGTCGCCGGCGAACACTTCGCCCAGCTGCATGGCCACGTTGTCCGGGATGCCCGCGGCATCGGCGGCGGCGAACAGCGAGCTGCGGATCACGCTCGATTTCATGTCGACCCGCGTCTCGAGCAGCGCGCGCTCTTCGCTGACTCGGTAGCTGTCGCCCTCCGGCGCGATTTGCGCCACGGTGTCACGCTCGCCGAGGAAGCTCAACGAAATTGGCACGCCGTCGGCGCGCACCTCGGCGTTCACCAAAGAGCCGGGACGCAGCGTTTGCAGCACCCGCAGCCGCAGCAGGCGCGCGACCTGCGCCTCTTCGATACCAAGCCGCGACAGGAAGCTCGCCAGCGTGTCGCCGCGCTGGAAAGGCTCCTCGCGGAAATACGATGCCGGCGACGGAAGCAGCGCGTCGTCGGCGCGGATCGACAGCGTTTCCACGAGCGCCGTGGTCGGCGGCAGGGCCTGCCCGTCGGGGCCGGGGGCGATGGTCGCGAATGCGCCTACCACGCCGGAGATGGCGAGGATCGCGATGGCGGCCGCGCGAGCGAGCGTCGGGCTGCGCATAGTTCGGCTAGAATCCCTTGTTATTCAGAAACCTAGAAACCCGCGGGAGTCTAGCAAAAATCGCGCGGGGCGCAAATCGACAATGTCACCCGTTCAGCAGGACATTCAGACCCTTCGCCGGGGAAGCGAAGAGCTGATCGTCGAGGAGGAGCTGGCCAGGAAGCTGGCGAGCGGGCGCAAGCTGCGGGTCAAGCTCGGGCTCGACCCGACGGCCCCCGACCTCCACCTGGGGCACACCGTGGTGATCAACAAGCTGCGGCATTTCCAGGAGCTTGGCCACCAGGTGCAGTTCCTGATCGGGGACTTCACCGGCATGATCGGCGACCCGACGGGGAAGAACCAGACCCGGCCGCCGCTCACGCGCGAGGAGATCCTTGCCAACGCGCAGAGCTACCGGGATCAGGTATTCAAGATCCTGGACCCCGAAAAAACGCAGATCCTGTTCAACTCGGAATGGTCGGACAAGCTCGGCGCCGAGGGGATGATCCGGCTCGCCGCACGCTACACGCTCGCCCGCTTGCTTGAACGCGATGACTTCAATAGGAGATTCAAAAGCAACCACCCGATCGCGGTGCACGAGTTGCTGTACCCGCTGATGCAGGGCTACGACTCGGTGGCGATGAAGGCCGACGTCGAGCTCGGCGGCACCGATCAGAAATTCAACCTGCTGGTCGGCCGCGAGCTGCAAAAGGATTTCGGCCAGGAGCCGCAGTGCATCATCACCATGCCGCTGCTCGAGGGCACCGATGGCAGGGAGAAGATGTCGAAGTCGCTCGGCAACTACATCGGCATCGCCGAGCCGCCGCAGGAGATGTTCGGCAAGCTGATGTCGATCTCCGACCCGCTGATGTGGCGCTACATCGACCTGCTTTCCTACGAGTCCGCCGCGACGATCGGGAAGTGGAGGCAAGAGGTCGAAACGGGGCGCAACCCGCGCGAGGTCAAGGTGCGGTTCGCGAAAGAGATCGTCGCGCGCTTCCACGGCACAAAGGCGGCCGACGCCGCGGCAGCCGAGTTCGAGCAGCGCTTCAGGCATGGCGTGCTCCCGGACGACATGCCGGAAGTCAAAGTGGCGATCGCGGGCGCGGTGACGATGGCGCAGGTTCTCAAGCTGGCGGGTCTGGTGGAGAGCACGTCGGAGGCAAACCGGCTGATCGAGCAGGGGGGCGTCAAAGTCGACGGCGAGCGGCTCTCCGACCGTGCGCTGAGGGCGGAACGCGGCAAGTCCTACGTGATCCAGGTCGGCAAGAGGAAGTTCGCGCGGGTCCGCGTCGCGTGAGCGCCCCGCTGCACGAAATCTACGCGATCAAGTACGCGCACCACGCGCGCCGCGCGAGCGAGAACTTCATCGGCGGCGACCCGCACGATGGCCCGATGCCGCTCGACTACTTCGTCTGGCTGGTGCGCGGCGGCGGGCGCGAGGTCGTGGTCGACACCGGTTTTTCCTCGGCTATGGCTGCCAAGCGCGCACGCGAGCACCTGCGTTGCCCGACCCAGGGCCTGCGCCTGCTCGGCGTCGATGCGGCGTCGGTCAAGGATGTCGTGATCACGCACCTGCACTACGACCACGTTGGCAATTTCGAGCTGTTTCCCGCGGCGACGCTGCACTTGCAGGACCTGGAGATGCAATACGCGACCGGGCGCCACATGCGCGAAGAGCGCTACCGCGGCGCCTTCGAGGCAGAGGACGTCGCCGGCATGGTGCGGCGCGTTTACGCCGGGCGAGTTCAGTTCCACGACGGCGACGCCGAGCTCTTTCCCGGAATCTCGCTGCACCTGATCGGCGGCCATACCATGGGCCTGCAGGTGGTGCGGGTGTCGACCCGGCGCGGCTGGGTGGTGCTCGCCTCGGACGCCAGCCATTTCTACGCCAACATGGAGCAGCAGCGGCCGTTTCCCATCGTCTGGTCCCTGGCCGACATGGTCGCCGGCTATGACCGGCTGCGCAGTCTTGCCGCGTCGCCCGGGCACATCATTCCCGGCCACGATCCGCTGGTGCTCGAGCGCTATCCCGCGCCAGCAAAAGAGCTCGAGGGAATCGTCGCCCGTTTGGATTGACACCCCTATTCGGGCCTCCTAACATCGTCGTCCCTCGGGGAAGGAGAAACCATGAGGAAAACCTTTTCGCTTATCGCGTTTGCGCTCGCAGCGACCTTTGCCGCCCCGGCCGGCGCGCAGCAGCAGGCCGCGCCGACCGGAGTGAAGAACTTCAAATTCCAGTCCACTTGGCCGGCGAGCCTGACGCTGCAGGACAACTTCAAGATGTTCGCCGAGCGCGTCGACAAGCTCACCGGCGGCCAGATCAAGATCGAGGCGCTCCCCGCCGGTTCGATCGTGCCGCCGTTCGAGATCCTCGACGCCACGCACAAGAAAGTGATCGACGGCGGCCACGGCGTCGCTTACTACTGGGTCGGCAAGAACAAGGCGGCGACGCTGTTCTCGGGTACGCCTGCGGGCCCGTTCGGCATGGACCACTTCGACTTTCTCGGCTGGATGAACGAAGGCGGCGGCATGGACTTGTACTGGGAGTTCTACCGCGACATCCTGAAGCTGAACGTCGTCGCCTGGCCGATCGGGGGCGCGAGCCCGCAGGCGCTCGGCTGGTTCAAGCGGCCGATCAAGAGCGTCGCCGACTTCAAGGGGCTGAAGTGCCGGGAAACCGGCATCGTGGCCGAGATCTATCAGCGCATGGGAATGCAGACCGTGAACATGCCTGGCGGCGAGATCGTACCCTCGGCGCAGCGCGGCGTGATCGACTGCGCCGAGTGGGTCGGCGGCATCGAGGACCTGCGCCTGGGCCTGCCGCAGGTCTGGAAATACCACTACACGCCTGCCATGCACGAGAACAATTCTTTTCTCGAGCTGATCATGAATGGCGACGTGTGGAGGAGCTTCACGCCGCAGCAGCAGGAAGCGGTGCGCGCGGCAGTCTTCGACACCTTCGTGCGCTGGGGCATCCGGTGGCAGAAGCAGAACGCCGACGCCATCGAGGAGATGCGCACCAAGTACGGCACGGTGATTCTGCGCACGCCGCCGGCGATCCTGGTCGACTTCCTCAAGACCTGGGACAAGATGGCAGAGGAAGAGTCGGCGAAGAATCCGTTCTTCAAGAAGGTATACGACTCGCAGCGCGAATACGCGGCGAAGGTGGTTCCGGCGAAGCGCTTCATGTTCCCGCCGTACTCGTTCGCCGCGAACTACTATTTCCCGGAGAAGAAACCGGCGGCCGGGGCGAAGGCACAATAGCAGTGCGCTTTTATTCCCGTTGACCATGCAAAACCAAGCGTGTAGGCTGCGTTTCGCCTTGCGAAACCACCTATGAGGAGGAGGGAAGTCATGAGGCATTCCATCCGTTCGCTAGTCGCGCTTGGGTGCGCGGCCGCGTTCGCCGGCGGCGTTCACGCGCAGCAGCAGCCCGTCACCCTCAAGATGCAGGCGACCTGGCCTTCCAGCCTGACGCTGTACGACAACTTCACTTTCTTCGCCGACCGCGTCTCGAAGATCTCCGGCGGCACGCTGAAGATCGACGCGATGCCGGCGGGCCAGGTGGTGCCGGCCTTCGAGGTGCTGGATGCCACCCACAAGAAGGTGCTCGACGGCGCGCACTCGTGGTCGGGCTACTGGGTCGGCAAGAACAAGACCGCGATTCTCATGACCGGGGGCCCCGGCGGCACCTTCGGCATGGACATGATCGATGCCCTGGGCTGGATGCAGAACGGCGGCGGTCTCGAGCTCGCGCAGGAGTTCTTCCAGAAAGAGCTCAAGCTCAATATCCAGTGGTTCCCGATCCTGCCCTCCGGGCCGCAGGCGTTCGGCTGGTTCAAGCGGCCGATCAAGAACCTCGCCGACTTCAAGGGCATGAAGTGCCGCCAGACCGGCATGGCGGCCGAGGTGTTCCAGCGCATGGGCATGCAGACGGTCAACATGCCGGGCGGCGAGATCATCCCTTCGGCGCAGCGCGGCGTGATCGACTGCGCCGAGTGGGTGGGCGGCGTCGAGGACCTGCGTCTGGGCTTCCAGAACGTCTGGAAATACCACTACACGCCGGGCGTGCACGAGAACGTCACCATCGGCGAGATCGTGTTGAACGGCGACGTGTGGAAGTCGCTCTCGCCGACGCACCAGGAGATCATCAAGTCGGCGGCGAACGAGACCTTCCTCGTCTGGTGGGCGAAGTGGCAGCGGCAGAACGCCGACGCCATCAAGGAACTGCAGGAGAAGCACGGGGTTCGCATCCTGCGCACGCCGCCCGACATCCTGATCGAGTTCCTCAAGACCTGGGACACGATTGCCAAGGAGGAAGGCGCGAAGAACCCGTTCTTCAAGAAAGTGCACGACTCGCAGCGGGCGTACGCCAGCCTGGTGGTGCCCGCCAAGCGCTTCATGTTCCCGCCGTACTCGTTTGTGGCGAACTATTACTGGCCCGAGGCGCAGCCGGGCGCGACCAAGGTCAGCGCCAAAAAGTAGCACCTTGCAGTGAAAGCGGGGGCGGAGATCCGCCCCCGCTTTAGTTTTGGGGGTAGAGATGGCTGGACAATCGCCGGGCCTTATCAAGACGGTCCGGGTGATCGACAAGTTCACCGACACGACCGGGGTCTGGGTCGCCTGGCTCAACGTCCCTCTGGTGCTGGCGGTGAGCTTCGAAGTGATCTCGCGCTATGCCTTCGATGCGCCGACCATCTGGTCGTTCGACGTGACCTACATGCTCTACGGCACGATTTTCATGCTCGGCGCTGCCTATGCGCTGCACAAGGGCGCGCACATCCGCACGGACTTTTTCTACGAGAAGTGGTCGGCTCAGACCAAGGGCATCGTCGACTCGATCTCCTACCTCGTGTTCTTCTTCCCGTCGATCATCATGCTGCTCGCGGCAAGCGGCAGCGAGGCCTGGTACTCGTACACCATCAGCGAGACCTCCGAGCAGACCCCGTGGCGGCCCATCCTGTGGCCGTACAAGACCGTGGTGCCGCTCACCTGCGTGCTGCTTCTGATCCAGGGCGTTTCGGAGACGATCAAGAGCGTGTATGCCTGGCGCACCGGCATCGAGCTCGAGCACAAGGAAAAGATCGAGATATGACCACCGAGATCCTGATCGGCCTGGTCATGCTGATCGTCATGATCGGCGCCATTTTCATCGGCATCCAGATCTCGTTCACGCTGCTGTTTCTCGCTCTCACCTTCGGTTACTTTGCCCTGGGCAAGGTGGTATTCGACCTCGCCTATTTCCAGACCATCGGCATGATGAAGGAGGAGCTGCTCGCGGCGGTGCCGCTGTTCATCTTCATGGGCTACATCACCGAGCAGGCCGGGCTGATGGAGCGGCTGTTCTCGGCGTTCCGCATGGTGCTCGCGCCGGTTCGCGGCTCGCTCTATATCGTGGTGATCGTGACTTCCGCGGTGTTCGCGATGGCGACCGGCATCGTCGGCGCCGCGGTGACGGTGCTCGGCATCATGGCGGGCCCGATCATGATCAAGACCGGATACGACGCCAAGCTCTCGGCGGGGGCGATCACCGCCGGCGGCACGCTCGGCATCCTGATCCCGCCCTCGGTGATGCTGATCGTCATGGGGCCCGTGCTCGGGGTATCGGTCGCCGACCTGTACGCCGCTGCTTTCGGTCCCGGTTTCATGCTGGCCGGAATTTACTTGGTGTATCTGGTGATTCGCAGTTTCATCAATCCGAAGCTCGGGCCGCCGGTGCCGAGGGAAGAGCGCGTCACGAGCGTGGTCGCCATTCTGCGCGAGGTGGCGGTCGGCGTGCTTCCCCTGCTTCTTCTCATCACGGCGACGCTGGGTTCGATCCTGGCCGGACTGGCCACGCCGACGGAGGCCTCGGGAATCGGCGCCCTGGGCGCGCTGATTCTTGCGATCGCCTATCGAAGATTCACCTACGCGGGCCTGAAGCAGGCGGTGATCAGCGCGACGACCACCTCGAGCATGGTATTGCTGCTCGCCGTGACGTCGAACATCTTCGGCGCGGTGTTCGCGCGCATGGGGACCGCGAACTGGGTCACCGACGCGATGGTCGCGCTTCCGGTGCCGCCGATCGTGATGCTGGCGTTTGTGGTCATACTGCTATTCCTGCTCGGCTGGCCGTTCGAGTGGCCGGCGATCATCCTCGTATTCCTGCCGATTTTCTACCCCGTGGTCGACGCGCTGCGGCCGGCGCTGTCGCGCAGCCTCGGCATCCCCGACGACCTGTTCATGGTGTGGTTCGGATCGCTCGTCGCGGTGACGATGCAGACGGCCTATTTGTCGCCGCCGGTCGCGATGTCGGCCTATTACCTCAAGCAGGTGGTCAAGGAATGGTCGCTGCTCACCATCTACAAGGGGATGTTCGAGTTCATGGCGCTGCAGTGCATTGCAATCGCCATCGTCATGTTCGTTCCTGGCATCGCCACGAAGTTGCCCGAGCAGCTGCGTTCGGAGCAGCGGGCGGTCGAAACCCAGGACGTCGACGACAGCATGAATCGCCTGGAAGAAGACCCGCTGAAGGGCATCCAGCAGCAGGACCAAGAGGAGGAGGAGAAGGAGAAGAAATAGCGTCACGCAGCAAAATGACGCCGGGCCTCGTGCCCGGCTTTTTTTTGCTATAACCGCCGGGTGAGCTTCGATTTCGACGCGCCGCTCGAGCGCGCCGGCACCTGGAGCACCCGCTGGGAGCGCTATGCCGGGCGCGACGTGATTCCCCTGTGGGTCGCCGACAGCGACTTTCGCGCTCCACCGTGCATCCTTGAAGCTCTTCAGGCGAGGATTGAGCACGGCGTTTTCGGCTACACCAGCGCTCCGGAAGAGCTGCGCGAAGCCATCGTCGAGCGCCTGGAGCGGCTCTACCGCTGGCGCATCGAGCCGTCCTGGATCGTCTTTTTGCCGGGCGTGGTGCCCGGCCTGCATCTTGCGGCGCGCAAGCTCTTGCCGCCCGACGGCCACGCGCTCATCCCGACCCCGGTCTACCAGCATTTCAAGCGCGCCGTGGAGCTCGCGCCGCGCGCGTACGCCGAGTTGCAGTTGGTTTTGCAGCATGGACGCTGGGTTTTCGATGAAGACGAGATCCAGCGGTCCATTCGGCGCAATACGAGGCTGTTTTTTCTTTGCAACCCGCAGAATCCCGGCGGCACGGTGTTCACGCGCACCGAGCTCGAGCGGATTGCCGAGCTCTCGCGCGACCTGGTGATCGTTTCGGACGAGATCCACTGCGAGCTGGTGCTCGAGCGGGGCTTGCGCCACGTGCCGATCGCGAGCCTCGCGCCCGAGATCTCGCGCCGCACGGTGACGCTGATGTCGCCCAACAAGGCGTTCAACATTCCGGCCGCGGGATGCGCCTGGGCGATCGTCGAGAACGCGGCGCTGAGGCAGGCGTTTTCCATCGAGGTGACGGCGCATGTGCTGCACTCGCCCTCGGTATTCGGCTACGCCGCGGCGCTAGCGGCCTACACCGGCGGTGACGAGTGGCTGGCGGCTCAAGTCGACTACCTGCGCGCGAACCGGGATTTTCTGGAAAGAGAAATCGATCTTCCAATGGCGCACGTCGAGGCGACCTACCTGGCGTGGATCGATTGTTCATCGCTGGGCGTCGCCGATCCGCACGCGCATTTCCTCGCGCACGGCGTGGCGCTCTCGCCGGGCGCGCAATTCGGCGCTCCGCACTTCGCGCGGCTTAACTTCGGGACTCAGCGCGCGCGCCTGAGGCAGGCGCTCGAGCGCATCAGGAGCGCATCCAGGCCGAGCCCCAGAGGTTGAGCGTGCGCTGCTCGTGCGGCCAGGTGCGGCAGGGCTTTTCCTTCGGCATCAGCTCGAGCTCGGCGGAGAACTCCACCTTGTGGCCGTCCGGATCCTCGATCATGAAGAACAGGTTGTTGCCCGGGCCATGGCGTCCGGGCCCCCACCACAGCGGGATGCCCAGGCGTCCCATCCGGTCGCCCCAATCGCGAATGTCGAGCCAGCCGTTGGTTTCGTAGCAATGATGATCGGGGCGCGACTCCGGGGCGCGGAACGCGGCGAAGCTGTGGTGCTCCGGGTCGGAGCGCAGGAAGCACGCCGCCAGGCTGTCCTTTTCCAGTACCCGATCGGATTCGATCATGCCGAGATCGCCGTAGAACTTCACCATCTCCGGCAAACGGCGAGTGGCGCAGACAAAATGCTGCAGCCGCGCAGGCAGGCCGTTTTCGCCGCGAATTTCTTCAGGCAGTCCGAAGACGATCCGGCGTGCGTCCGGATCCTTGACCGCGAAGGCGCCGGCGCCGAAAAGCGGCGTCGGCGACGCCTCACAACGTACCCCGATCTGCTCGAGCTCGCGCGCGTACTCGCGCAGTTGCGTTGCGTCCTGCATCTGCAGCGCGAAGTACGGGACGGCGCCCGCGGCGCCGCGGCCGATCACCAGCCGGCGGTGACGGCCGGCGAGCAGCCACGCGTCCTCGCCGAGCCGCTCGACGCGGTCGTCCAGCAGCTCGCCGTAGAACCTCGCCAGCCGCTCGGGCTGCGGGCTGTCGCGCCGCAGGTGGTGAAGTCTCGCGGGCCACAGGTTCATGCTCTTTGATTCTCGCGCAAGGCGAGGGCCGCGTGGAGTACCCGCTCCAGATGAGGATCGCGCACGCCGACGTGGTGCATATGGGCGAGCGTGTTCTGGATGTAGTCCACGCAAGGCCCGCGGATCCCGATGCCCTGCGCGACCAGCCGCGCGCGGCCGTGCACGTCGAGCTCGCGCACATAGGATGGATGCCCGGGGTCGGCCAGGAACGCCAGAGCGCGCACCAGCCGCCCGCCGCGCAAGCGCACGAGGACCAGCCGCGGTTCGTAGACCCGGCGCGGCATTTCCCGGTTCCAAAGGCGAGTGAGCGCCACGCGCACGTGGGCGGCATCGATGAGGAAGGCCATGCCCCAGCACGAGCCGCCGCGGCACAGGCCGACCACCAGGCCCGGCCTGCGGTGCGTGCCGCGGTAGCGCGTCGACAGGATGCACAGGGCGCGGTGATAGCCGTAGGCGCGGGCCAGGCGCTTTTGCTTGTAGCCGAACCCGGGCGACCACATGAGCGAGCCGTAGCCGAATACCCACAGGTCGCCTTGCGGCACCTGCGCGAGGAAATCCTCGAGCTTCATGTGCGCCGCTTCGACCCTTGACGCACGTCGTCGACGGACGCCAGCGCGGCGCCAGCGTGCTCGATGACGCGCCGCGCGGCCTGCACCCACTCGAGGTTGGAGCGCAGCGAACCGAGGGGCGCGTCCTCCAGCCCGACGCGCACATGCCCGCCGCGCGCGATCGCCGCGGGAGCGAGCTTCAGCACGTCCACGGCGAGGCCGCCGACCATCCATGAGGCGCCGGGCGCCTCGCTTGCCAGCAGCCGCAAATACGCGTCGAGCGCGTATTCGGCCGGCGGAAAGCCGTAGCTGAAGCCTTCCGAGAACATGAAGCGGTACACAGGTTGCGGCGCGCCCGCTGCGGCGCGCGCGAGCGCGGCCCCCAGGCGCACGAAGCCAGGTTCGTAAATCGCGTAAGCAGGACGAAAGCCGTAGCGCGCGGCGAGCCCCAGCCCGTGCCGCGCGTGCTCTTCCGGGTTGATATAGACGAAGCCCGCGATATTCACCGACCCCGGATCGACCACGGCCCATTCGATCAGGCCGCCGCGCGCCAGCGCCTCCACGGCGGCAAAGCGCGCCGCGGCGGGCATGTCGCTGGCAAGGGGAATCGTGGGATATACGATGCAGTCGACCTGGCTGCGGATGCCCTCGATGATGCGCTGGTAGACCTGCGCTTCTTCGCACTGGCGGCCGCTCGCCTCGTCGTACGCGTGGACGTGAACGATGGCGGCGCCCTCGCGAGCGCAGGCGATGCCCTCTGCGATGATTTCCGCGACGCTCACCGGAATGCCCGGCTGAAGCGCCTTCCCCCAAGACCCGTTCAGCGCTACTTCCAGCCACGTCTTCATGTGGCCCCATTATAGAATCGGTGCGATGTCAGCCCGCCGCCCGCCCATCGTTGGGCGCTATACGGCCGAGGAAGTCGAATTGGCTACGCGCAATCATGGCATGCCGCTCGAGGCACTGCGCTACGACGTCACGCCAGCCGGGCTGCACTACCTGCTGGTCCACTTCGATATCCCGCCGTCCGACGAGGGCTGGAGCCTCGGTATCGGCGGCCTGGTGGAGCGGCCCTTTTCCGTGTCTCTCGCCGAGCTCAGATCGGAAGACAGCCTGACCATTCGCGCCACCCTGGAGTGCGCCGGCAACGGCCGCGGCCAGATCTCGCCCCGTTACCCGTCGGTGCCCTGGCTGGAGGAAGGCGTCTCGACTGCCGAGTGGACCGGCGTGCCCCTCGCCAGGCTGCTCGAGCGGGCCCGGCTGCGCGATGGCGTCAAGGAGATCGTCTTCCACGGCGCCGATCGCGGCTTCGACCACGGGCTCGAGCATGACTTCGCACGCAGCCTGCCGCTGCACGAGGCGATGCGCGAGGAGGTTCTGGTTGCGCACGCCATGAACCGCGCTCCGCTGCCGCCGCAGCACGGCGCGCCGCTGCGCCTCGTGGTGCCGCGCTGGTACGGCATGGCGAGCGTCAAGTGGCTGCGCGCCATCGAGGCGACCGAGCGTCCCTTCGACGGCTTTCAGCAAGCGGTGGCTTATCACTTCCGCTGCGCGCGGGGGGAAAAAGGCGAGCCCTGCAGCCTGATGCGCGTGAACTCGCTGATGGCGCCGCCCGGGATTCCGGATTTCTACACCCGCCGGCGTATCGTGCAAGCAGGCGAAGTGGAAATTAGCGGACGCACGTGGTCAGGCAGCGCGCCGGTGGAGCGAGTCGAATTTGCCGTCGATGGGAAATGGACCAATGCTGTAGTCGCAAAGCCTCAGGCGCCGAACGCGTGGCAGTCGTGGCATACGGTATGGCAGGCGAGGGTCGGAGAGAATGAGCTCGCCTGCAGAGCGACAGACAGCGGGGGAAATGTCCAGCCCCTGGATCCGGTCTGGGACCTGTCCGGGTTCGGAAATAACGCGGTGCAGAGGATCTTTGTCACGGTGCGCGGCTGACCGCGCGTCAACGCGCCTGCCGCTGGCGCGTTTTTCGGCCAGGTCCACTACGGATCATCCATCGATACAGGAGAAATCATGTTGAAGAAGCTGCTCGTTACGTTGGTCGCCGCTGCATTCGCGGCGGGCGCCTATGCCCAGGCGCCGAAGGACGCGGTGAAGCCGGCAACCCAGATGGAGCAGAAGGCGGACAGCAAGACCGCCAAGAAGGGCAAAGCCAAAGCCAAGGCCAAGTCCACGAAGGGCAAGGCGAAAGCCAAGGCCGACGAGAAGAAAGACAGCGGCAAGACCAGCAAGTAAGCGTTACGCAAAAGGAATAGCCCGGCTCCGGCCGGGCTTTTTTTTGGAGTAGAGTATTCCCATGTTCATCCTGGACCGGCTGGTCTCCCGCAGCTCGCGTTCGCTGGCGGTGATGATCGGCTTCGCCCAATCGGATTCAGGCCGGGGCCGGAGCGAGGCGCGCGGTCGGCCGTCGATCGCGTTGCGCGCGCACCTCCTCCCCCCTCCCCCCTCCCCGCCATACCCCCTTCCAGTAGTTCCCTAGATCTCAGCCGCCGAGGAGCGACCATGGATCGTAGAGCCTTCGTGATAAGCACTGCAGCCGCTGTTCTGCCGTGGCGAATAGCTTTCGCCCAGTCCGGGTGGCGCACTTTCGAGGTCACCACGCGGGCGGAAGTCGATTTTGCCGAGGGCGTGTCGCGCGTGTGGCTGCCGCTGCCGCTCGCCGAAGATACCGAGTGGCATCGCAGCCTCGGCAGCGCGTGGTCGGGCAACGCGGCGCGCGCCGAGGTCGTGCGCGACGGCAAGTACGGCGTGACGATGCTCTATGCCGAATGGCCGGCGGGTCAGGCTGCGCCGCGCATCGAGCTCACCAGCAAGTTCTCCACGCGCGACCGCGCGGTCGATGTCGGCCGTCCCGATGCGAATGCAAAAGCGCTGGGCCCCGCGCAGTACGCCTTCTACACTGCGCCGACGGAGTGGATCCCCACCGACGGTATCGTGCGGGACACCGCGCGCGGCATCGTCAAGGGCGCGAGCAGCGACATCGAAAAGGCGCGGGCGATCTACGAGTGGGTCGTCGACAATACGTTCCGCGATCCCAAGGTGCGCGGCTGCGGCTGGGGCGACATCAAGACGATGCTCGAGACCGGCAACCTCGGCGGCAAATGCGGCGACCTGAACGCGCTGTTTGTCGGGCTGGCGCGCTCGGTGGGCGTGCCCGCCCGCGACCTCTACGGCATTCGCGTTGCGGCCTCGGCGCAGGGTTACCGCAGCCTGGGCGTGGGCACGCCGATGATCAGCAAGGCGCAGCACTGCCGCGCCGAGTTTTACGCGCAGGGCGCGGGCTGGGTGCCGGTCGATCCCGCCGACGTGCGCAAAGTGGTTCTCGAGGAGCCGCCGGGCCAGCTCGCGGTGAGCGATCCCAAGGTCGTGGCGGCGCGCAAGCGCCTGTTCGGCAGCTGGGAGATGAACTGGCTCGCCTACAACATGGGTCACGACCTCGCGCTGCCGTATTCGAAGGGTCCGAAGCTGCCGTATCTCATGTACCCGAACGGCGAGACCGGCAATGAGAGGCTCGACCAGCTCGACCCGGATGCGTTCAAGTACGCGATTCGCGCCCGCGAGATCACCTGATGCGGCAGGGGTTCCTGGCTGCGCTGCTGCTCGGCTGGGCGGCGCTTGCTCCAGCGCAAGCTCTGCGAGCCTGGAGCGGAGGCACCGCGCCGCCGCTGGAGCTGCAGGATCTCGATGGCGGCGCGCACCGTCTTGCCGATTACCGCGGCAAGACGGTGCTGGTCAATTTCTGGGCCACCTGGTGCGCCCCCTGCCGCGAAGAGATGCCGAGCATCGAGCGCCTGCGCCGCGCTCTGGAGGGCAAGCCCTTCACCGTGCTCGCCGTCAACGTCGGCGAGAGCGCCCGCGTCGCGCGCTCTTTCGCCGACACGATACCGGCGCGCTTTACCTGGCTCCTCGATCGCGATACGCAGACGGCGAAGGCCTGGCGCGCGCGCGTCCTGCCCGCGAGCTACCTCATCGGTCCGGACGGCGCCATCCGCTATAGCGCGCTCGGCGCGCTCGACTGGTCGAGCGACGAGGTGCGCAAAACGATTCAGGGCGTCATGAAGTGAAGTTGCGAATCGCATTTCTTCTTCTGCTTCTGGTCTGCCTTGACAGCAGCGGGGAGGAGGGCGAACGCAGGCCGCCTTTCATCAGCACCCCGGGCGACGTGGTGGAGCGCATGCTGCAGCTTGCCGGCACGCAGCCGGGGGACCTGGTGGTCGATCTGGGCTCGGGCGACGGCCGGATCGTGATCGCGGCAGCGCAGAAATTCGGCGCGCGAGGGCTCGGCATCGAGCTCGACGAGAAGCTGGTCGAGCGCTCGCGGCACAACGCGCGGCTCGCGAAAGTGGCCGACCGCGTGTCCTTCGTGCACGGCGACGTGCTGGCGTCCGATATTTCGAGGGCGAGCGTGGTGACGGTGTATCTGCTGCCTTCGCTCCTGGACCGGCTGCAGCCGCGCTTTGTCGACGAGCTGCAGCCCGGCACGCGCATCGTCTCGCACGCTTTTGCCATGGCGGGCTGGAAGCCCGACCGCGCGGAGACCGTGCGCGTGACACAGCCTCATCCGGGGCAGGGCGACGAGAGCACGCTTTACCTCTGGATCGTGCCGGCCGAGGCGCGCGGCCTTTGGCAGGGGGGCGATCTCCGCTTGCGGATCTACCAGAACTACCAGGACATTGAAGTCGAAGGGACGCAGGGCGGCAAACCCATCGCGGTTCGCCGCGCGACGCTGACCGGGCGCGACATCGCATGGGAAACCCGGGCCTGGAGTTTTCGGGGCCGGGTAGAGCAAAACCAAATTCTCGGCAAGCTTAACGACGTGCCGCTGGTCTTCACGCGAGCGCGCTAAAGCAGCTTTCCGGGATTCATCAGCCCGCGCGGATCGATGGCTTGCTTGAGCGCTCGCATGAGCTCGAGCTCGAGGGGGTCCTTGTGGCGGCGGATTTCGTCGCGCTTGAGCTGCCCCAGGCCATGCTCGGCCGAGATCGAGCCGCCGAGGCTCGCCACCGCGTCGTAGACGATCCGGTTCACCGCTTCGCGCTGCGCAATCAGCGCCTCGGGGCCGACGTTGTAATGCAGGTTGCCGTCGCCCACGTGGCCGAAGACGTACGGCCGCACGCCGGGAAACGCGCTTCCCAGGGCGGCTCCGGCGCGCTCGATCAGCTCCGGGGTCTTCGACACCGGCACCGAGACGTCGTGCTTGACGTTGGTGAATTGCGCCTCCGGAATGGTTTCGCGCAGGCGCCACAGCGAGCGCGCCTGCTCGCCGCTCTGGGCGAGCACCGCGTCGCGCAGCACGCCGCGCTCGGCGCATTCGAACAGGGCCCGCTCGAGATGCTCGTGCAACGCCCCTTGCTCGCCGCTGTCGGCGAGGTCGGCGAGCACGTACCAGGGGTGCGGCGAAGCGAGCGGATCTTGAAGATCCTTTGATAAGAAAAGAACAGCTTCCAGGCAGTTGCGCGAAACCAGCTCGAAGGCGCTCAGCCGCTCGCCGAGCCGCTCGCGCAGCAGCGCTAGCAGCTCGACCGCGCGCCGCGGGCTGTCGAGCGCGATCCACGCCGTCGCCGTTGCGCTCGGCCTGGGATGCAGCCGGAGCACGGCGGCGGTAATGACCCCGAGCGTCCCTTCCGCGCCGAGAAACAGCTGCTTGAGGTCGTAACCGGTATTGTCCTTGCGCAATCCGCGCAGCCCGTTCCAGACGCGCCCGTCGGGCAGCACGACCTCCAGGCCGAGGACCTGGTCGCGCGCGGTGCCGTAGCGCAGCACATTGACGCCGCCGGCGTTGGTCGAGAGGTTGCCGCCGATCTGGCAGCTGCCCTCGGCAGCAAGCGAAAGCGCGAACAGCCGGCCCGCGTCGGCGGCCGCTTTCTGCACCGCGGCGAGCACGCAGCCCGCCTCGACGGTCACCGTGTCATTCAGGGTATCGAGCTGGCGGATGCGGCTCATGCGCGAAAGCGAGAGGACGATCTCGCGCCTGGATCCGCTCGGCACCGATCCGCCGGAAAGGCCGGTATTGCCGCCCTGCGGCACGAGCGCGACGCTCTCGCGCGCGCAGAGCGCGACCACGCGAGCGACTTCGGCGGTGCTGGCCGGGCGCACCACGCACTCGGCTGCAGCCGAGTACTGCCTGCGCCAGTCGGTAAAGTACGGGGCGGTATCCTGCGGGTCGGTGAGGACGTTGGCAGCGCCTACAATGTCGCGCAGGAGAGCATGCAGTTCCATCCTTGAGCAGGATAAATGACAAGCTGGATTATTAGGGCGCTTTTCGCGCTGTTCGTTCTCGCGCCGGCGTTCGCAGCCGAGCCGCCGATCGTGGTAGGCGCGGTAGTCTCGCAGTCCGGGATGCTCGCCGACCTCGCGGACGGGTACCGCAAGGGGCTCCTAGTGTGGCAGGACGAAGTGAACGCCGCCGGCGGCTTGCGCGGCCGCAACGTGGAACTGCGGCTGCTGGACGATGGCTCCGAGGCGGCGCGCAACTCGGCCCTCTACCAGCAGCTGATTCGCGACGACAAGGCCGATGCGTTGATCGGCCCCTACGGAACTGCCGCTACGCTCATGGCCGCAGCCGAGGCGGAGAAAGCGCGACACGTCATGGTAAACGGAGCTGGTTCTTCGGTGGCCGTGCACCGCCGGCTGCCGCGCTACGTGTTCCAGAGCGCCGTGCCTTACGCGGCGTTCGGCGCCGGCGTGCTGCAAATCGCCGGGGAGCGAGGCTACCGCTCGCTGCTCGTCCTCGCGCGCGATGACATGATGTCGCAGGAAATGGCCGAAGCGGCGCGCGAGAGCGCGCTCAAGCAGGGGTTCACGGTCGGCCCGGTGGAGACCTACGGCGGCGAGGTGAACAACTATGTCCTTCAGGTGGTCAAGGCCATCAATGCGGAGGCCGATGCGTGGATCGCGTTCGGCCAGCCGCGCGACGCTGCGGACATGGTCAAGACGCTGAAAAGGGTAGGCTTCGCGCCGAAGCTGTTCTTCGCGCGTGCAGCGGCGGATCCGAAGTTCATCGAGCTGGTCGGCCAGGACGCGGAATTCAGCCTCGCCGCGGTCGAATACCATCCGCGGCTGAAGACGGATGGAAATGACAGGTTCGTGAAGCTGTATTCGCAAAAATGGTCGAGCCCGCCCAATGCCGCGGCCGCGCAAGGCTATGCCGCGGGAACGGTGCTCGGCGAAGCGCTGCGCCGCGCGGGAAGCGCGGACCAGGAGAAGCTGCGCGCGGCGCTCGCGGCGCTCGAGCTCGACACGGTGCTCGGCCGCTACAAGGTCGACCCGAAGACGGGGGAGCAGACCGGGATCAAAGCCGCGGTCGTGCAGATCGACAGAGGAAGGCCGCTCGCAGTGTGGCCGCCCGAGCTGCAGGCGGCGAAGCCGGTGCTGCCCTATCCGCAGTGGCGCGAGCGGCAGTTGCTGAGATAGCGGGAAAGGCATGACATGGCGTTGAACCGTTCTTTCCTGTTTGCCCCGGGCAACGTGGCGCGGCGCGTGGAGAAGGCGCTGACCCTGGAAGCCGACGCGGTGATCCTCGATCTCGAGGATTCGGTGGCCCCATCGGACAAGCCGGCGACGCGCAAGCGGGTCGCGGAGGCCCTGCGGCAGCCGCGGCGCATGCGCGGTTACGTGCGGGTGAATGCTCCATCCACCGCGTTTTGCTACCGCGATCTGGTAGATACCATTCACGAACGAGTCGATGGCGTGGTGCTGCCCAAGACGGAAAGCGCCGCCGACCTGCATGCCATCGACTGGCTGCTTGCGGGACTGGAACGCGAGCGCGGCGTCGCCGAGGGCTCGATCGACCTGATGCCGCTGGTGGAGACCGCCGCCGGCGTGCAGCGCGTCGACCGCATCCTCCAGGCGAGAAACCTGCGGCCCTATTCCGCCCCCTGGCGCGTCAAGCGCATCGCCTTCGGCGCCGGCGACTTCGGCAACGATGTCGGACTCGAGCCCGGCCTCGACGAGGCAGAGCTTGCAGATGCCCGCGCGCGCCTCGTGCTTGCCTCGCGCGCCGCCGGCATGGAGAACCCGATCGACAGCCCGTGGTTTCACTTCAGGGAAGCGGAAGCCTTCAGGCGGGCGCTCGAGAGGAGCCGGCGCGGCGGCTTCCAGGGTCGGCTGTGCGTGCACCCCGATCAGATCGGCCCGGTGAACAGCGCGTACCTGCCCTCCGCCGAGGAGTTGGCGCGCGCCGAGCGCATCGTCGCCGCGTTCAGGCAGGCGGAGGCCAGGGGAGAAGCCGCCATCCAGGTCGACGGCCAGATGATCGACTACCCCATCGTCTATCGTGCGCAGGCGCTCCTCGATGCGATGCAAAAAGCGGCGAAATGAACGCCGTGGTGCTGGCCGGCGGGCTGTGGATGCCCGGCATGGCCATGGCGCTTCTCGGCGCCCGGCTCGGCCGCCACGGCTACTCGACGCACGTGTTTCACTATTCCGGGCGCGAGTCGCTCGAGGGCAATATCGAGCGGCTCGTACGCTACGCACGCGCTCATGGAAGGGTGCACTTGGTGGGCCATAGCCTGGGCGGGGTGCTGGTGTTCGACGCGCTCGAGCGTCACCCCGAGCTCGACGTGGCGACGGCGGTGCTGATCGGAGCGCCGGTGCGCGGCTGCCTGGCCGGACGCCGGCTGGCCGCCTCGCGGCTCGGACGCTGGATGATCGGCGCGACGGCGCCGCGCTGGGGCGAGCGCAACGCGACCTGGCGGCGCCGCGAGCCGCTCGGGATCATTGCCGGTACGCTGCCGCTCGGGCTGGGATGGATGACCGGCAGACTGCCCGGACGCAGCGACGGCGTGGTGCGGGTGGAAGAAACGCTTGTCGAGGGCATGGCGCAGCAGGTTACCGTGCCGGTCACCCACAGCGCGCTGATCGCCTCCCGGCGCGTCGCGGGGCTCGTCGGGCGCTTTCTTGCCGCCGGTCGCTTCGAATGAGCTGGCGCCACGGCCTCGCGGCTGCGGTGCTTCTGCTCGCTGGCGGCTGCGAGTCGATCGGGTACTACCGCCAGGCTATCGAGGGCCATCTCGGCGTCATGGCTTCCGCGCGGCCGATCGACGCATGGCTTGCTGACCCGTCGACTTCACCCGCGCTGCGCGAGCGGCTCGAGACCGCGCGCCGCATCCGGCAGTACGCGTCGCGCGAGCTCGGCCTGCCCGATAACGGCAGCTACCTCTCGTACGCCGACCTCGGCCGGCCGTTCGCGGTGTGGAACGTCTTTGCGGCCGAGGAGTTCTCGGTCGAGCCGAAGAAGGAGTGCTTCCCGTTCGCCGGCTGCGTCAGCTATCGCGGCTTTTTCTCCGAGGAGGAGGCCCGCCGGCACGCCGTGCAGCTGCGCGCGGCCGGCTACGACGTGCATGTCGCCGGCGTCGCGGCCTACTCGACGCTCGGCTGGTTCGACGATCCGCTGCTGTCGAGCTTCATCCTGTATTCCGACGCCCAGCTTGCGCGCCTCATCTTCCACGAGCTCGCGCACCAGGTGGTTTACGCGAGCGGCGACAGCACGTTCAACGAATCTTTCGCCGTGGTGATCGAGGAGGAAGGCGTGCGGCGCTGGCTCGAGGCCGAGGGCCGCTCCGCGGAGCTGGCGGCGTTCCGCGCCGCGCAGGCGAGGAGGCGCGAATTCGCAGCCGGCGTAGAGGCGGCGCGCGAACGACTGAAGTCGATCTACAGCGGCAGCCTGTCGAAAGAAGGCATGCTGGAGCTCAAGCGCGGCGAGTTCGCGCGGCTGCGCGCCGAGTATGGCGCGATCGTGCCGGCTGAGCCCAACAACGCGTTCCTGGCTTCGATCTCGCTCTATACGCAGCTGGTGCCGCAGTTCGAGCGGCTGCTCGCCGAAAGCGGCAGTCTTGAGACGTTCTACCTGCGGGTGCGCGAGCTCGCCGCTACGAAAGCGGAATATCGACGATTTTCCGGAACGCAGGACGGCCGCACAGCCGGTCGAACCAGGCCTTCAGGCTAGGCAGCGCCGGACGCTCGAGCGGCAGGCGCATCCACAGCTGCACATGGCAGCCGAGCGGAATGTCGCCCATGCTGAAGCTGCCGGCCAGGTATTGGCGTCCCCGGAGCGCCGCGTCGGGAATGGCGAGCAGCTCGGCGCATTTCTTCCTCGCCTCCTCGATCGCGTTCATGTCGCGCTTCTCCGCCGGCGTGCGCACCAGCCCCCAGAACACGGTGCGGAACGCCGCCTGGAAGGTGAACGCCCAGTCCATCCAGCGCTCGGCGTCGGCGCGCACGCGCAGCTCGTTCGGCCACAGGCTGCCGGCGCCGTGCTTGGCCGCGAGATAACGCACTATGCTGTGCGACTCCCATAGCACGAAGCCGTCGTCCTCGATGGTCGGCACGAGTCCGGTCGGGTTCATCCTGCGGTACTCGGGGGTGTTGTTGACGCCGAATTGCATGCCGGCGTCGATGCGCTCGTACTTGACCCCCAGTTCCTCCAGAGCCCAAAGCGCCTTCTTCACGTTGACCGAGTTCGTCCTGCCCCAGATCTTGAGCATGGTTTCTCCAGAATCAGGGACAGACCACGTTTTTCCTCCGCCCAACTGGCAAAAAACGTGGTCTGTCCCTGTTTTTAAAAGCCTACGGCCTGGCCGTCTCTGCGGGGATCGCTGGCGGAAAAATAACCGCCGTCGAGCTTCCAGATCAACTGCGCGCAGCCGAACTGGTTGTAGTCATCGGGCACCGAAACGATCTGGTGGCCGCGGCGCGCGAGGTCCTCCAGCACCGCCGGCGCGAAACCCGACTCGACGCTGACTTCCAGGCCCTGCACGATGCGGTAGCGCGGCGCGTCGCTCGCCGCCTGCGGATTCTGGCCGTAGTCGGCGATGCGCACCATCACCTGGGCGTGGCCTTGCGGCTGCATGGTGCCGCCCATGACGCCGAAGCTCATCACCGGCTGGCCGTTTTTCGTGACGAACCCGGGGATGATCGTCTGGTAAGGGCGCTTGCGCGGGCCGACGCGGTTGGGATGGCCGCTCGTCATGACGAAACCCGCGCCCCGGTTCTGCATCGAGATGCCGTTCACTACCACGCCCGAGCCGAACCCCATGTAATTGGACTGGATGAACGACACCATCATGCCGGAGGCATCGGCCGCCGTGAGATAGACCGTGCCGCCCTTGGGGGGCGTGCCGTGGCCGAAGTCCTGCGCGCGCTTCAAGTCGATGAGCGCGGCGCGCGACTTGAGGTAGCCCGGCCCCAAGAGCTGCTGCGGCCGAACGTCCATGTAGTCGAGATCGGCCACGTAGCGGCGCGCATCGGCGAAGGCGAGCTTCATTGCCTCGATCTGCAGGTGCAGGCTGTCGGCGCCGTCGACTTTGAGCGAGGCTAGATCGAAGTGCTGCAGGATGCCGAGCGCGGCCAGCGCGACGATCCCCTGGCCGTTGGGCGGCAGCTCGTGCAGCGTGTAGCCGCGGTAGTCGATTGCGAGCGGCGCGACCCAGTCCGGGCGGTGAGCTGCCAGGTCCGCGGCGCGCATCGCGCCGCCGTGCTGTTTGGCGTGCGCCTCGATTTTTTCGGCCAGGGCTCCCCGGTAGAACGCCTCGCCCCCGGATCTCGCAATCTGCTCGAGAGCCTCCGCATGCTCGGGAAAACGAAAGCGCTCGCCGGGCCGGGGTGCCCGGCCGCCCGGCATGAAGGCTTCGGCAAACCCCGGTTGCGCTTTCAGCTCCGGCACCTGCTTCTCCCACTGGCCGGCGATGGTGGGCGAGACGAGGAACCCTTCTCGAGCGTACCGGATTGCCGTCTCAAAGAGCTTTTCGAACGGCAGCTTGCCGAATTTGCGATGCAGCTCCAGCCACGCCGATACGCAGCCCGGAACAGTGACGGTATTCCAGCCGCGCGTCGGCATCGCCTTCTGGCCGCCGAAGAGCTCGGGCGTCCAGCCGGCCGGAGAGCGGCCGGACGCATTGAGGCCATGCAGCTGCCTGCCGTCCCAGACGATGGCGTAGGCGTCGGAGCCGATGCCGTTGGACACCGGCTCGACCAGCGTGAGGGTGATGGCGGTGGCGAGGGCGGCGTCGACTGCCGTGCCGCCGGCAGCGAGCATCTGCAGCCCGCCCTGCGCGGCAAGCGGCTGCGAGGTGGCCACGGCATTTTCGGCGAGCACCGGCCGGCGCGGCCAGGCGTAGGGATTGTTCCAGGAAAAGGGCGTCATGGTTCGCATACGGTCGCTGGAGCAGTGCTCACCGACCCGAAGTCCAGCACCACGCGGCCGAGCACCTTTCCGCCTTTCAGGTCTTCGAGCGCGCGGCTCGCCGAATCCGCGGCGCGCGTCTCGACCGGGATCGGCTTCAGCTTCCCCTTTTTCGCCAGCGCCACCACCTCCTTCAGCTCGCGGAGGTTGCCGACGTACGAGCCGACGATGCCGATGGCGCGCTGCGCGATCGGCGGCAGCGGATGGGCGAGCTCGCCGCCATAGAGCCCGACCAGCACATAGCGCCCGCCCTTTCGCAGCGCGGCGATGCCCAGGGCGGCTGTTACGGGGCTGCCGACGAAGTCGATCGCTCCGGCAACGCCCTGCAGCTTTTGCGCCGCGTCCGGCGATCGCGTATCGAGCGTCGTCTTCGCGCCGAGCCTGGCTGCTGCGGCGAGTTTTGCCTCGTCGATATCGCACGCGACGATGTTCTTCACTCCCTTCGCACGCAGGACCGAGATGCCGACCAGACCGACTCCGCCGCAGCCGATCACCGCCACCCGGTCCTTCGCGTCCAGCGCGGGAAGCTTCGCGCTCGCGCTGTAGGCAGTCAGCGCCGAGCAGGCGAGCGTGGCCGCGAACGATTCGTCGATCCCGCCTGCGTCCACCAGGTATTTCGCGTCCGGCACGAGGACGTGCGTGGAATAGGCCCCGGCGCGATTCACACCGAGGAATC